>Ga0194132_10000834_pt1 | contig 62791 bp, 65 predicted proteins | sample TA2KigOf80mmetaG_FD_148612 | JGI IMG/M metagenome (GOLD analysis project Ga0194132, IMG submission 148612) | Freshwater microbial communities from Lake Tanganyika, Tanzania - TA2015054 Kigoma Offshore 80m | ecosystem: Environmental > Aquatic > Freshwater > Lake | place: Tanzania: Lake...
GCTGTGTGTGGGGTCGACACGCTCGTAGCGACGGCGATCCGGAGGACCGACCTTCTGGCGCAGCATCCCGTAGTGCTCGAGGTAGTTCACCGCCTCGAGCAGTGTGATCGCGACGAGTGCCTGCAGAACCAGGAAGGGAGCGATGCCGATGCCCAACCAGATGACCATGACCGCCCACAAGGCGAGAGTCATGAGCCAGGAATTGAGAACATCGTTTCCGATGCGGAAGGGACTCTGATTGCGTCGGGCAAGGCGACGCTTCTCCAGATTCCACGCACTGCGGAGTGAACCGGACACCGTGCGCGGCCAGTACCGGTAGAAGCTCTCCCCCACCCTGCTGCTTGCGGGATCCTCGGGAGTGGCCACACGCACGTGGTGACCGCGGTTGTGCTCGATATAGAAGTGGCCGTACCCGCTCTGCGCGAGCGCGATCTTCGACAGCCACCGTTCGTTCGCTTCCTTCTTATGGCCGAGTTCGTGGGCGGTGTTGATACCGAGCCCGCCGATGAATCCCACGGTGACAGTGAGGCCGACCTGCTCCCATGTGCTGAGGTCACCACGTGCGATGAACCAGAACGCGGTGGCGAATCCCGCGTACTGCAGCGGCAGGAAGAGGTAGGTGATCCATCGGTAGTAGCGGTCGCGCTCGAGTGCCTCGATCACGTCGTCGGAGGGATTGGATCGATCGAGTCCGGTGAGGACGTCGATGACTGGGACAAGCCCCAGGATCACGAGCGGGCCAAGCCACAACCAGACCGCCATGTCGGTGAGGGTGAACAGGCCGATGGCGAGGAAGGGCAGCAGGGGCATGAGTAACGCGACAAGCCAGAGGTACCGCTTGTGGTCGCGCCAGGTCTCCATCACACTCCCTCGAGTCAGAGCACTGTACCGAGGGAATGACGAACCTTCTCGACATGCGTAGGGCCCGACCCCTGTGCGGAGCCGGGCCCTGCACGAGGATCTAGCCGCGAATCTCCTTGGTGACAGCACGCTCGGCCGTCTTCACCTTGATGTAGGTCGAGGAGGAGGAGTTCCACATCAACCAGAGGACGACGACCTGGATCGCGAGTCGGATGATGCCCCCAAGGACATCCCCGCCGAATATCTGGGTGACCTCGCTGATCACGGCGAGCACCGCGAATACCGAGATCACGATGCGTGCCCAGCTGTGACCGCGGGCGAGGGAGAAGGCGATGATCGCCGCCACGACGGCCACACCGGTGCCAAGCAGGCTGACGAACAGTCCCACGACCGAGGGATCCGCGGCGAGAGCACTGATCGCCACGATGACCGAGAGGACTACATAAATCCATACGAGGAGGACCGCAAGGGTCAGGGTGAATGGTCTGCGCATGCCGACACGCTAGTGAGAAATCAGCTCCGTGGGGAGCACTCACCACTTATTGGGGCAACTTTCGGAAGATCGGGCGTGGAACCGCCTTGACCGCGGTCATTAGGAACCGCAAGGGGCCGGGTGCGTACACCGTGTGTTTGCCCTTGCGCAGGCCGGCGACGATGACCCGGGCCACCTCCTCCGGATCGGAGGTCATCGGCGCCTCAGGAAGACCGGCACTCATCCGCGTCCGGACCATGCCCGGGCGGACGACGAGCACGCTGGCACCCGATCCAGCGAGGGCATCCCCCAATCCCTGCGCGAACGCATCGAGCCCCGCCTTCGTCGATCCGTAGACATAGTTCGAGCGCCGCGCCCGGTCGCCCGCGACACTTGAGAGCACAACAAGGTGCCCGTGACCCTGGCCGCGCAACCTCCGGGCGACGTGCAAGCCCACGCTCACCGCACCGGTGTAGTTGACCGTGGCGATCTCGACCGCGAGTGCCGGATCTGCCTCGACCTGCATCTGGTCGCCGAGGACGCCGAACGCGAGGATCACGATGTCGATATCGCCCGCATCGAAGATTCCGTCGATGACCTGCTTGTGGGATGCGGTGTTCGCCGCGTCGAAGTCGGCGGTCATGACCCCCGCCACACCGGCGCCGGTGAGTCGTTGAGCGGCAGCATCGAGCGCGGGTCCGGGGCGCCCCGCGAGGACTACCCGGCGTAGGCGTGCCCGCGGAAGCGCGAGCACGGTGGCGTTCGCGATCTCACTACTTCCCCCAAGGACGAGGACGGACTGCGGGTCACCCAGAGCGTCGATCACAGTTCCAGTCTCCTCGCCAGATCCGAGGTGAACACCCGATCGGGGTCCATCCGATTTCGAACAGCCTGCCACTCGGTAAGTCGCGGGTAGGTGCGCCGCACCATCTCGGGGGATTGGCGCGAATCTTTCGCGAAGTAGAGCCGGCCACCCGCCTGCGCGACCAGTTCGTCGAGTTCGTCGAGAACGCGGTCGAGTCCCTCGACGCGCGCCGGCACATCCGCAGCCAGCGTCCATCCCGGCATCGGGAAGGACAGTGGTGCTGGGTTGCTGGGACCGAAGCGCTTGAGCACGGTGAGGAAGCTCGGTGCACCGACACGCGCGAGCTTCTCCAGCGACGTGCGCACCACCTCGGCACCGGAGTCGGGGACCACGAACTGGTACTGCAGGAAACCCCGGGGTCCATAGACGCGGTTCCACTCCTGCACACCGTCAAGTGGGTGGAAGAAGGCCGCGATGCTCTGCACCTCATCTGCGCGCTGGCGCGGATGCTTGCGAAACCAGGCTTCGTTGAATGCCCGGACGGTGAGGGTGTTGAGCAGTCCCGAGGGAATAAGGGACGGGGCCGTGATCCGCACTGCCGGGTCGTAATCGCGCATGGACGCGCGCTTGCCTGCCGGGAGTTGGTCTGCGCGCGCATGGTCACCGCGGGTAATCACTCCGCGGCCCGAGGCTGCAACGGAATCGATCCACGCGACGGTGTAGCGATAGTCGCTGTCCCGGGCCAGCATCCGGGCCATGACGTCGTCGAGATCGGTCCCGCGTTCGGTGTCGACACTGATGAGCGACGTCTCGATCGGAATCACGTCGAACGTGGCACTCACGATGATCCCGGTCAGCCCCATGCCACCCACCGTGGCCCAGAACTCTTCCGGTGTGGTCTCCGGCGTCAGAGTCAGCAGCCGACCATCGCCGGTGAGCAGGTCGAGTGCGCGCACATGGGCACCGAAACTCCCGCTTCCATGGTGGTTCTTGCCGTGGATATCGGCAGCGATCGCACCCCCCACGGTGACCATCCGAGTCCCCGGGGTCACGGGGACGAAGAATCCCCGCGGCACGATCGCCCGGAGGATCGCGTCGAGACTTGCGCCGCCATCCGCTCGAACCGTGGCCGTTGCCGGGTCCAGGGAGAAGCCCTTGACCCCGGTCATGTCGATGACCGTTGCACCACCCGATTGCGCCGCATCGCCGTACGAGCGGCCGAGACCGCGAGCAAGCACCCCGCGAGGTGACCGTCGATCGAGTGCGACCGTGATGTCCGTGATGTCGACGGGCCTGGCAACGCGGGCACGCGACGGGGAAGTGCGTCCCCACCCGGTAAGAAGCTCCTCGTCCGCCGACGGGACGAGTGGCGATACGGAGTTCACAGGCCCAGCGCTCCGAGCCCGAACATGACGACCCAGATCACACCGAGGAGAAGCAGCACGCGGTCACCGAGTGCGGCGTCTTCCGGCGCCTCCGCCTCACCGCGATCGATGTCGACCGCGTAACGCAGAATCGCGAGCACGAAGGGCACCACACTCCACTGCGCCCAAGGAAAAGACGAGGGTGTCTGAGCAACGTCGAATGCCCAGAGGCAGTACGCCGTGATGGTGACCGCCGCGGACACCGCCCACACGAAACGCAGGTATCCGGGGGTGTAGCCGGCGAGGCTGCGGCGTGGAGCAGCGTCGTCACCGTCGCGTCGCGCACGTTCGAGTTCGCTGAACCTCTTGCCGGCCGCCATGAAGAGTGAGCCGAATCCGGCGACGATGAGGAACCACTGGGAGATCGGCAGGTCCGACGCTGCACCACCAGCGATGGCACGCAAGAGGAAACCCATGGCGAGCAAGGCGAGTTCAACAACCGGTTCGTGCTTGAGCAACAGTGAGTAGATCAGTGTGGTCGCTGCGTACGCGGCCACAACTCCCGCGAGCGCCGGCTGTATCCACCACGACATCGCGAGTGCTACTACTGCGAACACGATCGCCGTGACGACCGCCGTAGTAGTCGAGAGACGGCCGGAGGCGATCGCACGGTGTTGCTTTTTCGGGTGGGCACGGTCGGCTTCGACGTCGCGTACGTCGTTGACCAAGTACGTCGCCGAGGAGATCAGGCAGAAGGCAACGAAAGCACCGATGGATGGAAGGAGGATGTCGGGCTCGAAGAGTCGCCCTGCACCCAGCGGAGCGGCGAACACGAGGACGTTCTTCGCCCACTGACGCGGGCGAAGGGCACTCAGCCACGCGTTCATGGACGCTCCGCGTACCGACCGGGTTCGGTGTCAGCGATGATGCGCGCGATTTGCGGTACGACCAGGAACCACGTGATGATGTGCGGGATGGTCAACCAGATCCGCGTCGACCACTCGACGGGTTGTGAGAGCGGGCTGATGCACGAGAGTGCGGCGATCAGGGTTCCGACCCAGAAGACGATGCGTCCGGCGAACCGCACCCCGCGCAGGAATCCGGCGAGCAGGGCGCCGGCGATCGCCGATCCCAGCGGGATCACGACCACGAGAACCCAGGGCACGACCTCGGGGATGCCACCGAGCACCACCTGCATGGGGACGCCGATACCGCGGGCCAGGCCGTAGACGGCCAGGCTCAGCAGCGCAGACCAGGCCCCTGTGACCAGGCCGGCGTAGGCGAGGTTCCGGAAGGTCGGCTGGGCCGAGGTCGGCGGGGGAACGGGGGTGACGGATTGGGCCCACGCCACCCGCGACATGCAGGCATTGTTCCCTGTCCCCTTGCATTGCGCCCGGAAGGAGGGCATCATAAGTTACTGGCCAGTAACTTAGCCCGATGAGGATGCCATGAGCCATTACAAGAGCAACGTCCGCGATCTCGAATTCAACCTGTTCGAGGTGTTCGGTGCCGGGGAACGCATGGGCACCGGCCCGTTCGCCGACATGGATGAGGAGACCGCCCGCGGCATCCTCGAAGAGGTCAACCGACTCGCCGTCGGCCCCCTCGCCGAATCCTTCGAGGACGCAGACCGCAATCCTCCGGTCTACGACCCGGAAACGAAGTCCGTGACGATGCCGGAGGGCTTCAAGAAGAGCTTCCGCGCACTCATGGAATCCGAGTGGTGGCGGTTGGACCTCCCGCAGCACATCGGTGGCGCTGGTGCACCGCCCTCCCTGCGCTGGGCCGCGAGCGAACTCATGCTCGGTGCGAACCCGGGAGCGTTCCTGTTCATGTCCGGCCCGAACTTCGCCGCCGTTATCGACGGGCTGGGAACAGACGAGCAGAAGAAGTTCGCCGCGCTCATGATCGACAAGGGGTGGGGCGCCACGATGGTGCTCACCGAGCCCGATGCCGGATCCGATGTCGGTGCCGGCCGCGCGAAGGCATTCGACAACGGTGACGGCACCTGGCGCATCGAAGGCGTGAAGCGCTTCATCACCTCGGCCGAGCACGACATGGCCGACAACATCGTGCATCTCGTGCTCGCCCGGCCGGAAGGTGCCGGGCCCGGCACGAAGGGTCTCTCACTCTTCATCGTGCCGAAGTACCACGTCGATGTGGAGACGGGTGAACTCGGCGCGCGTAACGGCGTCTACGCCACGAACGTAGAGAAGAAGATGGGCCTGAAGGCCTCCACCACATGCGAGATGACCTTCGGTGAGAAGGAGCCGGCCACCGGCTGGCTGCTCGGCGAGGTCCACGACGGCATCGCGCAAATGTTCAAGGTCATCGAATACGCGCGCATGATGGTCGGCACGAAGGCCATCGCGGCACTATCCACGGGATATCTGAACGCCCTCGATTACGCGAAGACTCGCGTGCAGGGACCAGACCTGACGAAGATGCTGGACAAGGCCTCCCCGCGCGTCACGATCATGCACCACCCCGATGTCCGACGCAGTCTGATGCTGCAGAAGTCCTACGCGGAAGGGCTGCGGGCACTCGTCGCCTACACCGCCTACTGGCAGGACCTGGTTCAGATGGCGCAGGCGGGCGTGCCGGATATCGATCTCGACATGGCCGAGCGGATGAACGATCTTCTGCTTCCCCTCGTCAAAGGTGTGGGCTCGGAGCGCAGCTACGAGATGCTCGCGGTGGCGCTGCAGACCTACGGTGGTTCGGGCTACCTGCAGGACTACCCGATCGAGCAGTACATCCGCGACGCCAAGATCGACACCCTCTACGAAGGCACCACCGCGATCCAGGGTCTCGACTTCTTCTTCCGCAAGATGGTGCGCGATCAGTTCCGGGCGATCACCTACCTCGCGAGCCAGATCACCGAGACCGTGAAGGGTGACGAGGGCAACGGGCAACTCGCCACCGAGCGCGAGTTGCTCGGCAAGGCACTCGAGGATGTCCAGGGGATCGTCGGTGTCATGGGCCAGTGGGCGATGGCATCGCAGCAGAACCCCGAGGAGGTCTACAAGGTCGGCCTGAACAGCACGCGTCTTCTCATGGCAACCGGCGACCTGGTCATCGGGTGGCTGCTCGTGCGCCAGGCCGAGGTGGCCCTCGCCGCTCTGGCCGCCGGACCTTCGCCGCGCGATAAGGCGTTCTACAAGGGCAAGGTGGAGACAGCGCGGTGGTTCACGCGCAACCGCCTCCCGCTGCTCTCGGCTGAGCGCACCATCGCGGAGGCCACCGCCGGCGAGATCATGGACTTGCCGGAGGAAGCCTTCTAGCCAAAGAGGCGTCACACCGTCGCCGGTGAAAGGATCGCGACATGGTGTCCGCGAACTCGGGAGGAAGTTCGGAGCTTCCGCTCCTACTCCTGGAGTTCGGCCTTCTCTTGATTGCCTTGGGCATCATCGCCCGCATTGCACGCAGGTTCGACCTCTCCGCAGTGCCGTTTTATCTTCTCGCTGGCCTCCTCTTCGGCGAAGGAGGCATCTACGGCATCGAGTCGACGAACACCATCGTCCCGACGCTTGCTGAACTTGGGGTACTCCTCCTGCTGCTTCTTCTCGGACTCGAGTACTCGGGTCGTGAATTGGTTGAGACCGCACGTCAACAGTCGAAGTCGGGCCTCATCGATCTCGTGGCGAATGGGGCTCCCGGCGCCGTTGCTGGATTCCTTCTCGGGTGGGGTGTTCCCGGGGCCCTCGCCCTCGGGGGCGTCACCTACATCTCGTCCTCGGGCATCGTGAGTCAGGTTGTCCGGGACCTGCGCTGGCGCCGCAATCCAGAGACGCGTCCGGTCGTGAGCGTGCTCGTCCTCGAGGACCTGGTGATGGCGCCCTACCTTCCCATCCTGACCGTCGTCCTGACCGGGACCGGACTGCTCACCGGTCTTATCAGCGTCGGGGTAGCGCTTCTCGTCGTGGCAGCTGTCATCGTGATAACGATTCGACGCGAAGACCACTTCCGGCGCATCCTCCGGTCGGACGAACCGGTCGGCCTGCTCCTCGTGGTGTTCGGATCAGCCGTCGCAGCGGCCGGCTTGGCCGGCTTGATCAACTTCTCGCCGGCGGTCGCGGCGTTCCTCGTCGGGTTGCTCCTCACCGGCGAAGTAGCGGAAGTCGCCCGCCGCCGACTCGATCCGCTTCGTGAGATGCTCGCCGCAATCTTCTTCGTGTACTTCGGCCTCTCCACCGATCTTGCGGCACTGCCCGAGATGCTCGTGCCCGCAATTCTTCTCGCAATCGTGACGATTGGGACCAAGTTCCTCACCGGATGGTTCGCCGCCCGCACCGTGCGTGGTGGAACGATTTCCCGCCTTCGCGCGGGTGCTCTGTTAAGTGCCCGCGGCGAATTCAGTGTGATCATCGCCGGACTCGTTGCGGTAAGCGGAGTGCTCCCCCCGACCTTCGAGGCGCTGGTCGCGGCCTACGTATTGATCACCGCAGGCATTGCCCCGATCATCGCACGACTCGTCGAACCGCTCGGCTGGTGGTGGGATCAACGTCCACGCAACGTACCCTCATCATCATGAAGCGCATTGCGACGCTCTCCGCCGCAGTAGTTGTTTCGATGCTTGTGGCTCCCGGGGTGCGAGCCCACAGCGATCTCGTAGGGACGACTCCTGCGGACGGCGCCGTGATCGCTGAGGCGCCTGCGTCCATCACGCTGCAATTCAACGAGGAGCCGCTGGACTCCCTGGTGGACGTGGTCATCACGGATGCCGAGGGTGACGTCGTGGCGATGGACGCGGCCGAGGCGGCGGGCACGGACGTGCTCGTGCCCTGGCCAGGATCACTCGGTGCGGGCGATTACACGGTTGCCTACCGCGTGGTCTCCGCCGATGGTCACCCCGTGACGGGAACCTTCACCTTCACCTATACCGGTGGAGCATCCACGGACACACTCCCCGTGATCGATCAGGCTGCGGCCGCGGACGTGCTCGCGGACGTTGAGCAGCCGAGCACGAATCTCCCACTCATCCTCGGGATCACTGCGTTGGTCGTCGCGGCGATCGCGATCGTCCTGGTGCGGAGACGCGCACGGCGATGAGGACCACGGTGCACTCGGGGACCACCCGCGCGATGCGCGGACCGATCACCCTTGTCTCCGCAGCTCTGCTCGCGCTCGCTGTCTCCTCCGCCGGGGTGGGTCTCGTGCTCGCCGGCGGTGCGTACTCGGAGCCACCGGCCGGACTCCCCGACGCAGGGCCGTTTGTGGTGTGGGGGGCGTCGATCCTGCGCGTGCTGACCGACGCGGCCGCGGTGGCCACCATCGGCTTCCTCCTCTCCGCAGCGTTCCTGACGCCCTCGGGGAAGAACGGGGTCATCTCGCGCGAGGGCCGCAAAGACGTGGTGCGGGCAAGTTGGGCAGCGTTCTGCTGGGCCGTGTGTGCACTCGCGCAACTATTTCTGGTGCTCGCCGAGGTGCTAGGCCTCCCCCTCGCCCAGGCTGTGGATCCGGCGGTGGTCTCGACGTATGCGAACGAACTTCCGATCACGCGTGCACTCCTGGCGATGGTGCTCCTCGCGGTGATCGTCGGTGTCGCAGGGCTCACCACATCAACATCGGGTGCCGCGGCGTCCTGGCTGGTGGTTGCGGTGCTCGCAGCGGTTCTCCCAGCCTTGGCAGGACACGCGGCAGGACTCGGCGACCACGAGTTGGCGGTCACGGCAGGGGTGGCCCACGTGATCGCGGCCGTGCTCTGGATCGGCGGCCTGATCGCCCTCACCACACATGCGCTACGCCGCGACATTCCGCTACGCCGCGCGGTGCAGCGCTTCTCTCCGATCGCGCTGATCGCCATCGTGCTGCTCGCGGTCAGTGGACTCGCGAACGCCTACACCCGCCTCGATGGACCCGCACAACTCCTGACAACCGGATACGGCCAGGTCACCCTGATGAAGGTGGGTCTGCTCGTGGGACTCGGTGTGATCGGGTATGTGATGCGGGCTCGGGTCATGCCATCCCTCGACTCCGCGAGTCGGCTCTCCGCATTCGCACGCGTCGCGGGAATCGAGCTCACCATCATGGCGATGGCGATCGGTTTGGGGGTGGCTCTGGCGACGAGCCCATATCCGCGGGAGGAACTCTCCCTCCCAACCTACGGTGAGAATCTCCTCGGCTTCGCATATCCGCCGCCTCCCACCATCGAGGCGGTGGCTTTCGGAGGACGGATCGACCCGTTGTTCCTGACGCTCAGCCTGGTTGCAGCCGCGCTCTACGTCATCGGCTACGTGCGCGTCCGCACGCGCGGGGACTCCTGGCCCGTGATGCGACTCGTCTGCTGGCTCGGTGGCATCTCGATCGTCATCTGGTGCACGAACGCCGGCATCTCCACCTATGCGATGGTGTCGGTGGGACTTCACATGGTGCAGCACATGACGCTGACCATGCTCGCTCCGATCCTGCTGGTGCTCGGCGCACCCGCGACCCTTGCGCTGCGGGCATTGAAGCCGTCGAAGGGGAACGAACGCGGCCCACGCGAATGGCTGGTGTGGTTCCTGCACAGTCCGATCACGCGCGTTCTCACGAACCCCTTCTACGTCTTCCTCGTCTACGTCATCGGTCTCTACGGCCTGTATTTCACGCCCGCATTTGGCTGGCTGATGGGATCGCACGTCGGGCACGTGATCATGCAGACGCATTTCCTGATCAGCGGTTACCTCTTCTACTGGGTCCTGATCGGTATCGATCCGCGTCCAAAGCCCCTGCCGTACTGGGGCCGCATGATGCTGCTCCTGCTTGCTCTCAGCGTCCACGGATTCTTCGCCGTCATCATGATGATGGGCAGTACCCCGATGGCCGTCGAGTGGTTCGGCCTGGTGCGCCCCGACTGGGTCACCGATCCCTTGCAGGACACCCTGCTCGGCGGCCAGGTGGCCTGGGGGCTCTCGGAGATCCCGACCCTGATCGTGCTGATCGTGATCGCCGTGCAGTGGGCGCGCAGTGACGAGCGGGACGCGACCCGACGCGACCGTCAGGCCGATCGTGATGACGATGCCGAACTGCGCGCTTACAACGCCCATCTCGCGCAACTTTCAAAGCGGAGTGAGTAGGTGAGGATCGCCGTCGCAGTTCTACTCCTCGCGCTCACAGGCACGGGCACCGCACATGCATCTGATCTGAGCTTCGATCCCGCACTCGTCGGAGATGCTCGCCAGGTAATCGTGGTGACGGCCGATTCCTGGCGTTCGACCGAGGGCACCCTCCTCGCCTACGAGCGCACCGGTCAGGGGTGGCGCGTGGTGCAGCCGGAGGTGCGCGCCCAACTCGGCTCAGGGGGAATGGTGCGTGGTGATCGCCGCCGTCAGGGATCGGGGGCCACACCAACGGGTGTGTACGACATCGTCAGTGCCTTCGGCCGCAAGCCGAACCCTGGAACCGCTGTGGAGTACCGCCAGGTCGATCGCGACGACGCCTGGACCTACAACCCCCGCGTGCCTGAGACGTACAACATCTACCAGGACGTCGATCGATCCTGGAAGTCCTACGGCCGCTACGTCGAGGAGTTGTGGGATATGGGGATGCAGTACGACTATGTCGCGGTGTTGGACTTCAACCTCCCACGTGGCCCCATCACCAGGAACGCACGCGGGGTGCGGGTGACCGACAAGCCGGGGAGCCTCCAGCGTGGCGGGGGAATCTTCCTGCACGTCGATAACGGGAACAAGACCGCCGGCTGCATCGCCGTCGAGAAGTCCGTGATGCGTGGGCTCATGACGTGGCTCGATCCGGAGCTGTCCCCCGCGATCGTGATCCGGGTCGACTAGAACTCGACGATGTCGCGTAGCGCCGGAAATTCCGCCCGCCAGTCAGGTCCCGCGTCCGGATCGATCTCTGCCCGGATGACCTGGGCACCCTCTCCAGCGCGGACCAGGGTGGTGCCCATCGGATCGATCACCACGGAGTGGCCACCGAGTGCAAGGCCGTTCTGGTCTCCGACCTGATTGCACGCCACCACCCATGCTTGGTTCTCGATGGCACGCGCTGGCAGAAGCGCATCCCAGTGACCGATACGTTTCGTGGGCCACCCCGAGGCGATGAGGAACGCTCCGGCCCCTGCCTGGGTCATCGCGCGGAACATCTCGGGGAATCGCAGGTCGTAACACGTCGCAATCCCGGTGAGACCTAAGGGGGTCTCGACCATGACCAGTTCGGTGCCTGGTGTCATGGTCTCGTGCTCTCCGGCGTAGGTGAAGACGTGGATCTTTCGGTAGAACGCGACCAATTCCCCGGATGGGTCGAACAGGATGCTGGTGTTGTGCAGCAGGTCTCCGGCTCGCTCACAGAAGGATCCGCCGTGTAACCAGATTCCGTGCTTGCGCGCAAGGGTGGCGAGTGCTGTCGCCAGGGGGCCGTCGAGGGTCTGGGCGTGTTCGCGCGCGGAAGCGAGGTCAAAGGCAGTGATGTTCCACAGCTCGGGGAGCACCATCACATCGGTGTCGTGCGCCTCGCGCTCGATGAGGCCGAGCACCCGCTCGACCCGATGCGCCACAGATTCCGACGTCGAACAGTCGACCTGCAGGATTGTCACTCCGACCACGGGGGAACGCTATCCGGCTAGCATCCCGATGTGAGTGAGAGCGTGCAGATCTGGCGCACATCCCTGGACGACTTCATCGCTCTGGTGGAGCCACTTGACGACAGCGCCTGGGCACAGCCAACCCCGTGCCCGGGTTGGACGGTGGGCGACGTCGTCGCACACGTCATCGATCTTGAGGCTCACTTCACTGGTGATCCACGTCCCGATCATCTACCCGACTGGGGAGAACTCCCCCACGTGTCGACCGACATGCAGCAATTCATCGAGATCGGAGTCGATGCACGACGTGGTAGCCTACCAGCACAGCTGCGTGACGAACTCCGCAACGTCGCCGATCGCCGTGCCGCACAACTCCGAGACGCAGACCTGCGGCGGCCGGTGATGTGGTTCGTCGGCGAGATCCCACTGGAACGCCTCCTCGGGATGCGCGCATTCGATATTTGGACCCACGAGCAGGACATCCGCTCCGCACTCAACATCCCCGGTGGCCTCGATTCCGCCGGCGCGCTGGTGGCGTGGGACCGGATTCGCGACACGCTCCCGTTCATCTGGGGCAAGAAGGTTGGAACGACTCAGACCCTCAGGATCGTGGTCACACCCCCGGGACCGGCCGGGACCTTGACACTCGCGCCCGTCGGAGACCGCATCGGTTACGACGACTCCGCGACACCCGAGATCGAAGTCGAGCTGACCTTCGGAGATCTGGCGGCACGTGGGGCAGGTCGTATTCCAGCCGAGCAGGTGGTCGTGACGGTGACGGGCGATCAAGATTTGGCGCGACGGTTCCTGCAGGAATTGGTGTTCACACCGTAGGGTCGAAGAGCAGTTCCATCGCAGGATCCGACAAGAACTCAGCCACGCTCGCCAGGGCCCGTGAACCCAACGCCCCGTCGATCACTCGGTGATCGAAGGAGAGGGTCAACTGGACGATCGGACGGACCGCGATCTGACCATCGACCACCCAGGCACGGTCCAGGATCCGACCCATCGCCAGGATCGCGGACTGCCCCGGGGTGAGGATAGGGGTTCCACCGTCGACACCGAAAACCCCCACGTTGGTCAGCGTGATCGTTCCTCCAGTGAGATCGGTCGGTGAACTACGCCCCTCGCGCGCAATGTCGATCACCTGCTGGATCGCCCGGGCGAGTTCGACGATCGTCATCCCACCTGCGTTCTTCACGACGGGGACCAGGAGCCCGCGGGGGGTATCGGCCGCGAGTCCGAGGTGGACGTGACGGTGCACGATGATGTCCGCCCCATCGGTGGTGTCCACCCAGGTCGCATTGATCCGCGGGTATTTCTGCGCCGCACGGATCCACCCCATCGCCACGAGGGCGAGTGGGGTGATGCGCAGAGCGGCGTGCTCGGGATTGCCCCGCAGGCGCTGCACGATCTGCATGCTGCGAGACATGTCGACTTCGACCCACTCGGTCACGTGCGGTGCGGTGAACTTGCTCTGCACCATCGCCTCGGCCATCGCCCGCTGGACACCACGCACCGGAATCCGATCACCGGGCTCATCGTCGGAGACACTCGGCAGTGACGGCTCCGTTCCCAGAGCAGCGAGAACATCGGCGCGGGTCACCTCGCCGTGGGGCCCGCTCCCCGTGAGTTGAGCGACATCGAGGCCGTTGTCACGGGCAAGCTTGCGGACCACCGGCTTGATCCGAGCCCGTGCACCCGTGATGGGTGCGGATCCATTGGCGACACGTGCACGTCGCGTGGGTCGGGTCCCCGACGCGTCCTTGACCCCGTACCCGACGAGCACGGGCTCCGCAGTCTGCACGGCGATCGTGACGATGGGTGTGCCAACCGCGATCACCTGCCCGACCTCGACATGGATCGCGTCGATCGTTCCGGCGAAGGGGCACGGGAGTTCCACTGCTGCCTTGGCGGTTTCAATCTCGCAGATCGTCTGGTTCACCGACACCTGGTCTCCCGGCTGCACCCACCACCGCAGGATCTCCGCTTCGGTGAGACCCTCCCCGACGTCGGGGAGCAGGAACGTCTCTGTCGCCATCAGTCCTCCATGACCCTGTCTACCGCGGTCAACACCCGATCGAGGTCCGGGAGGAAATCCTCCTCCAACCGGCTCGCCGGGTAGGGCACGTCGTATCCCGTGACGCGCTGGACCGGTGCTTCGAGAGAGTAGAAGCAACGCTCGGCGATCTGGGCTGCGATCTCGGCACCGAGGCCCGCCGTACGGGAGGCCTCGTGCACGATCACAGCCCGGCCGGTGCGCTCCACCGACTCCACGACGGTTGCGAGATCAAGTGGGGAAAGGGACTGCAGGTCGATGACCTCGAGTGCAACACCATCAGCAGCCTCGGCAGCTTCTAGGCAGGTGCGGACCATAGGCCCGTACGCGATCACGCTCACGTCCGTCCCGGGGCGCATGATCCGAGCGCGCCATGGGGAGAGGAGCCCGGTGTTTCCCAGAGTCGTGTCGAGATCGACCTCGCCCTTGTCCCAGTAACGCCGCTTGGGTTCGAGGTAGATGACCGGATCTTCACATGCGATGGCCTGCTGGATGGTGAGGTAGGCAGACTGAGGATCACTCGGTGTGAGAACCCGAAGTCCTGCAGTGTGCACGAAGTACGCCTCGGGGGATTCGCTGTGGTGTTCGACCGCACCGATTCCTCCGCCGTAGGGCATGCGCATCACCATCGGAAGGCGCACAGTCCCGGCGGAGCGACGGTGCATCTTCGCGACCTGCGACACGATCTGGTCGAAGGCGGGGTACACGAAAGCCTCGAACTGGATTTCGATGACAGGCCGATATCCGCGCATCGCGAGTCCGATAGCGGTGCCGACGATGCCGCTCTCCGCCAGCGGAGCATCCATGACCCGGTGTTCACCGAAGTCCTTCTGCAGTCCGTCGGTCACGCGGAAGACGCCTCCCAGGCGGCCGATATCCTGCCCAAACAACACGACCTTGGAGTCGGCGTCCATCGCCACCCTGAGTCCCTCATTGATGGCACGTGCCATCGTCATGGTCGTCATCGCACACCTTGATCTACGAATCCAGCGTGATACTCCTCGAACTCCGCGCGTTGGGCATGAAGCAAGGAATGCTCTTCGGCATACACGTGATCGAAGATCGACACTGCTTCGGGGACGGGGAGACGCCGGACACCTTCACGCAGCGTCACGGCCATGTCGTCGGCTTCGCGGTCGATGGTGTCGAAATACGTACGATCGGCAATTCCCTCCCTGGCGAGGTACACCTTCAGTCGTTCGATGGGATCGCGTAGGCGCCATCGTTCGACCTCATCTCCCATGCGGTAGCGCGTCGGATCATCCGAGGTGGTGTGGGCACCCATGCGATAGGTGTACGCCTCGATGAGAGTGGCGCCATTCCCACTGCGTGCGCGCTCGAGGGCGGCACGGGTCACCGCCATCACGGCGAGGACGTCATTACCGTCGACGAAGGCTCCGGGGAAGCCGAAACCGGTGGCTCGTTGATGGATCGGAACAGCACTCTGCCGCTCCCGTGGCTGCGAGATGGCCCACTGATTGTTTTGACAGAAGAAGACGACGGGGGCGGTGAAGACCGATGCGAACACGAATCCCTCATTCACATCGCCCTGCGCGGTGGCACCGTCGCCAAAGTAGGTAATAGTGGCATCGTCGGTTCCGTCGAGGCTTTGCCCCATCGCGTAGCCGACGCCATGGAGCACCTGGTTTCCGATGACGATCGTGTAGAGGCCACAACGTTTCTCGAGAGGGTCCCATCCGCCGTTGGTCAAACCTCGATACAGTTCCAGGATCTGTAGAGGTTGGACCCCGCGCGTGAGAGCAACGCCATGATCCCGATACGTCGGGAAGGCGAAATCCGAAGGGCGCAGGGCTGCTGCCGAGCCCACCTGGGCAGCCTCCTGGCCCAGGCAACTCGCCCAGATACCCAACTCACCCTGGCGCTGCAGGGCCGTTGCCTCGACGTCAAGGCGGCGCAGCATCACCATGCGGCGGTAGAGGTCACGCATCTCCCCGGGAGATAGGTCGATGTCGTAGTCAGGATGCGCGACCCGCTGACCCTCGGGGGTCAGTAGCTGGACAGGATCGGTCTCTGCGGTCATCGCGCGTCATCTTTGCACTGCCGGGGTGTCGAGGCAGCCGATAATTCCCAGATGGAGCCGATCCGGATCTTCCTGCTCGACGACCACGAACTGGTCCGCCGCGGAGTGGCCGACCTCCAGGAGGTGGAAGCCGACCTCGCCGTGGTCGGGGAGGCGGGATCGGTCACCGAGGCGATGGTGCGCATACCAGCGACCCGTCCCGATGTCGCCGTGTTGGATGTGCGCCTCCCCGACGGCAGCGGCGTGGACGGCTGCCGGGAGTTACGAGATCGCACCCCCGGAACGGCCTATCTCATGCTTACGTCCTACGCCAACGACGAGGCCCTCTTCGGGACGATCCTGGCTGGAGCCTCCGGGTATCTGCTCAAGGACATCCGTGGCAACGACCTGGTAGCAGCGATCCGCACCGTGGCCTCCGGGAAGAGCCTGCTCGATACCGTGCTGACTCAGCGGGTCATGGAGCGCATCAGTTTGGGATGCACAGGAGACGACCGACTCAGCGCCCTCTCCGACCAGGAACGGCGGATACTCGGACTCATCGGCGAGGGCATGACCAATCGTCAAATCGGCGACAGGCTCCACCTAGCAGAGAAGACGGTCAAGAACTACGTCTCCCGCCTCTTGGCCAAACTCGGAATGGAACGTCGCACCCAAGCAGCAGCCTTCGTGACACGGGTGCACGTGGCCCAGGGCCGCTAGGAAACAGGTACCCACCAACGCACCTGGGTTCCGCCCACGTGGTCCACCCGCGTTATCGTGCACGAACCACCCAGATCACGGGCGCGCGAGACGAGATTCATCAGACCCGAGGGACACGTGACGCTCGGCGGTACCCCTATCCCATCGTCGATGACAACAACTTCCACGACCTCGGTAGATGCCGACACGCTGACATCCACCCGACGCGCGTGAGCGTGCCTCACCACGTTGGCGAGCGACTCACGCAGAGCTCCGATCACGTCCTCGACGATATGCAATGGAATGTGCGTGTCGATTGGTCCGGTGAGCCGCACGGACGGTTCGAAGCCGAGGAGGACGGCCCATCGTGCGGCTTCCTCCATGACCCGCTCGCGGACACCGGTAGTAGGACCATCGGAGGGCCCATCTAGCACGATGATGGTCTGTCGAATCTCCCTAATCGTCGCGTCGATCTCTTCCACGGCCTGACCCACCCGCTCCCGGGCATCCAGCGACATACCACCCGAACTGTGCACGGTCTGGAGGAGCATTCCTGCGGCAAAGAGGCGTTGGATAACGAGATCGTGCAGATCACGGGCGATGCGATGATGGTCCTGGGCACGTGCCCTCGCGGGGACCGGCTCGGTGACGTGAGCAGGAGGCACCTGCCCATCCTGATGCGACGAACTCGGGGCCGCGCAAGGCTTCACCCGGACACATCTCAGGTCTCACCTGCTGCCACACTCGCGCCATGGCATCCGGAGTGGACGTGCGCGGTGTCGTCGAGGCGCCGATGTCGAGGGTTGCGCCCCCTCTGTTCACGCTCTGGATTCTCTGGGGATCGACATACCTGGGTATCGCCCTCGTCGTGCAGACGATGCCGCCGATCCTCGCGAATGGGTTGCGATTCCTCGCTGCCACCGTCGTGCTCACGCTTGCCGTTGTGGTCATGCAGGGCATACGTGTCCTGCGTGTCACCAGGCGGCAACTGCGGGCAACGATCGTCATGGGTGTGATGTTGCTCGGTGTCGGGATCGGAACAATGTCGCTCGCGCAGCGCTACGTTCCCTCGGGGATCGCCGCACTGATTGTGTCGGCGATGCCCCTCTGGATCGTGATCTTCCGATTCCGTGCAGGTGATCGACCCTCGCGGCTCACCCTGACCGGTGTCGCTGTCGGTATCGTCGGGCTGACACTGATGCTGCTTCCCGGCGGCACGACGCCGGTGTCCGGAACTGATCGCGACGTGTTCCTGTGGTGCCTGGCCATCACGGTGAGTTCTTTCCTCTGGGCCCTCTTCTCGTGGCGCTCGACGCGCTATGACCTTCCCTCGAATCCGCTCACCACCACCGTCTACGAACTCGGGGCTGCCGGCGTCGTCCTCTCGGTGCTGGGCTTGCTCATCGGTGAGCGCTTCGACGTGTCCGAGTTCTCGGTGGCGTCCTGGTGGGGCTGGGCGTTCCTGGTCTTCGCGTCCGTCGTGGCCTATGTCTGCTACGTCTGGCTGTTGAACAACGCCGCAATGTCCCTGGTGGCCACGTACGCCTACGTCAATCCGGTGGTCGCAGTGTTCCTCGGCTGGCTGATCATCGGGGAACCCATCTCACGCGATGTGATCATCGGCCTCACCATCGTCGTAGGAGGCGTGGTGCTCGTGGTGAGCGGGGAACGGCGGAAACCCGCGGTTATCGAAGAGCCATCCTGAACGCGTGCGCCACCTCGAGGAAGCGATCATTCGCCTCCGTCTCCGCGACCGTCACACGCACACCCTCACCCGGGAAAGCCCGAACGGTGATGCCCTGCTCCTCGCACGCGGCGGCGAAATCGGTTGCCCGGTCCCCCAGCCGCATCCAGACGAAGTTCGCATAACTCGGGTGGAGCTCCCACCCCTGTTCCTGCAGCGCACCGGCCACACGGCGACGCTCGTTCACGAGGGCGTGCACGCGCTCGAACAGTTCGTCTTCTGCTTCCAGGGAGACGAGTGCGGCCTCCTCAGCGATCGAGGACACGCCGAAGGGGAGCGCCGTCTTGCGCAGCGCCTCGGCGACGTCCGGGTGCGCGATGGCGAACCCGACGCGGAGACCTGCCAGGCCATAGGCCTTGGAGAAGGTGCGGAGCACAACGACGTTGTCGTGCCGCGTGGCGACAGAGACGCCATCGTGGATGTCCTCATCGCCGATGAACTCGGCGTAGGCCTCATCGAGGACCACGACGAGATCCGAGGGAACGCGCTCAAGGAAGGCGTCGAGTTCCGCCGCAGTCACGGCCTGGCCCGTGGGGTTGTTCGGTGAGCAGATGAAGATCACCCGTGTGCGCTCGTTGACGGCCGCCGCCATGGCATCGAGGTCATGGCGTTCGTCCGGAAGGAGCGGGACTTTGACGCTGACCGCGCCCGCCATCTGGGTCCAGATGGGATAGGACTCGAAACTACGCCAGGCGTAGATGACTTGATCTCCCGCAGACGCCGCGGACATGATGACCTGTCCCACCAGCGACACACTTCCGGTCCCCAGCGCGATCCGGTCCTCGCTCACGTCGAACTTCCGCGCGAGCGCGGAGACAAGTCGTCGATTGAACGGATCCGGATAGCGGTGGATGGACGATGCCGCGTCGGCGATCGCGGCCTTCACCCGGGGCAGCGGCGGATACGGGTTCTCGTTGCTCGAGATCTTGTAGGTGACGATGTCGGTGCGTTCCGCAGGACGCTGGCCAGCCTTGTACGCGGGCAGGCTCGCGATGTCGGCGCGGAGGCGAGGGGCGGGCACGGATGAAGGGTACGCATGGCACTATGGCTGCATGAAGCGCATCCTCACCCTTACGTTCGCATGCCTCCTCACCCTCGGGCTCGCTGCTCCTGCATCGGCCGAGGACCTCCGGGGGAGCACGGTGTCCGACACGTTGTTCGGGATGCACGTCAAGGGTGTGCAGCAGGGGGTGTGGCCGTCGATCGAATTCGGATCACTGCGGCTGTGGGATAACGACACCACATGGGCGGCCATCGAGAAGTCCCCCGGTGTCTTCGACTGGACCACCTTGGATACCGCGGTCGCGACCGCGCAGAAGAACGGTGTCACCGACATCCTGATGGTGCTGTCCGGCACGCCCGCCTGGGCGAGTCTGAGCACCTGCCAACCGCCTGCATGCCTCCCGAGCCCGGGCGCCGCGGGTATGCCCCGGGACCTCGCACTCTGGGATACCTGGGTCACCCAGGTCGTCACCCGCTACAAGGGTCGGATCACGAGCTACCAGCCGTGGAATGAAGCGAACCTGCAGACGTTCTTCGAGGGAACTCCGGCGCAGATGGCCGAGCTCACCGCGCGCACCTACCGCATCGTGAAGTCCATCGACCCCCAGGCCGAGGTCGTGGCGCCGAGCACCGGCACCCGGTTGGGCGCCGCCTTCAAGCGCTTCTACCCGGCATTCCTCCGAGAGCTCGGACAACGTGACTGGCCGATCGACGTCTGGGCCGTGCACAGCTACCCCGCGAGTCTGGGAACACCGAAGGACCGCACCGCCCTCGCAGCCGGGTTCATCCAGACACTGCGTGATGCGGGAGCACCGGAGAAGCCCATCTGGGATACCGAGAACAACTACGGCCTCAAGGGGCCCGGTCCGGCGAACCCCGATGTGGACATCGAAGGCAAGCGTGCCGAGGACTGGACCGCCGTCTCCTTCCTCGACTCACTGCAGTTGGGCATTTCCCGGATGTACATGTACGTCTGGGAGCCACCGAACGACCTCTGGGGAATCCAGTACTACAACGGGACCCGCGGCGCGCGAGCGATGCAGACCATGCAGGACTGGATCGTCGGCACGACGTTCAAGGGGTGTCGTCAGGATGGAATCAACATCACCTGCAAGTTCAAGGGAGATGGCACGCAACGGTGGATCCTCTACTCGACACAGGGACGCACGAAGTTCGCCCTTCCACCTCGGTTTGATCAGGTCTGTCAACTGAACGGGAAATGCAAGAAGATCCGCAAGGATCGCGTGCGGACGATCAGCCCGGTGCTGGTGACTCGCTGAATCACCGCTCTTCGGCGACCGAGTTCCCACCGTCGACGGTGAGTACTTGCCCGGTGATGTAGCCAGCATCCGGCGAGCACAGCATCGCCACGACGTGGGCGATCTCGTGTGCTGCGCCACTGCGACCCACGGGGACCATGCGTCCCTGCGCGGCCTCGTGCTCGGTCTGTGAACTGGTGGCGATCCAACCCGGCGCCACCACATTGCAGGTGATGCCACGCCCCGCCTCGTCCACCGCGATCGCACGCGTCATGCCCACGAGACCGGCCTTGGCGGTTCCGTAGACGAATTGCCCACGCATCGCCATCACGGGTCCGGTGACACTGGCGATGTTCACGATGCGCCCGTAGGACTCGCGACGCATATGGGGGATGACAGCGCGGCACATGTGGAAAGCCGTGGTGAGGTTGCGCTCGATGCCCGCCTGCCACGCTTCGTCATCGGTGTCGACGGCATCTCCACCCGTCGCCGTAGTCCCGACACTGACCATGCCCGCGTTGTTCACCAGGATGCCGATTGCCGAGAGTTCCCCGAGCGCTGTCCCCACGAGCTCCTCCACATCCGCAGGCCTGGTCAGGTCGGCGACGACTGCTGACGCGCGGCATCCCACCGCACGGAGCTCCTCGGCACGCGCGTGGATCCGATCGGTCGTCGAGGTGATCACGACCGGAATTCCGAGGGAGCCGAGGGATCGGGCGACGGCGAATCCGATGCCACTTCCGGAACCGGCACCCGTCACGATCGCTCCGCCGGTCACTCCATCAACTCCGCAACCGCGGCGGAGAAAAGTTCCGTATGTCGATCCACATCGGCCGACGATGTCTCCGGACACATCAAGGCCATGTTGTGGAAGGGGGTGAGCAGCACGCCACGGTTCGACATGTAGAGGTGCAGGAACTCCTCGAGGTCACCGTCATGGGCGGCAGCAGACTCGGACCCGGTGCGCGGGGCCGGGGAGGTGAATCGGTATTCGGCGCGAGCTCCGAGCTGTGCGATCGACCAGGGGACCGAGTAATCCGTGAGAGTCTTCTCGACCCCCTCGCGGAACAGCGTGGCGAGATCGATCATGTGCGCGAAGGCCTCATCGGTAAGCACGTGTTCGAGCGTGGCGCGCATCGCAGCCGTGGAGAGGACGTTGCCGGCCAGGGTGCCTCCCACGCCCCCGACGTCGACGAGGTCCGCCTCCGGGTGATCGTTGATTCGATCCGCGATTTCCTGGGTGATGCCATACGCACCCGAGGGAATACCTCCCCCGATGCTCTTGCCGATCACGAAGATGTCCGGCTCCAGGTCCCACGCCTCGGTGCATCCGCCCGGTCCCGCGGAGATCGTGTGTGTCTCATCGATCAGAAGCAGGGTTCCGTACTTCGTGCAGAGATCGCGCAGCCCCTGCAGGAATCCCGGCTCCGGGAGCACGATCCCGATGTTGGTGAGCGCCGGTTCGGTGATGAGCACGGACACGTCGCCGTGACTCAGTTCCCGTTCGACAGACTCGAGGTCGTTGAACTCCGCCACGCGCGTGGTCTGACTGATGGGCACCGCGGGACCCACATTGCCTTCGCGGAAGTGCGCCGTGCCATCCGGGCCGGTAATGACGAGGGTCTCGTCGACTGCACCGTGATAGCAGTAGGAGAAGGCGAGGATGCGAGGCCGGCCGGTGACCAGCCGCGCGAGGCGCAAGGCCCACCGATTGGCGTCCGTCGCAGTCAGGCTGAACGACCACAGCGGCAACCCGAAGCGGCGGGTCAACTCCGCACCGACCCACTCGGCATCCTCACTGGGCATCATCGTGGTGATGCCACCCAGCTCGCCGATCCGGCGCTGGACAGCGGCCACGGTCGCGGCCGGGGAGTGCCCGGCCATCGCCCCCGTGTCACCCAGGGCGAAGTCGATGTACTCGTGTCCATCGACGTCAGCGATGCGATTACCCCGGGCCGCGTGCAGGTAGAGCGGATAGCCCCCGGACCATTTGTTCATCCATGTCATCGGAACCCGACCGAGCAGGTGATCGGCGGACTCGAATGCTCGTCGAGAGATCGGGGTGCGTTCCACGTGTGTGCGACGCTCGCGTTCGAGCAACTCGGTGATCCGGGCGAGGGCCATAGTCGATGCTAGAGCGGAATCAGGGGTTGCGCGCCAGCGTCGCGACCAGGACGGCCTTGATGGTGTGTAGGCGGTTCTCGGCCTCGTCCATCACGATGCTCGCCGGGGACTCGAATACGTCGTGGGAGATCTCCACCCCATCGGTCATCCCGTATCGCTCGGCGACGGTGCGGCCGACCTGCGTGCTCGCGTCGTGGAACGCTGGAAGGCAATGAAGGATCTTGACCTCGGGATTCCCCGATCCCCGAACCACAGTGGAGTCGAGGCGGTACGGGCGCAGGATCTCGATGCGCTCGGCCCACGTTTCCGCGGGTTCCCCCATCGACACCCACACGTCTGTGGCGAGGAAGTCCGCGCCCGCAACCGCTTCCTCGACGGATTCCGTGATCAGGATCCGCGCACCCGAGACACTCGCGCGTTCCCGCGCAAGGGCTTGGACGTCGTCGGCCGGCCACAGCGCGCGAGGAGCACAGATCCGCACATCCGCTCCCATGATCGCGCCCATCACCAGATAGGAGTTCCCCATGTTGTTGCGTGCATCGCCGAGGTAGGCGTAGGTGATGTCGCCCCAGGGGCGCGGCGCGTGCTCGCGCATGGTGAGGAAGTCCGCGAGCATCTGCGTCGGATGCCACTCGTCGGTGAGACCGTTGAATACCGGGACCGTGGCGTACTCGGCGAGTTCCTCCGCTGTGGCCTGAGCAGCACCGCGGTACTGGATTCCGTCATACATGCGTGAAAGAACGCGCGCTGTGTCGGCGATCGACTCCTTGTGACCCATCTGCGACGATGCCGGATCTAGATACGTGGTGAACGCCCCCTGCTGGAACGCCGCTACTTCAAAGGCGCAGCGCGTGCGGGTCGAGGACTTCTCGAAGATGAGAGCGACCGCCGAGCCGGTGAGTCGTGGACGTTCGCGGTGCTCGGCACGTTCGAGTTTGAGGGTGGCTGCGAGGTCGATGAGGGAGTCGAGTTCGGCCGCGGTGAAATCGACTTCCTTGAGGAAGTCACGGCCGAACAAGCTGGTCATTGCGTGCCCTTCTGCGAGGGACGAAGCCTAACGGGTAGTCAGTCGAGCCACTCCGCGTTCGCATAGTGCCAGCGCAGAGAACGACGTGCCAGCGGCTGCACGACGGCAATGACCTCGTCGTAGAGCAGTGCCAGGGAACTGCCCTCCTGACGCGGGCATACCGGAACCGCGAGGATCAACCGCGCTGGATCCCGATCGCGCAAAGCGTGCGCGATTGCACGCGCGGCAGTTCCCGTTTCGACGCCATCGTCGACCACAATCACATCGCGGCCTGCGACATCAGGAACGTCCGATACGGCAACTCCGTCCTCGCTGCGAATGACTGTCAACTCCTGCAGAGGTGCCCGAATCGCCGTCGCGACCGCGGCTGCAACCGGTACCCCGTTCGGAACGACCGCCAGTATCAATGGATCCTCTGATCGACCCACGACGTGCGGTGCCAGTTGTGCACCCGCATCGGCCAGGTCGAGGAAGTCGGCCATCAGGAGTCCAGGCGTGGGGCGCTGGGGGTGCCGGCAGTCCCGAGGCTGGTGCGATCCGCATCCGCCGAGAGTCCGGATTCGTAGGTGCGAACGTCATCGGCGTGAGCCGCCACGAGGACCTCGAACGTCGAGTCGTCGTCCCGAGCGCGGGAAAGGAAGGGGATCACCTTCTCCTTGACTTCGTATGCACTCATCGCCTTCCGATAGGAACCCATGTCCTGCCATCGCGTTGTGATCAGCATCTGTTCGACACTGTCCACCGACTGCAACACCTCCACGCCCAGGCACCCGACACGCGAACGCAGTAGGTCCACGCACACCCGTGCCTGCGCGAGGAAATCGATGCGGTCTCGTACCGTGAAGTGCATCGTCACGAGTACCGGTGCGGCAACGGACCAGTTAGGCTCAAACACACCGACGACGCTAGACCAGGGGAGCGATTCGTGGCGAAGGATGACAAGCGCGGCGTGCGCGGACCGCGTGGACCGCAGCGCCAGCCGGCGCGGACCTCTCCCGGTTCCCGCGGCGCGCTGGAACGGATCAGCTACCCGCTGCTGACTGCACTCCTCCGCGTCCCGCGGTGGCTCGTGGTCGTGCTGTTGGCATCCGCGTTCACCCTCGGTTTGATCCAGACCGGTGACCTCGCTTGGCTCGGCGGGATTCTGTTGGGCCTGGTCGCCCTCTTCCTCGGCTGGCTGCTCGCGCTTGCCTGGCCGGCGCTGACCCCGGGCCGGCGCATGATCCGCCTTATCACCGTCCTGGCGGCGCTCGGTGTGGCGGTCCTGAAGTTCCAGGGACGGTTTTGACATTCATTTTCGATAAAGCTAGCCTGCCGAAATGCGCCTCCCCGTCCTCGCAGCCCTCGCCGGGTCCACCCTCCTCACCCTGAGCGCCTGTTCCTCTACCCCGACCGTCACCGGACCCGTCGACGTCGTCGCCACGACGACCGTGCTGGGCGACGTCACCGAACGCATCGTCTCCTGCGGTGACGGCTCCGTGACGGTCCTGATGCCGATCGGGTCGGACCCCCACGAGTTCACCCCCTCCTCCGATCAGGTCGCCACGATGGTGCGGGCGAATCTCGTCGTTGCCAACGGCCTCGGCCTCGAAGAAGGACTGGCGCAGGCCCTGGAGTCTGCAGAGGCGGACGGTGCCCAGGTGCTGACCATCGCCGACAAGGTGGATCCGATCGAGTTTGGCGGACACGGTCACGATCATGGATCTGACGCGAAGGACGAGCACGCACACGAGGACGAGCACGCACACGAGGACGAGCACGCACACGAGGACGAGCACGCACACGAGGACGAGCACGCACACGAGGACGAGCACGCACACGGATCCGAGGACCCGCACTTCTGGATGGACATGAACCGCATGGCCGACGGTGCCGAGATCATCGGTGACGAACTCGCCTCGATGACCGGTAATGAGGCCTACGCCACCTGCGGTGCCGAGGTTGCAACGGAGATCCGTGGAGCGGAAGCCGAGGTTCGAGCGCTCCTCGAGAGCGTTCCCGCCGACAAGCGGATCCTGGTGACCGACCACGACGCCCTCGGCTATCTCGCCGATGCCTACGGCTACGAGGTGGTGGGGACGGTGATTCCCGGTGGTAGCACGCTGGGTGAGCCGAGTTCCGCCGACCTCGCGGACTTGGTGGCCACGATGCGAGCGGAGGGCGTCACCACGATCTTCGGCGGTGTCGGTAACTCAACGGCTGTCGCCGACGCTGTCGCAGCCGAGTTGGGTGACGACGTGCAGATCGTGTCTCTCTACGAGGGATCACTCGGTGGTCCCGGATCCGGTGCGGAGTCCTACCTGGACATGATGCGGTCGAACGCGTCCGCGATCGCCACCGCCCTGCAAGACTGAGCCGTGGAGTGGTGGATTGAGCCCTTCGCCCTAGGTTTCCAACAGCGGGCGCTGGTGGGCGGCATGTTGGCCGCGATCATGTCTGCTGTCGTGGGCACCTGGTTGGTCCTGCGCGGCATGAGTTTCTTCGGTGACGCATTCGTGCACGGCGTGATCCCCGGGATCGCTGCTGCCGTGGTGCTCAACGTCAACCCGCTGCTGGGTGCGGCCGTCGCCGCGCTCGTGATGGTGCTCGCCATCGAGGTCGTCCACCGGCAGACCGCACTCAGCGAGGACACGGCGATCGGCCTGCTCTTCGTGGGCATGCTTGCCCTCGGTGTCGTGATCATCTCGCGCCTGGACAGTTACACCGGCAGTCTCACGTCGATTCTCTTCGGCGACATCCTCGGGGTGACGATGCAGAACCTGATCGGCCAGGCGATCCTCGCGGTCGTTGTTGTCGCGGCCACGACAATCCTCTACCGACCCCTGCTCGCCCTGTCCTTCAATCGCGAGAAGTCAGAACTCTGGGGGATGAAGCCGAACCGCACGCACGCGGCGCTGATGGTGTTGATCGCCGCCGCGGTCATCGGCTCCTATCAATCTGTCGGGACTCTGCTCGTCTTCGGACTCCTCGTCGGACCTCCTGCGACGGCAGCACTCCTCGCGCGCACCGTTCCCCAGATGATGCTGATCGCTGTCGGCGTGGGTGTTGTCTCGGTATGGATCGGCCTACTCATCAGCTACCACCTCGGAACAGCGGGTTCGGCCACCATGTCGATGATCCCGATCATCGTCTTCTTCGTCGTCCTCGCCGTGCGCCGCCTCATGCCGCGTCGGGCGGAGGTGGCACATGTCTGACGTCGTCGTCGGGGAGTCGGTGGTGATCGAGCGTGGGAATCGGACGGCCGTCGCAGCATCGAACTTCACCATCCCAGACGGGTCGATCACGGCGATCATCGGACCGAACGGGAGCGGGAAGTCGACCCTGCTGCACGCGATCGCGGGCTTGCTCCCGATCACTGCGGGCACCCTGCATGTCTTCGGCGCGGATCCGCAGGCCAGTCGGGAGAAGATCTCGTACGTGCTGCAGTACACCGCGGCGCCCACGGGTACCCCGTTGACTGTGCGCAAGACGGTGGGCATGGGGCGCTATCCGGGAGCCGGACTCCTACGACGATTCACCACGACGGATCGCGAGCGGATCACGTCGGCATTGGAGCGACTCGAGATCACGGACCTCGAACGACGTCACCTCACCGAGCTCTCGGGTGGTCAACGCCAACGGGTGTATGTCGCCCAAGGCATCGCGCAGGACCACGCGATGCTGCTCCTGGATGAGCCGCTCACCGGGCTCGACCTCAACTCAGCGCGCACCATCGATGCGATCATCCACGAGGAACCCACCCGGGGATGCACCGTCGTCTTGACGACCCATGACCTCGAGGAGGCCCGGGCGGCGGACCATGTGATTCTCACGGCTGGTCGGGTGATCGCAAGCGGACCCCCGGCGACCGTGCTGACCACAGCGAATCTCGCTACCGCCTACGGCCTCGGAACCCTCCACGAGGTGGATGAGCAGGCACCTCTGTTCCCGACCGAGCATCATGAGCACCATGGCCACGACCACTAGAGGCGAGCAGGCCCGGGTCGGCATCCGCTCCACGAAGCAGCGGGCAGCCGTTCTCACGGCACTCGCAGAGATCGACGACTTCCGTTCCACGCAGGAGTTGCACGACTACCTGCGCCAACGCGGTGACGCGGTGGGTCTCACAACCGTCTATCGGACTCTCCAGGCCCTGGCGGAGGCCGGGGACGTTGACGTCATCGTGCGCGAGGACGGCGAGAGTGTCTACCGGCAGTGCAGTAGCACCCATCATCACCACCTTGTGTGTCGGGACTGTGGGCGCACCGTCGAAGTCGAGGGGCCCGCGGTCGAACGGTGGGCAACGCGCGTGGCGGACGACAACGGCATCACCGACATCAGTCACACATTGGAGATCTTCGGGGTGTGCTCGAACTGCACGTGATACTGTTTAGAGTATCATAGTCCGAGGAAGCCATGATGACTGCATCCGCTCTGCTCCGCGCCGCGCGTTCCCATCGCGGCATCTCCCAACGGGCACTCGCCGACGCTGCCGGAATTCACCAACCTCGCGTCGCAGCCCTGGAGGGCGCCACCGAGGACGCCACTGTTAATCGCCTCGCCGAGCTCCTTCGAGTGCTGGGGGCACAACTCACTCTCGTGCCCTCGGAACTTCGCCCTGTGTGGGCTGCGGCCGATGACGTGAGACGTGCCTTGGGGAAAGACGATGAGCGCACCGCATGGCGCGAGATCATCCAACTCAGTGATGATTTGCGAGCTGCGGATGCCGCGACGTGTGTGACCCTCGCGATCGCTCCCCCTGCTCTCACTGGCGACCCTCACTTCGATGCACTCCTCGCAGCGATCACGGATGCAGCTCTCACCGATCGTCAACTACCTCGCCCCGAATGGCTGGATGATGAACGCTGGCGGCTTGCCGAGCCCTGGGATGTTGAAGACGTTCCAGCGCTTCAACGTGCCGCTCGAAAAGCAACCCCTGCCGCGAGCAAGCGCCACGGCATCTACCTTGAGCGAGCAGTGTTGGAGAGCGTGTAATGCCGTCCACAATGACACCAGTGGCGCCTACCTACGGTGCAGTGTTCGGAACCGCTCCCCCATAGCGACGATCCCGCGAGGCGTAGATCTCGCAGGCCTGCCAGAGATGACGGCGGTCGAAGTCCGGCCACAGGGTGTCCAGGAACACCATCTCCGCGTAGGCGGATTGCCACAGCAGGAAGTTGCTCGTCCGCTGCTCCCCGGAAGACCGGACGAAGAGATCGACATCGGGCATGTCGGGTTCATCGAGATAGCGATGGAATGTCTTCTCGGAGATAGAGCCGGGATCCAGTCGTCCAGCCTTGACCTCTCCGGCAATCCGTGCCGTTGCATCGATGATCTCGGCACGGCCGCCATAGTTCACGCACATCGTGAGCGTCAGCTTCTTGTTGCGGGCGGTCAACTTCTCCGCCTCCTCCAACTCGTCGATGACGCTCTTCCACAGTCGCGGACGCCTGCCCGCCCAGCGGATCCGAACACCGAGATCGTTCATCTCATCGCGTCTGCGGCGGATGACGTCGCGATTGAAACCCATGAGGAACCGCACCTCGTCGGGTGAGCGTTTCCAGTTCTCGGTGGAGAAGGCATAGGCGCTGATCCAGCCGATGCCCAACTCGAGTGCACCGTGGACGCAGTCGAGCAGACTCGCCTCACCGGCTTCGTGCCCGGCGGTGCGCGGGAGACCACGCTGCTTGGCCCAGCGGCCGTTACCGTCCATGACCAGAGCGACGTGGCGTGGGATCAGGTCCTTGGGAATCGCCGGAGGTCGGGCACCCGAAGGGTGCGGGGGCGGCGATGTCACCGACCCATCCTCACATCAGGCACGCTGGACGAGGGGAAGGGATCGCAGATCCCGCTCCAGGTGCCACTGGACGAAGGCCGCGACGAGTCCGCTCGCCTCACGTCGTTCCCGTGCCTCGGTTTCTTCGGCCGTGTTCCAGTCACCGCTCAAAAGGGCACCTAGCAGCGCCACCGTCATCGGCGACGGGGTAGCCGATCCTGGTGGACGGCATTCGGGACAGACCATCCCACCGGCACCGATGTGAAAGGCACGGTGCGGACCGTCAGCACCACACCGAGCGCAGTCACCGAAGGACGGCGACCACCCGGCGATCGCCAGGGAGCGCAGAAGGAACGCGTCCAAGATCAAGGTCGGCTCGTGCTCGCGATGCGCCAGCGAGCGCAGTCCGGAGACCAGGAGGGCGTACTGCTGAACCGCGGGTTCCCGCTCCTCCGGGGTGAGGCGTTCGGCGGTCTCCACCATCACGTTCCCGGCCGTCCACCGCGGGTAGTCATCGGACATCTGCCCACCGAGGGCTTCGATGGTCTCCACCTGGGTCACGTTGTCAAGTGACCGCCCCTTATACAACTGGATGTCGACGTGACTGAACGGCTCGAGGCGCGCGCCAATGCGACTGGTCGTCTTGCGCACACCCCGCGCCACCGCGCGAATGCGACCGCGTCCGCGAGTGAGGAGGGTGATGATGCGATCGGCCTCACCGAGCTTCTGGGTGCGAAGCACCACACCTTCGTCACGGTAGACAGCCACGCTGCATTCTCGCAGACGCGAGGACGTGAATCCGGTTCCTCAGAAGCCGAGCCGGCGAAGTTGCTTCGGATCCCTCTGCCAGTCCTTGGCCACCTTCACGTGCAGGTCCAGGAACACCGGCACACCCAGAAGTCGTTCAATCTCGGGACGTGCCTGCGCGCCGACCTGACGCAGGCGCGACCCTCCCTTGCCGATGATGATCCCCTTCTGGCTGTCGCGCTCCACGAACACCGTGGCTCGGACATCTGTAAGCGGCTTGTCCGCGGGTCGATCCTCGCGCGGCACGATCTCCTCCACGACGACGGCGATGGAGTGCGGAAGCTCCTCGGTGACCCCTTCCAGCGCGGCTTCGCGGATGAGCTCGGCCACGGTGATGTCGATGTCTTCATCGCCCGCGGCGTCATCCGGGTAGAGCCGCGGGCCCTCCGGCAACAGCGCGATCAACTCCTCCGTGAGGCGGTCCACCTGGAACCCCTCACGCGCCGACACCGGGATGATGTGCGCGAGGTCCAGGTGGTGCTCCTCCCCGAACTGCTGCACAGCGAGAAGCACACCCGCCAGTGACTCCCGTGAAACTGCGTCGGCCTTGGTGACGATCGCGAGGAGCGGGGCCTTCGACGCGGCGCGCACCTGGGTGGCGATGAACAGGTCACCCGGCCCGATCTCCTGATCCGCGGGCAGGCACAGTCCGATCAGATCGACACTCGACCAGGCCTCGCGCACCTGATCGTTGAGTCGCTCACCCAGCAGGGTTCGTGGTCGATGCATTCCAGGCGTATCAACGACGATGAGCTGGCCATCGGGACGGGTGACGATGCCGCGGATGATCCGCCGCGTGGTCTGCGGTCGATCCGACGTGATCGCCACCTTCTGGCCGACGACCGCGTTCATGAGCGTCGACTTGCCGGCGTTGGGCCGACCGGTGAAGGCGACGAATCCGCTGCGGAAGGTCATCAGGACCGCAGAACCGCTGTGGTCGACCCCGAGGTGGAGCACAGGTAGATGGGAACGCCAACCCCCGCGAGGGCGCTGACCACATCGACGTCGATCGCCCCGCGATCCGTCACCACGACCGCCGCCTCGAGGCCACGTGCACCGGCGGCCGCAGCTTGCACGACCGCGAGATCGAGGGCCGACCAGGTTCGCCCACCCAGGGTGACGGCGGCGGAGCTGTAGGTGCGACCGGTTTCGTCGCGGACCGCCGCGCCCTCCGACGCCTGGATACGTGCCGCGGCACCCCGCGCGAGGGTGAAGAGTTTCACGTCCTCCTGGTCCAGCTGCTCAGTCATCGACATCCTCGTCGGTGGTGCGCACGGGACGGGCTAGGACCGTGCCGATGCGGTTACGGCGCCCCGCTCCCCGCTCGGCGATTAGGACCCAGCCATCCTCGGCGATATCCGCACCGGCGATGGGCACACGCCCGAGACGCTTGGCCATGAGGCCGAGGACGGTATCGACCCCCTCCTCCTCGGAGTCGATGTCGATACCGATCAGATCGGCGAAGTCATCGATGTTCATCCGCGACATGACCCGGTACGCCCCATCCGAGAGCTCGGTGACCTCCGGGGCTGCGGTGTCGTACTCATCAGCGATCTCGCCGACGATCTCCTCGAGGATGTCCTCAATCGTCACGATTCCCGCAGTGCCGCCGTACTCGTCGATGACGATGGCCATGTGGACCCGAGCGCTCTGCATGTCCCGGAGCAGTTCATCGGCGCGCTTGCTATCCGGTACGAAGTACGGCGCACGCATGAGCGAGTCAACCGATTCGGTGTTCTCGGCATCGCGGTGCTCGAATGTGCGCTTCACGATGTCCTTGAGATAGATGACACCCACGATGTCGTCGGCGCTTTCCCGGATCACCGGGATACGCGAGTACCCGGACCTGAGTCCTAAAGACATCGCCTGGCGGAGTGCCTTACTGCGCTCGATGAAGACCATGTCCGTGCGGGGCACCATCACCTCGCGGGCGAAGGTGTCTCCTAACTCGAAGACCGAGTGGATCATCTGGCGCTCGTCGTCCTCGATCAGGGAGTTCTCCCCGGCCATGTCCACCAGTTCACGCAGTTCGGCCTCGCTGTCGAAGGGTCCCTGGCGGAAACCCTTGCCGGGTGTCAAGGCATTACCCAGGTAGATGAGCAGTGTTGCCAGCGGGCTCAGGATCCGGGTGAGCAGGATCGTCGGGCGGGCGGCCACGAGCGAGATCCGCTCCGCATGCTGCCGACCCAGGGTTCGCGGCGCAACCCCCAAACCGACGTATGCGATGAGGACCAGGATCACGATCGTGATGACGTAGGCGAGCCACTCCGCCATTCCGTCGAGGAGGAAATCGGAGATCAGTGATCTGCTGAGCAGCACGATCGCGGTAATCGTCGACACCGTGGACAGGAAGAACAGCACGTTCACGTACCGCGGACGATCGTCGAGGATGGTCAGGACCCGAACGGCCCGCGGATTGTCCTCGCGACGTAGTTCGTCGATCCGAGAGCGTGACACGCGACCGAAGGCCGTCTCGGCGCTGACCAGTAGTGCCGAGACGATGAAGAGCAGGATCGCGATGGCGATCTCGAGCAGACTCACGTCCTGTTACCCCACGATTCCAGCAGCGAATCCTGCAACGCGAACATCTCGCGGTACTCCTCCTCGGTTGCGTGGTCATATCCCAGCAGATGCAGCGTGCCATGGGTCACGAGGAACCCGACCTCGGCACAGAGGGACCGGCCGTGGGTCTCCGCTTGCCGCTCTGCCACGGGGATGCAGACCGCGATGTCCCCCAGGACACCGGGCTCCGCTGCCCGCGGTACGAGTTCATCCATCGGGAAGGACAGCACATCCGTCGGTCCCGCCTCTCCCATCCATCGCTCATGCAGTGCGCTCATCTCCGATTCATCCACGAACGCCACACTCACCTCGCACCCCTCGGGCATTCCGAGTTCGACAAGGTGATGCTCGATGAGCGCGGTGAGATCGGCGCAGGGATTCGGCAGCCCGGTGATCTCGACGACGTAGGCGCTCATGACTCCCGCAGCGCGTCATAACGGGCGTAGGCGTCGACGATTCGCCCCACGAGTTTGTGGCGCACCACGTCGTGTGATGTGAGCCGGCAGAACTCGACATCCTCGATGCCCTCCAGGATCTCGGACACGACGCGGAGTCCACTGTCCACACCGCGCGGGAGATCGACCTGCGTCACGTCACCGGTCACCACCATCGTGGAACCGAACCCGAGTCGCGTGAGGAACATCTTCATCTGCTCCGCCGAGGTGTTCTGCGCCTCGTCGAGGATGATGAAGGAATCATTGAGCGTGCGTCCGCGCATGTAGGCAAGCGGGGCAATCTCGATTGTTCCGGATGTGATGAGTCGCGGGATCGACTCGGGGTCGATCATGTCGTGCAGGGCGTCGTAGAGCGGCCGCAGGTAGGGGTCGATCTTCTCGGACAGGGTGCCCGGGAGGAATCCAAGTCGCTCGCCCGCCTCCACAGCAGGCCGGGTGAGCACGATGCGCGTGATGCGCTTCGCCTGTAGCGCCTGCACGGCCTTCGCAACGGCCAGGTAGGTCTTGCCTGTACCTGCGGGGCCGATGCCGAAGACGATGGTGTGAGCGTCGATGGCGTCCACGTAGCGCTTCTGATTCAACGTCTTCGGTCGAATGGTCTTGCCTCGATTGGACAGGATGTTCGCGGTGAGGACCTCGCTCGGGCGATTACCGCTTTTCAAGAGTCCGATCGATCGCTCGACCGACTCCGGCGAAAGCCCCTGCCCCGTGCGCAGCATGGCCAACATCTCGGAGACCAGAGTGTCGATGGCACCCACGTCGTCGGAGTCCCCGGAAACAGCTATCTGATTGCCGCGGACGAGGATGTCTGCGTTCGGGAATGCGTCTTCAATCAGACGTAGGAACTGATCCGAGGGACCCAGAAGCGCCACCATTGGTTGTGAATTCGGAACTTCGATGACGGTGCGCGCGGAGGCGGCTGACGTTGTGGCCACGACTATCCCGGCGGCCAGGTCAGAGAGCGGCCACCGAGAACGTGGCCGTGCACGTGAAATACCGACTGCCCCGCCTCAGCCCCGGTGTTGAACACGAGGCGATAACCGGCGAGGTCCTCCATGCGCGCGATCTCGGCGGCCGCCTGCAGCACCGCGGCGGCGGCCTCCGGGGCTTGCTCGCTCAACTCGCCCACGTTCGAGTGGTGCTCCGTGGGCACGACGAGGATGTGGGTCGGTGCCTTGGGGTCGATGTCACGAAAGGCGACGACCGAGTCCGTGCGCAGCACGATGTCCGCCGGGATATCGCCCGCCACGATGGCACAGAAGAGGCACTCAGGCATCACGTCATCCTCGCACGGGCGTTCGTCCAACGCCCGGTCAATGTCGAGACCACGGCAGCAGCGACCGCTCCCGCACTTGACGTGCGGAACACGGTCGAGCCGAGACGCACCGGAGTGGCTCCAGCCTGGGTGAGGGCTCTGACCTCGCTTTGGCTCACGCCACCCTCGGGACCGACGATCAACCACACCTCATCGGCATCGGGGATACCGGGATCCTGGAGTTCCGTTGACTCATGCAGCAGCCACACGGTTGCTCCACGTTCCTGGGCCGCGCGCACGCGATCGCAGACCTCCGCAGTGATAGACGGCTGTTCCACGACCAGCGACCACGAGCGTCGTGACTGCTTCGCTGATTCGCGGGCCGTGGAGTCCCACTTGGCATGGGCCTTCTCGCCCCGCTCCCCCGACCACCGCGTGACGCAGTTCTGTGCCTGCCAGGGTATGACCACATCGACTCCAACTTCGGTGAGCAACTCCACGGCTCGCTCTCCACGATCTCCCTTCGGGATCGCCTGGACGACCACGACGCGCGGGGATGCTTCGGGTTCCTCGACACACTCGATGACGCGCACATGCAGATCCCGGGACGACGCGGAATCCACGACACCGTAAATCCGCGTTCCGGATCCATTGACGACCTCGATGGGTTCGCCTGCACGGAGTCGCTGCACTGCCAGTGCGTGATGTGCCTCGGGACCGGTGATCACGACGACGTCGCCGACGGTGACGTCGGGGAGGTCCGTGTGCTGGAAGACGGGGGCGCTCACCGGGACGTGAACGCATCCTTGAGTCGGCCGAAGAACCCGCCGCTTTCTTCGGATTGCCGCCCGACAGTTGCTACGTCGTCGGTGAGGCCGGCAAACTCACGCAGCAACTTCTGCTGGCGACCGTCGAGATTCCGTGGAACCGCCACATCGACATGCACAAACAGATCACCTCGTCCGCCGCCGCGAAGTCGCGATGCGCCCTTGCCCCGGATCGTCTGCACGGATCCAGGTTGGGTTCCGCCGGGAATGGTGATCGATTCCGTTCCATCCAGAGTCTCGAGGTCGACCGACGTTCCGATGGCGGCGAGAGCCATAGGTACCGTCACAACGCAGTGCAACTCGTCTCCGTGGCGCTCAAACACCGGGTGTGGTGCGACGACGATCTCCACGAAGAGATCCCCTGCCGGACCACCATTGGGTCCGGTCTCACCTTCACCCTGCAGTTGGATGCGCGTTCCGGTGTCGACGCCCGCCGGGATCTTCACGGTCAAAGTGCGACGGGTCCTCACGCGACCGTCGCCTGAGCACTCCGGACACGGATGCGGGATGGTCGTGCCGAATCCCTGGCATTGCGGGCAGGGTCGTGCCGTCATCACCTGTCCGAGGAACGAACGCTGCACACTCTGGATTTCCCCCTCGCCCTTGCACATGGGACATGTGGACGCCTGACTGTTGGGCGCGAGGCCGGTTCCAGTGCAGTTGGCACACGGTGCGGCAGTGTCGACCGTAATGTCACTGGCGCCTCCAGAAACCGCGGTGGCGAGGTCGATCTGCACGCGGATGAGGGCATCCTGTCCGCGCCGAACGCGTGAGCGGGGCCCACGACGCTGGCCCCGGCCCCCGAAGAACGCATCCATGATGTCGCCAAAGTCGAACCCGCCCGTGAACCCGCGACCGCCGAACGGGTCGCCCCCCAGGTCGTACATCTGGCGCTTCTCAGGATCGCTGAGCACCTCGTAGGCAGCGGTGACCGCCTTGAACTTCTCCTGGTGCTCAGGGTCCGGGTTCACATCCGGATGGAGTTCGCGGGCGAGCCTCCGGTAGGCCCTCTTGATTTCCTCGGGACTCGCGTCACGGCTCACGCCGAGTAGTGCGTAGTAGTCGGTGGCCACAGGCATCACTGATCACTCAGGATGCGACCGATGTACTGCGCCACCGCCTGAACCGTTCCCATGGTGCCGCTGTAATCCATATGTGTCGGACCCACGACACCGATCGAGGCAACGGGTTGCTCGGCACGTGCATAGCGCGCGGTCACGACCGACGTGCTCTCGAGACCTGATATCGGGTTCTCGTGACCGATACGCACGGTGATCGTCTCCTCCGATGTCGACTCGCCGAGGAGACGGAGGAGCACCACCTGCTCCTCGAGCGCTTCGAGCACCGGTTGAATCGCCATGGGAAACGACGTCTGGTACGACGCGAGGTGCGATGTGCCGCCGAGAACCACGCGTTCATCGAGTCGCTCTGTCACCGCTTCAAGGACGGCGCCGATCACAGCGCGCACCATCGGACGATCATCGTTGGCGAACTTCTCGTCGAAGGCAGTCAAGGATTCCGGAACCGAGCTGAACGGCTGATCGGCGACCATCGCGTTCAGCCGTGCGCGGAGATCGGCGAGCACCGATGCATCGATAGGAGCAGGGCAGTCGATCATGCGTTGCTCGACGCGACCACTGTCGACGATGAGGACCATCATCAACCGCGTCTCGCTCAGCTGGATGAGTTCCACGTGCCGGACCTTGCTGCGCGACAACGACGGATACTGCACCAGGGCAACCTGCCGAGTGAGTTGGGCGAGCAACCGCACGGTGCGGGTCATGACGTCGTCCAAGTCCACCGCGTCGGCGAGGAAGCGCTCCATTGCCTTGCGCTCCGGTGGACTCAATGGCTTGACCGTGGACAACCGGTCCACGAAGAGCCGGTATCCCCGGTCGGTGGGGACTCGACCCGCGCTGGTGTGCGGCTGGGTGATGTACCCCTCGTCCTCCAGTGCCGCCATGTCGTTGCGGATGGTTGCAGGGGAGACACCGAGGTTGTGCCGCTCGACCAGGGCCTTGGACCCTACGGGCTCGTGGGTGGAGACGAAGTCCTCGACGATGGCGCGCAGGACGGCGAGCCGACGGTCCTCGAGCATCGCCCTCCATCCTTAGCACTCGGTACTTCAGAGTGCCAAGTGTAGGCGAGATTTCCCGAACCGACCCCGCCCGGATGCGCGCTCTTCCCTACTAAGCAAGTAGGATTTGTGGTCATGCTCCCCCTTGTCCTCGTCGCCCTGGCCGGCTTCGCCGCCCAGCTGGTCGATGGATCCCTGGGCATGGGCTACGGGCTGACCTCGTCCACCCTGTTGATCGCCATCGGACTCACCCCGGCCCTGGCGTCGGCCTCGGTTCACCTCGCAGAAATCGGAACGTCCGCGGTGAGCGGCTTCTCCCACGCGAAACTCGGCAACGTCGATAAGAAGGTGCTCTTGCGCATCGCGATCCCCGGCGGGATCGGTGCGTTCCTCGGTGCCACGGTGCTCGCCGGGTTGAGTACCCAGGCGGCGCGGCCGTGGGCGAGTGCCCTGCTCTTCGTCCTCGGGTGGTACGTCTTCATCCGATTCCTCCTCCATCGCACGGTGCAGTTGCGCAAAGGTCGTCCCGGGCGGCGTCTCCTGATCCCCCTCGGTCTCGTCGGTGGGTTCGTCGACGCCACGGGTGGTGGGGGCTGGGGACCCGTCACCACACCCGCACTCCTCGCCACCGGCCGCATGGCACCGGCGCGCGTGGTCGGCACCGTGAATGCCGCGGAATTCATCGTCGCAGTGAGCGCGAGTCTCGGGTTCATCGTCGGACTGGGGTGGGCCGCGATCGATCTCGAGGTCCTGCTTCCCCTTCTGATCGGTGGGATGCTCGCGGCGCCGATTGCGGCGTGGGTGGCACATCGACTGCCCATGCGTGTCATGGGTGTGGCTGTCGGCGGGATGATCATCTTCACGAACTCGATCACGCTGACGAGCGCATTCGGGGTACCGACCCCGGTACGGATCGGAATCATCATCACGGTCGCGGTGCTCTGGCTTGGCGCCGTCGCCGCCGTGACCGTGCAGCACCGTAGGTCAGTCGCGCGTCAGCGCACGGACAACCTGGTTCGTCAGTAGCCGACCGCGGCGGGTCAGCACAGCTCGACCTTCGGCGAACGCATGCGGATCGAGTAGGCCGTCGCGAACCAGGGCCTCCGCGTCGTGTCGCGCATCCGCGAGCAGGACACCCTCGCGGGTTCTCACACCGAGCATCAGTTCCTCCGTCGCGCGCTGTTCCCGTGTCAGAGTCTCGCCGTCGTCACGCGGACTGACACCCTGCGCGACCGATGCTGCGTAGCGGGTTGGATGCTTGACATTCCACCATCGCTCTCCAGAACGATGGCTGTGCGCACCCGGGCCGATGCCCCACCAATCCGCGTTCCGCCAGTACCCGAGGTTGTGGCGACATTCCGCACCGGGTCGCGCCCAATTGGAGATTTCGTACCAGGGCATTCCGGCAGCGGGCAGGGTGTCGTCGATGATCACGTATCGGTCGGCGCAGACGTCATCGTCAGGAGCGGGGACCTCGCCGCGCGCCACTCGACGCCCCAGCGCGGTCCCGTCTTCGACGATCAGTGCGTACGCGGAGACGTGATCGACATCGGCTGCGAGAACTTCATCCAAGGACGCACGTAGGTCGTCGTCGGTCTCCCCCGGCGTGCCGTAGATCAGATCGATGTTGATGTGCTCGAAACCCGATTCCCGAGCCCAGCCGGCCACCTCGCGGGCCATCCCCGGGGTGTGCGTGCGTTCAAGGACAGCCAACACGTGCGGCGCTGCGCTCTGCATACCGAAGGAGATACGGGTGACACCGCCCGCGCGCAGGGTGTCGAGCATCTCCCGATCGACCGAGTCAGGATTCGCTTCGGTGGTGATCTCCGCGTCCGGTGCCAGCGGGAAGTGCCGACGGATCGCATCGAGGATTCCCACCAAGGGATCTGCACCCAGCAGGGTGGGGGTGCCACCACCGATGAAGACCGTGGACACTTCCCGTGGACCCAGCGCGCCAGCGGCCAGGTCGATCTCCGCGATCAGGTGCTCATGGAAACCTGCGCGATCCACTCCTGGACCGAGTTCCTGGGCCGTATAGGTGTTGAAGTCGCAATACCCGCACCTGCTCGCGCAGAAGGGGACGTGCACGTAAATCCCCAGCGGAGTCATGCGCCTACTTCTTCACCTCGGTGGTGGAGAGGGCGGCGATGAAGGCCTCCTGGGGGACTTCAACCTTGCCCACCATCTTCATCCGCTTCTTACCCTCCTTCTGCTTCTCGAGGAGTTTGCGCTTACGGGTGATATCACCGCCGTAGCACTTGGCAAGCACGTCCTTACGCATGGCCCGGATGGTTTCGCGGGTGATCACACGTGAGCCGATGGCAGCCTGGATCGGGACCTCGAACTGCTGGCGGGGGATGAGTTCCTTGAGCTTCGCGGTCATCATCGTGCCGTAGGCCATCGCTTTCTCGCGGTGGACGATCGCGCTGAATGCGTCCACCGGGTCCCCGTGCAACAGGATGTCGACCTTCACCAAATCCGCATCCTGCTCACCGGTCAACTCGTAGTCGAGCGATGCGTATCCGCGAGTCCGGGACTTGAGTTGGTCGAAGAAGTCGAAGACGATCTCCGCTAGCGGCAGCGTGTACCGCAGTTCGACGCGCTCCTCCGAGAGGTAGTCCATACCCAGGAGGGTTCCGCGGCGCTGCTGACACAGCTCCATCACGGTGCCGACGAATTCACTCGGCAGGATGATCGTCGCCTTGACGATCGGCTCGAAGATTTTCGCCACTTTCTGATTGGGGAATTCACTGGGATTCGTCACCACCAGTTCCTGGCCGTCGTCGCGCATGACTCGGTAGATGACGTTGGGTGCCGTGGAGATGAGGTCGAGGTTGTGCTCACGCTCAAGCCGCTCGCGCACGATTTCCATATGCAAGAGGCCGAGGAAGCCGCAGCGGAAACCGAAACCCAGTGCGAGAGATGTTTCCGGCTCGTACACCAGTGCGGCGTCATTCAGTTTGAGCCTGTCCAACGCGTCGCGCAGTTCCGGGTAGTCGGATCCGTCGATCGGATAGAGCCCGGAGAACACCATGGGCTTTGGATCCTGATAGCCGCCCAGGGCGTCGGTGGCGCCGCGCTGCGCAGCGGTGACCGTGTCGCCGACCCGGGACTGGCGCACGTCCTTGACTCCGGTGATCAAGTAACCGACCTCGCCGACGCCGAGACCGTCCGCGGGCTTAGGTTCGGGGGAGATCACACCCACCTCGAGGAGTTCGTGGACGGCGCCCGTGGACATCATCGTGATCCGCTCACGGCTGGCGATGCGTCCGTCGACCACGCGGACGTAGGTCACGACACCCCTATATGTGTCGTAAACGGAGTCGAAGATCAGTGCACGCGCCGGAGCGTCGGCGTTGCCGACGGGCGGCGGGATGAGGTGCACGATCTCCTCGAGGAGCGCGTGCACTCCCTCACCCGTCTTCGCCGACACCTTCAGGATGTCCGCGGGCGAGCACCCGATGATGTGCGCGAGTTCCGCTGCGTACTTCTCCGGCTGGGCGGCGGGGAGGTCGATCTTGTTGAGCACGGGGATGATCGTCAGGTCGTTCTCCAACGCGAGGTACAGGTTGGCCAGGGTCTGCGCCTCGATGCCCTGCGCCGCATCGACGAGGAGAACGGCGCCTTCACATGCAGCTAGGGAACGGGACACCTCGTAGGTGAAGTCGACGTGACCGGGGGTATCGATCAGGTTGAGGACGTAGGAGACACCGTCATCGGCGCGGTACGGGAGGCGGACGGCCTGGGACTTGATCGTGATACCGCGCTCACGCTCGATATCCATCCGGTCGAGGTACTGGGCTCGCATGCTGCGTTCATCGACGACCCCGGTGGCCTGGAGCATCCGGTCGGCCAGGGTGGACTTCCCGTGGTCGATATGCGCGATGATGCAGAAGTTCCGGATCACCGAGGGATCGGTGGCACCAGGTTGTGGGGCAGCCACGGGACCTTCCACGCTCGGGGATGGCCCGATTTGGGCCGTCACCAGCCTACGGGTAACCTTGGCCCTCGCACTTCCCCGGGGACAGACACAAGGACGGTCACGCATGGCGAACATCAAGTCGCAGAAGAAGCGCATCGGCACCAACGAGAAGGCGCGCCTGCGCAACAAGTCCGTCAAGTCCTCCCTGAAGACGTCCGTGCGCAAGTTCCACGAGGCGGCCGCGGCCGGCTCTGCCGACGCCGCGCAGCTCGCCACGGCAGCTGGTCGTGAATTGGACAAGGCCGTGAGCAAGGGCGTCATCCACAAGAACCAGGCGGCCAATCGCAAGTCCGCCATCGCCAAGCGCGCAGCAGCTCTCTAGTTCGCGCGGGCGCTCACTCGCGTCACGAGCATCTCCAACTCGAACATCTTCTGTTCGTCATCCAGGCTTGCCCCACCGAGTCCACCCTTGATCCATGCATCGGCATCCGCGAGCGAGACGATCGCAGCGGCCAGTGTCCGCTGATCACCGCTCCACCGTGACCATTGGCGGCGCACATCCTTGACCTGCCAGGGCGGGATACCGAGTTGTTGGGCAACGTCCGCTTCGGAGAGTCCCTGCTGTAATCCACCGAACGCCACCACCGTGCGCAGTCCCCGCGACATCGCTGCCACAGTCATCACGCCCGTGCTTCCCACACCCACGTTGTTCAGGGAGTGCCGCAGCGCGGTCAATGCCTTCACCGCATCGCGATCCCACACATGTCCGGAGATCTGCCACCCCGCTACGTCGGCGACACCGGCGAAGTACTCCTGCACGTTCTCGATTGTGACCGGATCGTCTGTGACATCGTCGAGAAGTTGATCGAGGCCTGAGAGCAACATCGGAAGGTTGTGCCCAACGGCGAGGTAGTACGCAGCCAAGGCGTCCGAGGTCATGCGACGCTTACGCGCGGTGACTTCCGCGGTGAGTAACTCCAGGGTGGCGCGGCCCTTCTTGATGGCCTTGCACTCAATCACCTCGGCTCCAGCCTTCTTCACGGCGTCGACGAGACGCTTGCCGCCGACACCTCCGGCGTGGATACATACCCAGCGCACATGATCGGGTGGATCGGAAAGTTGGGCGAGGAGTTCCTCCGCACCCGCGTCGTCCGGGGACTCGAGACCGGTGACGATGACCACCACGTCCGATCCGAAGAGTGTCGGCTCACATGCCGCGCGAAGATCGCCCGCCGCGCTCTCGGTGGTGAGTTCGACCGTGTAGCGATCCTCGATCGCGAGCGCCGCGAGGGTTGTGGATCGTGCTTGATCGCGCAGCACCTGCTCCGGTCCGATGATCAACGTGATGGGCGCGCTCATGAGGGCTCCAGCATGTCAGAGCGCGCTGTCTGGATCCGGAGGTCGTCACCCTCCCGAGCGAGCGCGACGGCACCCTGCAGGTCCGTACGCAGGATCACCGCCCCGGTGGCGCGCCAGGCATCCAGGGTCTCTTCGGCCGGGTGTCCGTAGTCGTTGTCGATCCCGGCGCTGACGAGGGCAACCTCGGCGCGGGTCCATCGGGGGAAGTTCGGGTGTTGAAAGCGGGAACCGTGGTGCGGAACCTTGGCGACGACGACGTCGATGGCCGGCACCCTGGCCATGATCGCCTGCTGCGCCTCGGGCTCGATATCGCCGGTGAGCAGCACCTCGATCCCATCCACCGCACCGAGGAGGACGACACTCGCATTGTTGGCGACCGATCCGGATCGGATCTCCTGTGCGGGCCAGATCACATCGAGCCGTGATCCTCCGAAGGTCAGGCTGTCCCCGGCGCGCAATGGTTCGATGCTCAGGCCGTGTGACTCGGCATCGACGGCGGCAAGAGCTGCACGATCGACCGGGTCCTGCACGGGTGTGGCGCGGATGGCACCCACGTCCCGGGTGTCGAGGATGCGTGCCAGTCCTCCCACGTGATCCGCGTGGAAGTGGGTAAGGATGACGACGTCGATGCGATCCACCCCCAGGTCATCGAGGCAGATATCCATTCCCGCCTCACGGGACCCGACATCGACGAGGACCACGGGTCCCTGCGGATCACGCAACACCAGTCCGTCGCCCTGACCGACATCACACATCACCATCGACCAGTTCGGTAACGGGATCGATCGAGTAGGGATCCACCACAGGATCCCGGCGATGATCATGGGTGGGACGACGTAGTACCAGCGAGCCCGACGCAGGATGACAGCGACAGCAACCCCGATCAGGATCGCGACAACGAAACCGTTCATGGTGGTGATCTCCGGTGACCGCGTGGTTGCCGCCCACCGCGCGACACCCGCGATCCACGATCCCGGGATCGCGGTGACCTGCGCCGCCACTACCGCGAGGAGCGGGTGAATCGGGCCCACAAGGGCTGCGATCAATCCGCCGATCGTGACGAGGGGGACCACCGGCATCGCCACGAGATTCGCCGGTATCGCAATCAACCGCACATTCGCATCCATGAGAAGGAGGACAGGTGCCGTGGCAACCTGCGCCACGACGGTGACGGCAATTGCTGCGGCGAGCACCATCGCACCGCGTTCATTCATCAGACACGACTGCAGCCGCGGCTTCAACCACCCGTAGAACGGAGGCACCGCGAGGATCAGCGCGGCGGTGGCGATGACCGAGAGGGCGAACCCCCAGCTGAGTGCGAGGAACGGAGCGAGGATCACGATGATGATGAGTCCCGCACCGAGCACCGCGGGCCCTGCACGACGCCCGCCGATGAGAAGAGCGATCACCGTGATGGCTCCCATGACACCGGCCCGCACCACACTCGGTTCCGGTCGGACCAGGATCAGGTAGCCGGCGACCACGGCGAGTGCGATCGCGACACGTGTGCGTAACCCGAGTCGGACACAACCGGCAAGGAGAAACACAGCGCCAACGACGATGGCGACATTCCCGCCGGAGACAGCCATCAAATGCGCCAAACCCGCGTCCCGCATGTCGATCCGCGTCTGTTCCGGTAGACGTGACTCGTCCCCGATCGCGAGCCCGGCGATGATTCCGCCTGCTGCCGGGCGCACCTCTCCCACTGCTGCGAGTAAGCCCTCCCGCATGCGATTGGTCACACGATCGATCCAGCCAGGCTCCTGGGTGAGCACGGGTGCGGAGTCGATCCGGACGATGCCGATCGCGCGGGTACTTCCGGGCGTGGGCTGGGCCTCACCGCGCACCTCGATCTGCGCACCGGGCGGCGGGAGTGCCGACGCAATCACGGGGTCGGTGGTCTCGAGGATGACGGGGAGATCGACATGCACCGTCCCTGCGGGTCCCTCGATGATCCGGGCACCCAGGAGGAGCCGCCACCGGGCGGCCGGAGCCCAGACCGGGCCATCGGACGTATCGATCCGTTCCACCGTCCCGTGGACGCCGCCATTGATGACGACGTCAGTGCGCAGGACTCGTTCGACGTCGGGATCGGTCCAGGCCGCCACCTGGAGGGATGCGGACACGGCGGCGGCCCCGGCGACGACGCAGACGACCCCGCCCCACCACACCGTCGGGCGACGAAGCCCGAGAGCCACGCTGAGACCCGCTGCGATGAGTAGGACTCCCACGGTTGTCGTGGCGACCGACCGTGACTCACCCGAGAGGCACCAGCTGACCGTGAGCCCAACCACCCCCCACGCGATGAGACCGCAGAGGAGCAGTCGGAGATCGATCACACCCGCGCCACCGCCCGCACCTGCTCGAGCACGGCCGCGCCGATGCCACTCACCTGACCGAGGTCGTCGATTGAGGCGAAGGGTCCGTTGGTGGTGCGCCATTCGACGATGCGTTGGGCGAGGACCGGACCCACGCCGGGAAGATCTTCCAACTCCGACGCCGATGCCGAGTTGATGTTGATGCCCCCGTCGCCACTCTCGGCCGCCCCACCCACCTGGATCTGCTCACCGTCGACGAGCACGCGGGCCAGGTTCACGCTGTCCAGATCACGTTCCTTGACTGCACCACCCGCCGCGTCGATCGCATCCGCCACGCGCGAGCCCGAGGGAAGCCGAATGAGTCCAGGCTCCTTGACCCGCCCGGCCACGTGCACCACCACATCGGCGACCGGGGCCGCGCTGGATGCGACGACCGGAAGTTCGATCGATTCGGGTTGCTCGGGACTGCGTATCCACCACCAGGTGACGACGAGCATGACCGCCGCGACGATCGCCACCAGTGCTCGGACACTCCGCCGATCCCACTGCAGGAAGAACCTGGTACGCCAGGAGGTATCGGGTACGTCCCGGAGGAGTCGAGTAGCCGGTTGCGGGTGGGGTGCATTCAGGGCCGTGCGTAGTCGATCGGTCTGAGTGGTCATGCCCGACGGTAGGCACCGATCGTGCAACCCCGCCAGGGCCGTCTGCGCGTTGTGGACAACCGTCAGTGGATGACGACCGCGACCATTCCGGGTCCGGTGTGTGCGCCGATTACTCCCCCGACAGGACACTCGACGATCTGCGCCTGCGGTATGTGCGTCCGAAGTGCCTCGGCGAGTTCCCGGGCGCGCTCCGGTGCGCCGATGTGCTGCACCGCGATTCGGGTTTCAGGACGGATGGCCGCAGCGAGGGCGAGCTCCTCAAGTCGCTGCATGGCACGCGCGTCGGTGCGCACCTTCTCGAGGGCCTCGACGCGCCCCTCGACCAGGGTGAGGATCGGTTTGACCTGCAGGGCGGCACCCACCCGGGCGGAGAGGTTGCCCACGCGCCCACCGCGACGCAGGTACTCCAGGGTGTGCACAGAGAAATAGGTGTGCACCTCCGTGCCAGCCACAGCGTCGGCGATCTCCTCCGGGGAGCCCCCGGCATCGCGGCACGTTGCGGCTGCCAGGACCTTCCAGCCCATTCCCATCGCGATCTGTTGCGAGTCGATAACGGTGACGGGCACTGGCGAGGTCTGTGCGGCGAGGGATGCCGACTCCCACGTCCCCGACAGAGCGGCAGAGAGTGTGACCACGACGACGTGATCGAATCCCGTGGCGAATGCAGATTCGAAGACATCGGTGAATCGCTGTGGCGACGGCCGCGACGTGGACACCGGTTCCATCGCGACCAAGGCGTCGACGACATCCCGAGCTTGGGAACTGTCCGTCTCGTCGAAACTACGTCCGTTGATGATCACCTGCACGGGCACCACGGTGACACCGAGGTCGGTGGCCCAGCCTTCAGGAAGATACGCCGTGCTGTCGGTGACCACCAGCGTGCGCGGCATCTCAGCAGCGTACGGGCTGGTACTCAGTTGGGCACGATGTTGACGAGCTTCGGTGGGCGCACGATGACGACCTTGACCCCGGCGTCACCGATGGCTCGCACAACAGCGTCCGAGGCGAGCGCCAGCTCACGCAGCGCGTCCTCGCTGATATCGGGCGACACGTCGAGCCGGTCCTTGACCTTCCCCGCTACCTGGACGACGCACGTCACCGTGTCCTGGACGAGCAATGCAGGATCGACCTCGGGCCATCCGGCCAGTGCGACGGAGGGCTGGTGGCCCAGACGGGACCACATGTCCTCGGCCGTGTACGGGGCCGACAGGGAGAGCATGATCGCGATCGCCTCCACCGCCTCGCGCACAGCCGGATCCGCCGGACCGCATCCGGAGTCGATGGCTTTACGCGTGACGTTGACCAACTCCATGATGCGCGCGACCGCAACGTTGAATCGGAAGGTCTCCACCGCAAGGGATGCATCGTGAAGGGCGCGGTGCGTGGCCTGGCGTAGTGCATGGTCACCGGTGCGCGGATCGACGCCCACGGGTGATGTGACGTCGCCACTCAACCGCCACGCGCGCGCCAGGAACTTGTGCGAGCCCGCGGGTGAGACATCAGCCCAATCCACGTCATCTTCCGGTGGTCCGGCGAACACCATCGTCAACCGCACTGCGTCGACCCCGTGCTCGGAGAGTTCGTCCGAGAGGCGGACGAGGTTGCCCCGCGACTTGCTCATCGCCGAACCGTTCATCACCACCATGCCCTGGTTGAGCAAGCGGGTGAAGGGCTCGGTGAAATCCACCAGCCCCATGTCGTAGAGCACTTTCGTGAAGAACCGGCTATAAAGCAGGTGAAGGATCGCGTGCGTCACACCGCCCACGTACTGGTCGACGGGCAACCACTCGCGCACCTTCGCCGGATCGAAGGCTGTGGTCGCGTCGTGCGGATCGACGTACCGCAGGTAATACCAACTCGAATCGACGAACGTGTCCATCGTGTCCGGGTCACGCGTCGCAGGTCCACCGCAGGTCGGGCACGGAACGCTCGCCCACGCGACCGCCGCGCCGAGCGGCGACGCGCCCTTGGGCTTCAGGTCGAGGCCTTCGGCCGGGGGGAGTTCCACCGGCAACTGATCGAGCGGCACCGGAACCTCGCCACACGCCGGGCAATGGATGATCGGGATGGGCGTCCCCCAGTAGCGCTGGCGCGAGATCAGCCAGTCGCGGAGCCGGTAGTTCACCGAAGGGCGTCCGGTACCGCGCTCCTGCAGGACCTCGAGGATCCGGGCGATCGCAGCGGCCTTGTCCAACCCGTCGAGGGGTCCGGAATTCACGTGCGGGCCATCGTCGGCGGTGGCGATGCCGCTGACCAGCGGATCCTCACCCGCCTCCACCACCACTCGCACGGGGAGATCGAAGGTGCGAGCAAAGTCGAGGTCACGTTGATCGTGCGCGGGCACGGCCATGATCGCTCCGGTGCCGTAGTCGGCCAGGACGTAATCGGATGCCCAGACCGGGATCCGCTCACCGTTGACGGGGTTGATGGCGTAGCGCTGCAGGAACACACCCGTCTTGTCGCGACTGTTATCCAACCGATCCATCTCCGACGTCTGCTTCACGGTGTCGAGGTACGCGAGGAACTCGGCCTCCGCTGGCGTTCCCATCGCCAGCTCCATCGCGAGGTCGGAGTCTGCGGCGACGACGAAGAACGTGGCGCCGTAGAGAGTGTCGGGGCGCGTGGTGTACACCGTCACCGGTGCATCGCGACCTTCGATCACGAACTCGACCTCAGCACCCGTGGATCGACCGATCCAGTTGCGCTGCATCAAGAGAACTTTCTCCGGCCACTGGCCCTCGAGTTGTGCCATGTCATCGAGGAGGCGGTCGGCGTAGTCGGTGATGCGCAGGTACCACTGGGTGAGCTTCTTCTTGGTGACCTGCGTATCGCACCGTTCGCACAGACCGGCCACGACCTGTTCGTTTGCCAGCACGGTCTGGCACTCCGGGCACCAGTTGACGTTGCTGTCCTTCCGATATGCCAAACCGCGCTCATACATCTGCAGGAAGAACCACTGATTCCATTTGTAGTACTCGGGATCGCACGTGTTGAGGACGCGATCCCAATCGAAGGAGCAGGCGTATCGACGCATCGACGATTTCTGCTGGGCGATGTTGTCGTACGTCCAAAGCGCCGGGCTCTCCCCGCGCTTGATCGCCGCGTTCTCGGCGGGGAGCCCGAATGCATCCCAGCCGATCGGGTGCATCACGTTGAAACCACGCTGCACCCAGTAGCGGGCGATCACGTCGCCGAGGGCGTACGCCTCGGCATGACCCATGTGCAGGTCACCGGACGGGTAGGGGAACATGTCCAGGACGTACTTCTTCGGTCGAGGGTCATCGGGACGGCCCGACCGGAAGGGCGCCAGCTCGTCCCACACCGGCAGCCATCGCTCCTGGATGGCGGTGATGTCGTAGCGGGCGTCGTCTGTCATCTCGATTCCTGGTTTCGGGAGTGGAGGGTACCGAGGTCCATCAGGATGGGTCCCGAGGGTTCGCCAGTGAAGGAGGCAACGATGACGACGGTCGCCGCCGTCGACCTGGGTGCCACCAGCGGCCGTGTCGTGCTCGTGGATTATCGCGACGACACGGTGACCCTCGACGAGATCACCCGCTTCCCCAACCACCCGCAGCAGCGGGACGGCCGATGGGTGTGGGATGCAGCCGGGCTGCTCGCGTCCGCGACCGCCGGGCTGGAGACCGCGGCCGAGCGCGGGGCCGCTTCCTTCGGGGTGGACACCTGGGGCGTCGACTACGGCGTGATCCGCGACGGGGTACCCCTGGGTCCGGTGCGCGCGTATCGCGACCCCATCAACGAACGGGGAATCGGGCTGGTCGAGGCGACACTCCCCTGGAACCGGCTCTACTCACTCTGCGGTATCCAACGCATGACGATCAACACCATCTACCAGGTCGCCGTCGACGAGCCCCAACGATTGGTCGAGGGCTCGACCTTCCTGCCGATCCCCGACCTCCTCGCCTACCTGATCACCGGTGTCGCGGGCACCGACGTCACCCACGCTTCGACCTCCTCCATGGTGGCCACGGGAAGTCGCGAGTGGACGGGGGAGGTCCTCGATGCCCTCGGCGTGCCACGTTCGGCATTCCTCCGGCCCGACGAGCCGGGCACGATTCGGGGGCCCGCACTGCTCCCGGGCCTCCGCGGGATGCCACACATCAGCGTCGGCGCACATGACACGGCAAGTGCCTACGCCGGGACTCCTATCGCAAACCGCGACACTGCACTCGTCCTGTCCCTCGGCACGTGGGCTCTCATCGGCGCCGAATGCGTCGACGTCTTCCCCACCGATGCCGCGCGCGAACTGAACGTGACCCACGAACTCGGCGTTGAGGGGACTGTGCGGGTCCTCCGCAACGTCACGGGCATGTGGCTGTTGGAGGAGTGCCGACGGGCCTGGGGGGACGTCGATGGGCACGCCCCATCCGTACTCGACCTGATCGAGGCCGCGACGCAGTCCCCCGCCTTCTCGGGGATCCTCGACGTCGATACACCGCAACTCGCCGCACCCGGTCAGTCCCCCGAGACCCTGGCACCGCATATTCGGGGTACCTGGGATGGCACCCGCGGCGGACTCACCCGGATATTGCTCGAATCCCTCGTGGCGCGCGTTGCCGAACGTGCCCGGCAGATCACCACCCTCTTGGGTGGTTCACGCGATGTCCTGCACGTCGTGGGAGGAGCGAGTCGACTTGCACCCGTGATGCAGTGGTTGGCCGATGCAACGAACATGCGGGTCATCGCCGGGCCGACGGAGGCAACCGCACTGGGGAACGCCCTGGTCCAGTGGCGTGCGCTGGGCGCGATCGCATCGTTAGAAGAAGCGCGACGTGCCATCGGTGCACTTCCCGAGATTCGGGAGTACACGCCCAGTGGGAACTACGAGGCCTGGCGACGTTACGCCGACCGGCTCACCGAATCTGCGTGACAATAGGCTCACGGCCAGGAGGAGTAGCGATGCGTTGTGCGGGAATGACCGCGGTCATCACCGGGGGTAGCCGCGGTATCGGCTACACGCTGGCGAATGCTCTCGCCGCAGAGGGTGCGCGTATCAGCCTCATCGACATCCTGGACGACGTCACCGACTCCGCACAGAAGATCATCGACACACATGGCGTCAAAGCGGCGGGAGTCGTGGCAGACGTCACGGACGCCGCGGCACTCGATTCCGCCTTCATGTCCCTGGCCACGGCAGTAGGCACCGCGGACATCCTCGTCACGAGCGCGGGAATTACCCAGTGGGGTGACTCCATCGATGTCACCCCCGAGGAGTGGCAGCGCGTCCTCGACATCAATCTGAACGGCACCTTCTTCGCCTGCCAGTCCTTCGGCCGCCGGCTGCTCGCGGAGGGACGTCCCGGGTCCGCGATTCTGGTGTCCTCGATGTCCGCGCAGATCGTGAACGTTCCGCAATTCCAGGCGTCGTATCACGCCTCGAAGGCCGCGGTGAGCATGCTTGCGAAATCCCTGGCGGTGGAGTGGGCAACCCGAGGCATCCGCGTCAATGCACTCGAGCCGGGGTACACGCTCTCCGCGATGACGCGGCAGTTCATGGATGCCAATCCGGACCTGCGTGTTCGGTGGGAGGACATGATCCCCGCGCGGCGCATGGGGGAACCTGAGGATCTCGTCGGGGTCGTGATCCTGCTGGCATCGGCCGAGTCCGCGTACCTGACAGGTCAATCGATCGTCGTCGACGGCGGATACACGGCGGTCTGATGACCGACCTCGCCTCCCTCATCGCGACGAGCCGGGTCGCCGGTGAACCCGGGCGCCATCTGGCTATCGCCGCCGAGGGAAACATCTCCCTGCGCGCCAGTGACGACTCGATGTGGATCAAGGCCAGCGGGTGTTCCCTCGCCACCCTCGGTGACGACGACGTGCTCTTGGTCGATCGCGCACCGATCCGCGCACTCCTCGACGATCCCACTGCCGACGATGCGGCTGTCACCGCCGCGTACGCCTCATGCGTTATCGAGGGGCAGTCCGGTCGCCGACCCTCCGTCGAGGCGCTACTTCATGGGGTCCTCTACGACACGACCGATGCCGCGTGCATCCTGCACACCCATCCGATCGCAGTGAACCGGCTGCTGTGTTCGGTTGCTGCGGACGCACTCGTGGCGGGAGCGGTCTTCCCTGATCAGATCGTGATGCTGGGCCAACGCCAACTGCTCGTCCCCTACGTCGATCCCGGTCTTCCATTGGCGCGCGAGGTGCGAACTCAGGTCCAGCACTTCACCGACGAGGAAGGGGCACCGCCCACGGTCGTCTACCTGCGCAACCACGGTGTGTTCGTGATGGCACCCACCCCGGAGCAGGCACTGGCGATGACCGAGATGTGTGTGAAGGTGGCCAGCGTCATCGAAGGTGCTCTCGCCGTCGGTGGTCCGGTGTATCTCGACTCCGCCTCGTCGCGGCGCATCGAAACCCGCCCCGATGAGCACTACCGCAGACGGATGCTTGATGGATCGGAGGGTCGATGACCACAGTGCAGGGAATGCGGGCTGTCATCACCGGGGCGAGCTCCGGGATCGGCAAGGCCTTCGCTCGGAGTCTGGACGCGGCAGGAGTGCACCTTGTGCTCGTGGGTCGAAGTGAAGAGCGCCTGGCGACGGTCGCCTCCGCGCTTTCGAAGGAGCCGGTACTCATCTCCGGGGATGTTTCCGATGCAACGACGGCACGTCGGGCGATCCAGGCCTGCCTGGATACCTACGGTGGACTCGACATCGTCCTGCCCAACGCCGGTCTCTACCTTCCGGACAAGGGGTGGGAGGTGCCCGATGAGCGGGTCCACCACATGATCACCACGAATGTCGCCGGAGTCATGCATACGGTGCACGCCGCGCTGCCACACCTTCTTGACCAGGGCGCCGGTGACATCTTCGTCACCAGTTCGGTGTCCGGCCACCAGGCGATTTCCTGGGAGCCGGTCTACACCGCCACGAAGCACGCGGTTCAGGCCTTCGTGCATGCAACTCGTCAGCAGATCGTTGGGTCCGGAGTTCGCTTGGGTGCGATCGCGCCCGGAATCGTGCTCAACGAACTATGGGGCGTCTCAGAGTCGGATTCGTCCATCGACGATCGGGTCGCGGCCCATGCAGGTATTCGGTCCGAGGACGTCGCTGCCGGACTGATGTTCATGCTAACCCAGCCGCGTCACGTGACGATCCGCGATCTGGTGATGCTGCCCACCGCACAACCGATATAGCAGCCACTTCACGTGTCATAAAGCAACTGGGGTGCAGCGGACCCGAGAATCCGCTGCACCCCAGTGCGTGTGTCAGACCCTTAGCACTTGGCGCGGTACTGAGCCGCCTTGCCTGCCTTGGTGTCGACGTTCTTCTTCGTGAGGATGGTGAAGCCGGTCGTGATCTTCTTCTCGGTCGGCTCACCCTTCAACTTGGCAACGGCCTGCTGCACACCCTGCACGCCGATGTCGTACGGCTGCTGAGCGATGAGCGCCTGGACGGTGCCATCCTTGAGGGCCTTCACCTGGTCGGGACCGGCGTCGAAGCCGATGATCACGATCTTGCCTTCCTTACCGGCCTGCTTGATGGCGGTGGCCACACCCTGTGCTGAGAACAGGTTGCTGGCGAAGACCGCCTTGATGTCGGGGTTCTTCGCGAGAGCCGCCGTCATCTTCTGAGCCGCGATGGCCGGCTCGTTCTCCGAGTACTCCTGAGACACGAAGGTGTACTTGCTACCGCTCGCCTTCACGGCATCCGAGAAGCCCTTGTCACGAGCGTCGGTGGTGCTGATGCCCGGGCGCACGCCCATCGCCATCACCTTGCCGCCGCCGGGAACGAGCTGCTCAACAGCCTTGAACGCCTGCTCGCCACCCGCGAGGTTGTTGGAGGAGATCTCCGACACCGCAAACTTCGGGTTATTCACAGTCGTGTCCACGAGGACGATCTCGATGCCGGCCTTCTTGGCGGCCTCGAGCGGCTTCTGCATCGCCTTGACATCGTTCGGGGCGATCAGGATCGCGTCAGGCTTCTTGGCCACAACGGCCTCGAGGATCGGACGCTGGAGGGTGGCATCGAACTTCGCCGGGCCCTCGGTGGTGACCTTTGCGCCGAGCTTCTTGGCCTCGGCACGAACGCCACAGTCCATGGTGATGTAGAAGCCGTCGCCCTTCACACCCTGGATGAACACGATGTTCTCTCCGGCCGCATTCGCGACAGGAGCAACGCCAAGCGAGAGACCGGCGACAACCCCGATACCGAGAGCTGCAACAGCGGTTCGCTTGATCAGATTCTTGCTACCCACCTTTAACCTTCTTTCTCTTTACCCCGAAGGGTCAGCCCTCCGACTTGGAGGGGTTTGGACTTCTTCCCCGATCCCTTGAATGCACGCGCACGGCGTACGCCGTCCAGGTACACAGCACCGATCAGGAACATTCCCACCACGACGCCCTGCCAGTAGGCCTGGACCCCGATGATGATGAAGCCGGCCTGCAGCATCACGGGGATGAGCAGTCCGATGACCGTGCCAAAGATGGTACCGATGCCTCCGAAAAGGCTGGTACCACCAATGACAACGCCTGCGATGACGGTCAAAGCCGTCATGGAGTTACCACCGATGGTGGTCTGCTGGAAATACGCGACGCTCAGGATGCCGGCGATTCCCGCCGTGGTCCCTGAGATGACGTAGACCCCGATGAGTTGACGATCGACGTTTATGCCCACGCGACGGCACGCTTCAGGGTTCGAGCCGACCGCGTAGGTGTAGAGGCCGAAACGTGTCTTGTGGAGCAGGATGCCGCCGAGAACGCAGATGGCCGCCGCGATGACCGTCAGTGTGGGAACCTCGGCGAAGACATTCCCGAAGCCGACAGTGTCGACGAGGACCGTCGGAATCTCATAGAGATCAATGCCACCGGTGATGACCTGGGCCAGGCCCAGGGCCGCGCCGAGGGTTCCCAGCGTCACGATGAACGCCGGCACTTTTGCCTTCGCTACCAGCAAGCCGTTGATCAGACCCCACACGGCACCTGCCGCGATGGACGCGATGGTCCCCGCGAGGGCGGCACCCCATCCTTGTGCACCCATCGCCCCCATGACTTGGGCGCCGATAACGCTGCTGAAGACGAGCACCGATCCAATGGACAGATCGATACCGGCTGTGATGATCACCAGGGTCGCGCCCACGCCGAGCACGGCGAAGATCGACGTGTTCAGGATGATGGAGCGCAGGTTGAACACGGTGGGGAACGCATCCGGTGCCATGATCGAGAAGATCACGCACAGGACAACGAGGACGATAACGATTTGCGCGGCTTGGACGCGCGAGAGTCGCCGCCAGACGGACATCCGCGGTGTGTCGAGTAGTTCGTGGGCGAGAGCGGTCTGCGCGCTCATGCGACCTCCTCATCCAATGCACCGGTCATCGTTCCGACGAGTTCCTCAAGGGATGTCTCCGACGTCTTATAGACGGCGACGCGGCGACCGCGGCGCATCACTTGAACACGATCGGACACCTGCAGTACCTCCGGCATCGAGTGGCTGATGAACACCACACCGATTCCCCTGTCACGAACACGTTTGACCATCTCCAGCACGTTCTTGGTCTGGACAACGCCGAGGGCGGCGGTGGGCTCGTCGAGGAAGATGATCTCGTTCGCCCAGGATGCGGACCGGGCAACGGCGATGCTCTGCTTTTGACCACCGGACATGGAGCCCACAGGTTCCGTCAGTGTCCGGACGGTGGCCCCGAGCTCACTGAACGCACCCACGGAGCCCTCCTTCATCTCCTTGCGGTTCATGAAGCCGAGTGCACCGAGGAGTCCCTTGCGCTTGACCTCCCGGCCCAGGTAGAGGTTGTTGACCGCGTCCAGGTGTGGGCAGAGCGCAAGATCCTGGAAGACCGTTTCGATACCGAGGTTTCGGGCATCCGCAGGCTTCGAAAGTTTGACTTCTTTCCCCTTGAACAGGATGGTGCCGCCTTCGGGCTGTTCGGTGCCGGAGAGGATCTTGATCATCGTGCTCTTGCCCGCGCCGTTGTCACCGATGAGGGCCGTCACTTCGCCCGCCTCGACGGTGAAGTCGGCCTCGTCGAGGGCGACTACCTGGCCATAGGTGCGCACGATGCCGCGCGCCTCGAGAATCGCCATGTCCCTGTCCTCCCTACTGTCCCACCGTGAACCACGGACGAGCCCGACCCGCGATCGCTTCCCTGCAGGCCTGCAGACGAGGGCGGGCTACATCCTGCAGGAAACGCTCCTGCTCCGCACCCTGCATTCCGATGGCTTCCTTCCAGACGGAGCGACCCGCGATGAAACCTGAGGCGCCCCCTTCGTCACACGAAACTTTAAGCACATCCGTGAAGGTGGCGAAGTCCACCCCTGCGCTCAGGACGGCCCAGGGCACGGTGACCGTGTCCGCGAGATTCCGACACGCCTCGGCGCTGCCCGGGTACTCCAACTTCAGGAGATCGGGCTCGAGCGCGGTGAGGAGAGCCGCCGACTCGATGATGGCCGTGGCGCGCTGCTCCGGTGTCAGGGAGTCCGCCGGTGGGACCGGGTAGATCAGGTTCTCGATCACCGAAGGAATGCCCACCGCGCGACAGTCTGCGACCACGTCACGCACAACCTGGAGGGTCTCCTCTGTCAGGGCCGGTTCCCCGGCCTTGGTCACGCGCGCCGGATTCATCATGATGAGGAACTTGACCGCCTGCCCGCCCATGTCCTTCACCCACGCTGCATCTTGATCGACCTGACGTGACGGGCGGGGCTCGCCGTTGAACGATCCGCGCTCGGCGGGCTCCGCTGCAACGAGGAGTCCGCAGGTGGGCGCAAGCGCTCCCGCCTCGGTGACCGCGGGCACTCCGAAGGTGGGATCGAGCAGAATCCCCGTCGCGTCAGGCGTCAGAGCACCGGCGACGGCGACCTTGGCTTCACGCATCTGTGCATCAGTCGCGTCCACACCTACCGCTTTGAACATGCGGCGCAGTGTGTTGCGCTGATCCATCGCGATGATCGCGAAGGTGCCGTCGGGATCGGCGATGGCGGAGAGCGAAATCGCCGACGCGGTACCGGTACTCATCAGATGAACTCCTTCATATGTGTGGTGCGTGCATGGGCAAACTCAGGGTGTGCGAGCGAGAGACCCGCGGCCTCTGCGGCGAACAGGCAGGCGCCGCGGGCACCGGGCTGCAGATGCTCACTCACCTGCAACCCAGGGAAGATATGTGCCTTGCCACGGGCTACCCCCGGGACATGGGCCCATCCACCTGCGGCCACCGCGAACGTGTACTCGCCCGCCACTGCCGTGATCGGGCGCACCAGTGCACGAGTTTCTGCGAGGACGTAGTCCATGGCGGCGCACCAGACATCCTCGGGGCGGGTGTCGTCCCGCAACTGCACCGTGACCTCGTTGGTCCAATTCCCGGGCTCGGACACCACCACGGTTCCGTTCTGCTTCCACTCCGGAGTCCACGCTTCCGAGATGCGCGCGCGTTCCTCGTGGGTGTGTGCACCCACCATGGACAGGACCCGGCCGAGGACCAGTCCCGAACGAGTGGCTCCGAGGATCGCGGTGCTCTCGGGCAGAACGTGGCGCCCCGCGCTAAGCCCCGATGCCACGAGAGAAGCGCGCTCGTCGTTGGTGAGTGTGCGCGGAAGGGTCCGCAGGATGACATCCGCAGTTCCGCAGGAGTCGTAGAGGTCGTCGCCTCCGATGGCGCCCGCGCCCACGGAGCCGACCAGGTGATCATGACCGGCAACGGTCACCTGGGCATTGCGCAGGATGCCCGGGGCATCCTCGTGCGCACGCCCGAAGGGGACACCCGCCGGGCGCATGTCTGGAACGAAGGAGGCATCTGCGCCGATCATCGACAGGGTCCGCGACCAAGGAACAACGGCCGCTTGATCCAGGAGTCCGGTGCGCGATGCCAGCGAGGGTTCAGTGAAGAGTGCGCCGGTCAGCGCATACGCAACATACTCGAGGGCATTCGCCCAGCGCATCCCCGGCGTGATCGTGAAGCCGTGCGTGGTGAGCCACAACAACTTCGAGAATGAGCACTCCGCCTTTGCGGCCAGTCCCGTGACAGCCTGAAACTCGTCACGAAACTCCTGCGGAAGTGCTGCGAACTCCTCGGCGCCACGCTGGTCGTACCACGCCATCGCAGGAGTGACCGCGGTGCCGGATGCATCGACGATCACACCGGTCTCAGCCATCCCCGTGATGCCTATCCCGAGCACCTCGACCGGGGCGGGGCACCTCTCTGCCGCCTGGGCCATCACGCGTACCGCGGCGTCCACGAACGCACCGATCTCTGCGTGCACGTTCCCGTTCTCTTCGACGATCCACGGCGTGGTCTCGCCTGCCTGACCGAGGATGACTCCGTCGATATCGGTTGCGATCGCCTTGAAGGAGGTGGTGCCGAGGTCGATACCGATCAGGACGGGAGTGCGTGCGGGACTCATGCGCTCGCCTCCAAGTGGGCAGGGGTCAACTCGCCCGATCCGCGCTCGATCAAGCGGAGGGGCACGATCGTGTCGCTGCCGTCATCGGGGACTCCCGCCATGCGCTCGGTGAGGCGATCCATCGCCGCGCTGGCCAACATGGCCGGGTCGTGGTCGATAGCCGTCACTGCGGGGGTGATCACGTCGGCCGTGACGAAGTCGCCGAAAGAGATGAGTGCGATATCGGTCCGGCCTGAAGCGTGCAGTTGGCGCACCACACCGAGGGATGTCTCCGAGCGGGAACTGAAGATCGCGGTGGGCGCGTGGGGGCCGGAGATGAGGGCTTCCGTCGCAGAAAACGCATCGTGAGCGTCGCGGCACCCATGGGCTTCGAGCCGCTCTTCGATCGGGAGGCCACGGTCACGTAGTGCGTCGTGATAACCCAAGTGACGCAGTTTTGAGGTGCGGATGGTGAGGTCGTCGGTCACGATGGCGACGCGGCGGTGCCCGTGCTCGGCGAGGTGCAGGACCGCGGCGCGCGCCGCTCCCTGGTCATCGACCCGCACCACTCCCGAGTCCAGTCCTCGCGGATGCCGGTCGATGAACACCGTCGGCGTGGGGATGCGTTGGAGGAAGGAGTAATCGGCGAATTCGGGGGTGATGATCAGTCCCGCGACGCGGCGGCCGATGAGGCCCTCCACGATCTCGCGCTCTGTTTCCGCGGAATACGAGTTGGACGCGACGAGCAGCTTCACTCCCAGATCCAGGGAGCGCTTCTCGATCTCCTCGATGGCCTTGGCGAAGAACGGGTCTCCGATGGTGGGAACGACGATCCCGATGGTGTCGTCCACCCCGCGTCGCAGGGAGCGGGCCGTGACATCGACCTGATAGCCCAGCGACTCGACGGCCTGCTCCACACGTCGACGGGTATCGGGTGACACGCGGGAGTCACCATTGACAACACGCGACGCGGTCTTCGTGCTGGTGCCGGCGGCATCCGCTACGTCCCGAAGCCGCACCACCTTCCTGCTCATGGAACCGCTCATAGCGACACCCCCGTGGCGATGACCGCCTCCGGCACGCGGGACAGCAACTCGGAATAGCGCTCACGCACCACGCCACCGGCGAGCACCTGCTCACAGGAGGCCGCTGCGCATGCCACACCGGAGCGCGCGGCTTCGACGATGGTTGCGAAATCCTCGGACATTCCGCCATGCATCCAGGTATGGGCGAATCCTGCGACGAACGAGTCACCCGCGCCGACCGTGCTGACGACGTCGACGGACACGGCGGATACCCATGCGTGCGCATCCGCGCTCGCGATCGCGACACCAGCGCCACCCGCAGTTACTAGGACGATTCGTGCACCGCGCTCCACGAGTTGGCGGGCAGCGCGGTCGGCGCGCTCTCGTGCTTCATCATCGCCGAGTGCGTGCGAGTTCATGACGAGTGCGTCGGTGAGACCTAGGCACGCCTCGGCCTCATCGAGATTGGGCGCGATGACGTCGGGGTCGGTGGCGAGTACGGGCTCGAGCCACTGTGGGGCGGTGTCGACGAGAACTCGAGCACCGCGTGCATGGAGACCCTCGACGAGATTGACGAGCGCGGATGACGGGAGCCCCATGGGGAGGCTTCCCATGATCATCACCAGGTCTCCCTCGTGCGCGGTGGTGACGACGCGGGAGACCACATCGGCCCACTGCGCGGGATCCTCGAACGCGCCGGCTTCATTGATCACGGTGACACGATCGATCTCGCTCTCGAGCAGGATCGTCGCGGTGCGCACACCGCCCGTGACCGGGATGATCTCCGCGGCGAGTTTCTCCGCGGCCAGCAGGCCTTCGTAGGTGACCCGGTCGCGCGTGCCGACCGGGAGGATCAGCAGCGCCTCCGCACCGAGGGATCGGAGGGCCCGCACGACGTTGATGCCCTTGCCCCCGCAGGTCAACTCCGCGCCCTGGGCGCGGATGACCGCCCCGGGGGAGACCCGGGGGACGCTCACCGTCCGGTCGAAGACCGGGTTCGGGTTGAAGACGAGCAGGGCGATGGCGGTTCCTCCTGGGTAATCGTTGTCACGAGCACAGGTGCAACGGGGTAATCGTTGTCACGGGACATGGTGACGCTAGTGCGCGATGTGGCATCTGTCTAGACCCCGGGTGAACTCCGGATGGCCTGGAGGACCGCCTCGGCCAGTTGCTCCGGGGGCAGGGCCGCGTCCAGGGCCAGGTGGGGGACACCGGGCCGAGCGGGGGCACCGGGCCGGGCCCCGTGGTCGCGCTCCGCCCCCCGGGCGAGCACCCGACGGGCGCGCTCCCCCTCGTCCAGGTCCAGCCAGACCAGGACCCAGCGCGGGCAGTCCTCGACCCAGCGCGCCCAGGAATCGGCGGTCGCGGCGGCACTCGTGAAGGGGGCGGACACCACGATCGGGGTGGGTCCCCCACCTGACTCCGACACTGCATCGTGGAGGGCCTGGTAGCGGGCGTCCTTGACCTGCTCCAGGAGCTGGGCCTCGGTGAGCTGGGGATGTGCCGTTCGGGCTTCGCCGACAACACCCGCGCTCACGTCATCGAAGTCGAGGTGCACGCCGTTCAGTCGGGCGGCGAGGACATCGGCCAGAGTCGACTTGCCTGTTCCGGCGCAACCTGCGACGAAGACCACGACGCCCATCTACACGACCACCATGCCCATATGACAGTCTCCCTACAACGAGTGGTCGTCATGCTAGATGGCACAGAGGGAGCACGATGCAGGTCATCCATGGTGAGGAGTCCATCCAGATCCGCAGTTCCACCACCACGGCATGGGTCACACTTCGTGGCGCGCACGTTGCTCCGGTCGAGTTCACCCTCGGCTCGCGCACGGTGCAGCCCTACTCCCTATCGCCCTGGCTTCCGGCGGAACAGCGTGGTCAGGATCCGCTACTTCAGGTGCTGCGCGGAGATTTCTTCTGTCTTCCCTTCGGCGCTCAGTCGGCTGGACCGCCCCATGGCGTCATCGCGGGGAACCCATGGACCGTGATCGATGAGCGCCCCCAGGCACTCACCTTGCGCATAACCGCCGAGGACATAGGTGCAACGGTGACCAAATCGGTCGAGGTCCGCGATAGTGACACCTCGCTCTACCAACAGTTCGAGATCGAGGGGCTATCCGGCCTCTACAACTATGGAACCCATCCGGTCCTGGACATGAGTGGCTCCCCGGCAGGCTCGGTGGAGTTGACCACGTCGCCCATCCGCTACGGATCGGTGGCGCCCACGCTCTTCTCCGATCCCGCACGGGGTGAGCATCAGGTTCTGGAGATCGGAGGCACGTTCACGTCACTTGCATCGGTACCACGTGCGGATGGTCTGATCCTCGACCTCAGTCATCTCCCCACCCCACCAGGGCATGAGGACTTGGTGATGATCGCACCAGAGGTGCGCACGGGAGTGGCGTGGAACGCACTGCGTTTCCCAGACTACGTGTGGTTCTCACTGCGTCGGGTGGAGGACTTTCCGGCCACGGTTCTGTGGGTGTCGAACGGTGGCCGGTCGCAAGCGCCATGGTCGAGTCGTCACACTGGCCGCATAGGGATTGAGGACGTCTGCTCCTACTTCGCCGAGGGGCACGAACCGTCGACCGCGGCACCGCTCGCGCACGTGGGAATCCCCACGGCGCGCGAGTTTCGGGCGACCGAACCGGTGCGTCTCCGGGTGGTTCAGGCTGTTGCTGCACTTCCTGTGGAGTTCGGCAGGATCACGGACATCCGCGATCACAAAGGGTACGCGGTGATCGTCGATGACGTGGGACGCGAAGTATCGACTGCGACGAGCTGCACGTACCTCAGCGGGGAGTAGCTCTAACCCTCGATCGTCACCACGACGACGAAACTGGTGCCGTCGGCGTTGGTCACAGTGACGTTTGCGGTTCCGGCGGACAGTGCCATCCCACCCGGGTTGTATTCGATGCCACCCTCTTCCCTGCCGGGGATGACCTCGACGACTGCCGGGTTGTCAGACTCGATGGTTGCAGCCAACGGGTCATCGACCATGAACTCGAGTCCGTCGCCGACGTTTGCGAGTGCCTCGGTCTGATCGGGAACGACGACGATGGGGGCGAGCATCGCGAGGTTCTCATCGGTGATCTCGATGCCGTCGCCTTCCACGGTGTCGCCGACGGGAGTGGACTCACCGCCCGCAGCCGCCTGGTCCGCGCTGTCGGTGCCCGAACCGGACGAGCACCCTGCAACGAAGGTTGCCGCGAGTGCGGTGGCTGCGGCGAGGGCGACGATCCGGCGCATGGGAATTCCTCTCGGTAGAGCGTGAGCCCCTAGTCTGCCTTAGCCGAACCATTCGGCAACCACCGAGGGGACTCCGAGATCCGCATGTCAGGGACCAGACCCGGCGGCCGCCGGCTCGTGCCGGTGTTCATGTTGGAGGGCGCGAACCTCGCTTCCGGACTGGGGAACGCGGTCGTCCTCGTCGCGCTC
>Ga0194132_10000835_pt1 | contig 62733 bp, 61 predicted proteins | sample TA2KigOf80mmetaG_FD_148612 | JGI IMG/M metagenome (GOLD analysis project Ga0194132, IMG submission 148612) | Freshwater microbial communities from Lake Tanganyika, Tanzania - TA2015054 Kigoma Offshore 80m | ecosystem: Environmental > Aquatic > Freshwater > Lake | place: Tanzania: Lake...
TCTTCGGCGACGATCAGTACGAGAACTTCAAGGAAGACATCATTCCTCCCTTCAACGTCTACTGCCAGGATGAGATCGAGGGGCGGCCATTCCGAGGCGCCACGAATCTCTGGAGCGTGAACCCCGAGGAGCCGATCAAGTGGCCGGGCGCCGGGCGGATCGCACGGGAGATCGCGAACGAGCTGATCGAGCGGGACTTCCCCATCGCCTACTCCTACAAGCAGCTCCACGCGCCACGCGGCCTCACGCACGCCTTCGCCAACGGGCTCGTGTACCTCGACTTCGACCACGACAACCCGTGGACGTATCCCATCATCCCCATCGCCGTGAACTGCTACGGCAAGGCCGTCATCTCCAACCGCGGTGGCAGCGCGCAGCTGCAGGACACGCGGCCCGACTCGGAGAAGGATGCCTACCTCGACCGCTTCGGCCCCGAAGGCCCCACGGCGCGCAGCTGCTTCCGCCTCGGCCAGCTGATCCGCGAGATCACCGACCAGCGGCCGGAGCGCTTCGCCATCATCGCCTCCTCTGGCTGGTCGCACGCCTTCCTCACCGGCAAGCACCATTGGCTCTGGCCCGACCGCGATGCCGACCGCCGCCTGTTCGAGCAGCTGAAGATCGGCGAGCAGCGCCAGTGGGCGAACCTGAGCAACGCGGAGATATTCGACCAGGGCGACCAGGAGTTCAAGAACTGGATCTGCCTTGCCGGCGCCGTGGCCGACCGCAAGCCGGAGATCGTCGACTACCTCGAGACCTGGATCTTCAACTCGCAGAAGTGCTTCGCCCTCTTCCCCTCAACGAAGGAAGGCGTCGCGGCCGGCTAACGGCCAGGCCCAATCGACAACCCACGGCTCGTGCTCGGCGGCGCGAGCATACCTCCCTCACCAGGACTTCAGCTCAAGCCACTGAACACCGGCTTCACCTCCGCATGGCCGATGCGCGTCACCGGCGCGAGCAGCTTTTCCAGCTGGTACACCGTCTCCGCCTCGGCCACCATGAACACCGTGTGCGCCGGGGAATCCACCCAGATGCCCACCCAGCGCACGCCAAGGCCCTTGGCCGATTCGATCATCTCGCCATAGCTGGCCCGCATCAGCTCCGGGTTGCGCGCCGGGCATTGATCGATGGTGTGGACGTGCGTGATATGAAAGAGCAAGGTCTGCCTCCTGCCGAGCGAATTCGAGAAGCGCACCATACCCCAAGCGCCCGCCCTCGTCCTCCCGGAACTTGCTGGCCGCGGCGGGCGACATACCGATTCGAAGCCGACTTCGGCACCCAGCCGCAAGCCGGTGGGCCGGCGGCGCGCCGAGCGGCTCAAGGCCCCGCTGGACCTGCTGGCGACGTCGTCGCTGGTCATCCCAGCCGTCCTCGCCGGCCTTGCCTACCTGCTCCTCTACCTCGCGCTCAATGGACTGCCGCTCTACGGAACGCTGCTGGGGGTGACGTTGGCGTTCACCTACCGCGTCGCCATTCCCTATCGCCTCGCCAACGCGGCGCTCCTCCAGATCGGACGGGACATGGAGGGGGCCTCGGCGACGAGCGGCGCATCGCCGACCACCACCATGCTGCGCGTGACGGCGCCCATGATGGCACCGGCGGCGCTCGTCGCGTGGAGCGTCTTCTTTTTCCTGGCGGTGCGCGAGACGTCGCTCATGCGCATTCTCGGGTTCAACGGTCCCACGCTCGCCTCGTTCGACCGAAACGCGCCCACGGCCGTGCTCTCCATCCTCCTCGTGCTCGGCATCATCGCCCTGCTGCGTGGAGCGGCACTCCGCCTCATACGGCGGTGAGTCGCATGGCCGCCGGCGACGCGTGAGTGGGGCGGACCATCGCCCGGCGGGCGGCGTCGCGGCCCGATCCCCCATGAGCCGATGTCCAATGCCTCCCATGACCCATGCCGTCATGACGATGATTATTCGACCCTGATGCCGTAATCTGTCGCCGCGACAAGGAGGGCGATATGCGCTTCGACGGTAAGGTGATCGTCGTGACCGGGGGTGCCCAGGGCATCGGCATGGCAACCGTGCGCCGCTTCGGCGCCGACGGCGGGCGCGTCGTGATCGCCGACATCGCCGCCGACGTCGGCGAGTCGGTCGCGCACGAGGTGGAGCGCGCCGGCGGGCACGCCACGTTCATCAAGACCGACGTCACCCGCTCGGACCAGGTGCGCGACCTCTTCGACGCGGCCGCCTCTCGTTGGGGGCGGGTTGACGTGCTCGTCAATAACGCCGCGAACACGAATGCGAAGGCGTTGATCGACACCGACGACGAGGCTTGGGAGTGGCAGCAGAACGTTGGGCTCAAGAGCGTTTTCCTCTGCATCCGCCACGGGCTTCCGCACCTCTTGAAGTCGGCGCCGGGCGCCAACATTGTCAACCTCTCGTCCGTCAACGCCATCGTCGGCATCGCGCAGGATGCCTACAGCGCCGCCCGCGCCGGCGTGCTCTCGCTCACGCGCACCGTCGCCATCCGCTATGGGCCCCAGGGCCTGCGCTGCAACTCCGTCACGCCAGGCACCATTCGCACGGGCATCGGCCAGCCGGGCGGCAGGGTGCCCGAAGACCGCCGCCCGCCCGTCAGCACGCTCTACCCGCTGCGCCGCATCGGCGAGCCGGAGGAGGTTGCGAACGTGATTGCTTTTCTCGCGTCCGACGAAGCCTCGTTCGTCACCGGCGCCAACGTCGTGGTCGATGGCGGACTCACCGCCGGCACCGACCTATTCGTCCGCATCGCTGGCGGCGCGCGCATCAGCGACGCCTAGGAGGCCGCATGCTCATCGGCTATGTCTCGGACGAGCGTTACCTCGCCCTGCCGGATGCCCAGGTCGAGATCGAGGGCGCCCATCTCGCGATCGAGGTGCGGTCTCGCGCGAGTGGCGCCGTTCACGCCGACCTGTCACCCGGCACCTACACCGTCACGCTCGCGAAGGCCGGTCACGGCTCGAAGCGCGTCGTCGCGACGCTTGGTGACGGCCGCATCCACCACTTCCGCCTGCTGCCCGACACGCTGCTCGGCTACGCGTGGCCGCGCGCTGTCCGCGCCGGCGAGCGGTCCGAATACCGGGTCCACTCGCCGGAGGCGTACAAGATGGAGCTGTGGCGCTACGGCCGCGAGAAGCGCTTGGTGCGCCCCATCTCCTGGCTCGACGAGCACGGCCCGCGAGCCACCGTCCAGGTCACCCCGGACGGCGACTACACGCGGACCGGGGTCCGCTGGAATGAGATTGGCTATCGGGCCGCCGCCAGCAACCAGTGGGTCACCGCGCCCGACCACTCCGGCCTCTACTACTTCCACGCGAAGGGCGCCTCGGGCGCGTTCTTCTCGTTCCCATGGATCGTCGCGCCCGCCAGGCCGTCGGCTTCCATCGCCGTCGTGCTGTCCGACTTCAACTGGACGGCCTACAACAACTTCGGCGGGCGCAGCAACTACATCCACCCGGAGGGCCTGCCGCCCACGCCAACCATCCACGCGCGCGGCGAGCTGCGCCGGTATAACGACCCGGAGTTCAGCGCCTACGAGGTGGAGGAATATCCGCCACTCTCGATGGACCGCCCCGAGCCGATCAACTTCTCGCCCGAGCACGAGCGCCCGACCGACCCCATTGAGGGTCGCGCGGCGAACCATGTCGCCCCGGCGGAGTGGCGGTTGCTGGCGTGGATGGAGCGCGAAGGCCTTGCCTACGACGTATACTCCGAGAGCCAGCTCCACGCCGGCCAGCTCGACCTCGCCGCCTACAGGCTGCTCGTCCTCGGGCCGCACCCCGAATACTGGTCGGACCGCATGTACCGCCAAGTTAAGGCGTGGGTGCATGACCGAGGAGGACGCCTGGCGTACCTGGGGGGCAATGGGATCAATTGCGCCATCGAGATCTTGAACGAGAGCACCATCCGCGTGCTGAACGGCGACGCGCGCGCGATGCGCCAGGGCGGCTTCGAGAGCCGTTTCCACTATCGTGTCGAGCCGGAGGCGGCATTGCTCGGCGTCGCCTATACGGAGGCGGGCGTGATGACCGCCGCGCCGTACGAGGTGCGGGACGCCACGCATTGGGTCTTCGAAGGCACCGCGCTTGCCGACGGCGACCGCTTCGGCCAGCGCAGCCAGCACATGCGTATTCCCGGCGGCGCCTCCGGCCACGAGACCGACAAGATCACGGCTAGCTCGCCACGGAACATCCAGTTGCTCGCCAAGGGCCTCAACCCGGACGATGGCGGCGCCGAGATGGTGACCTACGAGACGCCGAGCGGCAGCGCCGTGTTCTCCACCGGCAGCATCTGCTGGGTGTCGTCGCTGCTGGTCGACGAGAACGTATCGAGGATCACGGCCAACGTGCTGAGGCGGTTCAGCCGGTAGTCGTGCGCTAGTGGTGCCGGCCCCGCGCGGCCACCGGCCACACGTCCACCACGACGCCATCGCGCACGACGACGTATTCGTCCCAGCGGTTCATCGTCACGTCCTGCTGGTGCGTCAGCAGGGTATAACGCTCGCCGGGGCGCAGCGGCGTCCGGCCGTCCGACTCCAGCACCGTGCCCCGGTGCGTTAGCGCCCGCACGCGCACGCCGGGCATTCCCTCCACCGAGGGCGTGCCATTCGGCGCGCCAATCGCCTCGACCGTCACATCGCCGATGGCGAGCCCCGGCTCCGGCACGCTCACGATGGTGCCCAGCACGCGCCCCGCGATGCGGAACTCCGTCATGTAGTCGTATCCCATCTCCATGAACACGTACGTGCCGCCTTCGACTTCGGTGACGCCGGGAGTATCGGCCGCCACGTCGTATGTCCACGTCTCGCCGGTGGAAACGATCTCCACCGGCACTCCTGCTTGCTCGATGGCCGTCTTCACCTCCATCACTCGGGCGAAGTACCCTCCGCCAACCTTATAGCGCTCCTCTCGGGAGGGAAACCCCGAGATCGTCTGGTGGCTCATGATGCCGCGAAACCGCAGGCCGGCCGTTTCCGCGATGAGCTTCGCCAGCGGCGGTGCTTGCTCCACCGCCCGAATGCCGGCGCGCCGCATCGATGTGTTGACCTCGATCACCGCCCCCAACGTCACGCCGGCGTCGCGGGCGGCGTCGCCCAACAGCCGCACATGCTCCGGCGCGTCCACCGCCGCGATCACCTCCGCTCGCGCGGCCAGCGCGGCCAGCCGGCGCGCCTTGGCGGGGCTGGCGATTTGATTGGCGACCAACACGCTCCGCACGCCGCCGTTCACCATCGCCTCCGCCTCCGATACCTTGGCCGCGCACACGCCCCCCACCGTGTTGCCCGCGCGCATCTGCAACGCGGCGATCACCGGCGACTTATGGTTCTTGGCATGCGGCCGCAGCTGCACGCCCGTGCCTTCGTACCGCCTCGCGATCACGCCGATATTGTGCGTCAGCGCGTCGAGATCGACGATCAAGCAGGGTGTGTCGAGCTCGGACACCGGAGTGCCGGGCAACGGTTGGCGGTGCGTCATGCGTCCTCCCTAGTCATACCGTCCGCGCGCGGCCACGTCCCATATCGCCTCGACGGTCTCGCCCCGAACGCCGTGAACGATGTCATGCAAGCCGAAGGCGCCCGCAGCGTCGGCCGGCACCAGCCACAGCAGATCGCCGATCGCCAGGTCGAGCGGCGACCCGTCACGCGTGTCGACGAACCCATGCTCTGCGCTCAACCCCGCGATCGTCAGGTCGGGGCGCCCGTCAACCGAAGGCAGCCCCAGGTCGCGGGAGATGGCCTTCTGGCCGCAGTCCACGATCGCGCGCGACGGCTCCGGCCTGCTCGTCACCATCGTCAGCATGCGGGCCGCCGGTCGCCAGCCGACGCCGTCCATGCGCGGGAGGTGATTGCCGTCGGCCAGCGCATACGAGGCCGACCGTATTTCCGTCAGGCCCGGCATTGCCGCCAGCGCGGCGAACGACGCCACCACGTCGCCGATGGAGCAGATGCCGACGCGCAGCCCGGCACGCTCGCAGTCCGCCCGAGCGGAAGTCAGCGTCGCGGCGCTCCCGATCTCGCGGTCGCGAACGGCGTCCGTCGAATCGCCCGCCGACACCGGCCCCAACGAGGTCATGAGCCCCGCGAACCGCAACGCCGGCGCGCGGTCGATATGCCGAGCCAGCCCCATGACACGATCCGGCGCGGCCCCCGGCTCACCCGCGTCGGTGCGGATATCGACCGCGACCGGCAGCCGGACACCCGCGACCTCGGCGGCGCGGCCAAGCGCGTCCACATTGGCGGCGTCATCCACTGGCACGACGACGTCGGCGTGACGCGTCAACGCGCAGAGCCGCGCGATTTTGCCGGGCGTCACCACGGGCATCGTCAACAGCAGATCACCAATGCCGCTCGCCGCGAATGTTTCCGCCTCGCCGAGGCTCACCACCGACACGCCGCCGGCCGCGCCCTTCATGCCCAACTGGAGCCACGCGAGCGCCGGGGTCTTATGGGCGTGAGCGTTCGGCCGCAGCCGGATGCCGGATGCCTCGATGGCGGCGTGTATCCGACGCGCGTTTCGCTCGAACGTGTCGAGATCGACAACCAGCGCGGGCGTGTCGAGGCGGTCGACGGACGCTCCTGGCGCGACACTGAGTGGACGCTGCAACGAAACCTCTCCCTAGGCGGACCGAGATTGGCGCGTCACGATCCGTCCGGGCAGCTTGCCGGTCGGCCGGCCATCCTCAATGACGGTTTCGCCATTCACCAGCACGCGCCGTATTCCCACCGGCTCCAGTAGCGGCTCGTCCCAGGTGGAGCGGTCGGCGACCGTCGCCTCGTCGAACAGCACGATATCGGCGCCGTAACCGGGCTTCAGCATCCCGCGACGGTCTAAATGGAAACGCTCGGCGGGCATGCCCGTCATCTTATGAACCGCCTGCTCCAGCGACAGCAGCTTACGCTCGCGGACCACCATCCGCAGCACGCGGGCATGGCACCCCAGCGCGCGCGGATGAGGGTGCGGGCCATGGTAGATGCCGTCGCTCGCCACCATCATCAGTGGATGCCGCGCCGTCAGTTCCACCATGCGGTCGTGCACTTCCGGCCCACCAGGCCGATGGTTGATCGTGAGGACGTACGGCTCCTCCTCCTCGAACATCCGCACGGCGAAATCGCCAAGCATCTCGCCTTCGGCGGCCGCCGCCTCGTCGAGTGTCATGCCGATGTAGCGGCCGGTGCGGTTCGCCGCGATGACTTGCCTGGTGCCGCTCGCCACGCTGGTGGAAAGCGCCTGTTGCATCGCGTCGCGGATCTGCCGGCGCTGCACTGGGTCCTCCAGGCGCGCGCGCAGCGCACGCTGGCCGCCCTGCTGCGCCCATGTCGGCAGCGCGAACTGCAAGTGCGTGGAACCCGCCGGATAGAGATAGGACTCGAAGCTGAGGTCGCAAATCGCGGGCGCCGCGTCGAGCAGCGGCTCGGTCACCTCGTTCACGTATTCGTGCGCGATATGCACCGGCGTGCCCGACCGCCGGCCGATCTCCAGCGTCTCGCGCCACGCGCCCTCGCGCCCCAGGATGTTGTTGCGGATGTGCGCGTTATAGACGGCGCCGCGCCCGCCCGCCACCTTCGCCAGCGCCACCAGCTCGCGCAGGTCGGCGAACGCGCTGGGTTGATAGTCCAAGCCAAGGCTGATGGCGACGGCACCGGCATCCAGCCACGCCTCCAGCATGCCCTTCATCGCCTCCAGCTCGCCCTCCGTGGCCGCCCTGCCCGCCCAGCCCATCGCTCCCAGGCGGATGGCGCAATGCGGCGCTTGCGGAGCGATGTTGACGGGTGTGTTGCCGGGGAACACCGACAGGTACGAGTCGATCGTGCGCCAATGCGGCACGATTGGCGCGTGCCCCACCGCGAACAGCGTCGTCTGCCAGAGCTCGTGGGCCAGTTCGGGCGGCAGTGGGGCCCAGCCAAACCCATCGGGCGAAGTGAAGTGCGTCGTCACGCCTTGCAACACGCTGCCGAACCGATAGCCGTGCCCCAGCAGCGCGATCTCCGAGTGGACATGCGTGTCGACGAACCCCGGCGCCACGATGAGGCCGCTCGCATCGAGCCTGGCCCGCGCGTCCGCATCCGGCAGCGACCCAATCGCCTCGACGCGGCCATCGCGAATGCCGACATCGGCGCGCCGGCGCGGCGCACCCGTGCCGTCGACAACCGTGCCGCCAAGGATGACCGTGTCGAACATCGTAGCCTCGATGCCCGCGGAATGCGCCGATTATATATTGCGAAGGCCGTTCGCCAACCCGCCCGCCGGCGAGCGCGGCTTCACGAGACGATGCGCGTCATCCTGCGCGACCGCGTGGAAAACCCGAGCCGCTCATAGAACCGCAGCGCGTTCTCATTCGCCTCGATGACCGTCAGGTCGATCGAGGTCGCGCCGCGCTCCCTTGCCCACGCCTCCGTCGCGTCGATGAGCAAGCGCCCCACCCCTCGGCGGCGCGCCGCCGAGTCCACCGTCAGGTCCTGCACCTCCACGTAGCGGCGTGCGTGGAACCAGGGCGTGCTTGGCACATCGTGATGGATCGCCAGCAGCAGGCCGACGATGCGGCCCGCCAGTTCCGCCACCAGGTAGCGGACGTTGGGGTCGGCCAGCTGCCGGGCGACGTAATCGCGCGAGCGGATCGGCCCGGTCACCGGCGGAAACAGCTGGGGCAGCCACTCGTGATTCAGCCGGTCCGTCTCGGTGTAGAGGCTGGTCATCGCCTCGTAATCGTCGAGTGTTGCAGCGCGCACAACAAGATCCACGGCACCCCCCTCGCGGTCCGCTCTCGAACGACGACCGTCGTATTGCCCGGCCATGCGACCCACGGCGCGGTGCCGCGTCAGCCACCAACCGACGTAAACCGTGTCTACGGTATGCCATGGCCGCCGCCGCGACAAGGCCCGGCGCTCCATCGACGCGCTGTCGCCCGGACCCAGAGCCAGCCGGCAATGAACGGCGGCCAATCACGCCGCCTTATGCATCGTAAGACCACGCGCCACACCGCCGCCAAGGATTTCGCTCACTCGCATGACGAGGCGGCAGCGGTGCATGGGTCTTGTGAATTGCATCCCAATGTTGATGGCGAAAGCGCATGGTGGTACTAGCCAAGCATGGACTTGCATGGGAGCGGTTAAGCGATGAGCCCCTAACAACGCCGAGCGGAGCCAACGTCCCTCGCGTCGCCTCGACGAATACATCCAAGGCGCCGGTTGACCTTGCGCGCAAGGTCAACCGGCGCCTTGCCCATTCGTGGGAGCGCACGCCTGGCGGAATGAAAGGAGACCACCATGGACACGCGCGCCAGCGAACGTGAGCCGGGAATGGACAGCGGCTTTTCGATCCTCGGCTGGTTGGCTTTCGCGGTGGCGACATTCGTCATCTGCCTGGTCCCGCCCATCCTTTTCAGTATCATCATCACGCCGTTCATCGTGCTGGCCGGCGTCATCGTCGCCATTGGGACGCTCGCCGTCCGCGCAACGTCACGGTTCCGGAGCGTCATGCCCGCATCCACCGCGCCCGGCGCCGACGGGCCGTCATCTGCGACGGGTCGCCTTGGCTGGCCGGTGGGCTGGGTCGAGGCCGCGCTCATCGCCATCGCCGCCGGACTCGTCGCCTTTGAGGTCATCGCCCTCCGTACGGGCATGGGCGCCTTCTACGCCGTGGTGTTGCTGGGCTACTTCCTTGCCGTGGGCGGAGCCTACCTCGTGTTCCGCCGCGTGCGCCCGCTGGAGCAAGCCCAAGAGGCGGCGGAGGCGGGTGCCACGCTGGAGGCGGTACGCGAGACGTCTCCGGCCATGGCACCCGGCACGCTGGCAGCGATGGTCGACGATGCGGCGACATGGCGGCACGCGGCCGAATTCGACTTGCTGCGGGCGCTATCGCCGGCGGAGGCCGAGCGCGTGCTGCGCCTCGGTTGCTGGACCCTCATCCCCGAAGGCACCGAGATCGCGACCGGCGGCATGCGGGGGCACAGCATATTCCTTAGGTAACTATCCCTTTATCATATAAGCCAGGCAGCCTACAATTGGCGGTAACAAGGAGAACACCATGCCGCCCGTCAAGCGCAACAAGCCTGTCCGTGCCAAGTCCTCTGAGTCGCAATACTCGCTCATGGAATTCATGCAGCAATTCCCTGACGACGCCTCGTGCTTGGACTTCCTCTGGCGTCAGCGATTCACGCCGGATGGCGAGCACGCTCGCTGCCCCAAGTGCGAGCAAGAGCGCGTGTTCCGCAAGTACGAATCGCAGCAGTTGGCGTCCGCGTGGACGTGCACCGGATGCGGCCACCACTTGCACCCGCTGGTGGGGACGATATTCGAGAAGTCGTCCACGTCCCTTCACCTGTGGTTCTACGCGATGTACCTGATGGCGAGCACTCGCTGCGGTATCTCCGCGAAGCAGATGGAGCGGGAGTTGGGCGTCACTTACAAGACGGCCTGGCGCATCTGCCATATGGTTCGCAAGTACCTGATGCAGCAAGACGACGAACCCATGTCCGGCACGGTCGAAGCAGACGAGACCTACGTGGGCGGGAAGCGCCGTGGAACGCGGCGCGGACGCCCTGGCCCTGAGTCGCACAAGGTGGCGGTGTTCGGCATGGTCGAACGCCACGGGCAAGTGCGGGCGATGACGGTGCCGAACGTCCGCAAAGCCACGCTGATGCCGCACCTGACGAAGCGCGTGCTGCCTGCGTCCACGGCCTACACGGACGAGTTGAAGTCCTACAACGGCCTGAATGCCGCTGGCTACCAGCACGACACCGTGAACCACTCGCAAGAGGTCTACGTGAGCGGGGATGTGTACACGAACACCATCGAGGGCTTCTGGTCGCTGGTGAAGCGTGGCGTGGGCGGCGTCTATCACTCGGTGTCCGCTAAGCATCTTCAGGGCTACCTGAACGAGTATGCCTGGCGGTATAACCTCCGCGACGACGGGCGGGCCGTTTTCGAGAGCCTACTTCGACGGGCGGCGTCGTGAGGGCTCGGGTTCGCTGATCGGCTGAGCCGACTTCTTGAACACCTTCATCACGTCGCCCTTGGTCGGAATCGGTATCTCGTGGCCCTTGGGCGTTTTCTGAGTCTGTCTCTTTGCCATGGGTGGAGTGTACCTCATGCATCCACTGGACGGGCCACGGTTGAAGGTCGAGCGGGCGGCAGAACATCTGCACCAGCTTGACCTTGAAGTGACCGCCTTCAACAATCTCAGTCCTTATTTCGGTCGTATGACTTTTGAGGAGATCACGGCCGAGGTCGTCAGAGATTTCGATGGGTGGCGGAACGCAAAGTTAATGAAGGTTCCGCGGGCATCAACGCTACGGACCCACGCATCAGCCTTCAATCGCGTGCTGGACCTGGCCAAACAACGGGGTCTGCTGCCATTAAACAGGACCCCACCCACCCTTACCATCCAAGGCGAGCCAAGCCAGCCAAGGCCCAGTTTCCACGAGCGGGAGATTGATCATCTGTTGGCGTTCCTACCCGCTTGGGCTGGTGCTGGTCGTCTTGCGGTCGAACGAGATATCCGTCCTCTGCTAAGAGACTATGTGGAGTTCCTGCTCTACACAGGCGTCAGACACGGCACCGAGGCAAGACGATTGGAGTAGCGACATCTCCAGTGGCATTGGGAGGGCGAGCAGCATTATCTGCGGATATGGGTCTCGGGCAAGCCAGGGCCACGCTATCTCATCGCCCGATCGGGTCCCATCCAAGCACTTGACCGCTTGGCAATGCGTAATCTCGGCAAGAGTCTCGATCAGGCGATCGATGAGAGGATCCCGAAACCCGCCTTTGTCTGCCAGTCAGGCTATGAGCCACACGGCTTTGAGGGATCGTTTCGGGGGCTGATGCGGGATTCGGGGCTCCTGAAAGAAAGTGCTGGGCAGACACGCACGCTTTACAGCCTGCAACACACCTACGCTACGCTTGAGTTATTGACGAACACTATAGACATACACACACTATCAAAACAAATGGGAAATAGTACTGCGATGATTGAGCGGCACTACTCGAAACTCACAGCAACGATGGCGGCAGGGAGATTGGCTTAGAAACTAACTTTATGAAAAACGACAAAACAGCGTTAGTGAAGTTTTTAAGAACGATTATACTTTACACGGCATATAAAAGATTACGGAATCACTACAAGAAACTTAAGCTAATTTGGATCACACATGGCACAAATGATGTATTTGTATCGTATCTAACAAATATTCGTCGAAATAAAAAAATAGAATACAAATACAAAGAAGAGAGGAAACAGTTTTTATTCAAGACTCAGGTTCTGAGACTTTCGAATGATTGGTTCACTGTCAATATCCCCTACTGGCTTTCAGTCATTGACGAATATGAACTTAAAAACAAAGAAGTAAAAGCATTGGAAATCGGCAGTTGGGAGGGGCTCTCCAGCCATTTCATTCTCTCGTCCTTGCCAAAAGCACACCTCACCTGTGTAGACACTTGGGAAGGGGCAGACGAGCACAAAGATGGTACCTCTGCAACAAAAGATGTTTTAAGCCAGATTGAAAAAAACTTTGACGAAAACCTTGCGCCATTTAAAGACAGGCTGTCAAAACAGAGAGGCACGTCTTTTTCTTTCTTTCAAGCAAACCCAACCCGCTGCGTTTTTGATTTCATATATATCGACGGCTCGCATCACGGCGATGACGTGATGATTGATGCCATTAAATGTTTTGAAATGTTAAAGGTTGGAGGAATAATGATCTTTGACGACTACTTCTGGCAGCACTACAAAAAATCTATTGATAATCCCGCCACAGCAATCAACCTTTTTTTAAAACTCAAAAAAGATTCCTACAAAATCATTCGAATGTATTACCAAGTGATTATCGTGAAGCTAGAGGATCGATATTAAGAAGATCTAAGTAATGCACACCCTCGACACCATCGACCGTATTGGTCGCTTACAGCGGCGGATAGTGATCCTGATTGGGTGATCAACTGCCTAAGGGCCCGATAGGATCAAGCATCTTTGGCTCGGTTCAATTCCGCCCCGAGCCACTATTCTCTTGCTGTGTATTGAATCGACACTGTCAGTCGGTAGAATTCAGTCTTAGTTTCCTATAGAAATCTGCTTGGTTTAAGGCCCTTGTGGATTTAGTCTATTGCACTGGATATAATTATGAGAGTGAACACAAAGTCGATTATCGTTGTCGCGATTTCCTTATTCATTTCGTCGGCGCAAGCTCAAGACAAGTCAGGCCTCTTCGGATACAAGTCTGGCGGCGCAGATGCTCCCGTGACTGGGTCAGCATCAACTGGGGGTGCAACGGATGCCGCACCGTCACTAGAAAAATGTGAAAACCCATTTGGAACCATTGCGGTTGCCCAGCCACAAGATCAAGTCTCTGCTGCTTTATAAAAATTTAACCTGCCCCCTCCAAATGCTCTATTGTGGTTGATGATCCAGCAGTCAAATTGCTCGCAAGTGGTCGAGCGCGGCCTAGCAATGCATACCATCGCGGTCTGGGAAGCTGCTACCGCCCGAGGGTATCGACCAATCCGTGGGGTTACGAACATTGCTGAAGCTGTCAAGATTGCGGAAGAGAGAGGCCAGCTTGAGGCATTAGCAAGATTGGAACCGGCTATAGCTGAATTCGGCCACAGGCGTCAGAAGTACCTTCGCCGCGTTGCGAAAGGCGAACGCCCTCCCAAAATCAAGGGGCCCAATTAGGGAATCCGTAGGAATACACCAGTCTATTGGTGCAGAGAATCGTGAGGCCATGTGCGGACGGTTCACACTCGCTATCGACGTAGGCGACCTCTTCGAGGAAGGGCCGGTGCAACTGCCCGCCGACCTCATGGAGGACTACAAGCCGCGCTTCAACATCGCGCCGACCCAGCTCGTGCTCACCGCTGGAGCACAAGGGCCAGGCTCTGGCGAATACATGCGATGGGGTCTCGTGCCGGTCTGGTCAAAGGACGCCAAGGGCGGGTTCAAGATGATCAACGCGCGGGCGGAGACCCTGCGCACGAGCGGCGCGTTCAAGCGCCCATTCCAGCGGCAACGGTGCCTTATCCTCGCCGATGGCTTCTTTGAGTGGCGCACGGAAGGCGCGAGCAAGACCGCCATGCGTATCGTCCTGAAAGACCGGCGCGTGTTCGCGTTCGCGGGATTATGGGACGAGTGGACGAACCCGGAGACCAAAGAGCGCATGCGTAGCTGTACCATCGTGACGTGCGAGCCGAACGACTTCATGGCGACCATTCACGACCGCATGCCGGTGATCGTGCCGGAGTCAGCCTACGACCATTGGCTTGACCGCGACGAGCACGACGTTGCGCGGCTCACGTCACTCTTGGGTTCGTATCCCGCCGAAGAGATGGAGGCGTACAAAGTGAAGGTCGGCAGCTCGAAAGAAGACCGGCCTGAGTTCATCGTCCCAATCCCCTGACTGCCCGTTCCCCTCACCTTTGTCTAACCGTTGTTTGAGAAACCGACCTATTTTAGGCCGTACTACCTCGTTACCCTTGACAATAGAACATTAGTTCTAGTTACCATGTCGGCACCCTTGTTGGCGCGAAGGTTTGCCGATGCTCCTTGCATGTGTGCTCGTTGACCATTTCCCTGTGCTCGTTGCGTTGCAGCGACAGCCGGAACTGCGTGGCCGTCCGGTGGTCATCGTGACCGCGTCAGGCACCGGGCGGCGTGTGCTCGACGCCTCGCCGCGTGCGACCGGCGTCATGGTGGGGATGCCGCTGGCCGAAGCGCTGGGCCGCTGCAAGGACGCCGTGCTTGTCGAACCGGATACCGCGCACTACGAGGAAACGTGGGAGCGCGTGCTGCATTCCATCGAAGGACTCGGCGCGGACGTGGAGCCGGAAGCGTTGGGTCTTGCCTTTGTGCGCCTGGATAATGTGCTTACGCTGCTCCACGGCGTGGAACAGGCGCTTGCGCGGCTGCTCGGCACCGTTCCCGCTGGCCTGTATCCCCGCCTCGGCGTCGGGCCGAACAAGTTCACGGCCTGGACTGCCGCGCAGCATGCCAAGCGCGGTGCGTCCTTCGGGCCGGTGACGGACGTGCGCGGCTTTCTCGCTCCGCAGTCCGTAGACATCCTGCCGCAGCCGTGGTCGATGCGACAGCGACTCCACGGTTTCGCGTTGCACACCCTGGGCGACGTTGCCCGCCTGCCCGCAGGCGCGGTGCAAGCACAGTTCGGGCGTCAAGGGTTCGTCGCATGGGAGCTTGCCAAAGGCACCGACCGGCGGCCCTTCCTGCCGCGTGTCCATGCCGCAACGGTGGAGGCGTCGTTGACGTTCCCCGCTCCCGCCGTGCTGTTGCCATCCATCCTCATGGGCGTGGAGCACCTGTTGCGCCGTGCGATGGCGCAGCCCGCGATGCTGCACCGCTACGCCCGTACCTGCACGCTCTCCGGCACCCTGCAATCGGGACTGGCATGGACATTGGCATTGAGTTTCAAGGAGCCGGTGGGCGATGCGGAGAAGGCGATGCGGCTGGTGCGCCACTCGCTGGAAGCGCGGCCCCCGGCTGGCGCACTCGAAGATTTACGGCTGCGCCTGAGTGAGCTCACCGGCGAGGCAGGGCGGCAAGAGTCCCTTTGGTCCGAAGTCCGCAAGGAAGAGCACCTCAAAGAGTCCTTGCGGCAGTTGAACGTGCGCTTGGGCGCGGATGCCCCCATCTTTCGGCTGCGGGAGTTAGAGCCGTGGTCAACGATCCCCGAACAACGCCACGCGCTGGTGCTGTACGCCTCCTGAATACGCCCATACCGATTGAAGTGCGCGTGGACGGCAACCGTCCAGTCGCCATGAAAGAGGCGAAGGGCAAGTGGCTCCGCGTGCAGCGCGTGGACGACGTGGTGCATGCGCAAGACCGCTGGTGGAGCGCGGAACTCACGCAAGACCGCCTGTATTTCGACCTGGTGCTGAGCGATGGCAAGCAGCTCACCGTGTTCCGCGACCTCGTGCGGGATGCGTGGTTCAAGCAGCGCTATGCCTGAGTACGTCGAACTGCATGCCCACTCCAATTTTTCATTCCTCGAAGGTGCGTCGCATCCGCACGAGCTGCTGTTGCGTGCGCGGGAGCTTGGTTATCCAGCCCTCGCACTTACCGACCACGACAACCTGTGCGGCGCGATGCGCTTCGCGCAGCAGGCGGGCGACATCGGCATCCGGCCCATCACCGGCGCTGAGGTGACGCTGACGGGCGGCGGACACGTCACGCTGCTGGCGGCGACGCCAGATGGCTACTCGAACCTCACGCGGCTGCTTTCGCATGCCCATGAGAAGGACAGACTGCACCCCGCGCTCGATCCCGCGTTGCTTGGCGCGCATGCGGCCGGCCTGGTGCTGCTCTCTGGTTGCCGGCAAAGTCCCCTCGTGCAAGCGCTGGAAGCAGGGCGGCAAGCAGAATCGAACGCCCGCGCGGCGCAATGGCGGGAGTGGTTCGGCGACCGGCTCTATCTCGAAGTGCAACGGCACTTGGTGCGCGGCGACTTGCCCCGCGTGCGCCGGTTGGCCGCGCTCGGCAAGGAGCTTGCCATCCCACTCGTCGCCACGAACAATGTGCATTACCACGTCCGCGAGCGGGCGCGGCTGCAAGACTGCCTCATCGCCATCGACAGTCGCAAGAGCCTCGAAGCGGCACGCCCTAACCGGAGACCCAACGACGAGTACCACCTGAAATCAGCCGGGCAGATGGCGAGGCTGTTCCGTGAGTTTCCGGTAGCGGTGCGCAATACGCTCGCCATCGCGGAGCGGTGCGCCTTCGACCTCACGAAGCACCTGACCTACCAGTTCCCCAGCTACGACGTGCCAGAGGGGTTCACGGAGCAGACGTACTTGGAGCACCTGTGTTGGGAAGTGGCGCACCGGCGCTACAACCCCATGACGGCCAAGGTGGAGGCGCGGCTGCGCGAGGAGTTCCGGCTCATCCGCAAGCACAAGCTCGCGGGCTTCCTGCTGCTCTACCGCGAGATCATCCATGTGGCGCACGAGGTACAGATCGACCTGGGCCTCGTTGACCGCGAGACACCAGTAGAGGAAGCACCACCAGGACGGGGGCGCGGCTCGTCCGTGGCGCTCGTCGTCGGCTACCTCATCGGCATTTCGCACATCGACCCGATGCAGTATGACCTCGGCTTGGAACGGTTCCTGCCGGAGGACCTGGCGAGCGTCCCTGATATCGACTTGGATTTCCCACGCAATATCCGCGAGGAGCTGATCAAGCGCATCCACGCCAAGTACGGCTGGCAGCGTGCCGCGCTGACGGGCATGGTCGCGACCTACCGCATCAAGGGTGCGATCCGCGATCTGGGCCTTGCCCTGAATCTGCCGGATGACCAACTGGACAAGCTCGCCACGCGAGTGGAGCACGCACCCGCCAAGCATTTACGTGGCGAAATGGAGGCGTTGCCGGAGTTCCGAGACAAAGTGGACGCTCCCGGCTGGCGCGACCTCATCGCATTCGCAGCGGAGCTCGACGCATTCCCGCACCACCTGGCGCAGCATCCGGGCGGGATGGTCATCTCCTCATCGCCGCTCATCTACCAGGTGCCGGTGCGCCCCAGCGCCATCTCCGACCGCTATGTGATGGACTGGGACAAAGATGATGTGGACAGCGCGGGCATGGTCAAGATCGACTTCCTGGCACTTGGCGTCCTCTCGCAGCTGCAAGAGGCAACGCGACTGGTGGAGCAGCGCACCGGCCAGCCGTGCGACCTCTCCCGCATCGACTATGCCGACAACGCCGTCTACGACATGATGGGGCGAGGCGACACCATCGGGATTTTCCAAGTGGAGAGTGCCGCGCAGGGACAGACCATCATCCGTATCAAACCGCGCAACCTCGTGGACATGGCCCACGAAGTGGCGGCGGTGCGTCCTGGCGTCGGGGTCAACCACGGCGTGAGCGAGTACATCCGGCGGCGCAACGGCGAGCCGTGGAACTATGACCATCCACTCGAACAGCACGCACTAGAACGGACGTTGGGCGTGATCCTGTTCCAAGACCAGGTGAACCAGTTGGCGATGGACGTAGCGGGCTTCTCGTCCCTCGACGCGGACAAGCTGCGGCGGTCATTCCTCAAACGCGGAAACGAGCCGCTGGTGCTCGACTGGTGGCGCAAGTTTGTGGCGGGAGCGCAGCAGCGCGGCGTTGACCATGCTGCGGCGGCGACCATCTTCGCGAAGTTCAACGGCCAGTATATGTTCCCCGAAAGCCATGCCTTCGCGTTCGGCATCACCGCCTATCAGGGCGCGTGGATGAAGCACTATCACCCCTTGGAGTTCTTCGTGGGGCTGTTCAACCAGCAACCGATGGGCTTCTACAACCTCGAAAGCCTGAAACAGGACGCGCGCAAGCACGGCATCCGCGTGCTGCATCCCAACGTCAACGCGAGTGGCGAGTGGGCGACAGTGGACGGTGAAGCGATACGGCTCGGCCTGCTGCACGTCGGCAAGATCGGGCCGGTGGCGGGCGCGCATATCGTCCGCGAGCGCGGCTTGCGCGGGCCATACGTTTCACTCGGCGATTTCATGGGCAGGACGGGCCTGCTCCGCGAGCCGCTAGAGCATCTAGCAAGCGCGGGCGCGCTCGATGCCTTTGCCGGCCACGGCTATGACCGGCGCTCTATCCAGTGGGAGATCGGGCTGCGGTACGTGCCGCTGAGCAACGGGCAAGCGCCGCTCAAAATGCCCGTCGAGTATGACCTCGTGAGCCTGCCGTCCATGACGGCATGGGAAGTGATGGAGGAGGAGTACCGGACGATGGGGCTGCACCCCGACAGCCACCTGATGGCGTATTTGCACTCCGACCTGGCCGGAGTGATGACGAGTGAGGAGGTGGCGCAGGCGAAAGAGGGCCAGCATGTGACCGTTGCGGGGCTCATCATCCGCAGGCAGCGCCCACTCGCGAAGGCGGTGTTCATGTCTGCTGAGGACGAGCTCGGCATCACGCCACTGGTCGTCTGGCCGAAGGACTATGACCGGCTACGCCAGACGCTAAAAGAGCCGGTGCTCATCGTGGATGGCGTCTTGTCGCGGCGGGATGGAACGTTGAACGTGGTGGTGACGGAAGCGCGGGCGGTCGTGGCGGTGAACGAGAAGGTCGCGCCAAAGAGCAAGAACTGGGGGTAGAGCGCTTCGAATTCCGACAAGCTGGCGCGGCGATACTGAGGTGTGTAGTGTGGCGCAGATTCGGGGCATCACATTCTGGTCGTATCGTGGGAAGCGATTTCGAATGGGCTCAACCGCGACAGCACAAAAATCATCCTGGTAGATCAAGAAATGGAACGCCCAGGGTCTGCCTGGGCGTTCTTGATATCCAACTGGTCGGGATGCCGAGATTTGAACTCGGGACCTCTACGTCCCGAACGTAGCGCTCTACCAAGCTGAGCCACATCCCGTGGAGACCAGTTATGCGGTTGTTGGAACGATTAAGGGACTTGACGTCGGGGGGCGTTCAGTGTCCCGAACGTAGCGCTCTACCAAGCTGAGCCACATCCCGATGCGGCCGCCGCACGCAGCCTACCCGCCAGGAGTGTGCACTTGCATTCAGGCTTGGCCAGCATCAACTGGCTACTCGCCGCGCGGCGAACAGCCGCAGTTTAACACAGCCGCTCAACACCCGCCACCGGCCCGCGCCCGTCGCGGCCCACCGGCGGCTCCACCTATGCCCGCCCGCCGCGCGCGAGCGACCGGGCGATGAGCGACTCTTGCCAAGCGGGCGCCTTGGACGGCTCCAACAGACCGTCCTCGGTCGTCATTGGCGCGGGGTTGCCTTGGTCGATCGGCACTATAGGCGAGAAGATAATCTCCTGCCACACGCTTGGATCCGGCGCCGCGCGCTGCGTCAGCATGTTCATCGCCATCCGCTCGAGCGCGCCCTTCGCCCAGGTAAGGTGGTTGTCTTCCTCCGGCTCCACCTGTTTCGCGGCGTCTCGCAGGGCTGTCTGCATGCTTGGCTCAGTCGCCTGCTCCGCCAGCGTGCTCAATAGCTTCCAGTCGGCATGATCCTTCGTCTCCGCCAGCACGATGCTCTCAAGGTCGCTCATCGCGATCTGGTCTTGTGTCAGGCCGTCAGTCCGCATCGACACGTCCAGCAGCGAGGACGCCTTGACCTGCGCGAGCCGCGCCATCGGGCTTACATAGTTGGGATCGCTGCCAAGCCGCTTGATGAGGTCCACGAGGACCGTGCTATGCCGGCTCGTCTGCTCCAGAAATTCCTGATACCTACCCTTCGTCTCGCCATCTTGCGCGCGAGACAGTGCCACCGCGTACAGCGAATAGCCACCCTGCTCCACCATCAGCGATTCGCTAAGCTTGTCCAGTAATGCTTGTCGGTCCATGCCGTTTCCTCCTCCACCTCCACGCCAATTCTCAGCTGGCCTTGCGTAGCTCGACCGCGAGTTGCCGCGCTCGCGCCAGGACTTCCTCGCCGGTGACCTTCGCGTCCGACCCCTGCTGCAAATCGACGATCTCTTCCGACGGCACCCCGTCAGCGTTGGCGATGTGCTGGTACTGGTAAGAAGGCCAGCTTCCCGGCAGGTCGCCCTTGCGCTTCCATGCGTGGTCGGCCAGGCGAAGGTCTCGCTGCTTCTCCAGCACGCGCCGCACATATTCGCGGTTCGATTGAAACCAGAACGCGACGTGCAGGTCCTCCCCGAATAGAGAGCCTCGGGTTCGATGCCCTCGTGCTTGCGGAGCATCGCTGCCCACTGCTGCAAATGCTCGATTTCCATGTGCAAGAACTCGTCCCATATCCGCTTGATGCGCTCGTCCGTCTCGCTCACGTAGCAGTGGTAGTAGTTGTAGACCTCCATCAGCTCGTGCAGCACCTGCCGCTCCAGCCAGGTCTCGGCGGGGTCCAGAGGGATTCATACTGCGTCACGTGCGCTTCCTCCACCTCGCCAATCTCCGCATATAGCTCTCGCGCGCGGCGCTGTGGATGCATGAACCCGTGCGGTTTGTAGAAAAGGTAGGTCTGCTGCTCGCCCGACAGCAGGGTAAGGATGTGGAGCTTGCTCAGGGGCAACGCGCGGTTCTTCTCGTAGTGCTTCCGCAGCCGCAAGACCGGGTCGTTGTGATGGTCGATGGTCGGCCGCCCCGGCAGAACGTCGGTCTGCCCCTTCAAGATCGACCGCGAGTCCTTGCCTTCGAGGTAGTCAAGCAGCTCGCTGTAGCGGTAGAGGTGGTCGAAGTCCTCCAGCAGGCCGAAGTCGAACGTCGCGCGGACGTAGGGATCGGGTTCGATGCGGGCGAGGTGGGCCGTCAGCTCCACGGCCACCTGCTCGTAGGCGATGGTGGTCTCCAGAACGGGCTGGTCGGCGGGGTTCAGCCAGTTCACCCTCGTCTGCTGTTGCTGTTCCATCATGCGTGTCCGCGCCAAGAGATTCTTGATTTCGCCATTGCCGGCGGCTCGCGCGAAAGCATGCTTATACATCCGCGATTCGTTCTCGATGCCGTTCATCAAGATGACCCGCAGCCGTGTGAAGGGATCAACGTTGTGCTTGTCATATGGCGTCTTCAACCGTTGCTTCCACGACCGGTACTGTTGCTCTAGGGGAATGCCCTTCTCCCGCCAAGGGTTCATCGATTCAGCCATTGCCATGATCCTCCTCCTCCGGTTCGTCGCCGCATGGGGAACGACGGCTGGCCCCGGTCGCGCGCCGGGGGCACGCCACTTCGCGGCTCGCCACCAATGCCAGATTGCGGGCGTGCCGCATGGCGTGGCACGCCACGCAACGCACGAGGGCGTTCATCCAAGGAGACTAGCGCTGAGGGGTCGAAGGCTGGGACGACAGCGTGCGGTCGGCAAGTTCGCGGAGGTCCTTCGCGGACTCCACCGACTTCCAGTAGGCCTCGCTCTTGAAGCCCGCGATGCGGCCTGAGCGCGCCAGGTCGGGGAACAGCAGCGTCTCGTGGTCGCCCTCGCGGGGGAAGCGCAGCAACGCCTCGCGTGAAAGCACGTAGGCGCCGCCGTTGATCCAGAACGACAGCACCGGCTTCTCGCGGAAGCTGGTGATCATCTGCGCGTCGTCCACTTCCACCACGCCGAATGGGCTCACCATCCGCGTGAGCAGCACGGTGACGAGCGCGTTGGTCTCGCGGTGGAGCGCCAGCATGTCGGCTATGGGCTGCTCGCTCACCACGTCGCCATTCGTGGCGATGATCAGCTCGTCGTGAACGTCGGCCACTTCGAAGCCGTTGCGGATGGCACCGCCGCGGCCCAGCGGGCGGTCCTCGCCGACGCACTCCACCGTCAGCCCCGGCACGCGCTCGACGGCGAAGTGCTGGCGGATGACCTCCTGTTTATAGCCGACCAGGAGGATCGCGCGCCGAACGCCGTTCGACGCCAGCCAACGGAGGTGGTACTCGATCAGCGGGCGGTCGCCCACCGGAACCATGGGCTTCGGCCGGTCGTCGGTGAGTGGCCGGAGGCGCTCGCCCTTGCCGCCGGCGAGCACGAGCGCCGTCCGAATCGTGTTACTGTCTTGCATGGATTGTCGCGGCACGGGCGAAGTGTATGCTCCTGCCGGTGGAGCCGTAAAGCAACTTATGGTCGCTTGTCGGCCCTCTCTCGCGGACTTATACTTGCCAACCACGGCGCCGGTTCCTGTTCATGACGGCGTACTCCAGCCGGACGAACCTCGATGACGACACCCGGCACGCATACCCCTGTTTCGACGGCCGAGACCGGCGACCACTTCGATTTCGACGTGGCGGTGATCGGCGCCGGCCCATCCGGATCACGCGGCGCTCAACTGCTGGCCTCGCTAGGCCATCGTGTGGCCTTGTTCGAGCGCGACCCAGAGCCGGGCCACCCCGTCCATTGCACCGGCATCATCAGCCGCGAGTGCGTCGAGCAATACGAGCTGCCGAGCTCCATTATCCTGCACGGCGCCAACTCGTTCGTCCTGCGCTCGCCGCGCGGCCATGCCGCCCGCGTCCGCCGCAAGGCCATCCAGGCCTATATCGTGGACCGCATCGCCCTGGACCAACTGCTGGCCGCCCGCGCCGTCGAGGCGGGCGCCACGCTCATCACCAACGCCACCGTCGAGGACGTGCGCTGGACGGGCGGCGGCGTGACGCTGTCGGTCGCCGTCACCGGCGAGCGCCGGGCGTATCGAGCGCGGGTCGCCGTGCTGGCGACCGGCCACGGCTCGCCATTGAGCCGCAAGCTCGGCTTCCTCCCGCACGCCGAGGTCATTAGCGGCTGCCAGGCGGTCGTCGAGGCACCGAATATGCCCGAGGTCGAGGTCTTCACCGGGCAGATCGTCGGCCACGGCGGCTATGGGTGGATAGTACCCTACAAGACGGGTCAGGCACTCGTCGGCGTGCTGACCAGGGCACACACGGTGCGTTACATGCACGGACTCATACAAAAGCTGCAAGACGACGGCCGGATCGGACCCATCGTCCGCGAGTTCCGCTGCCGCGGCATCCCGATTGGCCTTGCCGAACGCACCGTCGTCGACGGCATCGTCGCGGTGGGCGATGTGGCGAATCAGGTGAAACCGACCAGCGGGGGAGGCATCTACTACGGCATGCTCGGCGCCGAATCGGCGGCGGCCACCGTCCATGAGGCGCTCGCCGCCGGCGACACGTCCGCGGTGGGCCTTGGAGCGTATGAGGCGCGCTGGCGCCGGACCATGGAACGCGAGATCCGCACGGGCCAAACATTGCGCCACGCCTGCGAGCAGCTTTCCGATGGCACGGTGGAGCGCTTACATTGGCTGCTGCGCGTGCCCGGTCTCCGCCGCGTGCTCACCGCCACATCGCCGCGCTTCGACTGGCACAGCGCCCCGCTGCTGCACGTCCTCGATCGCTTCCGGCGCGCCAGCCACGCCACCGGCGAGCCCCCCACGATGCAGCGGGCCCGGCGTGTGAGCTGAAGTGACCCATCCGACAGCGAGCCCAGGCGACGCGGTGGCGGTGGGTACGCCGCTCACCTCCATTGTCGTGCCCACCTACAATGAGCGCGAGAATATCGAAACGCTCGTTCCGCGGCTCCAAGAAATTCTACGTGGCGTGGGCGCCGAGATCCTCGTCGTCGACGACTCGAGCCCCGACGGCACCGGCGACGTCGTGCGGTCGTTCGCCGCCACGGACAGCCGTGTGCGTCTCGTCACGCGCGAGAGAAAGACCGGCCTCGCCGGAGCGGTGTTCGCGGGGGTCGCGGCGGCCACCGGCACCTACGTCTGCGTCATGGACGCCGACCTCTCGCACGATCCCGAGGAAGTGCCGGACATGCTGCGACTCGCGCGGGCCGAGAACGCCGATGTCGTCATCGGCTCGCGCTATGTGAAGGGGTCCAGCTTCGTCGGTCAGCCGCTATGGAGGCAAGGGGCCAGCTTCGTGCTGAACAATGCCACGCGGCTGCTGCTCTGGCTGCGCCCGCGCGACGTGCTCACCGGTTACGTGGTATGCAAGCGCGAAGTCCTCGCCAATAACCCCACCCACTATTCGTCCACCGGCTTCAAGTTCTTGGTGGAGGTGCTCTCCACGCAGCCCGGGCTGCGGGTACGCGAGTGGCCCATCGTCTTTCACGACCGCCGCAAGGGCTACTCGAAGGCCACGGTCCGTGAGATGTTCGAGCTCGCCCGGCTCTGCCTGCGCCTCATCGCCTGGCGCGTGACGCACCTCCGCCGGTTAGGTTAGGCCGGCCGCCCGGCCTTGGCCGCCTTCCGCACGCGCCCGCGGATGCCGAACGTGGAGAGGTATGTCTTCGGCAGGTCGGACACCTTCACCTTCGAGTCCATCGCGATGTGCTCCCACTCCACCGGCACCTCGGCAACGGTCAACCCGTGCTGGCGCGCGTGCGCCAGCACGTCGAGGTCGAACGCCCACCCGGTCTCGACGACCTCGTCCTCGATCGCGCGCCAGGCCTCCGCGCGGAACGCCTTGGCGCCGCATTGCGTGTCGCGATAGGGCAGCCCCAGGAACAGCCGCACCCATGCGCGTGACGTGGAGCTGATGAGCTTGCGAACGAACGGCTGCTTGCCGCGCAGCTGGGTGCCCAGCACGCGGTCGCCAATCGCCACGTCGTGCGTCGACAGCGCATCCAGCAGCTTCTCGGCCTCCGCTGCGCGCACCATGTTGTCGGCGTCGACGAACGCGAGCAGTCGGCCCTTGGCCTCGGCCATGCCGCGGAGTATCGCTCCGCCCTTTCCCAGCGGCTCCTTCCACTCCAACAGCCGCACCTCGGGAGCGCCCGCCATCACCGCCTCGACGACGCCCCGGGTGTTATCGCGGCAGCCGTTCAGCACGACGATGACCTCGAACGCGCCGTGAGGGTATTGTCCGCGGAAGTGCCCGACGTACCCCTCCAGTGTCGGCCGGATGCGCCGTTCCTCGTTATAAGCGGGGACCACGATGGAGAGCGCGGGCTGAGGCATGGTCAGCCGACCTTGTCAAGCTTGGCGAAGCTGGCAAGCAATCGCTTGATACCCGCGCTGCCCTTGAACGCCACCGTGACCTCGTAATCGGTGTTCGATGGGTTGCAGCTCACCACGATGCCGTCACCGAACGAGGCGTGCGTCACCTTCTCGCCCGCCTTGAACGGCGCGCCGTTGACCGTCGTGGACGTCCGTTGCGCCGGCGCCGCGGACGCCGGCGTGCTCCAGCGGTCATAGGCCACCGCCGGCTGCCGCTGTGGCTGGCGGCCCGGCGTCTCGATCAGGTGCTGCGGCACCTCCGCCAGGAAGCGCGACGGTATGCCCCCTTGCCCCTGGCCGAACATGCGCCGCCGGAACGCGCGCAGCAGATACAGGCGTTCGCGCGCGCGCGTGAACCCCACGTAGGCCAGCCGTCGTTCCTCCTCCAGCTGGTCGGGGTCGTCCAGCGACCGCATGTGGGGCAGCACGCCCTCCTCCATGCCCACCATAAACACCGCTGGGAACTCCAACCCCTTGATCTGGTGCAGGGTGATGAGCGTCAGGTATTGCTGGACATCACCCTCTTGCAGCGCATCCTGCTCGGAGATGAGCGCCGCGTTCTCCAGAAACGCTTGCAGCGCCTCCGGCGCTGGCCGGTCGGCCAAGTCCGCCGCCACGCCGCGCAGCTCACGCAGGTTGTCCAAGCGGTCCTCCACGTCATCGTCGCCCGAGTCCAGCAGCGACCGACGGTAGCCGGTACGCTCCATCACGTCGTCCAGCAGGCGGGGTAGGCCCAGCTGCCCCATGTCCTCGCGCAGGCCGGCGATCAGCTTCAGGAAGTCCGCCAATTGCTGACGCTGTCGCGGATTGAACGGGGCCGTGCTCGCGGGCGGCTCCTTGCTCGCCTCGGGGTCGGCCAACAGCTGCATGCCGGTATACATCGGCATGCCGAGGCCGTTCGCCCATTGCTGCAGCAGTTGGATGGTCTTGTCGCCGATGCCGCGCGACGGCACATTGATGACGCGGACTAGACTCACCTCGTCATACGGGTCCTGTATGAGCCGCAGGTACGCGAGGATGTCCTTGACCTCCTTGCGCTGATAGAACTTCACGCCGCCGATGAGCCTGTAGGGCACGCCATAGCGCAAGCACGCCTCTTCCAGCGCCCGGCTCTGCGCGTTCACGCGGAATGTCACCACGATGTCGCGCAGTGTGTACCTGCCCGACTTCGTCAGCCGCTCGACCTCTTGCAGCACGAACTGCGCTTCCTCCTCGTCCGTGAACTGCTCGGCCACGAGCACTGGCTCGCCCTTGTCGTTGTCGGTATACAGTCGCTGCTCCAGCCGCTTGCGGTTGCCGCTGATGAGGTGCTGTGCCGCTTCTAGGATCGTCTTGGTCGAGCGATAGTTCTGTCCCAGGCGCACCACCTTCGCCGTGGGGAAGTCTTTCTGAAAGCTGAGGATGTTCCGTATGTCGGCATTGCGCCATGAATAGATCGACTGGTCAGGATCGCCCACCACGCACAGATTCTGGTACTTGCCCGCGATTTCCTTCGCCAGCTGGTACTGCACGACGTTCGTGTCTTGGAACTCGTCCACCAGCAGGTGCATGTACCGCTCCTGGTACTTCGCCCGCACCTCCGGGGCGCGCCGGAACAGCTCGACCACCTTCGCCAACAGGTCGTCGAAGTCCACCGCGTGGCTGCGCGTCATGAGCTCCTGGTAGCGGGCGTACACACGCTGCACGATGTCGTCGTAGTAGCTGCCGCGAGGGTAGCCGTCGGGGCCGATTAGCTGCGACTTGGCCGCCGAGATCGCGCTGAGTATGTTGCGCGGCGGGAATCGCTTCGGGTCGATCTCGGCGTTCTCCATCGCCCGCTTCACGAGGCTCATTTGGTCCTCGTCGTCGAGGATGACGAACTCGGAGGGAATGCCGATCGCCTCGCCATCGCGACGCAATATCTGAGTGCACAGCGCGTGGAACGTGCCGGCAGTCAATTGGTGAGCGCGGTTGCCGAGCAGCCGTTCCAGCCGCTCCTTCATCTCCTTCGCCGCGCGGTTGGTGAACGTGACCGCCGCGATGCGGTGCGACGATATGCCCACTTCGCGCACGAGATAGGCGATGCGGTGGGTGATCACGCGCGTCTTGCCGGAGCCGGGGCCCGCCACGATGAGCAGGGGACCATCGACATGGAGGACGGCCTCGCGCTGGGATGGGTTCAGGCCTTGGGTGAGGGCGTCGCGAGCTTGTGTCATGCGGCAAAGTATAGCCCAGCCATGCCGCCGCCAGCCCGCGGCCCGACCGGTGATTCATCTCCAAAGCGGTGCTATAGTCGCCGCATGCGCTTGCCCGCCCAAGGCGTCGCGCCCGGCCCATCGTCCGGCCTGTCCCCTCGGCCCGGACCGGCATCCCGAACGAAGCGAGGGACATCTCTCCCGTGCCGCCACCGCCCGACCCGCTCGCCACGACCCCGTTCCTTTACCTGACGACCACCGGCCGTGTGAGCGGCCAGCCGCGCGACATCGAGATATGGTTCGTGCGCGACGGCCAGGCGCTCTACGTCCTCGCCTCGAACCGCGAGCGCGCCCAATGGGTCCGCAATATCGTGGCGGACGGCAATGTCCGCGTGCGCCTGCTCGGTCACGAGACCGCGGCGACGGCACGTGTGCTCGACCGCTCGCGCGACGCGGACGAGTGGCGAACCGCCCAGCAGCTCTCCGCCGAGAAATACGGCTGGGGCGACGGTCTGCCCGTGCGGATCTCGCCGGAGCAATGGCCGTGGTGAACGGGCCGCGCGCGCAACGATGCTTCTTCGCCGTCTATGGCGATCCGAATGCGCCCGGGCACGTGCCAGTCAAGGGCGGCAGGTTCGGCAATAAGCTCATGCCCCGCGACATGGCCCCCGGCGACCTGGTGCTGTGCTACTGCACCGGCACCTACAAGGGCTTCGAGCGCTCCGTGCCCGGCATTGGCATCGTTTCGAAAGTCAACTGGCCCGCGCGCGACTACCGGTACGACTACCTCGCCTTCCAGACGCCCGTGCCGCTGGAGGTGCTGCGGCATCTCTTCACCGAGTCTGACCGCTTCAAGCTTGGCAATATCCGCTGGGACACGTTCCAGTTCTTCGAGCTGTCGGAGGAGTCGTTCCGCGCCGTCATGCGCGGCGTGAAGCTCACCAATGCCAAGAGGCGCCGGCTGCTGGACTAACCGCTAGCCTCGCCGGCCGTTGACCGCCCAGACAACCGTATGCGACGCGCTCGCGCAGCCAGCCTCTTGCCTCAGCGTGAGCGATTCCACCGCCGTGATCGTCTCGGCGCTTGCCTTGCCGAGCAGCGTGCCGCCGTAGCTGCCAGCGCCCGACCGCAGCAACATGCTGCCCGAACCCGAGGCGCGGAACGTGCCGTCGGGCTCCATCCTGCCGTTGTAGACGCGCTGCCCCGTGCCGGTCGCCCCTTGCGCCGTGAGTGTCGCGATGAGCGAGGTGCCATCGGCCTTGCCCGACAGCACCAGCGTTCCGGTGAAGGCCGATGCTCCGCAGTCGTCCTGCGTCACGACGCCTTGGACGGCGTACGTGCCATGAAGGGCGCTCACGTCGGTTCCTTCCGGCGGGCCGTCGTCGATGAGGCCGCAAGCCGCGACAATCGAGGCCGCCGCGATGGCGACGGCCAGTCCGACGAGACGACGCATCAGGTGCTCCGTGGCGCCTTGTAATCGCCGCGGGTGCCCCCGCGCTTCTCCAGCAGGCGCACCTCGCCGATGGTCATGCCGCGGTCCACGGCCTTGCACATGTCGTAGATCGCCAGGGCGGCCACGCTCACGGCCGCCAGGGCCTCCATCTCCACGCCTGTCTTGGCCGTGGTGTGCGCGGTGCCCGTGATGACGACGCGCCCGGCGGCGTCCGGGGCGAAGTCGACGCCCACGTGCGACAGCGGAACCTGGTGGGCCAGCGGTATCAGGTCCCAGGTGCGCTTGGCCGCCGCGATGCCCGCCAGCCGCGCCACGGTGAACACGTCACCCTTCTCCATCTGCCCGCGCAGCACCAGGTTCAGCGTCTCGGGGCGCATCGACACCACGCCCGATGCGATGGCGACACGCTCGGTGTCCGGCTTGCCGCCCACGTCGACCATCGCCGCCCTGCCATGCTCATCGAGGTGGGTCAGGCGAGGAGCGGCGGGCGATGGCGGGTCGCTCGGCGGCGGCGCCCCGCCATGCTCGTCGAGGTGGGTCATCTCGCGCTCGGTCGACATGCGCTCATCCCCTTCCCGCGCCGGGCCTGCCTGGTCGAGAAGGGGCCGGCCTTTTCCCATGAACTTCTTGGCCTCCGCCACCGCGAGCCGGTCGGCCTCCTCGTTCAGCGCGTGGCCGTTGTGCCCGCGCACCCACCGCCACGCTACCTTGCGCTCCTTCACGAGCGCGTCCAGCCGGGGCCACAGGTCTTGGTTGGCGTTGCGCTTCCAGTTGCGCGTCATTGTGTTGACGACGTACTCGCTGTCGCTATGCACCGTCACCGTTGCGCCCTTGGGCGTGGCCTCCAGCCCGCGAATGGCGGCCGTCATCTCCATGCGATTATTGGTCGTCCGCGGCTCGCCGCCCGACAACCGCCGGCCATGCGCGACATCGCCGTCGGTCATCACGATGGCCCCCCAGCCGCCGGGGCCGGGATTGCCGATGCACGCGCCGTCCGTGTAGATGTCGATCATCAATATCAAAACTCGACCCGATAAGTTACGATTCCGCGCCAAGCTGAAGCCAGAGATTCTTACTCAACGGTGGATCGCGTGAACGACAACATAGTCTCCATCGCGCTAGACCGCTTCGAGCGATTGCTCAGATTTGGATTCCCTGGCCTTATGTTCTGGGGATTGATGCCGTTCGCGATCACGTCAATGCCTGACGGAACAGACTTAACGGTCGCATATAACAAGATTTACTCAAATGTGAACACATTTGGACACTTGGCGATAATACTAACCTCTGGGCTCGCGATTTACATCATCGAGCGATATCTAGTCCACTAACCGTTCCTCGCATTTGTCTTGGTAGGTCGAATGAGAGTCGGAGCAGTTGTGAACTTCCAATCGGAGGAAGACACGTATCCACCCAAGAGCAAGTCGCTTTGCGCGTACCCGGCATCAAACGGACGGCTCCTGTGGACACGATTTGGACTACGCCCTACAGATTCGGCAGAGGGCGCTGAGGCCAGATTCCATAACTACATGGCGAATAGGATGGCTTGGATTCACTCGCTGGGAAGCCTCTGGATAGTTAGCGGTGCCGTCCTTAGCGTAGGGCGTTGTGTGCAGGAATCCGTTATTCATAGGATTCCTGTGTGCACTTGGGCATTGATGCTGGTGGTCGTACTCCTAATGGCGGTTGCCTGGTGCTGGCACTCGACCATTGCGGCCCGCGCGGAACAATGGCATTTCCAGGACGTGAGGCATCGGTAATATCTACCCCCCGATCTGATACATCTCGATCTTGCGCCCGGCGCCGCGCGCGCGGAGCTCCGCACGCAGCTCGCTATAGCGGTCGGCGCGGCCTCGCCAGATGCCGGCGATCAGCGACCGCAGCTCATCGTCGGGGATGCCGGCACGCAGCGGCGCGCGCAGGTCGCGGCCCTTGCTGGCGAAAAGGCACGTGAACAGCTGACCTTCCGGCGACAGGCGCATGCGCGTGCAATCTCCGCAAAACGGCTGCAACACGGACGAGATGAAACCGACCTCGCCGGCGCCGTCCTTGTAGCGCCAGCGCTCCGCCACCTCGCCGCGGTAGTTCGGCGCCAACGGCTCGATCGGATACACCGCGTCGATTCGCTCCACCAGCTCGCGCGACGGCACCACGTCCTCCGCGCGCCAGCCGTTGATGTTGCCGACGTCCATGTACTCGATGAAGCGCGGGATATGGCCGGTGCCCCGGAAGTGCTCCGCCAGCGCCAGCACGCCATCGTCGTTCACCCCGCGCTGCACCACGCTGTTGATCTTGATGGGCGAAAGGCCCACGTGTTCGGCCGCCGCGATCCCTTCCAGCACACGTTCGGGCCCGTGGCCGCGCCCGTTCATCCGCCCGAACGTCTCCGGGTCTAGGCTGTCGAGGCTCACCGTCACCCTGCGCAACCCCGCATCGCGCAACGCCTCCGCCTGCTCCGCCAGCAAGAACCCGTTCGTCGTCAGCGTCAGATCGTCGATGCCGTCGATGCGCGACAGCAGCGCCACCAGATTGTGCAGGTCCTGGCGCACCAGCGGCTCGCCACCCGTGATGCGGACCTTCCGCACGCCAAGGTCGACGAACGCATGCGTCACGCGCGCAATCTCTTCGTAACTGAGCAGCGCCGTCCTCGGCAAGAAGCGATAGCGCTCGCCGTAGACCTCGGCGGGCATGCAGTAGGTGCAACGGAAGTTGCAGCGGTCCGTGACCGATATCCGCAAGTCGTGGAGCGGCCGGTTGAGCTTGTCCACCGGCGGGGGGTCTATGACCATGGCTAACCTGCCGCCGCCTGCCCGGCGAGGGACCGTAGATAGGCCACCGCCTGCCGCAACGCGTGGCCGCGGTGGCTGAACGCATCCTTCACGTCCGCCTGCATCTGCGCGATGGTCATGCCGTGCGCGGGCGAATAGAAAATTGGATCGTAGCCGAAGCCCTTGTCGCCCAGCGGGTCACGCGCGACGACGCCCTTGCAGGTGCCTTCGAACGCCTCCTCGCGGCCGTCCGGCCACACCATCGCAATCGCGGCGACATAGCGGCAGCCACGCGCGCCGTCAGGCACCGCTCGCAACTCGCGCAGCAGCAACCGAGTGCGGCCCGCGTCGTCGAGGCCCGGCCCACCGTATCGCGCCGAGTGCAGCCCCGGCCTGCCATCCAGCGCGGCGACCTCGATGCCCGAGTCGTCGGCTATCGCCGGCATTCCGCTAGCCTGTGCGAACGCGCGCGCCTTCAATAGCGCGTTTTGACGATACGTCGTCCCATCCTCCGCTACGTCCAGCCGGAGGCCCAATTCCCTCGGAGCGACGAGGTTAATCGACGGGTCGCCGATGATACGGTTGAACTCGACGACCTTGTGGGCATTGTTCGTGGCGATCAGCAGCCGGTGCCTCATGGGGTCATGATAGCACCGGGCCGATGGCGGTTCATGCCGTAGGACTGATATGAGACGTGTCATATCTATTGACTCTTATTAAGTGCGCCTGTAAGATGCGGCTGCCAGCGATAGGGCTGGCGCGAATCATCGAAAGGAATTCGTGTAGGAGGTGGAAGCCATGATGATGGAACGCTGGGACCCATTCCGCGAGATGCATCGCATGGAGCGCATGATGAACCGGCTGTGGGGCAATGGGCCGGCCACGACCGAGAGCGAGATCGAAACGTGGAGCATCCAGTTGGACGTGAAGCAGGAGGGCGACAACTTGCTCGTCCGCGCCGCGGTCCCCGGGGTGAAGCCTGACGACATCAACGTGACCTTCGAGGATGGCATCCTCACCATCAAGGGACAGACCTCCGAGGAGGAGGAGCGCAAGAAGGGCGAGTACCTCTTGCGCGAGCGCCTCGCCGGATCGTTCTACCGGGCCGTGCGCCTGCCCGACAACGTCGACTCCGACAAGGCGCAGAGCATCTACGAGAACGGCGAGGTGACCATCGCCTTCCCGCGTCAGGAGTCGAAGAAGGCCAAGCAGCTCAAGATCGAGGCCCGGCGTGGCAGCCAGCAGAAGCAGGTCACCGGCAAGCAATAGGCAGCGTGATCTCCATCGCGGTTCGACTCTCGCGAAGGCGGCCATGGGTTCCATGGCCGCCTTCGCCGTTCTCCGCCGTTCGCGCGATGCCGCCCTCTCCCTGCGTCAATGCCGCCCACGACAGCCCACCGTGCCGTTCCGACCTCCCCTTGCTATACTCACCTGCTGAACGCCATCGACAAGCAAGCCACATCATGACGACGTCCGCCTTCGCCGACCTCAACGCCTTGCGCGACGCCGCCACGCGCGAGCTCGACGCTGCCGTCGACGCGGCCGCCCTCGAAGCGTGGCGCGTTGCCTACCTCGGCCGCTCCGGCAAAATCACCGGCGTCCTCCGTGGCATCGCCGCCGTGCCGGCCGATCAGCGCCGCGTATTCGGCGCCGCCGCCAATGAGATCAAGGTCGCGCTTGAGCAACGGTTCGAGGCGCGTCAGGCCGACCTCGAACGCGGAGCCCTCTCGGCGCTGGCCTCCGACGCCATCGACATCACATTGCCGGGGCGCCCGGTCGACATGGGCCGCCTGCACCCGACCACCATCGTCATCCGCGAGATCTGCGGGATATTTCAGAGCATGGGCTTCCAGGTAGTGGAGGGCCCCGAGGTGGAGTGGGACAAATACAACTTCGAGGCGCTGAACATCCCCAAGGACCACCCGGCGCGCGACAAGTGGGACACCATTTGGGTGGACGCCAACAAGGACGTCGAGGGCCGTTTCACCACCCTTCTCCGCACGCACAACTCGCCGATGCAAGCGCGCGTGATGGAGACGAACCAGCCGCCCATCCGCGTCGTCGTGCCCGGCAAGTGCTTCCGCTACGAGGCGACCGACGCCACCCACGAGTCGCAGTTCTTTCAAGTCGAGGGCCTCGTCGTGGACGAGGGCGTGAGCTTCGCCAACCTCAAGCACACGCTCTATGAGTTCGCCCGGCGCCTCTTCGGCGGCGACCGCAAGGTGCGCTTCCGATGCGACTTCTTCCCCTTCGTCGAGCCCGGCGTTGATATGTCGATCGACTGCTTCAAGTGCGGCGGCCGCGACCCCGCGTGCCGTATCTGCCGCGGTTCCGGTTGGATCGAGATCATGGGCGCCGGCATGGTGCACCCCAACGTCTTACGCAACGTCGGATACGATCCGGCAAGGGTCAGTGGGTTCGCGTTCGGCATGGGCCCGGAGCGCATCGCGATGCTGAAATACGGCATCGACGACATCCGCCTCTTCTATGCGAACGACATCCGGTTCCTGCGCCAGTTTTAGCTGTCCCGGCCGCGGTGGGCTGCGCGTGCCGCGACCCAAGGAGCGTTTGCTTCACCATGAAAGTCCCGCTGTCCTGGCTCGCTGACTACGTCCCGCTCAAGCTCCCGCCCGTCGAGCTCGCCCACCGCCTAACGATGGCGGGCATCGAGACCACCTTCGTGCCCGGCAAGGACGCCGAGTGGGGGCCGGTTTACGTCGGCGAGGTCGTGCGTCTCGAAAAGCACCCCAACGCCGACCGCCTGCGTCTCGCGACTGTGAGCATCGGCGGCGAAACGCTGCGCGTCGTCTGCGGCGCGCCGAACATCGCCCAAGGCCAGCGCATCGCCTTCGCGAAGACCGGCGCCCGCCTCACCGACAGCCACACCGGCACGCCGATGACGCTCGGCGCCGCCAAAATCCGCGGCGTCGAAAGCCAGGGCATGGTGTGCTCCGAGCGCGAGCTTGGCCTTGGCAACGACCACGACGGCATCCTCGTCCTGCCACCCAACGCGCCCATCGGCACGCCACTGGCCGACTACCTTTCCGACGCCCACCTCGACATCGAGGTCACCACCAACCGCGGCGACTGCCTGTCCGTGCTTGGCGTCGCGCGCGAGGTCGGCGCCATCACCGGCGTGCCCGTCCCCGAGCCATCCCTGGACTACCCCGAGGGCACCGAGCCGGTGTCGAGCGCCGTCCGCGTCCAGATCGACGCACCGGACCTATGCAGCCGATATCTGGCCGCCGTCATCAAGGGCGTGAAGGTCGGCCCATCGCCGGAGTGGCTGCAACAACGCCTGAAGCAAGCAGGCCTGCGCCCCATCAACAACGTCGTCGACGCCACCAACTACGTGATGCTGGAATACGGCCAGCCGCTCCACGCCTTCGACCTGCGCCAGGTGCGCCGCGATACCATCGTCGTGCGGCAGGCGCGGCCCGGCGAGCGGTTCACGACCCTCGACGGCGTGGAGCACACACTCCAGCCGCCCATGCTGCTCATCGCCGACCCCGAGCGCGCCATCGCCCTCGCCGGCGTGATGGGCGGTGCCAACAGCGAGATGACCGAGGCAACCACCGACGTGCTGCTGGAGTCGGCGACGTTCAACGGCATCAACATCCGCCGCACCGCGCAGCAGCTCAAGCTCCGCACCGAAGCCTCGACCCGCTTCGAGAAGGGCTTGCAGTCCGAGCTGGCAGGCCGCGCCGTGCGCCGCGCGGCGCGGCTCATCCTGCGGACCGCCGGTGGCGCCGCAATGCGTGGGATCGCCGATGCCTTCCCCGCCGCAGGGCCCGCGAACAGGCTGCGCCTTTCGCGCTCCGGCATGACTCGACTCATCGGCACGGCGGCGCTGTTCGACGGCATCCCCGGTCGGGCGCCGGGCGCGGGCGAGGTGCTACGCGCGCTGGGCTTCGCCGTCCAGCAGGCCGGCCACGACGCGCTCACCGTCACGCCGCCCTACTGGCGCAGCGATATCGCGATCGAGGAGGACGTGATCGAGGAGGTCGCGCGAATCGTCGGCTACGACAATGTACCGGCCGAACCCTTGGCTGGCCGCATGCCCGCGACGCTGACACAGCCGCTCCGCGAGCTTCGTGAGCGCGTGAAGGACCTGCTCGTCGACGCCGGCATGCAGGAAACCATCTCCTACAGCCTCATCGGCCACCGCACCTTGGAGCAGGCGTTGGCTGTCGGCCCCGGCAAGCCGGAACCGTTGCGGGCCGCCAACCCCTTGAGCCGCGAGCAGGAGTATCTGCGGACGTCGCTGCGCGGCAACCTGCTCCGCACGCTGGCGGCGGCGCTGCGCGTGCCACCGGGCGGCGCGCGTATCTTCGAAGCCGGCCGCGTCTATATCCCCCGCGCCGAGGACCTGCCGGACGAACGGGAGATCGTCGCCGGCGCGCTGGCTGGGACGCGCGGCGACTCCCTCTGGGAAAAGGGCGCCGATCCGTTCGACTTCCACGACGCGAAGGGCGTCGTGGAATCGGTGCTGGCCCGCCTCGGCCTCGACGCGGCATTCGAGCGTGCCGAGGACGACCTGCTCCACCCCGGGCGCACCGCCCGCATCACGGTCGACGGGGAGGCGGTCGGCGTGCTCGGCGAGCTGCATCCGCTCGTCACGCGCACGTTCGACCTGACCGTCGCCAAGGTCGCCTTCTTCGAGATCGACCTGAACACGCTCCAACCGCGCGTGCCCTGGCTTACGACGGCCTTCAAACCCTTCTCGCGCCTCCCGTCGGCCGACCGCGACGTCGCCCTGCTCGTCGACGAGTCGGTGCCCGCCGGGCGCGTGCAACGCTTCCTCGAAGACCATCCGCTGGTCCGCCGCGTGGCCCTGTTCGACCGTTTCGTCGGCAAGGGGCTGCCCGCCGGCAAGCTGTCACTGGCCTACCGCCTCGAGTTTCAGTCCGGCGCGGGCACGTTGAGCGCCGAGCAGGTCAACGAGGCCATGAGCAGCCTGCTCCAACGCCTCCAGGCCGAGACGGGCGCCACGTTGCGCGCGTAGTCCCACGGTTGTAAGAATCGCCGAAATCACCGATAACGGCTGGTGCGAGTGACGTCATGACCGAGCACGCCCACTTCCATCCACGACGCCCTGACATGCTCAGTGTCGAGCAGGCGCTCGAACGCGTGCTCGCGCTCGTCCACCGCCTGCCCGCCGCGCGCGTGCCGCTGCTCGACGCCGACGGCCTCGTCCTCGCCGAGGACATCGCCGCCCCGTTCGACATTCCAACGCTCGCCAACTCCGGCATGGACGGCTATGCGGTCCGCTCCGTCGACGTGCGCGCGGCGACCGAGGCATCGCCGGTCATCCTGCGCGTGGCCGGTCAGGTCCGCGCGGGCGAGCTGCCGGCCGGCACCGTCGAGCGCGGCACGTCGTACCGCATCATGACCGGGGCGCCCATGCCGCCCGGCGCCGACGCCGTCGTCCCGTGGGAAGCGACGGACGAAACGCAGCGGCGGAAAGCCGGCGGCCCCATCGCCGCCATCGCCATCAAACATGCGCCGTCGCCCAACGAAAACGTGCGCCCCGCCGGCGAGGACGTCCGCCGCGGGTCGCTGCTCATGCAATCAGGCCATGTCCTCACGCCACCCGCCATCGGCGTGCTCGCCTCGTTCGGCCTTGCCACGGTGCCTGTCATCCGGCGCCCGCGCGTCGCCATCCTCGCCACCGGCGACGAGGTGCTGACTCCCGGCGAGGCTCCGCAGTCGGGGCGTCTGTTCGACAGCAACTCCTACGCCACCGCCGCGGCCGTGCGCCGTTGGGGCGGCGAGCCGGTGCTGCTCGGCATCGCGCGCGACAACATGGACTCGTTGCGGGCGAAGCTGCGGGCCGGCCTCGACGCCGACTTGCTGCTCACGTCCGCCGGGGTCAGCGCCGGTGCGTTCGACATGGTGAAGGAGGCGCTGACCGAGATCGGCGCGATCGACTTCTGGTCGGTCCGCATGCGGCCGTCCCGGCCCATCGCGTTCGGCCTGCTGCGCGCCCCCGATGGCCGCCAAGTGCCGCACTTGGGCCTTCCGGGGAACCCGGTGAGCGCCTTGGTCGCCATGGTCGAGTTCGGCAGGCCGGCGCTCGCGAAAATGATGGGGCGAGATGCGACGCCCCTGCCGACGGTTCAGGCCGTGCTCGACGCCCAGGTGACGAATCCCGACGGGCGCCGCGTGTTCGCGCGCGTCATGCTGGAACGGCGCGGCGGTATGCTGCACGCCCGCCCCACGGGCGCGCAGGGATCGAATCTGCTAACGTCCATGGTGCTCGCGCACGGACTGGCGATCTGCCACGAAGACACCCCCCGGCGCGAGGCCGGGGAAACGGTCACCGTGCACGTCCTTGACTGGCTCAACCACGCCCACCTGTGGGCGGGCCCTCCCGTGCTTACCTAACTCCGCGAGGTGATTTGAATGGCGACAACGCAAGCAGTGGAAGCGCCTACCGGACGGAAAGACCCCGTTTTCAGCATCGACCCCAAGCAGATCGAGGCCAAGGGGCGCCAGATCGGCGTGGTCGTCGGCAATCGTCTCTGCCCCGGCGCCATCGCTCGCTTGAAAAAAGGGACATCCCCGCGCGGCGCCGGCTTCGAGGAGCTGCGGAGGCTCGCCCGCGACTATTGCTCGAAGGATCCGGATTTCCTCTCGCCGCGCCTGCCGGTGCTGGAGGCGGCGTTCCGCCTGCTGCTCGCGTCGCCGCAAAATCAGCTGTCGCTCAGCGACATATTGCAGCAGCTCACCGAGATTTGGATAACGGCCTCGTGGCCGCGCCATATTTCGCAAGAGGCGTTGGAGCGCGTGCTGCGCGGCCCCAACGAGTACGGCATCCTCGTCGCCGACGAGTAGCTATCGGCCTCGCCAGAGATAGCGACTGATAGCGCCCACCCTGCGGAAGCCAATCCGCTCGTAGAGGCCGGCCGTCATCTCGCTCGCGATCAGGACGCCCGCTCGGAAACCGAGCTCGCGGCCATCCTGCATGGCGCGCACCGTGAGCGCGGTGCCGATGCCTTTACCGCGCGCCTCCCCGACCACGGCCAAGGTCATGAGGCCGGCGAGTCCGCCGGTGGGCACCAGCATCGCGATGCCGGCCGGCTTGCCATAGTACCAGCCGACGTACATCACCCAAGGCGTCACCGGCGATTCCAGGCGCCGCGCGGCCTCCGCCCATGACAGGCCTTCGTACTCCGGGTGCCCGAACGCGGCATTGAACGCACGCGCCCATGCCTCCTCGCCTTCCTGGTCGGTCACGCGCAATACGGCGAGGCCCGGCACCTTGGGCGGCTCCGGCAACCGCGCGAGATCGATCCCCATTGTCGGCGCGTCGACGGCGTGCGGCAGCAGGCCCTTCGCGAGCAGCGTCGCCCCGAGGTCGCGTGGCTCGGTCGTCGGCCCCACCCACCAGTACCAATAGGGAACATGATGCTCGGCCTGGTGGGCGATCATCCGGTTCACGGCCTCCTCGACCTGCCCCGGCGCGAGACGGGTTCGGGCGACGGCATTGAACACCGGGCTGGGCACACCCGGCAGGCGCAGTCGCGCGAACGCATCGCTCGCCTCGTACACGGCGCCGGGGATCCCGCGAAACGCCTCCAGCATGCCGTGGATGTTGGCCTCCGCCGCCAGCTCCAAGCCGCGCGTGGACAGGTCCGTCACGATCTCATCCATCGATGGCTCCAGCGGACAGGGCTAACGACACGGAGGGGCTCCCCTGGGGAGCCCCTCCGTTCTCATCGCATTGGTGGCGGGAAGCGGCTAAGCAGCGGCGGCCAATTGGGCCTTCGCCGTCTCGGCCAGCCGCGCGAAACCGGCCGCATCGTTCATCGCCAGGTCGGCCAGCACCTTGCGGTCGATGCTCACGTCGGCCACCTTAAGCCCATGGATGAGGGTGCTGTAGGTCATGCCGTGCTCCTTCGCCGCCGCGCCAATGCGGACGATCCAGAGCCGGCGCACGTCGCCCTTCAGCTCGCGGCGGTGCCGGTACGAGTACGACATCGCCTTGAGCAGCGCCTCGTGGGCGCGGCGGTACAGCAGATGCTTCGATCCGCGGAACCCGCGTGTTTGCGCGAGCACCTTCTTATGACGTTGATGCGCGGCCACACCGCGCTTGACACGTGCCACGGGATTCCTCCGTTCGCTTACTTACTTCGCCAGGGTCGGGACCAAGCGCTTCAAGCGCTTCTCATCGCTGGGGTGCACCGGCTGCTTCGCGTCATACGTGCCTCGCACGGCCTTCGACTTATTGCGGCGCAGGTGGCTGCTGCCCCGCTTCATGCGGCGCAGCTTGCCCGTGCCCGTCACGCTCAGGCGCTGGGCCGCGCCCTTGTGGGTCTTCATCTTCGGCATCGTTAGCTCACCTTTTCTATGTCGGGCACGTCGCTGGAGGTGTATTGCGGTTTCGCGGCCACCTTGGCGGGCGCCAGCAGAATGCTCATCATACGCCCTTCCAGGTTCGGCGCTTGCTCCAGCTTGGCGTCTTCCTTCAAACCCTCCGCCACGCGCTTCAGCAGGGCCACCGCCAGTTCGGGGTGGTCCATCTCGCGGCCGCGGAACATCACCGAAACCTTCACCTTCGCGCCTTCGCCCAGCAGCTTGCGCGCGAGTCGCTCCTTCGCGTCGAAGTCATGCTGGCCGATGCGCGGGCGGAACCGCACCTCACGCACTGCGCTTGGCTTGTGCGTCCGGCGTACCTCTTTTTCCTTCGTCGACTGGATGTACTTGAACTTGCCGTAATCCAGGATGCGGCAAACCGGAGGCACGGAGTTCGGAGCCACTTCCACCAGATCGAGACCCCGGTCGGTCGCCAGCGCCAGCGCCTGCCTCGTCGGCATCACGCCAAGCTGCGTCCCTTGGTCGTCGATCAAGCGGACCTCCGGAACCCGTATACGCTCGTTGATGCGGTATTCGTTAGCGATTGTCTCCCACCTTTCCGTGATGGAACCAAACGGGGCGTCCCACGGAGCCGGGACACCCCTGCGTACCGAGAATTTATAGCATATCGCGTGCCGTGTCGTAAAGGCCGTGACCGTTCTCACGGCCACGCGCGCGGCATCCGATGAGACGCCGTCTCGCCCTGGCGGACGCCGCGCGGCTGGCTACGCTCGGCGCCCTAACAGCATCCGCCGGCGCAGTCGCAAGGGCCATCGCACGGGCAACCGCCCACGACGACAAGTGTTTTCAACATCGCGCACCTCCATTCCCTGTCGATTCCCGTTCACGCCGGATCGATCCCACGAAGGCCGCGACTTGGCCGATGCGCGGCCGGTTGACGGCGTAGTACACCCACAGCCCGCGCTTCTCCCATTCCACCAGGCCCGCCTCGCGGAGTTGTTTCAGATGGTGCGAGATCGTCGGCTGCCCCAGCGGAAAGGCGGTGTTGATCTCGCACACGCACAGCGGCACGTCTTGCGCCGCCAGCAACGCGAGAATGCCGATCCGCGTGGGGTCGCTCAATGCCGCGAATGTCCGCGCGTGCTCCACCGCCTCGGCGTCGCTCACGTGGGATGGCGCGAGGGCGATGCAGCAGCCGGCGCCGCGCACGGGCTCCGGCCGGATCGCATTGATGATTTTCAATGTATCCATGTGAGCATCCTGCCAGAATGCATTGATATTTGTCAATGCATTCTGGCAGCAGTCGCAATCGCGGCGATGTCCCGCCGACCGAGCGCATCAATGGATGACGAGGGACCCGGCGACACGCGCGTCGCGTGCCGTTGGGCCGACGTCTCACACCGACTCGGCGCGTTGGCCCAGCTTCCGCTCCGTGCCCTTCAACAGGCGCCCGATGTTATCGCGGTGCATCCACACGATGAGCGTGCCGCAGCCCACCGCGTAGACCAGATACGCCGTTGGCGCCATGCCCACCACGACGAACGCAGCGAACGCCACCACCACCGCCGTGACGCCCAGCACCGAGCCCAGCGAGATGTAGCGCGTCGCGGCGACCACGGGGATGAAAACGCCAAGGCCCACGATCGCCGTCCACGGCACCAGCACCGCCGTCGTCGCCATGCCAGTCACGATCCCGCGGCCGCCGCGGAAGCCCGCGAACACGGGCCAGATGTGCCCGACGATGACTGCCGCCGCCGCCGATGCGTGCACCGCCGAATCGTCGGTCAACAGCCGCGCGAGCGAGACCATCGCGAACGCCTTCGACGCGTCCGCCGCGAACACGACGATGGCCGCCGTCCTGCCCGCGGTGCGTAGCACGTTGGTCATGCCCGTCTTGCCGCTGCCATAGCGGCGCACGTCGACGCCCTTCACCACCTTCACGATGATGAGGCCCCACGGCACGCTGCCCGCCAAGTAGGCGAGTGGCACCAGCCACCACGGGCTCACCGATTGCCCCTCCCACGGGGTGGCGTCAGGCGGCCCTCCCGGCGGTGGGCTGCCGCCGGCGGCGGCGCGTTCTCCGGCGCCCGGGGCCGCGTCGGCCCCTGCTTCGCCACCCGCTGCTGCCCCACGACGTGGATCTTCCCGCGACCGCGAAACTCGATCCGCAGGTGCGTGCCGTCGAAATTGAAGTGCTCGCGCAACGAGTTCTCGATATACCGCTCATACGAGAAATGCACCGCGTCCGGCTTGTTCACGGCGAACACGAACGTTGGCGGCCGGATGGCGGTCTGCTCGATGCGGTAGATTTTCACGCCGCGCGGCGGCAGGTGCTTGGAGATCGCGTTGAACATCGCCTGGGACAAATCGTCCGGGTCCACCCACTGAGCCCGCCGCTCGTGAACGGCGAACGCCGTCCGCACCAGCTGGCGCACGCCCGTGCCGTTGACCGCCGAAGTGCACACCACGGGCACGTGGTCCATGAACTTGAGGCGCTCCAACACCTGCGCCTTCGTCACTTTCATCTCGTCGGGCGTTGCCTCCACCAAGTCCATCTTATTGATGGCGACCACCACGCCCTTGAACGACGCCATCACCTGCCCGGCGATGTGCAGGTCCTGCGCCGTCACCATCTCCATCGTGTCCAGCACGACGATGGCGACATCGCTTCGCTCGATCGCGCGGGCGGCACGCAGCACGCTATAGGTCTCGATGCCCGTCTCCACGTGGCCGCGGCGGCGCATCCCCGCCGTGTCGATCAGCACCACGTCCTTGCCCTCGAACGTGTAGAGCGTGTCCAGCGCGTCGCGCGTCGTGCCCGCGACCTCGCTCACGATTGACCGCTCCATGCCGAGTATCGCGTTGACGAGGGCCGACTTGCCGACGTTGGGGCGGCCCACCAGCGCGAAGTGCGGCAGCTCGGGGGCGGGCTCCGCCTCCGACTCCGACGGCGGCGGCAGCAGGCGCAGCACCGCGTCCAGCACGTCGTCGATGCCGCGCCGGTGCAGCGCGCTCACCGCCACCGGCTCGCCAAGGCCCAGTGTGTAGAGGTCGGCGGCCAGCATCTCCTGCCGCTCGCTGTCGGCCTTGTTCGCCACCAGCACCACCGGCTTCCGCGCGCGGCGCAGCCGCCGCGCCACCTCCGCGTCGTCCGGCGTCACGCCTTCGACGATGTCGGCGACGAAGAGCACCGCGTCCGCATCGGTGATCGCCTCGTCGGCTTGCGCCGTGATGTTCGCTTGCATATCGGACTCGGGCGCCTCGACGATGCCGCCCGTATCGACGAGCAGCAGGTGGCGGCCCGCGTGCTCGATCTCCGAGAACACCCGATCACGCGTCGTGCCGGCGACCTCGGAAACGATGGCGGCGCGCTGCCGCAAGAGGGCGTTGAAAAGGCTGGACTTGCCGACGTTCGGCCGGCCGACGATCGCGACGAGCGGCTTGCCGGGCAGCCGTGGCGTCGTATGGAACGGCTCGCGGGACATGGTCATGGAACGGTCCTATTCCCCAGCGACGAGCAGGCGGAGCACCGCCTTCTGCGCGTGAAGCCGGTTTTCAGCCTGGTCGATCGCCGCCGATTGGTGCTGCGCCAGCATGCCGGCCGGCACCTCTTCTCCATAGTGGGCCGGCATCGGATGCATCAAGATAGCCGTGGGCTTCGCCTTCGCCAGCAACGCCTCGTTCACCTGGAAGTCCTGGAAATCAGCGCGCCGCAGCTGCGCCTCCTCCTCTTGGCCCATGCTCGTCCACACGTCGGTGTAGACAACGTCGGCTCCACGCACCGCCGCCGCGGGGTCTTGGCCGTGGTCGGCTATGGCGTCGCGCCGGTGTTGGAAGCGGCTGGAGATCGCCCCGATCGCCTCCGCCGAGAACCCGTAACCAGATGGTGAGGCGATCCTGAAGTTCGCGCCGGTGGCCGCGCATGCCAGGGCCAGACTCAGTGCGCAGTTGTTCGCATCCCCCACGTAGGCGACGCTCACGTCGTCCAGCTTCCCGAACCGCTCGCGAATCGTCAGCACGTCCGCCAATGCCTGGCATGGATGCTCCAGGTCCGACAGCGCGTTAATCACGGGCACCGTCGCGGCCGATGCGAGGCGCACCAGACTACGGTGCGCGAACACGCGCGCCACGATGGCACCCGCCCAACGCGACAATATCTGCGCCACGTCCTCCACCGGCTCGCGCTTGTCGAGGCCGACCTCATCCCGGCCAAGGTAAATCGGGTGTCCGCCCAACTCGGCCACGGCGATGTCGAACGACACCTTGGTCCGTAACGACGGCTTCTCGAACAGCAGCACGACACTCTTGCCACCCAGCGGCGCACCGCTGACCGCCCGGCGCTTGTAGAGCGCCGCCGCGTCAAGGAGGTCGCGAACATCGCCGTCCGTCAGATCGTTCATCGAGAGAAGATCGGTCGGCATGGGGAACCTTCAGGGAGCATGATTCATGGCCGTGAAGCCGTAGGACGGTAGTATAACAGACGAATCGGCACCGGCCGAAACGCGAGTCGCATCTGAAGCGTGGGATGCAATGGATCGTCGTCATCAGGCCGACCGAAGGAGTGTCCATGCGCCGCCGGTTCCCCTGGCTCGCACCCGTCGGCGTGCTGGTCGCGCTGCTCCTTGCCGCCTGTGCCGGCGCTCCCGCCCCCACGCCGACGCCCACCGCCTCCCCGGCTCCCGCCATCGAGCCAACCGGCAACGTCGGCGGCCGCGTCGGCGACCGCGCGCCCGAGTTCAAGGGCATTACCGGCTGGGTCAACTCCGATCCACTCACGATGGAGTCGTTGCGCGGCAAGGTCGTCCTCTTCGACTTCTGGACCTACACCTGCGTCAACTGCCTGCGCACGCTGCCCTACATCAGGGAGTGGCACGCCCGGTACGCCGACAGGGGCCTCGTCATCGTCGGCGTCCATGCGCCCGAGTTCGAGTTCGAGAAGGTCACCGCCAATGTCGTCAAGGCGTCGAGGGATTTCGGCCTTCGGTACCCGGTCGCCCAGGACAACGACTTCGCTACCTGGTCGGCCTACGGCAACCGATACTGGCCCTCCAAGTATCTCGTCGACAAGGATGGCTTCGTGGCCTTCACGCACTTCGGCGAAGGCGCCTACGCGGAGACGGAGGAGAAGATACGCGAGCTGCTGACCGCCGCCGGCGCCGACCTGTCCGGCGTGCCTGCCGCCAACTTGCCCGAGCCCGTGGCCGACCCTCGCGCCTACGGCTCCGAGCCGGAGACACGCGTGACGCGTGAGCTCTATGGCGGCTTCCTGCGAAACCACTCCCTCACCGGGCTCTACGTGGCCGACGCCCGCTACTACGACGGCCCGGATCAGGTGCTGGAATACACCGATCCCGGCCGCTACCTGAACCATCACATCTACCTGCAAGGCCTCTGGCGCAATGGCGCCGAGGCGCTACACCACGCCCGCGCGACGGCGAACCATGAGGATTACATCGTCATCAAGTTACACGCCTCCAGCGTCAACGCCGTCATCGAGCCGCGGACGGAAGTGCCCTTCGACGTGCGCGTCGTCATCGACGGCCACCCCCTCACACCGGATGAAGCCGGCGAGGACATGACCTTCATCGACGGCCACAGCATCGTCCGTGTCACGGAGCCGCGCATGTATTCCATCGTCACTCTCGACACCTTCGAGGGCCATGAGCTCAAGCTAAGCTCCAACTCCGAATCCTTCTCACTCTTCGCCTTCACCTTCGGCGCCTATGTTCCGCAGTAGCCACGCGCTGTCCACCATTCTCGCAATCGCCGCGATGCTTCTCGGGGCTTGCGGCGGCTCGCCACCATCCACCGGCCTCACCCCATCGCCGGCCGACGAGGCGCACACGAGCGTCCGCCTCGAGCCCATCCTCGCCACGAAGCTCCTCCGCGTCGGAACACAGCGCGTGGCGTTCATCCTCGCCTCCGATGCCAGCCTCATCACCGCGCCAATCGCGACCGTTCACTCGTCGCGCGCCGGCGACCCCCGCTTCGAAACCGTCACGGCCATCTTCCACCCGTGGCCCTATGGCACGCGCGGCAGTTACGCCACCGAGATGACATTCCCACGGTCGGGCGACTGGGCACTAGGGATCGAGGTCGTGGTGGCCGGCGTCACCCGGCAAGTTGCCTTGTCGATCGAGGTCGCCGAATCCGTCGGCGTACGGGAGATCGGAGCGATCGTGCCCTTCAGCGCCAGCAAGACTCTCGCATCCGTTCGAGGCGACCTCAAGAAGCTCACGACGGCCTTCGAGCCCGATCCCGAGCTCTATCGCCTCACCATTCCCGAGGCGATCATCACCGGAAAACCGACGGTCGTGGTGTTCGCGTCGCCCGCCTACTGCACGAGTCCCACCTGCGGCCCGGAGGTCGAGACGCTCTCCACGCTGCGCCAACGCCACCAGAGCAGCGCCCACTTCATCCACGTTGAGATTTATGACAACCCTGACGAGATCGCCGGCGACCTGAGCAGGGCACGGCATTCCCCGTTGCTCGACGACTGGGGCATTACCAGCATTCCGGGTTACGCGAACGAATCGTGGACATTCGTCATCGTGCCGGGCGGCCGCATTGCCGCGCGCTTCGAGGGCTATGCCACCATTGATGAGATCGAGGCCGCGCTGGCGGCCGCGAACGGCTAAACCGCCAGCAGGCCTTGCGCTTGGGCCGCTCGCCGCAACTGTTCGTCGAACGTCACCAAGGGGGCGCGTAGCGCGATCGCGATGCTCAGATAGCTGGCGTCGTACGCGGTGAGCCCGGTTTCGAGCGCGAGCGCGATGATCTCCGCGGGCGGCGCCGCCACCAGTAGCACGCGCGCATCCAGCATCGTCTCGATCGCCGGCACAAAGATGCCGGCCAGCTCGGGATGCAGCCTCGTCTTCTTCCAGCAAATATTCGCCAGCTCGTACGGCAGCAACTCCGGCGCGAAGAGCGTGGCGCCGCCGATCAGTCGGTCGGCCTCGTCGATCTCCGGCTCCGCGAAGGTGATCGCCGCGATGACCGGTGCGTCGACGACTCTATCGGTCATCGCGGTCCTCTCGGATCCATCGTGTCGACTCGCTGGGCGTCGCGAACTGCAACGCTCGTATCCGCCGAATAGCTTCGTCCATGGGCAACCGTCCGCGCCGCGTCACCCGCAGCCCGGATCTCTCGTCGATGTACGTCTCGGGCACCGCACGGTACGCCACCGCTGCATCCCCCAGCGCGCGCGCCTTCATCGCGCGCCACGGTCTCTTCAATGATGCTCATGAGTTCGCCTTGTAGTGACCGATGGTTGCGTTTCGCGCGCTCGCGCAGCCGTTCCAGCAGGTCGTCGGGGATGTTCTTGATTGACAGATTAGCAGCCAATGGTTCCGTTTATCCTCCTATATGGCTCCATATTGGCATATCTCCTTTCTCTTGCAAGCGTCGCGTCGTTTCTTGATGGATGCTTGATTTCGTGATGGAGGCGAGCCGATAGGCGCGGGCATTCCATTCGCGCCACAAGCGACGAGGGCCGGTCGGTGACCGGCTCTCGCGTGCGATTACGGATCGATATAGAGGGCGACGAGGCTATGGTTCGCGCAAGTCATTGGCGAGGGAGCGCAGCACGTCGCCGGCGATGGACGTCTCGTGCCGGTAGTTGCGGTGGCGCACCACCAGCTTCACCGGGTCCTCGCCGCGGACGATCCGCTCGGCCTGACCCGGTGACAGCTTGAACGTGACGTAATGCACCGCGCTGATCTTCTCCTCGTTGCTGTGCCCGCCCTCATATTCGCCTTCCACGCGTTCGCCGCCGATCTCTAGGACTGTGGTGCCGCCGCGGTCGATCCCCATGAAGCGGTCCAACTGCTCCTTCATCTCCGCCTGGTTCGTGATCTCCAGCAGCAGCGTGGCAATCAACTGGTTCTCGGCTGGCACCAGCGTGTTATACGTGTCGAGCTCTTCTTGAATGCGGTCGGGCTGCACGATCCGCTCCGCCCGCATCATCTCCTGGATTTGGAACCGAATAGTGTCGCGGTTCTCGAACACGAAGGTGAGCTTATCGCCCACCGGGACACGGCGGTGTCGCTTGAGCTCGATCACCCTCCGCCGGAACTCCTCGCGCTCCCGTTCGTACTGCGCGATGTCCTTCAAGTCCTGCTGCGTCAATGGCTGCATGGCTCCTCCTCTCCGTTACTTCGAGTCGGCCAGTCCATACGCTTTGGCGATCACCTGACTTGAGTGAACGGGCCGCCTGCCCGTGCCGATCTCGATGTGACGCGCCGCCAGGGGACAATCCGTCACCAGCTCCGCGGCATCCCCCTCCTTCATATTGTCATACAGCTTCTTGCCCACTTTCAGCGCCAGGGGAAAGTATTGCTTGCTCACGCCCCACACGCCGTCGTGGCCCGAGCACGCCTCCACCGATGTCACGGTCGTCCCGGGGATGATGCCCAGCAGGCGCGCCGTTGGGTTGCCCATCGCCTGCGCCCGCGTGTGACAGGCCACGTGGAAGTTCACCTGTCCGAGCTCCACCTTGAAGTCGCGCAGCAGCACCTTCTCCCGCGCCAGCTGCACCAGGTACTGGCCCATCTCGAACATGCGCTCCGACACTTTCCGCGCCAACGCTAGGTCGCTCGACATCTCCTCCCATTCGTTCTTAGCCGTGTAAGAGCACGTCGGGCCCGGCGTCACGATGTCGTATCCCTGATCCACCAGGGCACTCAGGCGCCGCAAGTTGAAGTCGGTCTTCTTGCGCGCGCCGGCATGGTCGCCAATGTCCATCATCGGCATGCCGCAGCACTGCTGCTCTGGCATCACCACCTCGACGTTGTTGTGCTCGAAGATCGCCATGCACGCGCGACCGATCTCCGGGTTGTTGTAATTCACCGTGCACGACGCGAAGAAGGCGACCTTCTTCACGGGCGAGGCGCTCGGTTTCATCGCAGCGCCGTGCCGCTTCTTGAACCAACCCTCGAAGCTCTCCGCGTGAAATCTCGGCAGGTTCGCCTTCGGGTGCACGCCGGTCACCACCGACGACATGGCGCGCGCGGGCCCGAACGAATTCGCCAGATTGGTGAGCGGCGCCATCATGCCGCCCGCCATCTTGCCGAGCCGGTCTTGATCGCCGACGAGCTTCTTGCCGATGCCGACGCCGGCGTCTTTCGCGCGGACGAACTTCGACCGCTGGATCAGGCGCGGCACGTCCAAGTTGTACTCGTGAGGCGAGGTGTACGGGCAAACGACCCAGCACAGCTTGCATTGGAAGCAGAACTGCTCGATGCCGTCGAGCTCCTGCGTCGTGATCTTATCGAAGTTGTGCTCGTGCTTCTCCGACGTCTCGAACAGGGCCGGAAATGTGGGGCAAAGATTCCAGCAGAGCCGGCAGTCATCGCACACTTTGTATTGGCGCTTCTGCTCGGTGAACAGGTCGGCCTTGTCCCAATAGCGGGTTTCCTTGGGGTCGTAAGCCGGTGCGTTCGTCATGAAGAATCCTCCGGAGGCGGTCAACGAAAGGGACAGGCCGACAATCGGTGCCCTCCATGGACGCATCCACGGAGGGCACCGGTCCTTCGTCGCTAGCCAGTCGAGCGGCCTATGGGCTTAGAGCGAAAGGCTCTGGGCGCCCTTGGTGAAGCGGCCGGCGTGCGAGCGCTCGGCGCGGGCCAAGGTCTCGAACCACTCCGCCAGCTCGCTGAATCCCTCGTCCCGGGCGGTCTTGGCGAAGCCGGGGTACATCTGCGTATACTCGTAGGTCTCGCCTTCGACGGCCGACTTGAGGTTGGCGTCGGTGTTGCCGATCCGCACGCCGGTCGCCGGGTCGCCGACTTCCTTCAGGAAGTCGAGGTGTCCGAAGGCGTGGCCCGTCTCCGCCTCGGAGATGTCGCGGAACAGGCCGCCGATCTCCGGGTAGCCCTCGATGTCGGCGCGCCGCGCGAAATACAGGTAGCGGCGGTTGGCCTGCGACTCACCCGCGAACGCGTGCTTCAGGTTTTCGTGGCTCTTGGTTCCCTTCAGGCTTGGCATCTCTCGAACCTCCTTGTGATTTCCGGCCATATTCACGCTTCGCCCCGAAGCATCGAGGCGATTCGTTTATCGGGTATGCCCGCACGCTCGCGCGCGCGCCTGGCATGTCGGACACAACCCATATAGGTCGAATCGATAGCGCTCCACGCGATAGCCGCGCGATTCGGCCATCGCCTGCGCCTGCCCCGCGAGCGGGTCGGTTTCCAGGTCCTCGATCGTCCCGCACGACACGCACACCAGGTGCGGGTGGGCATGCGGCCGCACACCGTCGTAGCGGTTGCCCGGCATGGCGCCGTCACGGAACTCAAGCTCCAGCACTTCGCCCAGCGCCTTCAATACGTCCAGCGTCTTATACACCGTCGCCAGGCTCAGGCCGGAGTGCTCCGCGCGGACGCTCGTGAACAACTCCTCGGCCGATGGGTGGCGCTCGCTGTTCACCAACGCCCGTACCACGGCCTCCCGCTGCGCCGTCATCCGGTGCCCCGCGCCACGAATCCGCGCCATCAACGCCTGGAACCGCTCCTGGCGTTCGTGCTCGGATATAGTGATGATGCCTTTATCAATAATCATTCTCCACAAGCCTAAGCGGAGTCTCGCAAGGTGTCAAGAGGCATTAACAGGCCGCTGCGCCGGACGACGGCATTGCGCTAAACTGCAGTCGTTCGTATCCTGAAATATTAATCCCCAAAAGGAATAACGGATGGCAACGGCTCAGCGGCCCAGGCAACGAGCTCCCTCTTCGGCTCGGCGAACCACGGTCGACTGGCGGGCTGCGGGCGTGGAGTTCCTGGCCCTGCTCCTGTTCGTCGTCTTCGGCCCCGGCGTCGCGGTGCTCACCGGCGCCACCGACGGCACGCTCACCTCGGCCCGGGTGCTCACCATCGCCGCCTCGTTCGGCCTTGCCATCACGGTGCTCGTCGCGACCGTAGGCCACATCTCCGGCGGCCACATCAATCCGGCGGTCACGCTTGCGGCCTTGGTCACCAAGCGCATCTCCGTGGTGAACGGCGCCGCCTACATCGTCGCGCAGTTCCTCGGCGCCGCCGCCGGCGCGGTCGTCATCGCGGTCATGACCCCAGCCGCCATGGGCGGCGGCGCGGGCAATGGCGCGGGCACGCTCGGCGCCAACGGCCTGGCGCCGGGGGTCAGCGTCGCCCAGGGGCTCCTCGTCGAGGCCGTGCTCACCTTCGCGCTGGTCTTCACCGTTTTCGGCGCGGCGATGGACAAGCGCGGCGTCGGCAACGTGGCGGCCGTCGCCGTTGGCTTCGTCGTGCTGGTGGCGCACCTCGTAGCGATCCCGCTCACCGGCACCGGCATCAACCCGGCGCGCAGCTTCGGTCCCGCGTTGGTCGCCGGCGCCTGGGACAACTTCTGGGTTTTCATCGTCGGACCCGCCATCGGCGCCGTCGCGGCGGCGCTCCTCTACCACCGCTTGCTCGAGAAGAAGCCGGAATAGAGGTTCCCCCGCCAAGACGACAGCGAGGGCCGCCTCGCGCGCCTGGACAACGCGGCTCGTCATCCCGGTGGTAGATGCCGCCGGGTCCACGGGGCGTAGACTGCCGCATGCGAACGCGAGCACCCACGCAACGGGCTCCAACGAATCCTCGTCCGCGGGAGCACACCGTCACCCTGTTCGTGCTGGTCGGCCTCAGCGCCGTCTACGGCTACCTGCTGGCGCGGCGCTGGTTCGTCGAGGCTTATGAGTGGCTGTGGATGAACACCACGGGGCGGCCCTACACCGACATCATCCGCGAGCAGCCCTGGCTGTACGCCTTTCCCGCGGCGTTCGCCATCGTCCTAACCTTCGTGCACCTGCCGCGTCATTACTGGGCGCGCGCCCTCATCATCTATCACACTTTCTTCCTTGGCTTCATCGCCGGCCACGCCTTCTGGCCCTAGGCCGCGCGCTATTCCAGCCCCACCGTGACCAGGCGCCCCGGGCGCAGGATGACGGCGCGCCGCCGCTGCTCCGCCATCGCCCGGTCGTACTCATCCCAATCGGGGTGCTCCTTGCCCGCCGCCGCGCGATACACGTCGCGCAGCAGCAGGCGCAGCGCCTCCGCGTCGGTGTTCCGCGGGTCGCGAACGTCGGCGCGACCGTCCAGCACGGCATAGCCGCGATAGCCGGGGCGAATCAGCATCAGCGCGCAACGAGGGTCACGAGCCAAGTTCTTCGCCTTGGCGCGGTCCTCGGTCGTGGTGAAGGCCAGCCCTCCATCCCACTTGCCCACGGTCACCAGGCTCTGCTGCGGCGCTCCATCGCGACGGAATGTAGTGACTACCGCGACGTGGTTCTGCGCCAGCAATCCGTCCAGTGCGTAGATCTCCATTCGCGCCTCCCATAGACGCAACTCGTTGGCTGTCCTGCCAGGCGTGGCCGCAGTCTACCGGCCCTTCGCTGGCGGCGCACCACGCACATCGCCTAACATAGCCTGATTCGCCCAGGCGCCACGCCGCCTCGACCCGATCCTGCTCGACGCCGGAGCCGTCCGTTGCGCACCGAACCAGTCCCGGCCGAAAGCCCCAAGGCGCGCCGGGGCCTCTTCTACGGCTGGTACATCGTCGCCGCCAGCGTTTTCTCCAACGCCATCATGTCGGCCGCCTACTACAACGGCTTCTCCGCCTTCTTCCTCCCTATCGAGAGCCATTTCGGCTGGAGTCGCAAGGCCATCTCCGGCGCGCTCTCGCTGCGGCAGGTGGAATCCGGCCTCCTCGGGCCGGTCGTCGGCTTCCTGGTCGACAAGCTCGGCGCCCGCAAGCTCATCATCGCCGGCGCCATCATCTCCGGCCTTGGCCTCATCATGCTCGGCCTCACGCCCAACCTCGTCTGGTTCTACGCCGCCTTCGCCATCATCTCCATCGGTTCCACCGGCGTCAGCCACGCCGTCACCTGGCCCACCATCATCGGGCGCTGGTTCCGGCGCAAGCGAGGCCTCGCCATGGGCCTGGCCGTCATGGGGCCCATCGTCGGCGCGCCCTTCATCCCCCTCAACTCGATATTCGAGGTGAGCTTCGGCTGGCGGCAGGTGCTCATCGCCTACGGCGTCATCGTGCTCGTCGGCGTCACCGCCATCAGTTTCGTCGCCCGAGACCGCCCGGAACCCTACGGCTACCTGCCGGACGGCGAGAAGCCCCGCCCCGGCGCCGGCGCCAAGCCGCCCGACCGCGGCCGGCGCGTTGTCGACACCGGCCTCACGCTCCGCCAGGTGGTCCGCACGCGCGCCTTTTGGATGCTCTCGCTGTTCCTTGGCGGCATGTTCGCCGGCAACAGCGGCTTCAGCACGCAGCAGCAGCCCTACTTCGTGAACGACCTTGGTTTCAGCGCGTCCTCCGCGGCCAGCACCGTCATGACGGTCTTCATCGTCAGCGGTGTCGGCCGCATCGCCACCGGCTCGCTGATGGACCGCATCGACTACCGAAAAGTGCTCTCCGGCTCGGCGGCCATCATGGCGGCTTCGTTCCTTTACCTGCTCGTCGTGCCCATCGGCAACTTCTGGCAGTCGTTCCCCTTCCTCGTCCTGTTCGGCGTCGGGTTGGGCTCCACCGTCCCCATGCGGGGCGCGCTGGGCAGCCTGCTGTTCGGCAACCGCGCCCTCGGCTCCGTCATCGGCCTGCTGCAAACCACCTCCATCGCCACCAGCACCTTCGCGCCGTTCCTCATGGGCGTCGTCTACGACTGGCGCGGCGACTACAGCCTCGGCATCTGGGGGCTGCTCGCCATCACCGTCCTCATGATCGTCGTCCCGCTGTTCATGGAGTCGGGCACGACATTGCAGCGGCGCGCGGGTATCCTAGCCGGCGACAACTAGCACGGGGGGGGCCCGCCATGCACGTCCAGCACTTCATCGACGGCAAGTTCGTTGACTCTCTCGCCGGCCGCCGCTTCGAAACCGTCAACCCGTCGACCGGCCAGGTGATCGCCACCGTGGCCGAGGGCGATGCCGCCGACGCCGACCGCGCCGTGCAAGCCGCGCGCATGGCGTTCGAGAGCGGCCCCTGGCCCCGCATGCGAGCGGTCGAGCGCGCCCGCGTCCTCCATCGCATCGCCGACATCATCGACCGGCGCAAGGAGGAGATAGCACGCTGGGAGTCGACCGACATGGGCAAGCCGATCCGCGAGGCGATCGGTTTCGACCTGCCGCGTGTCGCCCTCAACTTCCGCTTCTTCGCCTCGTTCATCGAAGCCGACCACGACGAGGCGTTCAACCGCGCCGACGCCCTGTTCTACGTGCGCCGCGAGCCCGCCGGCGTCGCCGCGCTCATCACGCCTTGGAACTTCCCTCTCATGCTCGCGTCGTGGAAGGTGGCCCCCGCACTTGCGTTCGGCAACACCGTCGTGCTCAAGCCCGCCGAGCAAAGCCCCATCACGGCGTCACTCCTGGCCGAGATCGTCGCCGGGGCGGGCATGCCGCCGGGCGTGTTCAACGTCGTGCACGGCTTCGGCCCCAGCGCCGCCGGCGAGGCGCTCACCACTCACCCGTTCGTTCACATGGTTTCGTTCGTCGGCGAGTCCAACACCGGCCGCGCCATCATGAAGGCGGGCTCGGCCACGCTGAAGCGGCTCTCGTTCGAACTCGGCGGCAAGTCGGCCTCGGTGGTATTCGACGACTGCGACCTGGAGGCCACGGTCGCCGGCACGGTCGATGCCATCTACCGCAATAACGGCGAGGTGTGCCTAGCCGGCTCGCGCCTGCTGGTGCAGCGCGGCATTTACGACGAGTTCATGGAGCGCTTCACCGACGCGGCCAGCCGCTTGCGAGTCGGCGACCCGCTCGACCCGGAAACCCAGGTCGGTCCGCTCGTCTCCCAGGAGCACCTCCGCAAGGTGCGTGGCTACGTCGAGATTGGTGTCGAGGAGGGCGCGGCGTTGCTTACAGGCGGTAAGACGCCGCCCGTGCTAGCCGGAGGCCTATCCAACGGCAACTTCTTGCAGCCCACCGTCTTCGGCAATGCCAAGAACGACATGCGCATCGCTCGCGAGGAGATCTTCGGCCCGGTGCAGGTCGCGATCCCCTTCGACACCGAGGAAGAGGCCGTCGCCATCGCCAACGACTCGCCCTACGGCCTGGCGGGAAGCGTGTGGACGCAGGACCTCAAGCGGGCGCACCGCGTCGCCGCTGGCATCCGCACCGGCACCGTGTGGGTGAACTGCTGGTTCGTCCGCGACCTGCGCGTGCCCTACGGTGGCTACAAGGACAGCGGCATCGGCCGCGAGGGCGGCGCCTGGTCCCGTGACTTCTACACCGAGACGAAGACAGTGGTGATCGGGCTGTAGGGCCACGGCGCGTCATCGCCGCTTGCGACGCAGGGAATCCGGCGGCTGCACCGTCCCCGGCGATGCCATGCGCCGACAAGGGTACGGCGCGGCTTTCGGCCGCGCTGGTGAATTGCATGGCAACCGAATCCCGCTAGCCGCCGCGACCAGGGCGGGCATTGGACGAACCCGTGAGCGCCGCGCACCTCGTGCCCACGGATGCGACGGACGCCCTACTCCGACGCCCGCGCCACCGCCAGCGTCAGCGCGACGCCATCTACGTCCTGCCGCTCGACGTGGGCGCCGGGCGGCGCGCCGCCGATGATGACGCCGTCGCTCAATGTCTCCTGCCGGATGTAGCCGATGTACCGCTGGATGAGCTGCGCCGTGTCGTCGTCGACGCCATCGATGTAGGTCTCGATGCGGTCGGCGATATCGAAGCCGGCGTCCTTGCGAAGGTTTTGGACGCGGTGCACCAGCTCGCGCGCGAATCCCTCGGCCCGCAAATCGTCGGTGATCGCCGTGTCGAGCGCCACCAGCACGCCACCTTCCATCGCCACGCTCAGGCCGGGCGTCTCCTCCACGTCCAATAACACCTCGTCGGGTTCCAGCGCGAACTCGCCGACGCGCACCGGCCCTCCCGAGCGCGCCTCGGTGGCCACCCGCGCCGCGTCCGCCGTCTCGATCGCCTTGCGGATGGCGCCCAGCTGCTTACCGTACTTCGGCCCCAACACAGGCAGGTTCGGCCGAATGCGGAACCGCACAATGTCATCGGCCGCTTGCTCCACCGTCTTCACGTTCAGCTCATCCAGCACCTGCTCCGTGATCAAGGGCAACAGGCCAAGGTCCTCCGGGCGTGTCCGCACGAGCACCCGCGACAGGGGCTGACGCACCTTCACCTTGCTCTTGCTCCGCGCGGCGCGCCCCAGGCTGGCGATGCGCATGGCAAGCCGCACCGCGCGGTCGAGACGGTCGTCCACCAACGTCGCGTCCATCGCCGGGTAGTCGGACAGGTGCACGCTGTCGACGGCGTCCCTCGGCCGGAGATTGCGATAGATCTCGTCGGCGACGAAGGGCGTGAGCGGTGCCATGAGCTTGCTGAGCGTGATGAGGCACGAATAGAGCGTGACGTACGCCCACGTTTTGTCGGCGTCGTTCCCCGACTTCCAGAAGCGCCGGCGGCTGCGGCGGACATACCAGTTCGACAGTAGGTCGACGAACTCCTCGATGCGCCGGCCCGCATCGGTCGGGTCATAGCCGTCCATCGCCGCCGTCACCGTCCGCACCAGCTCGTTCAGCTCGCTCAGCACCCAGCGGTCCAGCTCGTTCGGCGCGGGGTCCCGCGTCGAGGGGCTACCCACCATCCCCTGCTTCCAGTACGACGCGTGGGCATCGGGGTCGAAGCCGTCGAAGTTAGCGTACGTAGTGAAGAAGCTATAGGTGTTCCACAGTGTGAGCAGGAAGCGGCGCAACGACTCGGCCACGAGGTTGCCGGAGAAGCGGCGTGGCGATCCCGCCGGCGAGGCCGTGAACAGGTACCAGCGCAGCGCGTCGGTGCCCTGGTTGTTCATCACCTCCCAGGGGTTGACGACATTGCCGCGCGACTTCGACATCTTCTCGCCCTTCTCGTCGAGGATGAGGCCGAGGCAGATGACGTTCTTGTAGGACGGTTTGCCCGTGAGCAACACCGACAGCGCCAAGAGGCTGTAGAACCAGCCGCGCGTCTGGTCGATCGCCTCCGTGATGTAATCGGCCGGGTAATAGGCGCTGTCGATCAGCTCGTGGACATTCCGCAGCGTGAGCGTGCCGCCGCCGGGTGCCGGCAGCGTGCGCGGGTAATTCCACTGGGCGAACGGCATGGCGCCGCTGTCGAACCAGGCATCCGCGACCTCCGGCACGCGCTTCATCACGCCGTCACCATGCGGGCACGTCAGCTCGATGCGGTCGACGTATGGCCGGTGCAGGTCGAGGCCATTCAGCAGCGGCTTCGTCTCCGGCGTGGCGTGCCCGCGAAGGTCGTCGAGGCTGCCGGCGACGTGCACGTGCGTTGGGTCGGTGGCGCACACCCAGATGGGAATGGGCGTGCCCCAGTAGCGCTCGCGCGACACCGCCCAGTCGACGTTGTTCCGCAGCCACTCGCCGAAGCGGCCCTCCTTGATGTGCTCCGGATACCAGTTGATCGTCTGGTTGCCCGCCACCAGCTCGTCCTTCATCGCCGTGGTGCGGATATACCACGACGTCTTGGCGTAGTAGAGCAACGGCGTGCCGCAGCGCCAGCAGAACGGATAGGTGTGCCGGATGATCCCCTCCCTGTAGAGCAGGCCGCGCTCCCGCAGGTCGCGAGACAAGTCCTTGTCGGCCTGCTTCACGAACTTGCCCGCGCCGGGGAAGGGGCCCTGCAGCACGCCTCGGATATCCACGGTGTGCACGGTGGGCAGGCGGTGCGCCCGGCCGAGCTCGGCGTCCTCCGCGCCATAGGCCGGTGCCGTGTGCACCAGGCCGGTGCCTTCCTCGGTCGTGACGTAGTCGGCGGCGTATACGCGGTACATCCGGTCGAGGCCGTCGGCCGCGAGCGCGGAATCCGGCGTCTCGAAGGGCTGCGCGTAGGCGAGTCCCGCCAGCTCGTTGCCGTCGAACCGCTCGAGCACCTCCCATTCGCCGTCCAACGCCCGGCCAGCCAGCGACGCGGCCAGGAGCAGCCGCTCGGCGCCATCGGGCGAGGCGACCAGCGCGTACTCTTCCTTCGGTGCGATGGCGACGGCGACATTCGCGGTGAGGGTCCAAGGCGTCGTCGTCCACACGAGCAGGGCCGGCGGTTTCGCGTCCCAGCGGCCAGCGTGGGGATCGAAGCCGAGGCGGGCAAGCACCTCGCGCGACACGCCCCGGATGGGCTGACGGTCCGCCAGCGGGAAGCGCACGTAGACCGACGGGTCGGGCGTGTCGTCCTTGTAGCCAAGCGCGACTTCGTGCGACGACAGGCTCGTGACGCAGCGCGGGCAGTGGGGGGTGACCTTATAGCCTTCGTACAGGAAGCGCTCGCCCTTGGCCGTTTGCTTGTCCCACAGCGTCTTGAAGATCCACCAGCCGGCTTCGATATAGGAGTTGTCGTAGGTGACGTAGGCGTCCTGCATGTCGAGCCACACGCCGGAGCGCTCCGTCATGCGCTCCCAGTCCTGCACATAGCGGAAGACGCTGGCGCGGCACTTGCGGTTGAATTCCTCGATGCCATACGCCTCGATGTCGCGCTTGGTCGAGAGGCCCAACTCCTTCTCCACCTCCAGCTCCACGGGCAGGCCGTGCGTGTCCCAGCCGCCGCGGCGCAACGGCAGATAGCCGCGCATCGTCTTGTAGCGAATCATCACGTCCTTGAACGAGCGCGATAGCACATGATGGATGCCGGGGCTACCGTTGGCGGTGGGCGGCCCCTCGTAGAACACGAACAGCGGCGCGTTCTTGCGAGCTTCCGTCACCCGCTGGAACGTCCGGTCCTCACGCCACTGGCGCAAGACGCGCTCCTCCATCTCGGGGAACGTGACCTTGCTGGAAACCGCCTGGAACCGACGCGCTGCATCCGACATGTGGCCGCCCCTTCTCGAAATCGCCGAAGCGTCTCGCCCGATTCAAATAAAAAGCCCGCCCTCGATCTGGAGGACGGGCATTGTCGACCCGTGGTACCACCGCCATATCCCGCGAGCGTGGCAGGCGAGAACTCGCGCCGCGTAACGGGCGGTTTCCGGCCTCTCTTACGCGCGGTGAGCGCTTGGAAGAAGCGGCTCTGGGGTGATGCGGCCGTCACGCTGCCTGCCAGGCTTTCACCGGCGAGGGCCCGATGAAAGGCCCTCCCCCTGGCTCGCTAATGGCGCCTCGCACGGCCGCGTGGCCCCGTCATCGCCGATGCGGCCCACGATACCACCGCGCGTCGTTTTTCGTCAACGAAGCCGACACCGGAGCACGGCGGGCGCGCCAGCGGCGCCGCGTCAGGCGCGTCTATCGCTCCCAAACGGTTCGGCGTGCCATGCGCGACGCACCCTGGTCGCAAATGGCCTCGTCCGACCGGGTAGCCGGCATCCGGAAGGGGCAGGCCATGTTCGAGTACGGCGTCGACACCATCGTCTTCATCGGCATCGAGGGGCTTGGGTTCGTGCTGCTCGTGGCTTCCTTCCTGGCGGGCAACCTTTTCGACTTCTTCCAGAGCGACCTCGACGCGGGCGGCGGCCATGCGGCGGACGCCGGCTCGCTAGTCAACACGCAGGGCGTCCTTGGCCTCATGACCGGCTTCGGCGCGACTGGCTGGGTCCTCACCGGCTATTTTGGCATCAACCCCATGGTCGCCGCGCTGCTCGGCCTGGTGGGCGGCCTGCTGGTCATGGTTCCCGCGACGATGCTCTATAACGGGCTCCAGAAACAGTCCGGCGGATCGAGCTACAGCGAAGCAGACGTGATCGGCATGACTGCATTGGTGTCACTGGCGATACTGGCGAACGGCATGGGGCGCATTCAGTTCACGAAGGGCGGCACGTTGAACTCTGGCGCGGCGCGGTCGTCCAACGGCGTGCCGATCAGGCAGGTCGAGCAGGTACGGGTGGAGCAGACCGTGGGTGGCGTGTTCCTCGTCCGGGAGATCACCGAGCAGCCGCCGGCGGCGGCGCCGCGCGGCATCTAGGGACCGGAATCGTTCGACAAGGAGCAGGCGATGGCACTCGGCATTGGCGTGGCGGTACTGCTGGTGGTGGTGGCGTTCGGCGCGATGCTGGGAACGTGGGCATCGCGCTACCGCAAGGTGGGCCCGGACGAAGTGCTGATCATTTCCGGCCGCCGGCGCCGCATCGTGGGCGCCGATCGCCAACAGATGGAGGTCGGGTATCGCATCGTGCGGAATGGCGGCACCTTCGTGTGGCCGGTGGTGGAACGCGTGGGGCGGCTGTCGCTACGCGTGATGAACACCGAGGTGGTGACGACGAACGCCATGTCGAAGGAGGGCGTGCCGCTGGAGGTGGCCGGCACCGCGCTGTTCAAGGTGTCGAGCTCGAATGAGGGCATCACCAACGCGGCCGAACGGTACTTGGGCAGGAGCGAGGACGACATCGAGAAGGATGTGAAGCTGGTGCTGGAAGGCCACCTGCGCGGGGTGTGCGGGACGCTCACGCCCGAGCAGATCTATCAGGACCGCAACGCCTTCCAGGCCAAGATCGTGGAGCAGGCGTAGGGCGATCTGCGGCAGCTCGGCATCGACCTGGACACGCTGACGCTGCGCGACATTCGCGACCCGAAGAAGTACCTGGACTCCCTGGGTGAGAAGCGCACGGCCGAGGTGCAGCGCGACGCTCGCGCCGGCAGCGCGCAGGCCGAGCAGGAGGCCACCATCGTCGAGGCGCAAGCACGGCAGGCGGCCGAGGTGAAGGCGGCGGAAGCCGACGCGCTGATCGCCCAGGCTCAGCGCGACCTGGAGATGAAGCGCGCCCAGTATGAAGCCTCGATCGCGACGGAGCGGTCGCGGGCGGCGCAGGCGGGGCCGCTGGCCCAGGCGGAGGCCGAGCGAGCCGTGATCGACGCCAAGATCATCCTGGCGGAGCGGGAAGCGCAGCGCAAGGAGCGCGAGTTGGAGGCGTTGGTCGTGAAGCCGGCCAGGGCGGAGCGGCGATCGATCGAGATCAAGGCGCAGGCGAACCGCGAGCGTCTGGTGCGCGAAGGCGAGGGCGAGGCCGAGCGCGTGCGCGTCATCGGCCTGGCGGAAGCGGACACGCTGCGCGCCAAGCTGGAAGCCGAGGCTACGGGCCTGCGCCTGAAACTGGAGGCGGAGGCGCAGGGCTTGGAAGCCAAGGCCCTGGCAATGCAGAAGCTGAACGATGCATCCATGAGCCTGCAGGTGGCGACCGAGCTCATCCATGTCCTGCCCCAGATGTTGGAGGCGGCGAACCGGCCCCTCGAGAAGATCGGCGAGCTTCGCGTGATCGACTTCGGCGGCGGCAATGGCGCCAGCCCAGTGCAGAAGATATTGGGTCTGACGCCGCAGGGGTTGAGCACGTTGAACGAGACGCTACGAGCGACGCTGGGGTTCAGCCTGCGCGAGGCGGTGGCATCGCTCCGCAGCGGCGACGCGACGTTGTTCGCGGGCATGAAGTCACCCGCCGCACAGGCCCCGCCCGAGACCAACGGCAAGTCGGTCGTGGCGGAGCCGAAGCCGCCCGCGGGGGGGTAACGGGATGGCGGAGCCCTTCTGGCCGGCGCATGCGCCGGTGGCGGTGGGCTGCTACGATGCCGCGCAAACGTCCGTGGGAGCGTGGACACATGAGCGACGTGGACTTGCACGACAAGGTGGTGATCGTCACCGGCGCGGGGCGCGGCATCGGCCGCGCGCTGGCGCAGGGCTTCGGGCGCGAGAGCGCGAAGGTTGTCGTCGTGGGACGGCGCCTCGGCACGCCCGACGATCCAGAATCGTTGTCGCACACCGCGAAGCTCATCGCTGACGCGGGCGGCGCGGCGCTGCCGGTGCAAGGCGCCGTGTGGGACATGGCGGCGATGCAGCAGGTGGCCTACCGAGCGGTGCGCCACTTCGGCGGCGTCGACATCCTGGTGAACAACGCGGGCATGTATTACGCCGAGACGTTCAGCGACATGACGCTGGAGCAATGGAAGGAGACGCTCGACGGCTACCTGACCGGGGCGTTCGTCTGCTCGAAGGTGGTAGTGCCATTGCTGATCGAGCGGGGAGGCGGGCGCATCATCCACCTTGGCTCGAACGCGGCGAACAGCACCGATGCCGGAGCGTTCGCGTATGGCGTGATACGCGGCGGCATGGTGCGAATGACGATCAAGATGGCGGCGGATTTGAAGCAGCAGAAGGTCGCGGTGAACTCCTACGGTCCCGGCTTCGTGCGGACGGAGCGGGTGGTGCAGGTGGTGGGCGACGGCAACCCGGCGTTGAGCCGCGCCCGCCAACCGGAGGACACGGTGCCGGAGGTGCTGTGGCTGGCGCGGCAGCCGTTGGACTACACGGGCAACGTGCTCTACAACAACGAGTTTGGGAAAACCTGGGGGCCCGGCGTGGCGGCACAGGAGTTCAAGCACGACACGGCGCCCCAGTGGCAGCAGGGACGGTGACGGCCGACGACGCGCTGCGCCTAGTCGTCGCTGGCGGCGGGGCCGCGCAGGCGCTTGATGCGGCCACGCAGCGCCTTGCCACGCAGGCGTGCCTCCTTGGCGGCGCGTGGGGGCTTGGTCGCGCGTCGCGGTTTCGGCGGGCGAGTGGCCTGGCGCAGCAGCTCGACGAGGCGGAGCATGGCGTCGGCGCGGTTGCGAGGCTGCGTGCGGTGGCGCTCCGCGCGGATGACGAGCACGCCGGCGGCGGTGAGGCGCCGGCCCGCGAGGGCCGCGAGCCGTTGCCGCACGTCGGACGGCAGGGCCGCCTTGGACGTGT
>Ga0194132_10000838_pt1 | contig 62674 bp, 65 predicted proteins | sample TA2KigOf80mmetaG_FD_148612 | JGI IMG/M metagenome (GOLD analysis project Ga0194132, IMG submission 148612) | Freshwater microbial communities from Lake Tanganyika, Tanzania - TA2015054 Kigoma Offshore 80m | ecosystem: Environmental > Aquatic > Freshwater > Lake | place: Tanzania: Lake...
GCGCTTGGAGGTGGTGCGCCGTTCGGCAGACGCCAAAGGCTTTACCGTGTTGCCCCGCCGCTGGGTGGTGGAGCGGTCCTTCGGTTGGCTGGGGCGCTAGCGGCGCTTGTGTCGGGACTTCGAACATACCACCGTTTCCAGTGACGCTATGGTGTACTTGGCCAGTATCCGGCGCACGCTGCGGATGGTGACGACGGAAAATACGAATTAAAAAACACTTTCTAACACTGCGCAGATATTAATAAATGAGAAAGGCCAGCGGGAGTCATCGCTAAAAAGCCACCGCTCTGCATCTTGCGTCGTACGGTCTGTGTTCGAGCTTGGAGTTCGTTGAAAACAACTAATCGCGTCTTCGAGAACGGCACGCATCAAGGCGACCTCACCGCGGCTTGAATCCGTTCTGTTTACTGACCCATAGAATTGTTCTGGTAATACGGCGGCAGGGGGGAGCAACTGCGTTGCCGCCGTTAAGTCATAAAGGAACAATGGCAGTGCAGGTCGGTGAGATGAAGAAGCACGATTCGCTGAATGTTTCTTCATGGGGTATATTGCTGATTTTCCTGCTTTGAAGACAGGAAAAACCTCCTCCTTCTTTCTTATGTTTAGGGTTTCTCCCTACGATACTTAGGTAAAACAAGCAAGAGGAGAAAAAGTTGCACTGCGATCAGCGCTTTAATTTTTCGGTGAAGTACTTACGAAATTTCATAACCTTTGGGGCCACGACATACTGGCAATACGGTTGGTAGGGATTCCGCGCGAAATATTCTTGATGGTAATCTTCAGCTACATAAAAGGTGTCAAGTGGAGCGAGCTGGGTAACGATGGGATTCTCCCAAATTTTTTCTGCGGTGAGTTCCTTGATGGTTTCTTCCGCTGCGACCTTCTGTTCCTGCGAGTGATAGAAAATCGCTGAGCGATACTGTGTTCCCACATCTGCTCCCTGGCGATTCAAGGTCGTGGGGTCATGAATGGTAAAGAAGACTTTGAGTATATCTTTGTAGGAAACTTCGCGTGGGTCGAAGGTCAGTCGCACCACTTCAGCATGACCGGTATCACCCTCACAGACTTGGTAATAGGTTGGATTGGGCACAGTTCCCCCGCAATAGCCTGACTCGACCTTGTCGATGCCTTTCATGTCCAGGTAAACGGCCTCTAAGCACCAAAAACAACCTCCACCCAACGTTGCCATTTCTTTCCCGTTCTGTGTCGATGTGTGCACGTGTTCCGTACTCATTTGTGGTTCCCTCATTTTTTCTTCCTTCCCGGTGGCGGGAAGTATTTTGCTGTCCTTTGCCTACCATAGACTTTCTTCTATGTTTAGGGGTCATGGAGGGGTGGTGTTATGCGACGAAACAATTTCGTTTTTTGGGCCGTGCTGGTACTGGTGGTGATACTTAGGAGTGAGCGAGCCGACGCGCAATTCGGTACTTTCTTGCGCGATCAAGCTGGCCGGTTCGACTATTATGTCTTCAGTCTTTCCTGGTCACCCGAGTACTGTGCTGGAAATCCAGGAGGTGGTGGCTCGACTCAGTGCAATGGAGAGCGGCGGTTTGGCTTTGTGGTGCATGGCTTATGGCCGCAACACGATCGTGGCTATCCGCAGTTTTGTCGCAACAATTCTCAGGTCAACAAGGAGGTAGTCGAACGTCTCCTGCCGATCATGCCCAGTGAGCGACTGATTCGTCATCAGTGGAAGAAACATGGTACCTGCAGTGGAATGAATTCCGGACAGTATTTTGAGAAAGTCGAGGATGCGTTCGCCTTAGTTACCATTCCTCCACTGTATAAAAACCCTCAAGATGCAATGTCCGTTGCCCCTCGTCGATTGAAGAGTGATCTTGTTGCAGCAAATCGAAACTTCAGCGATCAGAACTTTGCACTCATCTGTAAAGGGCGGTTCCTGAGTGAAGTGCGGGTATGTTTAGATAAAGATCTGAACCCTCGGGCTTGCGGTAGGGAGGTGCGCGATTCGTGTCGTGCTGAGAAAGTGGTTCTTCGTCCAGTGCGGTGACAATAAACCGGGGGCGCGATTCACCGTGCCCCCGGTTGGTAGATTCCTATTTCTTTACAACTACCAACTCTAGGCGCCGATTCTGCGCTCGGCCTTCTTCGGTATCGTTTGAGGCAGTGGGTTTCTCTTGACCATGTCCCATGGTCGACAAACGAGCTGGAGCAATTCCACTTGCCTCCATAACGGCTTTGACCGAATCTGCCCGGTCTTGAGAGAGCTTCTTGTTAGCCTCGGCGTCACCGACACTATCTGTGTGACCTTCTAGTCGTGCTTCAGTCGAAGGATAGGCTGAGAGGATCGCGATCAGATCCTTCACTGTTTGTTCTGACTCCGGTGTAAGTTTTGTCGTTCCAAATTCGAAGTTCAGGTTATCAAAGACAAACGTCCGTGGAACAGTAGGATCTGCTGTGTCGGCCAAAAACTTTGCCAATCTATAGTTGAATGAACCCGAGGTGAGCGAGATAGATGCCCCTCCAGGTAACGCAATACTCTCGACTGGCGGCGCTGCCGGTGCAGGTGGCGGTGTCGGCTGTGCAACAGGCGCTGGCGGTGGCGGAGGAGGCGTTGGCCGAGCGACGGGTGGTGGCGTCATTTCGTGTTGGGCAACAGGCGCAGGTTGTTCGCTGCAACCGCGTGAGAAAAGAAACCACGGGATGAGAAGACCTGCGAGCAAGAGTGGGATAACCCACTTGCCTACGCCGCTTCCTCCGGTCGTAGTTTCGACCGCACGTGTGGCTGCAGCGCTGGCGGCTCCGGTAGCAACCCGTGCTGCTGTATCGGCCAAGCTAGAGCCGAGATTGCCGAGGTTCGCGAGCCCAAGAACGCCAGCAAGTCCTGCTGGCGCTGCTTTCGAGAGCAGATCTTTCTGGCCGAGGAGGAGACTGACAAGATTCGCTGGGTTCAGTCCTTGTGAAGTAGTTTCGCGTCCGAGTAAACCAAGCAGAAGCGGAGCAAGAAGACTGAGCAAGGAGGTTGCGGACGTTCCTTTGATTCCACTGCTATTCGCGACCAAGTCTGTCAGTGCTCCGAGTTTCCCACCGAAAACGATGCCGAGTAGATCCTTACCAGTCTTGAGGAAATCTTGTGTCGAACTCCCGCCACTGAGTAAGCCAGAAAGGTTACCCAAAAGGTTTGTCAGGTTTCCTTGTGTAAGTAAATTGATAAGCCGAGCAGGGCCGTCGGCGTTTGATGATGCAAAATTCAACAAACCTGCCAGTACACTGGGAATGGCACCGTCAACGGCCTTTTGCGTATTCGCGGGACTCTCTCCGATGAGCGCACTCACCTTCTGCATGATATCCGGAGTCAACGCCGTCTTTGCGAGATCTAAAATATTTACTGCCATACTCCTCCTCCTTACTGGAAAATTTACTTCCTTATCGTCATTGCTACAGTTAAGTGATGATCCCCTGCATTGCAAGAAAAAAGAGAGAAAGGATGTTTTCAGGTGGAGAAGCGTATAGACATGCCTCTCCACAGCACGCAAGTACGTAAAGTGGGGGAGGGAAAGGCAATGCGGGAGCCACTGTCTAATGCAATGCACGCACGATCACGATGTCCTTCTTGCTCATCTGGTGATCGAGATCAAGGGGAGGCAACATGGACCACGGAACGAAATGTGGTATAGTGCCGCCGCAATAAATGTCAGGTGCGAGTGTGAAACATGAAAGAGGCTCTTTGCTATCCTCATTCCTTTACATTCTCGTTATATTTTGTGCATCGCGTCTTTTGTAAGGGAGTCAAAAATGAAAAAGAGTGATACCCGCATTCTCACGACGCATGTTGGGAGTTTACCTCGCAAGGCTGCGCTCAGCGATTTGCTGATCCGTCAAGAACAAGGTGAAAAAGTTGATGTGGCAAACCTAGAGCGAGTTGCAGAACAAGCAGTGAAGCATGTGATTGAGAAACAGCTCGGAGCTGGTGTTGATATTGGAAATGATGGCGAGCAGCCACGGATCGGCTTTCAGACCTACGTGCCTCAGCGCATGACCGGATTTGCTGGAGAAAGTAAGCGGCCGGTTCCGCAAGATATGCGCGAGTTTCCCGATTTCATGGCGATTCTGCAACGGCGAGATATGGGTCGAGCGAAAGTCTTTAACGCACCAGAGGCGAGAGCTGAGGTTCAGTATGAAGACTTAACCGGCGTGCAAAAAGAGTGTGCTTTGACTCGTCGTTGTATGGACCAAGCGCCAAAGCAGTTTGTCGAGCGGTTTATGACTGCTGCCTCGCCGGGAATCATTTGCACGACGATGTTGAATGCCTATTACGATTCACACGAACGCTATGTGATGGCCGTCGCCGAACAAATGCGCAAAGAGTATGAGTCTATTCATGCACAGGGATTTGTGTTGCAACTTGACGCTCCCGACTTGGCAATGGAGCGAACCTTTTTGTTCCAAGATTTATCATTGCCAGAGTTCCAGAAGATCGTTGAATTACACATTACGGCAGTGAATCATGCGGTGCAGAACATCCCTGCTGATCGGGTGCGACTGCACGTGTGCTGGGGGAATTATGACGGCCCGCATAATCACGATGTACCGCTCGAAGACATCTTGCCGATTCTGTACCAGGCGAACGTTGGGGCATTGTCATTAGAAATGTCAAACCCACGCCATCAGCATGAATACAAAGTGTTCCGGAAACATAAATTACCCGATACAAAAATCCTGATTCCTGGAGTAATCGATTCAACAACGAATTATATCGAACCAGCAGAAGTGGTCGCCGATCGCATTTGCCAGGTCGTGGATGTGATTGGAGATCGCACGCGTGTGATTGCTGGTTCTGACTGTGGCTTTGGCACGTTCGCTGGTTGGGAAATGGTGGGTGAGGATGTCGTATGGGCGAAACTCAAAGCTTGCGCTGAAGGAGCGCAACTAGCGACAAAGAGATTGTGGGGATAAAAACAGGCGATAGGCTTCAGGCTGTAGGCTATAGGGCGAAAAGGCCATAAGTCAAAAAGGTAAGGCTGAAGAATTGTCCTACCCCTTTTCTCCCTGTATCCTTCGGCCTATAGCTTGAAGCCGGTTTTCTCATTCATTAGTTTGCGTTCTTGTGCTAAATTCCTTCGCTCATGTCATCGACAAATCCAAATCCTTCACCGAATACGACGCAGTCTCGTTCGATCCTCCAGACCATTGGTGCGGTATTCGATGGTATTCTTACATTTATCCGCAAAGCACCAATGGTCGTGTTGTTTGGTGCTTTTGCCGTCATTTTGTATTTTCAATACGACGACCAATCATCAGAAAAAGAACTCGCGAAATTCTCGCCGGTTCAGGAAATGGAACGCGAACCAGAGATTCCCGCGGATTTTCCGAAGGATGCCAATCCACACGTGTTGACCTGTGTTCACAAGGTGAACGCGGATCTCGATAAGAGCCTGTGGGCAGACGTGTATTACGGGATGGAAGTACGGCTCGACGGGAAGATGTTCGTCGCCAAGGTCACAGAGCAGTGGCAGGACTTGTCTGGCGATAAGCAAAAGACCGTCGTGCAGTTCATTGTCGACACCTGGGTGCAACATGCGCAGACCCTCAAGATATTCACTTCTGGTGAGGAAATGGATGAAGTGACGATCAAACGTCTACCGGATGACCACGTCGTGGCAACGTGGAAACCGGCAACTGGAGTCGAAATAATTAAAAATTAAAAATGGAGAATTAAAAATTGATATGAGCCTTCTTACTCATCAATTCTTCATTTTCCATTCTTCATTTTCCATTCTTCATTTTTCATTTGTGTAACATGTCTGATTTTTTTACTGTCGAATGGCAAGACAATGCGGTCGTGATGCTCGATCAACGACTACTTCCGACCAAAGAGATTTATCGCACCTACCGTGACTATCGCGGGGTCGCCAAAGGCATCAAAGATATGGTCGTACGCGGTGCGCCAGCCATTGGTGTTTCGGCGGCAATGGGTATTGCGCTTGGGGCGTATCAACTCAAGAAAGTGGGCGACGCCGAAGAGTTTGCACGACTCTGCCAGGTATTTGCAGCGACGCGTCCTACCGCGGTGAACCTGTTCTGGGCAATCGAGCGGATGCGTCGTGTGTATCAACGAGCGCAGAAGCAGGGCACCGACGCGATCCGTGAAGCGTTGACACGCGAAGCGTTGAAGATGCATGCGGAAGATATTGCTGCCAATCGTCGTATGGGCCGCTACGGAGCGACACTCATTCCTAAAGACGCAACCATTCTTACGCACTGTAATGCTGGGGCGTTAGCAACGGCTGGCTATGGCACTGCACTGGGTGTGATCCGTACCGCGTGGGAACAAAAGAAGAACATCTCAGTTTTTGTTCCTGAGACTCGGCCGTTTCTTCAAGGTGCGCGATTAACGGCATGGGAGCTGCAAAAAGAAGGTATTCCCGCAACGCTGATCACCGACAACATGGTTGGTCACTTTATGCAGCAAGGGAAAATTGACTGCGTGATTGTCGGCACTGACCGCACTGCTGCCAACGGAGATGTCGCGAACAAGATTGGTACCTACACGTCGGCGGTGTTGGCCGCTCGTCACAAGGTGCCGTTCTATGTCGCTGCGCCAACGTCGTCGATCGATCTGGCCTGTCCGAGTGGTAAGCAGATCCCGATCGAAGAACGCTCCTCACGTGAAGTGACGCATGTCTTTGGTAAGCAAGTCGCGCCAACTAACATGCGGGTTGCAAATCCGGCTTTCGATGTCACGCCGCACGAACTCGTTACGGCGATCGTGACAGAAAAAGGGGTGGCGCGAGGGCCGTTTCAGCGAACGCTCCCGCAGTTAGTCAAGGAGCAGGACGTAAGGACGAAAGGACGAAAAGGCGAAAAGGCGAAAAGATAAAACGTGCAAGACAGCGACAGAAGTCCCCCTCTTTCTTTTTCGCCATTTCCCCATTTTACTTTTTACCCCTGCCTTTATTACGCCGTCGTCCGTTGAATCTCCTCGACGAGGCGTGCGTGTGCCTGCGAGCCGATTGGCTCTGTAACAGAGGTCCGACGTTGTTGATGGTTCTTCAGTGTGGCAATGCGGTGGGCTGCTTCTTCCACGCGAGTGTGAGCAAGAACGCCGCTTTTTACCGCTTGCTCGCACGCATTGCGGGCCGATATTGCCAGGTCAATTTTATGACAAACCAGCAGCATGTCTGCACCAGCAGTGAGGGCACTGATAACGGCTTGATCGATAGTCGAGTGGCGAACCACTGCACCCATTTCCAGATCATCGGTGATAATCACACCATTGAACCCCATCTGCTGTCGCAGTAAGCCCGTGAGAATTTTCTGTGATGCAGTAGCGGGAAACTCCGGATCAAGCGCAGTGTAGACGACATGCGCGGACATGATCATTTCGATTCCCTCCGCAATGAGCTGCTGAAAAGGGTACAGATCAACCGTGCTCAATTCTTCAAGGCTGCGCTCGTCCTTGGGTTGGTCATCATGCGAGTCGAGTAAGGTCCCACCGTGTCCTGGAAAGTGTTTGCCACAGGGAATAAGTCCCGCGTCGCGCAGCCCACGCGCTTGCGCGCGCCCAAAAAGTGCGACCTGATAGGGATCAGTCGAAAACGCCCGATCGCCAATAACTGTATTGGCTGGGTTGGTAAGCACATCAAGCACGGGCGCGAAATCGAGATCAATGCCGACACTGCGGAGTTCGTGCCCCATAGCAAGGCCGACTCGATAGGCGAGATCGACAGAATTGGCTTGGCCCACCTTAAACATGGCGGGAAAGTGCGTGAACGGCGGTTGCAGACGGTGGACGCGACCTCCTTCGTGATCCAAGGCGATGATAGGCCGGTGTGTAGCGAACAATGAGTGAATTTCTGTACACAGGCTCGCGAGTGCCTCTGGAGTCGTGTAATTGCGACGGAAAAGAACAATGCCCCCGGGGCGCAACTCTTGGAGTTGTTGACGTGTTTCATTGTCTAACTGTGGTCGGGGAATGCCGACCATGAACAAAGAACCAAGGGTATCTTGCAAACGCATACAGGGCAGTTTAGCAGGGATCATACGAAGGACAAATCTTGAGAGGGAGGCTACTAGACAAGCGAAAGAAAAGTGTGCTATCTGCGCTGCCAAATTTTTCGCTGTACTTTCGACGATGAGAGGGAACTTGCGAGAGGAGCTGATGATGGGCGACGAAGTTGTCGACCCAGAAGCAAGACTCGCTAGGAGAGAGAAGAGAGTAGAAGGCGACCGCTTGGATCCACTATTAATTGGACCGAGACGGATGGCGATATAGGGAAACGGGTAGAAGGCGAAACGGGCAAAGGGCGTTCGTTATTCAGAAAAGGAAAACCGTGCCCCGCTTTTCTCCAGTGATCTATGCAGCCTTTCGGGCTTGGTTGTGAGGAGGAGAGACTCATGACCGCTGCTGCACCTAAAGTGACTGTCCCTGAACTGCAACGTTTCAAAGCCACGGGGCAGAAAATCACGGCACTTACCGCCTACGATTATCCGTTTGCCCGTATTCTCGACGGCTGTGGGATCGATGTGTTGTTAGTTGGTGATTCTGTCAGCACCGTTGTCCAAGGGATGGACACCACCATTCCGGTTTCTATGGACGAGATGGTGTACCACTGTAAGCTTGTCACGCGCGCACGTCCTCGTGCCTTGGTGGTAGGGGACATGCCATTCTTATCGTATCAAGCTGGCACTTGCGATGCGATTGCCAACGCTGGCCGCCTGTTGAAAGAAGGTGGCGTTGAAGCCGTTAAGCTAGAAGGTGGTGTAAACATCGCGCGAGTGATGAAGGCGATCGTGAATGTCGATATTCCGGTGATGGCCCACATCGGCCTGACTCCGCAGTCGGTACATCGCATGGGTGGGTTCAAAGTCCAAGGCAAGAAATCTGGCCGCCAGCCTGGCGCACGCGAACGTCTGATTGAAGATGCCCAGGCTGTCGCTGATGCGGGGGCCTTTGCCGTTGTACTTGAAGGGGTACCAATGGACCTTGCCCACGAGATTACTCAGATGCTACCGATTCCGACGATTGGCATTGGTGCCGGGCCATATTGCGACGGGCAAATTCTCGTGATTCACGACATTCTTGGTTTGTCTGAGCGCTATGCGCCGAAGTTTGCCAAACGGTATGCCGATCTGCACGGCGTCATCTCTCAAGCGGTGAATACCTATATGAGCGAAGTGCGTAGCGGGACGTTCCCGGCGGATGCACAGTCGTTTCATTAGAGGCTAGAGGCTTGGGACTAGGGGCTTGGTAGAGATGGGAACACAAGTCTCTAGCCTCTTGTCATCGAGTTCATATATGAAAATCATCAACCATATTCCAGACATGCAGCAGTGGTCAGAAGCGCGTCGGCTCGAAGGAAAGAAGATTGCCTGCGTGCCGACGATGGGTTTTCTTCATGATGGGCATCTCAGCTTAGTGCGTGAAGGGAAGAAGCGTGCGGACCTTGTTGTTGTCACGATCTTCGTGAATCCGATGCAGTTCAACCAAGCTTCGGACTTTGACAAGTACCCGCGCAATGTTGAGCAAGATCAGCGCATGCTCGAAGAAGTGGGAACCGACGTGCTCTTTTATCCCACCGCACCAGAAATGTACCCAGAGAATTTTCAGACTGCGGTTGAAGTAGAAAAGGTCACCCAACCGCTTTGTGGAGCATTTCGTCCGGGACATTTCCGTGGTGTCACGACGGTGGTTGCCAAGCTCTTCAATATCGTCAAACCGCACTTTGCCATCTTTGGCGAGAAAGACTTCCAGCAGTGTGTGACGATTCAGCGCATGGTCAAGGATCTCAATTTCGATCTTGAGATTATTCCTATGCCAACGATCCGCGAGACTGATGGCATTGCCATGAGTTCGCGCAATGCACGATTGAGCGAGAGCGAGAGAAAAACTAGTCTTTGCATCTCGCGCGCGCTGAAACAAGCGCAGGACCTGGTCACCAAAGGTGAAAAGCAGAGTGACAAGATCTTACAGATGGTTCGTGATACCTTAGCGCAAGCTGGTGGTACACGGCTGGAGTACGCGTCGTTGTGTCATCCTGAAACGCTGGAAGAAACCACGCAAATCTCCGGGCCAACGCTGCTCGCAATTGCCGCGTGGGTTGGCGAAGTACGGTTGATTGATAATAGAGTGCTGCGATAAGCTTTCAGCTATCAGCCTTCAGCTTTCAGCCCAAAGATGTTACTGACAAGTATACGATCCAGGTTTAAGCTGATCGCTGAAAGCTGACTGCTGAAAGCTGTGACATGCCACGCCCAACCACACCCCAAGAAAAAACGATTTGCGTCAACCGTCGCGCGCGCTTCGACTATGAAATCGAAGAGAAGTTCGAGGCGGGCATTGTGCTGACTGGTGGTGAAGTAAAGTCACTGCGTGACGGACGAGCGCAACTGAAGGACAGTTATGGGCGCGTCGAGAGGGGAGAGATGACCCTGATCAACGCGCATATCAACGCCTACGAGCCTGCCCATTATTTTAATGTTGACGCTACGCGCACGCGTAAACTTCTGATGCACAAGAAGGAGATCATGCGGTTAATGGGAAAAGTGCAGGAGCAGGGGTTGACCCTGATTCCATTGCGCTTATATTTCAAGAATGGTCGTGCGAAAGTTGAGTTAGCGCTCGCGCGTGGAAAGAAGACTTACGATAAACGCGAAACGATCCGCGCTCGTGAAGTCCAGCGTGATATCGCGCGTGGGATGCAGCGCAACTTGAGAGACAAAGTGCGTAGTACGTGATGCGTGTTACGTGTTACGTAGAGCGTCGGAGAATCATACCTGACCTCACGAAAGGGCGTCCACGTAATACGAAACACGTTCTACGTCTGAGGGGGCGATCTGGGTTCGACGGGGGCTGGAAAGCCAAGGCGGCAATGTCGGGGGCTGTTTACCCGTAAAATTGACAGACTGCAAATTTAGCTGCAGACAACGCTGAATACGCCCTCGCTGCCTAGTGCAGTGAGCGTTCTACCGGTTCGCGCCCGTAGGGCCGACTAGGACGTCATAAATCGGGATAGGGTCTGCGTTGCGCCGCAGGGCGCAGGTCCGAAACTTCGCTGCTGCTGATCCTAAAGAATCCCGCTCACGGGAGTTGATAGGATAAGAACAAATCGTGAGCTATGCATTGTAGATGCTTTCGGTAGACCACTCTCGGACGGGGGTTCAATTCCCCCCGCCTCCATTTTCTTTTCTTACTGCTCCATCTTTTTGTGGGCAAAAAATCTTTTACCTTCATCGCAGTTCTCGTTGTAGATTGGTACGCGCGCAGGCAATATCTCTGGGGAGGAGTATTTCTATGGACTGGCAAGAGCGCATTGTTGTGAATCCTGACATCTTGGTTGGAAAACCAGTGGTAAAGGGCACTCGCTTGGCTGTTGAATTTATTGTCGACTTGTTAGCACAAGGATGGCCAGAATCGGAAATCCTACGTAACTATCCTGGCCTGACTCGTGACGATATTCTTGCCTGCTTAGGTTACGCGAGTGCAGTGTTGCGTGCTGAGAAAATATATCCCTTGAGGTTCTCGGAGAATGCGCATTCTCGCCAATGAAAACTTTCCCGGCGATGCGGTAGAGGCTCTCCGGCAAAAAGGACATGATGTCGTTTGGGTGAGGACGGATGCGCCAGGAAGTGACGATCGAACCGTCCTTCAGAAAGCACGGCAAGAAGAACGGATCCTTGTGACATTTGATAAAGACTTCGGTGAACTCGCCTTTCGCTTTGGTCTTCCTGTGACAAGTGGCGTTATTCTCTTTCGTGTCAGAGCACCTTCCTCGGAATACGTAGCGCGAGTTACTGTAACGGCAATCGACAGCCGATCGGATTGGGCTGGGCATTTCTCGGTAGTTGAAGAAGGCCGAATTCGTATGGTGATTCTTTCTCCGGTAAGAACTACCTGATTTCTGATGGCACTTCTCACTTCTTACAAAGATGAAAGGAATTGCCCCAAATCTGTTTCGTCAAGTTCTTCCCTTTTCATCTCGCGAGCAATCCGCCAATTTTCACTTTTCCCCCAACTGCGAGTTGCACTTCCAAGCTTTTCATACGGTTCTAGCGCTTGATATGTTTCTCCCTTGAAAGCCGCTTTTATCGCACGAACTGTGAAGTAATTCTCTGTCGCGCGACGCTCAAGGATATGACACTTGATCCCTACTCGACGACAAAGGTCGACAAACGCTTGTCTCTGCGGGGACAGAGGTTCGTTGGCTTGCGAACGTTCACTGTCGATTACTGCAAAGATATCTGAGGAAATTCGCTTAATCTCTTCAAGTTCTCCGTCACGTGACCCATGGATCATCTGCGAGCCACCCAGGGGTAGAAGGACGACCTGGTGATCTTTTTGGTACAGGCGAAGCAGTTGCTGAATTGTCTTAATTTCGGTGCTACCTTCCACGAGTAGAATTTTATTGAATCCCAACTCTCGGTAGCCAGAAAAACTCAACTCTCCAAGAAATTCCGCCAAACGTAGAGTATTGTCGAATTGGACGACTTCGCTTTGCCCTTCAGTAACCTTACGGACAGAGTAGATCCTTTCTGAACCGGCTCGTGCTAATCCGATGCTATGAGTTGCGAAGAGCACTCCTTCACTGGCGTAATCGCCTAATGTTGTGAGGAAGTCGAGTTGAAGCGATGGATGAAGATTGAGTTCTGGCTCGTCTATAAGTATCCAAGCTGGTTTCCTGATTGCAGCAGAGGCAAGAACAAGAATGAACTGTGCCAATCCTGCGCCAAGTTCTGGCAGCTTATAAGGTTTTTCGTTGACGACGAGTTGGAGCGTTTGTCCATCCGAGGTAGGGTTTATTTCTAGCGCTTCAAATCCAAACAGATGTCTTAGGTTTTTTGTGAGGTTATGAATTACATTCTGCTGCCGTTTTGATTTTCCTAGCTTGTATTATCTCCGGATTTGAACGAAAGCTTGCCCGACTTTGATATCAAAATAGTCCTCGTTAGAAGTGAAGCCGAGAATGTTTCTGAATGGTCCAATATACAGGGTATTTGCAAGTGATTGAAAGAATGGCAACAACATCTCCACGTCGGCGACAGGGCTTTGATCGACCTGCTGCAAGAGCGTTCCGTTTGAAGAAGGTTTGTGTCCACCGAAGTCTAACCAATTATCGTCGACAGATAATCGAAGGAATGGAGTATCGGAGTTTCTAGGGAGTTTTAGAGATACTCGTGTGACAGCCAACTGATGAATGCTAGATGTTGGAGAAAACGTGAAGACAAATTGGATCTCTAGATCCCGGTTGTTGCCGTTATTGAACACCTCTTCGATATCAAAAACGGATCTAGGAAAGTTGAAACTAGCAGCCTTGGTCATAGTAGCTATAATCCCATCAACGTTGGTTCCGATCTTTTGGAAAAGCTCTCGGAATTCATAGAAGAACTTGAGCAGTGACGACTTCCCAGAGTTGTTCACGCCAATGAAGCTCGTAAAACCCTTTCGGAGTGTGAAGCGAGCGGGCTTCGAGTCATTGAAACAGCGATAATTTTTGAGCGTTACTCCAACTGCCATCGCATCTCCTGTCACTTTTGGTGCCGAAAAGTTTCTTTTTATTTGGCATAGCGTTCCCTCATGATTAATGCAACGCGAGCATCGTCATGTTTTCTTTTTCCCTACAACGAGTTTTTTTCCTACCCATTTTCCTTTAATAACGATAGAGAGAAGAACGGAGGTTGCGTATGGGGTTTCGCTTTTTCAAACGGGTAGGGCTGGCCAAAGGGGTGACGTTGAATTTGAGCAAGTCTGGCGGATCGGTGTCGCTTGGGCCGCAAGGTGCGAAGTTGACGCTTGGACCGCAAGGTGCGCGGATCAGTTTGGGTATTCCTGGCACCGGTTTGTATTACACGACCAACTTTTCTCTGGGAAAACTTGGCAAGATGTTTGGCGGTTCTTCTGAAGCGGAAGCTGCACAAACACCACAAGCTCCAACTGCAGAGGAGACGCAAGCTCCTTCGCAAACTCCACAAGAAACAGAAAATGCCAAAGCGACTAAAGAAGCGTTGACGCAACTGCAAGTTCCTGACGATCAAAAAGCACTGGCCGATGGCTGTAAGGCGCTGGCTGACGGCAATGAAGATGCCGCGTTCGCCCATCTGCAGCAGGCAACGCATCTTGCCGATGGGGCATTCTTAGCTGGGGTGTTAGCCTTCAAAAGAGAGCAGTTTGCCGATGCCGTGCAATACCTTGCCGCTGCAGCTGATAAAGAGGCGGAGCTCGGCCGGTACTTATCGAACTATGGGATCGGTGCAACCCTGAGCTTGCCTGTGACTGAGGAAGTGACCGCATTGATCACCCCGACGGTGCATGGTGCGTTACTTGCCTTGGCAGAAGCGTACCAAGCACAAGAGAAAATCCCGGACGCGATTGTTTGCCTTGAGCGGTTACAACAACGTGGGCCCGTTGATGTGGTAGTGGAATTATCCTTGGCCGAGTTACTCGCTGAAAACCACAGCGACAAAGAGACGCTCCAGAAAGTGGTAAAACTCACCGAAAGTGTAGAGAACGAGTCGGCCGTGCATGCCGCGTTGCTATTGTGTAAAGCCCAGGCCCTCCGAGGGCTGGGACTTCTTGATGCTGCCGCGGATGTCTTGACGACAACCTTACGCCGCCAGAAAGACCGTCCCGATGAGTTGCTGCGAGCGTTACGCTATGAGCGTGCGTTGGTCTATGAAGGACAAGGTCAGGCGAAAAAATCGCGCACGGAGTTAGAGAAGATTTACGCTGAAGACCCGAACTACGAAGATGTTGCTACGCGATTAAGGGTTTAGGCATGTACTGCCCTCGTTGTGGAAGAAAAATGCAGGTGCAAGCGCATCGACCCCACAAACAGGAAAAATGGCGATGCGGTGCCTGTGGCAAGGTTCGCATGAAACCAGTAGCGAATCGTGCTAAAGAACGTACACGTCGGTGGCAATAAATATGTGATGGCTTTGTGGAGGGGAGGTGGATATGAGGTTGAATCTCGCTGTCGTTTACGCTCTGTTCGTGATTGTTCTCCAGGCCTGTGGTTCTGACCACACTGGCGACCAAATTATCGATCTGCAGAAGCAGCTCTCTCTCCTATCGCGTCAGGTAGAGGACGGACGCAAAGAAATCACTGCACTGCAAGAAACAGATAAAGGTCTTCGGCAATCACTTGACGTTGCCGAAGCGGAAATTAATCGACTCAAAGCATTAGAGACATTACCGCCAAGCACGACGAAGGGATCGTTAGAAGAAGAAGATCTCTCGGTGACCCCAGTGCCGATGCCAACTCGACGATTACCTCTCGTGCCCAAATCGCGCCCGTCGTTTTCCGTCGCAACGGTGCAAAAAGACAAAACGAAGGTATCGTGCCCTCAAGTCTGGGCACTCCTCGGACAGGGAAGAAATGCAAGCGAAACCGCAAAAACGTTGCGAACTAATGTTGAACGGGTACGCTCATGTGAACAACAGGTGGGGAGGAGTCGGGTCCGTTAAGAGGTGACGCTCTATTTTTTTTTCGTGCCAGATGATTTTTTATCTGTAGCGGGAGCTTGCTGCTCACTCTGTCGCTGTCTGAAATTGACGTACGCAGACAGCAACCCTGGAAGATCGAGAGGGGATTCGGTTTCGCGCAATTTGCCGCCTGGTTTAACCAGTTCATCTGAACCACCAGGCGAAATTATCACATATCGTTCGCCTAACAAGCCTTTCGTTAAGATGGAGGCAATCGCGTCATCCTGTACAGGGATACCGTCGTGCAGTTTCAAGGAAACCTCAGCGCGCGTGCCGTTGAGTCGGATCGCAGTGACGTGGCCAATCCGAACGCCCGCAAGTTCTACAGGCGAGCCAGGGCGGAGGCCTCCAGCATTTGAGAAGGCAGCGTGAATGGTGTATCCACTGCTGTGTCCAAAATCGGCTTCTCCAAGTTGAGTGAACAAATAAATCAACGACAACGCACCAACCAGAAGAAACCCGAATACCCGTGCACCTAATCCTAGTGACTGCATGACAGGCGTGAGTGTAGCAGGCCGATTTCTCTCTCCCAAGGGCCTTTCTCTCTAGTACCGTAGCGCGTACGTAAGCTAAGATTCCTGGATTCCCCTCTTGAGCTTTCGGCCCGTAGCCTCGTTTATTCCTGCCTGACAATAATATTCCCTTCGCTTCGAACCGTCGCAGTTCCAGAATCGGGAGCGTTCAGATCAAAAGATACATCTACATCTTCGAGCGTGAGTTCGGTACTTGCGGAAAGCCCTTTCAGGCGTCCGCTCGTGTCTTGAAAGAGGGCAATTGGATCACCTCGGTCAATTGTTCCATCTTGATTAACTCCGACTTGATCGAGAAGAAACACGATAGTGAGATCACCCGCGGCCAAGTGTGAGACGCTGAAGCTCCGATCTTCACCGATAATGCCAACTTCGGCATCTCGAAAGTCCTGAAACGTGCCAGGATCACGTAAGTCAACAAAAACAAAGACGAGGAGTGGTCGCGCGGTAGCTGGGCGCAGGTTAAAAATGTTGCCTTGCACAACGGTTTCCTCCACGCGACGAGTTCCACTCTGGCCGCCTCCGGCTTTTGCGCCGAAACGAAACGAGGATTCTCCACCTTTGCCGATACGTAGACCATCTTTTTTATTGGTACCGAATTCGAGATCGCTACCACACGCAATACAGAAGCAAGAAAAGAAGACCAGAATAATTCCACGCCACATGCCATACCTCCCACTACTCAGAAGTTGTGTAGAACAAATCTGTGGAGAGGTCAAAAGTGACCAAAGGACAAGGATAGTTGCAAACAGACGGTATTCCCCATAAGAAAACGACGCCATGAGAAATTGGAGATTGCGGATTGCGGGTTGCGGATTGCGGATTGGGCTGTGTCTTATCGGGGCTATTCTCTTGGTATCGAGTAGAGATGGTTGGGCGCTAGAGAGTGATCTTGTCACCAAAGGCCGTTATGTCTTTGCGCTTTCTGGTGGTTGTGGTTGTCATACGGCAGAGGGTGGACCAACCAATGCAGGTGGTCGACCCTTACAGACACCATTCGGTACATTCTATGGGACCAATATTACTCCTGATCCCAACCACGGCATAGGCAAGTGGACTGATAAAGAGCTGATCGATAGTCTGCGTTTAGGAATACGACGGGACGGATCAGTGATGAGTCCGGTGATGCCGTATCCAGCCTTTAGCGGCATGAGCGACGAAGATGTGGTCGCCTTAGTTGCCTATTTGCGTACGTTGCCTGCCATCGCACGAGAAAATCAGCCTCACAAGCTGTCTATTCCCTTCAGTAATATCGGTAATCGTCTCTGGCGGTGGTTGTTTTTCACTCCGATGACAGCTCCAGCACAGGCACCGACAGCGGGAATTGAGCGAGGACGTTACATTAGTGAGCATGTTGCACATTGTCAGGAATGTCATACTCCTCGTACGCTGTGGGGAACGCTTGATCGTTCTCGTGATCTGGCTGGGAACCCCAGCGGCATTGATGGTGAAGTGACGCCGAACATTACTCCTGATCCCGAGACTGGCGTGGGCAAGTGGAGCGATGACGAGATGGTCTCGTTACTCAAGAGCGGGTTTCTGCCCAATATGGACAACGTGCAAGGATTGATGGCCTTGGTAATTGAGGGAGTACCCGAAGGCGGTTACAAAGATATGACCGATGCGGATGCGCAAGCTATAGAGCAATATCTCAAAAATATTCCGCCGATCGTGCAGAAAATCGAGACAAAAAATAAATAACTGTGTTCCTAATGCAGGAGAGGAGAGCGGGATGAAACGTAGTGTGTTGACGGTGGGAATAATCGTGGTGGCAGGGTGGTTAGGAGTAAGTGTCGCTCATGAGAATCATGCGAAGCACTTGCCTGATGGAAAGGACGTCATCGCTTTTCGCACCTACCTGATGGAAAGTATTGGTGATAACGCCAAGGAGCTGAACGACAAGATTAAAGCGGGAAAAGTGAAAGAAGCAAAAGTGAACGCTCAGTCGATCGCACTCCACTCGACTCGTATCGCCGAGCTTTTTCCTAAAGGAAGTACCTCAGAGACTTCTCGCGCAAAAGACGAGATCTGGCAGAAGTGGGATGAGTTTGTCAAAGCTTCGGATGAGTTTCGTGTCAATGTCGATGCTCTTGGTGCTGCTACTGCTGACAACAACGTAGAAGAGGCCAAGACGCAACTCAAGAAAGTCTTTGCTGACTGTAAGAGCTGCCACACTACCTTTCGTAAGCCAGATAAAGATGAACAAAAAAACTGATTGTGCGTCTCATACGTAGATAAGAAAGTGTACGGCAAGAGATCACGTCACAGAGGTGCGGTTTTTTCTCAGTCAGGGGTTGCGATCTCACAAATGATGATTATTTTCTTACGCATTGAGTCTTCCACGTGTCTGTTCTCCCCAGCAGACGAACGTGGCCAAAGCCCCCGGGTTTACCCTCCTTTATCCGGGGGCTTTTTCTTTTTGTTGGAGTCTTCCTTTGCTGCCGAATATTTACTTGCACCGCTATAGGAAACGTGAAATAAAATTGTATAGCTCCTTGTATGGAGGTGCCTTCCGTGTCAGGTCTCACCGGTTTTCATGCGTTATGCAGTCGAGATGCGGTCCTGAGCAGTGCTGAAAATTTCATCCTCTATCTCCTGCTCGAAACTAAAGCCCAAGGGGCCACCGCAAAAGGGCGCCTACCGCTCAATCTTGGTATTGTCCTCGACCGTAGCGGGTCGATGTATGACGAGAAGCGGCTCGACTACGTCAGTGAAGCGATCAAATATCTCGTTGATCAACTCGGTCCCAATGATCGCGCAACTGTTGTTGCCTTTGCTGATAAGGCTGCAGTCGTCGCTACGGCAGACGATCTGCAACGTGATAAGAGTCGAGTGAAAAGAGCTATCGATGACATTGACCAGTTAGAGATTGGTGGCGGCACCCAGATGGCGTTGGGAATGGAAGCTGCCATTGCGGAGATCGAAAAAAACTATTCGCCTAATCGACTCAATCGCCTCCTACTTTTGACCGATGGGCAAACCTACGAAGAGCGAAAGTGCTTCGATCTTGCTCGTAAGCATCGTGATCGCATTTCCTGTAGTACGCTAGGTGTGGGCATTGAGTTTAATGAAAAACTGCTCATGGAAATAGCCGAAGCGAGTGGGGCGAACTATCATTTCATTGCTGAACCGGCGACCATTCCGGGAATCTTTTCGCGTGAACTCGAAGGTCTCCGGAATGTGGCGCTGACAAACGCACGCATTGAAGTACGGCTTAGTGCTGGCGTGCAAGTCAAGGAAGTCTTTCGCGCCAGTCCACAGATTTACCCCATCAAAGAGGCGACTCCAGATGCTGAACGATTGCTCAAGATTCCCCTTGGTGATGTCGAATCGAGCACGCCAAGTTCTGCACTATTAGTGCTAGTGCTTCCGCCTCGTAAACCTGGACGTGTTCGCATTGCCCATGCGCAACTCTGCTACGACACGCCAGACGCACGAGACCAACGTGATGATGCGGAAGCTGTCGTTATGTACACGCTTGAACGTGATGCTGTCGGTAAAGCGAATGGCTACGTGATGAACCTTGTCGATCAAGTCAGCATTGCGAAAATCCAGATGCAAGCCGAGGCTGCAGTGGCATCGGGGAATGTTGATAAAGCAACCCGTTTGTTGGGAAACGCGATTGCTGGAACGCAGCGGTTAGGTAACACCAAGGCGACACAGGCATTAGTCTCGCTCCAGAATGAAATGAAGAAGACTCAGAGCCTTTCGACTCGGGCTGCGAAGACACAATTACTGACGGCACAAGCGACGCTACGAAAAACTCAGATGCTCGATCCAGAAAGCGTCAAAGACGCACTCCGGGAGTAATGACCAGAAAGTTCGGAGTTTAGAGTTAATAAGGAGAAATATATGATCCGTTGTTCTGAGTGTGGCCACGAGAACATGGATGGGCTCGAATACTGTGATGCTTGTGGAGCGAAGCTCCCGGTTGGCACCCCAGCTGAACCTGCTGCCGTGGCAGTTCCTGCAGTCGCTCCCGTTGTAGCCCCAGAGCCACCCTCTGCCGAAGCCAGTGCTCCTGCTGAACCTGCTGCCGTCGCTACCGCTGCTGTTACTCCTGCTACTCCAGCCCCAGCGCCTACACCTTCCACGGGAACCATACAACAGGCGCAATTAACTATTTTGCGCGGTGGTACGGTTGGGAAAGTTTTTCCTTTGCAAGCGGGCGACAACCTGGTTGGTCGCTGGGACCCCGATTCTGGTTCTTTTCCTGAAGTTGATATGGAACACGATGATCCTGAAGCACGGATCTCGCGCAAACATGCTCTCATTCGCATGAACGATGCCATTACCATCGAGGATATTGGGAGTCTCAACGGCACGTTCGTTAACCGTGGCAAGCGACTGGAACCAGGATCACCGGCAGAGTTAAAGGATGGTGATGAAGTGATCGTTGGTAAGACGTTCTTCAAACTGTCCATAGGATAGCCTGTATCGTTGACCTTCTGAACCGAGGCTGGTGAACTATGAGCGCAGTCCCACAACCGGCCTCCCTGCCGCTTTCATCGACAGATATTTCCTGCCCTGAGTGCGGGCAAGAAAATCCTGCAGAGGAGGCCTATTGCACTGCGTGCGGTGCCGCGTTGCAAAGTGAGCCGTTGCCACCGCCGTTAACTCCCCTTAGTCCAGGAACGTTACTCGCGGACACGTATACGATTGAGACAGTTGAACCTCTGGGACGCGAGAATCGTTACCTCGCTGTTGATGCAACCTCGCCGGGGGGCTCAGTCCTGCTGCGTGAACGTGCCGGTGAGGAGGCTGAGCCGTTCCAAACGCTTATTGCCCGTACTGCCGAACTGAAGCATCCAGCGTTCTTGATTCCTGACCGCGTGATGAGTCAAGACGATCGCGTGTATCTTGTCTGCCCTCGAGTCCCTGGCATCAAGTTGTCCGAACGGATCGATTGCACGAGCGAGCGCGAAGCGGTGAGTTGGGGAGTACAATTGTGCCAGGCCTTGGGCGTGTTGCATCGGCGAGAGTTGCTCTGCGTAGACTTACCGCCCGAGGGTGTGTTGCTTGACAAAGAAGGGCGGGTGCGAATCACGCAGCTCAATGCCTCGGTGGCGAAGGGGGAGGTTCTTGATCCGCCACGTGTCACTGATGGTTATTCCGCTCCCGAAGCCTATAAGCCAGGGTTGTTTGCTGCGACAGCCGATGTTTTCGCCGTAGGCGCACTCTTATATACGTTGCTCGTGGGAAAGCGGCTGCCTATCGAGGGCTGGCTTGTGCAGTATGAACCGCCGGTGTTCTATCCAGAAAAGGTCCTCTCGCCTAATCTTGAACGCGTGTTGCGTACAGCGTTAGCCCTGGACCCCAAAGAGCGATATGAGAGTCTCGATGCCCTCAAGGCAGCACTATTGACCTGCAACCAGAAGAGCCTGGTGCGTTCGGCGTGGTTGACAGACGTGGGTCAGATCCGGGAGCACAACGAAGATGCGGTGCTGGTCAAGGAAGACGGGCAAGGGACTGTTGCTGGCAACGCTTTCACTGGTCTGTATATCGTTTCTGATGGTATGGGCGGTGCAGAAGCCGGAGAAGTCGCCAGCGCGTTAGCGATCGAGACTGTTGCTCGACACATCGAACGTGCGCGCGTCGAGACGCCACCCCAAGACGAAGCCGCGTGGGAACAGTGTCTGCGTGAAGCTGTTGAAGCAGCCAATGCGACCATTCTGACATACGCAAAAGACCACCCGAGTGCGGCAGGGCTTGGGGCAACAATCGTCGTTGTGTTACTGCAGAACCAGCGCGCAACATTGGCATGGGTGGGAGACAGTCGGATTTACCTCTGGGAACAGGGACAGCTTCAACAGCTCTCGCGTGATCACTCGTTGGTGGCGCGCTTGGTGGAGATCGGCCAACTCACGGCTGACGAAGCACGCACTCATGAGCATCGCAATGTCTTGATTCGCTCGTTAGGGAGCAAAGAGCAAATTACTGTCGATACCATCAGCCGGCCACTGCGCCGGGGAGCACGATTGTTGCTCTGTAGTGATGGTTTAACCTCTCACGTAGAAGATGGGGCAATTGCCGATATTCTGAGCCGTCATCGAGAACCCGTTGCTGCGACGTCGGAGCTGATCGTTGCTGCGAATGCTGGGGGAGGAAGCGACAACATTTCGGCTGTGGTAGTATTTCACGAGTAGTGAGGACTATCTGCCATGCCGCGCAACGAGAATGGACAGCTTGAGCCTGGAACGCTTCTCGCGGGAAGATACCGTGTCGAGCGCTTCCTCGCTGGCGGTGGCATGGGGCTTGTGTACATTGCCAATGATCAACGTCTGGCAGATCGACGCTGTGCAGTCAAAGAGATCTTTGACCGATTTACCAACCCAGAAGAACGGGCCCGAGCCATTGAGTATTTTCACCGTGAGGCAGATACCCTCGCCCAACTGAATCACCCTGCGATTCCCGCCATCTTCGATCGTTTCGGTGAAGGTCATTGCCATTACCTGGTGATGGATTTCATCGAAGGAACCAACTTGGAAAACGAGTTGGCCAACCAAGGAGGTTCGCTTCCTGAGAGTCGTATTATTGAGGTTGGTCGTGAATTGAGCGACGTCCTTTCCTATCTCCACAGTTTTGAACCTCCGGTCATCTACCGTGATATGAAGCCCGGCAACGTGATTATCACGCCGAGCGGACGAATAGTGCTCATCGACTTCGGGATCGCGCGTATTTTTACTCCCCAAGGCAAGGCAACGTTGATTGGGACTCCAGGATTTGCGCCGCCGGAACAGTATGCTGGGTCAGTCGATCAGCGTTCTGATATCTACGCTCTCGCTGCGATGATGCACTACATGCTCACTGGCCGTGATCCAGAGAAAAATCCACCATTCTCGTTCCCGCCAGTCCATTCGCTCAAACCAGAAGCCTCGCCGTTTCTAGCCCAAGCCATTGATACTGCCCTGGCGTACAAACCTGAAGAGCGTCCCGAGAGTGCTGAGGCATTTAAGGAGATGTTTCTCTATGGACGCGGGCTTAAGGCGCCGGTTGTGCCCCCAGCGTCGAAGTCGGCAACGCAACCTCTCCAGCCCTTGGACGGTGCCGTTGGCACGAATGTCGAAGTTGCCGAAGAAATGCGACCGGTGCGTAAACGACACTGGGGACGACGACTCGCAGCTCTCGTCTTGATTGGGTTGTTCGGCAGTGTCGCATACAGTGTGGTCACCAGCCCCGATTTGTTGAACGGTAACGTCATGACTCGCTGGGGAGAACAGATCCCTTGGCAGAGAATTGAAGCGTGGCTACCGGAATCGCGACAAGAGCAGTTTCGTCAGTTCGTCGCGAACCTTCCTTGGGAACGTGAGAAACGCGTACGTGCGTTGCGAGCCGACCCTCTTGAGCTAGTGTCAGTCAAATTGTTGAACACGTCGCGCGATGGGACCCCACTGCCCACCCAGAAAGGCACCTATCTTGATAGTGAAGTCCAATATCTGACATGGGAAGTCGTCTTGAAGAACCGTCTGGCTGGAGTGGAAGGGGCAACCTATCGACTTGAAGGGCGTTTTTTTGATCCCGAAGGTGGTGCTGCTGGGAAGAGTGAAGGGGGCCGGTTTGTCCGGCCAGAAGAAGAACAAGTCAGTCTTCGTGGCGTCACCCTGCTCGAAGGACTTAAGGAGCGAGCAAAAGGAAACTATCAGTTTGAGCTGTACTGGGGCGAGAAGAAACTTGCTACGCAAGATATTCGTATCGAAGCTGAGCCCAAGAAAGTCGCTGCTGCCGCAGTACCTCCCTCCGAAGGCGGAACCTTGCCAGTGCCCGTACGGCCAACGTCACCATTGCCTGATCCTGCAATCGAAGAGCGTACCCGCCGTCTTGCTGAAGAAGCGAAACGTGCGGCTGAGGAGATGAAGCGCCAATCTCTGATTCATGAGCGTAGCAAGAAGCCACTGGATCTCGTCTCCGTGCGTTTTAGCAATACCAGCAAAGAGGGGAAGCGCTTATCAGGACAAGGAGATAAATTTCCGGCATCGAAAGTCCGCTTCATTGGTTGGGAAGCGCAGTTTCGTAACCGCTTGTTAGAACTGGTCCCAGCGTATCATCGAATTGAAGCAACCTACTATGCCCCGAACGGTCAACCTCTAGGAACCGTGCAGGATGCAAAGCAGGTGGAACTTGAAGCGAAGGAGGTCACGTTTACTGCACGAATTGGGAGGTCCACCGGTGGGGCATTTGTTCCTGGAACCTATCGTGTCGACTTTTATCTGAATGGATATCCACTGTCATCAAAGAAGTTCACGGTTGAGAATGATCAAGAACAGCTGGTGAGTAGAGAACCTCCACCCCCGGTGCGAGAAACTCCCCGAGATGAACCTCCACCACGTGAGGAGCGCCCTTCGTCACGTGGTGATCTTGCCAGTATGCTTCAACATCATACCGGAAGTATGCTTGGGCTAGATGGCGGACGCGAAGTGACGCTGGAACTGGACTTTCATCCCCAACGAGACGGAAGCCTGCGAGGGGATGTGATCATCCATGAACCGGGATTTGGGACTACACCGCTGATGGGAAAAACCGATGGTGAGAAAATCGAGTTTCGCAGTCCAACGGGGCGCGGCACCTTTCATTTCCGGGGTTGGCGAGATGAAGATCGCCTTACCGGAACGTATACGATTCTCCCCTCAGGAGATGAGGGGCGCTGGTCAGTGAAGATTCGCTGATGGCCGACAACTGAGAATGAAAAAATGGAACTTTCACGTGAACGATTGATTCTCTTTGCTGGAGCTGGACTGCTCGGCGGTATTGCTGGGTGGGCTATCGCTGACCCACTGGCTGGTGTTGGTAATGTCTATCAGCGTGCGGTGGTGATTGGTGCAGTGGTGGGAATCTTTGTTGGAATCTTCCTTGGGGCGATCGAAGGCCTGAGTGCTGGACACAAAAACCAGATTCAACAGGGTGTCATGCTAGGTGGTGGAGCTGGGCTCATCGGTGGTGGCCTGGGGCTGTTAATGGGAGAGCTGGCGTTTGGCGCACTCGGTGGCATGGGTGGTCGAATGCTCGGGTGGAGTATCTTTGGCATTGCCGTAGGATTGGGCGTTGGTTGGGTTGGTCGTTCGTTTGCACGTCTTCGTAATGGCGCGATTGGTGGGTTACTCGGTGGTGCGATCGGCGGGGCAATCTATCACGTAGTGACAGCTATGTTGCCACAGACAGCTGGTCGTGGAATTGCGCTGGCACTACTCGGAGCTATGATTGGACTTGGCATTGGGCTTGTCGGTGAAATCCTCAAACGCGCGTGGCTGATGGTGGTTCGCTCCCAGAGTCGTAATGCCCGAGAGGGGAAAGAGTATCTGCTTAATAAATCGAAGACCCGTATTGGGAGAGCGGAAGAAAGCGACGTTGGTTTATTTGGTGATCAGAGTGTAGCCAATTTCCATGCAGTGGTTGAACGACAGAAAGGGAAATTCCTTCTTGCTCGTGGAGAAGGTGCCGTGCGTGTTAATCAACAGCCAGTGACGCAGCCTGTGCAACTGAAGAACGGTGATCGTGTAGAGGTCGGCGGCACGCTGTTTCTGTTTCGCGAACGTACTGGTGCATAGATATAGAATTGTAGGGTGAAAATGCGAATCTATCTTAAGCAAAACTCTTCACTCTTCACTCTTCACTCTTCACTGAGCAAAGACGGTCCCCGACTCCTGATTCCTATCCTCACGATTGGTTTTTTTATAGCGGTGCTTCTATTCGGAGTCACTGGTGCGAAAGCCGCCGACACCATAGTCGTATCCCTGACGAATCCACGCCTAGAGAACTTTGCCAATGGTGGAGCAGTCGGGCTCTACTTCAGTGCGACTGATACACAGGGCCATCCCGTCGGCCAGCTCAGTCCTGAGCATGTCGAAGTGAAGGAAGATGGGCAGAAAGTCGAAGTCGTCGATTTTCGCGGAGAAGAACAGGGGAGAGCCGTTGATATTGTCGTAGTTTTCGATGTCACCGAGAGTATGCAACCGTTCATTGACGGGTTGAAAGAGGCCACCAACGACCTTGCGGATCGGTTAGGAAAAGCGAATCGAGACTATCGCTTAGGGCTCGTTACATTTGAAGATTACGTGACTCGACAAGATCCCGTCTTCACTCGGAGTGCGACGGAATTCAAAAGCTGGGTTGGTTCGCTACAGGCTGCTGGTGGTGGGGATATTCCCGAGAATTCGCTTGATGCACTGGAGGCCGCTAGTAAGTTTCCCTTTCGGCCTGACGCGCAAGCAGTGATTATTCTTATTACTGACGCACCAAATCATTTCCGCGGTGACGGGTCAGAAAAGAACAATCCATATAACCGTGAATTTACACCTCTGACGGTCGACGAATTACTTCCTGACTTGAAGAAAGCCAACATTAACGTTGTGTCTATCTCGCCTCCCCCGTTTGCTGCGCCTGATCTGCATAGCATTGCGAAAGAGACCGGGGGGCAGCATTACAATATCGTCAGCGAAGGTCGGCGATTTCCTGAATTGATCGGCGAAATCGGGCGGTCATTGGCATCGCAATATTTCCTTTCCTATGTCAGCCCACGACCAGTTGAGGATGGCACCAAACGTAACGTTTCCCTCACCGTGACATACAAGGAAGCGGCTGGTGAGGACCGCACTGCGTATGAAGTGCGCGGTGTGGGCGGCGCACGAGTTGTGACTCCGGCAGTTCCATCTGGACGTCCAGGAGAGGTACCAACAAAGGTCCGCAGTGTGGTTGATTATAGCTGGTGGAATTTTCTCGTTCCGCTGCTTGCTGGAGTCGGGTTATTGGCGTTAGCGCGGGTGCGTTTGAGTGCGCTTCCTGCAGAGGTGATGGCGCGATTTGGTGGAAGTACATCTATCCCTGCGGCTACAAGTAGTAGTGCGCCGAGTCCAGCCGCCGTGGTTGAGAAACCCGCTCCCTATGCCCGCCTCATGCGGCAAAGCCCATTCGACGAAGTGCCGCGCGAAATTGCTTTTTCCCGTGATGAGTTCGTCATTGGTCGAGGCGAAGAATGTGATGTCATTGTCCCGCACTCGTCAATTTCCCGTGAACACGTTCGCATCAAGAAGCTCAAGCCTGGCTATGTGATCTTCGACCTCAAGAGCAAAAACGGCACGACTGTCAACGGGCGCCCGATCGTTGAGAACCTCCTCAAGGACGGAATGGCCGTCAAGATTGGCGATATCGAATTCATCTTCCGTGCGGCGAATGTCTAAGCTATTCAAGGGCCGCTCAGAGTAACGAGCCAGGCTTGAGAGGTGCTTTAAGTCAACACATCCTGCGCTTTGAATGCTGCAACTTGTTCTGTACTGTAACCCAGAATATCGCGTAATACATACTCTGTATCTTCCCCAAGCAAAGGCGCGGGTTTACGCACTGACAGTGATGTCTGTGACAGTTGCCAGGGAATGCCAACGTGTTGTTTCTTGCCGACCTCAGGATGGTCGGGATAGGTGAAGATTGGTCGGCTGTTGAGGTGCGGATCGGTTGAGAGATCCTTGTTGCTCATGACTGGTGCTGAGGGAATACCTGCCGCTTGTAGCTGTGTGGTTGCGTCTTCGGGCGAGCGTTGCTCGGTCCATGTGGTGATAATGGCGTCAAGTTCTTCTTCATGCTGTTTGCGCGCTTGCAGTGAAGAAAAGCGTGGACCATTTGCTAATGCGGGTTGACCAATCGCGGTACAGAATTTTTGCCATTCGGCTTCGTTGCGAACCGCAAGACTGACCCAGCGATCTTTCCCAGCGCTGCGATACACTGCGTGTGGCGACATGTGGAGATCATGGTTACCATCACGCTCTTCTTGGCCGCCGTTCATGCTGTAATCGAGCAGCCCTTCGGCAACCATTGCGGTTGAGGTCTCCCATTGTGATAGATCGATATACTGCCCTTTGCCAGTACGAGCGCGGTACATCAGTGCGCACATGACTGCGAACGCACCGTGCAATCCACCATTGGGATCGCCATAGGAGATACCGACGTGCATGGGGCGCCAGCCTTTATAGCCAGTAAGTGAGGCTAAGCCACTCATTGGAACCTGAGCTGGCCCGTATGAGATGTACTCTTTTTCTGGTCCAGTGGTGCCATAGCCAGAGAGCGAGATCATGATGATCTTGGGATTAATTTGCTTCAGCGTCTCATAGCCCAATCCCATACGGTCCATTACGCCACCGGCAAAGTTTTCCGTGACGATATCACTTTTGGCGACTAACTGTTTAGCAAGTTCGAGCGCTTCTGATTTCTTCAGGTTGAGCGACAGTGACCGCTTGCCTTGGTTGTACTGATTAAAGTAGCCGCTGCTATTCACGCCGGTTGATTGGCCATTGGGCCACGGTGGGATCAGCCGAGTGATGCATGGGCGCGTTGACGTTTCCACGCGAATCACTTCAGCGCCAAGATGAGCAAGCTGGAGCGTGCAAAACGGCCCAGCCCATACCCAGGTGAAGTCGGCGACGCGAATACCCTCTAATGGAAGACGGGCCATGTGGTTTCTCCTATGATTCATTGCGGATTGGCGATTGCGGATTGCGGAATGGAAAAGGTTAAGAAATTTTTCTTTCGATAATCCGCATTCCGCAATCTACACTCCGCAATTAGATGATTCTTTGTTGTTTCAACTGCCCAATCTCAGCTTGTGACAATCCCAGCTTGCCGTAGACTTCGTCATTATGTTGCCCGAGCAACGGTGCTGGGCGACGAATCTCCCACGGGCTTTCTGAGAATTTGTACAACGCTCCGGGATATTGCAGTGGGCCAGTAGTTGGATGATCGATCGTCGCGAAAAAGCCGCGTGATTTCAGATGTTCATTGTTAAAGAGATCCCCCATAGTCGATACGGGAGCAATAGGGACACGGCGCGACTGACATTTGTGGTAGAGGTCCATCACTGATTGATCTTTGATCCAATCCTGCAGCATCGGACCGAGCACATCCCAGTTTGCTGCACGACTGAAACGATCAGCGAAGATTTCTTCGCCCGCCCATTCAGGATTGTCCATGACGCTGACGAAGTTCTTCCACTGATGTTCCTCAACACAACACAAAAAGATCCAGCCATCTTTGCATTCGAGAAATTCGAGCGGCTGAATCGGTTTTTGTCCGAGGCGAGAAGAGGGCAGGTTCATGTAGGGCCAAAACTCAAAGGTTAATTCAAGAATTGCCAGTAAGCTTTCTTGAATCGAGACCTCGACATGCTGACCTTCCCCGGTACTGAGGCGAGAGAACAACGCACCTAACGAGGCAATGGCAGCATTAACACCGCCTTGATAACCTGCCTGTTGGCCAAAGGTGCGGAGCGGTGGCATTTCGTCGGTGCCAGGGCCTCCACCGTTGAGATGCGTGATGCCGCCTGCACTCCAGGTTGTGAGGTCGGTTGCCTGATAATCACGATGTGGGCCACTGAGGCCAAACGGTGCAATGGTTGTCATGACCAGAGACGGCTTCACTTTCTCGATCCGTGCGTAATCGAGTCCTACGTCAGCCATTTCTGTTGGGTGATAGTTATGAATAAGCAAGTCTGCATCTTTCAGCAGACGGTGGAAAATATCTTGCCCCTGGCTCTGTTTGAGATCTAAGGTCACCCCTTGTTTGTTGGTATTTAGATAGAGAAACAACCCGCTCTTTTCTGGATGTGGGATGTGGCCAGGGTAGGGGCCGCGTTGCCGCGCAAGGTCGCCTGATGGTTCTTCGATCTTGATCACTTCAGCGCCCATATCAGCCATCAATTTTGCCGCGTAGGCTGCAGAAACCAGGTAGCCACATTCAATAATGCGAACACCCTCAAGGGCACGCTCTGCCATGACGTCCTCCACAGATGCGTCTACCGTGCGTGTCATTGCGTGAGGTAGACGAAGTCGATATTGGAAACCGGTTTAGCAGCCTCGTTTTCTGGGGTCTAGGGTCTGGGGGTTGGGGGGCTGGGGGAGGATAGGAAAAGTAGTCAGTAGTTAGCATTCAGTAGTCAGTAGCGAAAAAACGCTTTTCCCCATGCTGACTACTGGCTACTAAAGAAGTTAGTTGCTGAATTCGGGAGTAAACGCATGGGCATTCTTGCTCGCTTAGGATTAGCAATTACCCGGTGGACTGAACGTTGGGTGCCAGATTCATGGGTCATTGCCGTGATGCTGACCCTGGTTGTAGCGGCTTTAGCAATCGTCGTTGGTGGTGCTACTCCCGCGAGTGCGTTGGAAGCCTGGGGAAAAGGGCTGTGGGCGCTGCTTACATTAGCGATGCAGTTTACCTTGATGATGGTGGTGTCGTATGCCTGCGCAGTTTCACCACCAGTGAAGAAATTGTTTGAATGGATGGCCTCGCGACCTGATCCAGAGCATCCACGTCAGGCAATTCTCCTGATGGGGCTATTTTCGACCGTGACCGCGTGGCTCAATTGGGCGTTTAGTCTGGTGGTATGTGCTGCGTTTCTACCCTTCCTTGTGCGGGCGAATCCACGGGCTGATTTTCGCCTATTGGTGACATGTGCCTATCTCGGACTCGGTACGATCTGGCACACCGGACTCTCAGGCTCGGCACCGCTGATTATCGCTACACCTGATAACTTTCTTATTAAATCAGGAGTTCTTCATGAACTGGTTCCAACCTCCCAGACCATGTTTAGTACATTCAATTTGGCTTATGCTTTGGTTGCAGGACTCATTGGCTTGGTTTTTGTTGCCCTCCTGGTTCCCTCTGCAGAGCAGACTCTCACCGTCTCCGAAGAACAGACCGCGCGGTTAATGGCGACGAATACCGTAAAGACGAGACCAACTGAGATGATCCCAGCAGAGCGGCTAGAGTGGTGGCCTGGGTGGTCACTGATTGTAGGGGTCGCGATGCTCGGTGTTTTTGCGCTTCAAGTACAGAAGGTTGGACTTGGACAAGCCTGGACAATCGACAACTATAACTTGTTGCTGCTCGCGTTGGGATTATTGCTACACTGGTATCCCAAGTCGTTCCTCTCGGCTTGTGAAGAAGGCATTAAAAATACCTGGGGAATTGTGGTTCAATATCCACTTTATGCCGGAATCTTTGGTTTGATGTCGTACACCGACTTAGGAAAAGTGCTTACCCATTTCTTCATTCAAGCAAGTTCGCCGCGGCTGTTTCCCGTTGTGGTCTATCTCTATTCAGCGGTGCTGAATTACTTCATTCCTTCGGGCGGGTCGAAGTGGATTGTCGAAGCGTCGTATCTGATCCCTGCTGGACAAGCGCTTGGTGTGTCGATTCCGACTGTCACTCTGAGTTATGCCTACGGCGATATGACCACAAACCTCATTCAGCCATTTTGGGCAATTCCGATTCTTGCCGTCGCTGGTTTGCGTTTTGGCGATATTATGGGCTACTGCTTTATCCTGACCGGGTTGCTGCTTGTGTTTAATATCTTTGCGTTGCTGCTGATTCCGTTGCAGCTCTAAAAGTGTAGGGTGAGTCACCCCTAAAAACGGCAGCGTCGTCCTGTCCGCCTGCTGCCGGTTTGCTATTCTCTGCCTCCATACGCTATCACTTCGCTCAGTGTGAGTTAGACCTGCGTCTCCATTAGCTGAAGTCGGAGTTTTCTCGTTGAACGTATGTATCCCCGTATCTTGCAACGGATTCAGACGTTGGTGCGGCAGGGAGACTATGTCCTGTCTGTTCATGTCGAGAACGAATTGGCTAACGATGGCTTTACCGAGCAAGACCTTGAAACCGCAATCTTCAACGGAAGTATCGTGCGAAGGGCAAGAGATGCTATTAGTCGCCCCAAATATATTGTTGAGGGAACAGCTTTGGACGGACGCGGCTTGACGGCAGTGGTGCAACCATTTTAGACGCGTCAGCTTGTTGTTATGGTGACAGTCTATGAAACCTAAAAAAGAAATAGACATGACTGGTGAAGTCTGTGTTCGGTGCTGTACCGGACAGCTGGAAGCGGTCTGTGAGCGCGAATACTTTCGGCATGGTCAGGCACTTGTGATTATTGAGGATGTCCCTGCTTGGGTGTGTCACAAATGTGGGGAGCGTTATCACCACGCTCACGTCTACAAGAGGATGCGGCAAATCGCCGCGCAGAGCGATCAGATTACCGAACATGTTCGCGTTCCGGTGGCGCACTACCAGGAAGAGGGAACTGCATAGGCGACAAGATTCCCGTAGAAAAAAGGAGGGGACTAATGTCCGACGAGCCGAGCGCAGTGGGGATGGAACGCAAACTGGCGGCGATCTTTAGTACCGATGTCGCGGGCTACAGCCGCCTCATGGGCGATGATGAAGAAGCCACCATCCGCACGCTCACCGCGTATCGCATAGTCATCTCTTCATTGATCCCGCAGTGTTAGATCGGCAGATTGCAGCGTTGCGCAGGGCAGGGCTCAAATAATTAAAAATGAAAAATCAAAAATGAAGAATGGGAGGAGAGGCTATAGGCTTGAGGATACAGGCTGTAGGGGAAGACGGAAAAAGTAAACCCTTCGATCTATCGTCGTTGCTCTAATAATAATTTTAGTAACACGCGCTGCTCTTCTAGTAACTTTCGCTGCTCCTCTAGTAATGTAACTTGTTGCGTTTGCAGTTGTTCCAAGACCGTGACAAGGTCTCGATATCGTGCGAGTAGTCGTTGTTCTTGACTGTGATGGTATCGACGAAGGCGAAGCGCGACAAGGGGCGGACGATTCAAGCGTAACCTTCGTAAGGTGAACGCGCCTATTGGTGTAATCGAGTATAGCGTTCCGTCTGTGAGCATGAGGAGGTGGGTCGCGAAAGCTTCTTTCCTTGGATTCCACAAATGCGGCTCATTTTCATCTGCTGACCAGTAGTCTGCTTTGTATTGATTGCAGCGTGGACAGCAATAGAGCAGATTAGCGAGGTCATCAGTCCCATCTTTAGACTGTGGGCGAAAATGATCAACCGTGAGCTCTCCTCCTGTATCAGTCTCGGTAACACCACAATACTCACAGGAAAACTGCGCTCGTTCGCGCACTTGGAGTCGGGTCGTTTCGTCAATGTTCATGCGGACTGTACAGGTGATGGGTGTGGTAGTTGCCTCTGCAATGCCGCAATATCGCGCCGGAGCATCTCATTGTGAGTCTCGATCTCTTGTATGCGCTGCGTAACGGCGAGGAGTCGTGCTACTCCCGTGTCGACTTGGGTTTGGAGAGTCGTAAGAGTAGCGGAAGAAGAGGTTTGGGAGAGGAGTTCCTCCTCTTCTTGGTCTTGTTGAACGTACCAAGCGTCTAATTGCGCCTGTTCATCGGAAGATAAAGCGCTACCACGTGTGGCTTTATCGTGTAGCTGTTTTCCGAGATCAGTCATGCTCATGATCGACCCCTTTTCAATCCACTGACTGTAGCACTATAGGATCCCTCTACGCGAGCACCTCCATAATCTCATCAACGCACGCCTCGGCTGTGAGATTTAACGTATGCAGATGAATCTCAGGTGCCTGTGGTGGCTCGTAGCTGCTGTCGATGCCGGTGAAATTCTTTAGCTCGCCGCGTCGTGCTTTGGCGTAGAGGCCTTTCACGTCGCGGCGTTCGCATTCTTCAATCGGTGTATCGACGAAGACTTCGAGGAACTCGCTGGCATCGAACAAACTGCGCGCCAGTTGGCGTTCGGCGCGAAACGGTGAGATAAACGAGACGAGCACAATCAGACCGGCGTCAACAAAGAGTTTTGCCACCTCGGCGACACGGCGAATATTTTCTACGCGGTCTGCTTCGGTGAAACCCAGATCACGGTTGAGTCCATGCCGAACATTATCGCCGTCGAGAATGTAGGTGTGCTTGCCTTCAGCATGTAAACGCTTCTCTAGCAGATTGGTAATCGTCGATTTGCCCGAACCCGAGAGACCGGTGAACCACAAGCAACGCGCTTGTTGGTGTTTAATTTCAGCACGGGCGGATTTGGTGACCTGGATGGCTTGCCAATGGACGTTTACCGCACGACGCAAGGCGAAATGGATAATTCCGGCACCGACGGTCTCGTTGGTCAACTTGTCGATGATAATAAATGCACCCAAGCGCTTGTTGTCAGTATACGGCGCAAACGGGACGAGACGGTCGAAGCTAATATTGACTGTGGCAATTTCGTTGAGACTTAATGTCTTGGCCGCTAGACGAGCGCCAGTGTTAATATCAAGCCGATACTTGATATCACTCACTGTCACGCTTGCCGCCTTGGTATGAATCAGGGCAGCATAGGAGCGTCCAGGCAGCAGGGGCTGTTCACTCATCCAAAAGAGATCGGCCTCGAACTGATCGGCGGCTTCGACTGGGTGAGATGCTGCGGCAATGACATCACCACGACTCGCATCGATTTCGTCTTCGAGGACTAACGTGACCGACTCGCCAGCATGGGCTGCGCTTTGCGAACCGCCAAAGACGGCAATGTCTTTGATGCGACTTGCAACCCCAGAAGGGCTGACGCGGACAATGTCTCCAGGCTTGACCGTGCCGCTGGCGACGCGGCCAGAAAATCCGCGAAAATCGAGGTTCGGTCGATTAACCCACTGCACTGGCATAGCAAACGGCTGCGTCGTTTCGCGCTCATCAGCCGGGACGGTTTCAAGCCACTGCAATAGACTCGGCCCGTGATACCAAGCGAGTTCGGCAGAGTTCGCTTCGACGATGTTGTAGCCTTCAAGCGCTGACATCGGAATTGCCGTGATTGTTTCAAAGTGCAGTTCTTCGGCAAAGCGGCGATACGCAAGTTCGATCTCGTCAAAGACGAGTTGTGAACCATCGACCAGATCCATCTTATTCACTGCCAGTGCTACGTGTTGGATGCCGAGCATCGAGACAATGCGGCTGTGGCGTTTGGTCTGTACCAGGACCCCTTTGCGCGCATCGATCAGTAGCACTGCCGCTTGTGCTGTCGATGCGCCGGTCGCCATATTGCGCGTGTATTGTTCATGGCCTGGGGTGTCGGCAACGATAAAGCGACGCTGAGGAGTGGCGAAAAAACGATAGGCGACATCAATGGTGATCCCCTGTTCCCGTTCCGCCTGCAGCCCGTCAACCAGTAGCGCAAAATCTAAGCGCTCACCTTGGGTGCCGAATTTTTTCGAGTCCCTTTTCAACGCCTCCAATTGATCTTCAAAGATCAACTTAGTCTCGTACAGCAAGCGGCCAATCAGCGTCGATTTTCCATCATCAACACTGCCGCAAGTAATAAAGCGCAGCATGTCCATCAGAAATACCCTTCCTGCTTTTTGCGCTCCATGGAACCAGCACCGTCATGATCGATCACACGTCCCTGGCGCTCAGAGGTTGTCGCGCCGAGCGTCTCGGCAACAATTTCTTCAAGTGTCTCGGCGTTACTCTCAATTGCTGCGGTCAACGGATAACAACCGAGCGTACGAAACCGCACCTTCAGCATTTGCGGCGTTTCGCCTGGTTGGAGTGGCAGGCGATCATCGTCGACCATAATCCACTGGTCATCGCGTTTGACTACCGGACGTACAGCCGCAAAATACAACGGCACGATGGGAATATGCTCTTGGCGGATATACCCCCAGATATCAGCTTCGGTCCAATTAGACAGGGGAAACACCCGGATCGTTTCACCGGTATTGATGCGCGCGTTATAGAGATTCCACAGCTCCGGACGTTGGGCTTTGGGGTCCCAACGATGACCCGGCGCACGGAACGAAAAGATCCGTTCTTTGGCCCGCGACTTTTCCTCATCACGCCTGGCGCCACCGAATGCGACATCGAAGCCGTGCATATCGAGTGCTTGCTTCAGGGCTTCCGTTTTCATGACGTCGGTATGATACGCTGAGCCATGCGTAATCGGACCAATGCCTTCGGCAGGTCCGCGCGGGTTGGTATACGCGATCAGCTTGAAGCCAGCTTCTTTCGCCATGCGCTCACGAAACGCGATCATCTCGCGGAATTTCCATTTGGTATCGATGTGCATCAGCGGGAAAGGAATAGGGCCGGGATAGAATGCCTTCTGCGCCAAGCGCAACATGACAGAGGAATCTTTGCCGATCGAGTACAGCATCACCGGTTTTGTTGCCGTTGCCGCAACCTCGCGGATGATTTCGATCGCTTCTGCCTCAAGCTCTGAAAAAAACGTGTCGCTCATTTTGTGAATCTCAATCTTGGCCCCCTTTACGAGAAAGGGCCGCGCACAATACCAGGGAACTCTCAGACTCAGAGAAAATGTCACTCCTCTCTGAGTAAGAATAGCTTGATCAATCTTCGCGTTGCAAGCAAGGACGCCTGTACCTCATGCGCTGAATCTGTAATTGATCTTCTTACTTTGGCGCAGGTGATGGCGTGGGAGCGGATTCTGGGGTCTTTGCCGCTTCACTATTTGTCGCGGGAGTGGTCGGAGCTGTGTTTGTTGCTGCCGTTCCTTGCGCAGGAGTTCCCACGGTCGTTGTCGATACAGTTACAGAAGGATCTGTTGTCGGAGGAGCCGAAGACGTAGGCGCGGGGACCGCCGATGGCGTTTGCGACGCTGCTGGTGCTTCCGCAGGCTTATCGCCTGTTGTCCCGCTTTCACCCGCTGGGGCTGTTGATGGTTGTTCGGCTGTGGTTGGAGCTGGTGCTGCGGCGGGAGCCGGTTCTACATCGAACACACTCTTCTTTGTTTGCCGTGCTGTACCGTAGGTCAGAAATAGCGAAGTGGCCATAAAGATGGCTGCCGTCGCTGTCGTGAGCTTGGTGAGAAAATTGCCTGCTCCTGAGCTACCGAAGATCGTCTGACTTGAACCACCAAAGACGGCGTTGACATCAGTGCCCTTGCCAGTTTGTAGCAGAACGACCACAACGAGAAAAATGCATGCCAAAATATGAAGAATGGTAAATGCTGTGCTCCACATAATCGGGCGATCTTAGCGGAATTGTACGATGCGGGCAAAGGCCTCGGCTTGTAAACTTGCTCCACCGACCAAAGCACCATCAATATCAGGCTCTGCCATGAGGGAATCTACGTTGTCTGGCTTGACGCTACCTCCGTACAACAGTCGTACAAGTTCGGCAGACGAACGATCTGCGAGGTCTGCTAAAGTCATACGAATCGAGGCGTGCACTTCTTGAGCCTGTACCGGTGTCGCTGTTCGTCCTGTGCCGATCGCCCATACTGGCTCATACGCAACAACGAGTGAGGCAATCGCTTGCGCATCGAGTCCTTGCAAAGCCCCACGCACCTGACGAGCAAGGGTGGCTAATGTTTCTCCCTGGTCTCGTTGTTCGAGGGTCTCGCCAACGCAAACGATAGGAATCAGCGCGTCGCGACGGGCAGCTTGTACTTTCTTGGCGACCTGTTCGTCGGTTTCACCGAAATACTGCCGCCGTTCTGAATGGCCGATGATGACGTACGTACAGCCCAACTCCTTCAACATGGGGCCGGACACTTCACCAGTAAAAGCTCCTTGCGGCTCCCAGTGAAGGTTTTGTCCGGCTAAGCGAATGGAAGTGCCTGCTAACAACCGACTTGCCGTCTCCAGGGTACTGAAAGGTGGAGCAACCACAACTTCTCGGTCTGCGGGGCGACCGATCTGGGATTTTAACGCGGACAGTAATCGCTCAGCTTCGGCCCGCGTGCCGTGCATTTTCCAGTTGCCTGCAATGAGAGAACGTCGAATCGCCATAGCTTACAGTTTCTGGCCAATGTAGACGGCCACATCTCGCATCCGATTGGAGAACCCCCACTCGTTGTCATACCACGATAAGACTTTCACAAAATTGTTGTCCATTACTTTTGTCAGAGCGGAGTCGAAAATTGAGGACGAAGGGTTCCCATTAAAGTCGACAGAGACCAGTTCTTCTTCGCAGTATTGAAGCACACCTTTGAGTGGCCCTTCAGCAGCCGTGCGAATTGCGGCGTTAACTGTTGCTTCGGTGGCGGGCTTTTCCAGTTCGGCCACAAGGTCAACCACTGAGACGTTAGCAGTGGGAACGCGTACGGCCATGCCGTCGAGTTTGCCTTTGAGTTGCGGAAGCACTTCGCCCACGGCGCGGGCAGCACCGGTGCTGGTCGGAATCATCGATTGCGCAGCCGCACGTGCGCGACGGATATCGGAGTGTGGCAGATCGAGAATGCGCTGGTCATTGGTGTACGCATGAACGGTCGTCATCAGTCCGCGCTTGATACCAAAGTTGTCATTCAGTACTTTGGCGACTGGTGCCAGGCAATTTGTTGTACACGAAGCGTTCGAGATCACCGTGTGCTTCCCTGCATCATACGCGGTGTGATTAACGCCATAACATAGCGTGATGTCCGCACCTTTCGAAGGAGCGGAGACGAGGACCTTTTTCGCACCGCCAGTGAGGTGTGCCACTGCCTTGTCTTTGTCGGTAAAGATTCCGCTACACTCCAGTACGAGATCAACTCCGAGTGACTTCCAGGGCAGTTTATTGGGGTCACGCTCTTGTAAAATCTGGATACGTTTGCCGTTGACGACCAGAGCGTCTTTCTCGGCTTTGACTTCTCCATTGAGGCGACCATGTACGGAATCGTACTGCAAGAGATGGGCAAGAGTTTTTGCGTCGGTGATGTCGTTGATGGCGACAAAATCGAGTTCAGGTTGTTGCAAGCTCGCGCGCAATACGTTGCGGCCGATGCGGCCAAATCCGTTGATGCCTACTTTCACAGCCATAGTTCCCTCAGCAAGAAAAATTTCTCTTATCCTCGCGTATTGATCTTTGGCAGTCAAGCGAAAAACCCATACAAAAGGATTGTCTTGTGAAGTTGATTATCTTATGTGAATTGACTGACCTTGGTTTCTGCATGTATTACTACTGAAGACATGTGGTGGAGAGGTTGCATGAGGTGGAGGAACGTCGGTTTTCTCGTGCTGGTGCAGAGTAGTATGGACGCACTCTTTCAGCAGGTTGCTGCCCAAGTGGAGGAGGCACCAGTTCTCGCTGCGGATAGTATCCTCGATATGGTCACGCACTCTGGGCTTGTCGTCCAGATGGTGCTGTACCTCCTGCTGTTTTTTTCCATTATCAGTTGGGGGATTGTTTTCTATAAATTTCTACAGATCTTTAAGGCTCGTCGTGAGTCTGAGCGCTTTGCGTCGGTGTTTTGGGAGACAAAAAACTTTTCGTCTATTCATGGAGCTTCGCTGGAAATGAAAGAAAGTCCAGTGGCACAGGTCTTTCGCGCGGGTTACCAAGAATTGATGCGTTTGGTGCGTACCCGGAAACAACCGGCAGCAGTAGAAGGCGAACCACTGAGTACCCCAGAGGAAGGTGGGATCGAGAATATCGAGCGGGCGATGCGGCGGGCAATGCGTTTACAGATTACTCGCCTGGAGCGAGGTTTGATATTTCTCGCGACTACGTCCAGCACTGCGCCCTTCGTTGGGCTATTCGGTACCGTGTGGGGTATTATGGACGCATTTCGTGGGCTAGCGGTGACGAAGACCTCTAGTATTCAAGCGGTTGCCCCTGGAATTGCGGAGGCCCTGATTGCGACCGCGGTCGGGCTGTCAGCCGCAATCCCTGCGGTCATGGCCTACAATTATTTCAGTCGTCAGATTCGTGTATTGACCGCGGACATGGAGAACTTTGTCGCGGAGTTCCTCAATATCGCTGAGCGTCACTTCCTCTAAACCGCGGTGTTTGTAGGACGAGGAGTTGTTGTGGCATTTGATCAGCAACAAGAAGACAGTATTTCTCAGATCAACATCACACCGCTTGTGGATGTGATGCTTGTTCTCCTGGTGATTTTTATGGTGACTGCGCCCATCCTTCAGCACGGGGTGGCGGTAGATTTGCCTCAAGTTGCTGCCGGACCGGTAGATGGACCGGATACCAGCCTTGTGATTTCAGTAAGCAAAGATGGCAAAGTCCATTTAGAAAACCGCACCCTGAGTTTGGCAGAATTGCAGCACCGACTGACCGAGAGTGTTCAGAAAGCACCAGGGCAGGCCGTCTACCTTCGAGCAGATAAGGGGGTGCCGTACGGAAAAGTCGTGGAAGTGATGGCGGTACTCCGTAATGTTGGTGTGAAAAAACTCAGTATGATGACCTCTCCAATAGAAGACTAATGAATCTCGCGACTGAATCATACGAAGAGCCACAGCACGATCGTGGTATCGGCCGCATGATTGCAGTGTCGGCGATGCTGCATGCTGTGGTGATCGGGGCCCTCGTTATCACTGGACACCTGCACTTCACCAAGCCAAAGGAACCCCAGTCAACTGCCTATGAAGTGACGCTTGTCGGCCCTACTGGCACTGGCAAACGGAAGGGGGCTGAAGATCGTGTAGCTGCGCTTCCGCGTTCGTCTGCAGTAGAAAAACCTCCCTCTCCCTCGGCAAAAGGTGAGCAACGGGAGTCGCTCCCAGCCAAACAAGAGCCCCAGGCGAAGCCACAAGCTCCTCAAGAGAAACCAAAATCAGTCGAACCCGAGAAGGTGAAGGTAAAAGAGGCACCTGCAGAAAAACCGAAGGAGGTGGCTAAAAAGGTAGAACCGCCCAAGCCAAAGCCGCCACCGGCGGTACAGGAGAAAGAACCGCCGAAAGCAGTTGCTGCCGCGAAGCCAGTCGAAAAGAAACCGCCACCTCCTCAAGAGAAAAAAATAAATGAGGTGAAGGCAAAAGAGCCGGTGAAGCCGAAGATGGAGGCGCGGCCGGTAGAAAAGAAAGAAACACCCAAGGAAAAACCTGCGCCGAAAAATGAGCAGGTGAAAGTTCAGGAAAAGAAGCCTAACGAGGTAGCGAAAGCCAAGGAACCGCCGAAAGTCCAGCCTCCGCCATCTAAACCTAAACCAGAAAAGAAACCACAAGAAACGGCGAAAACGATAACAAAGGAACAGACGAGCGAGCCCAAGAAGATAGAGAAAAGCGAGAAAGCTGATACATCTCAGGCAAAGTCAACATCATCTGAGACGGTAAAAACACCTGTGCAGTCGTCAACTTCTGCTGCTGATGCAGCCCAGGCCAAAAAGGATGACGAAGCGCGTGAAAGAATGATTGCTTCAGCAGTTGAACGCGTACGTGAACGAGAAGAAGTCGCAAGTCGTGAGAACGGTATCGCCAAAGCTATCGACCGGGTACGGCAAGGGGTAGGTAGTCGAGAGGCGCGCAGTAAAGAGACGGCATCACAATCGACGGCACAATCAGGTCAAAACAAAGAAGATGGCGACGGGCGCGTAGCGAAAGCGAAGGTCTATGGCCCAGAGTTTCTGGCCTATACGGAGAGTATCAAACAAAAAGTGAAAGACGGCTGGATCGTGCCCGATCGGAAGCCAGGGCTAAGAGCAGTGGTGCAGTTCGCCGTGGGAGCGGATGGCACGGTAGCCGATGTTGAACTTATACAACCTTCGGGGGATCGTGGCTTTGATCAATCTGCGTTGCGGGCAGTGAGAAACGCGAAACTTCCGTCTCCGCCTGAGATGTATCGGGAAGACTTTATCACGCAAAAGGTCCATATGACGTTTGGAGGTGAGGAGTGAGTGGGATAGGGCTGAGAGCGGAACCAGCGGCTGAACGATATAATCGTAACCGCGTCACAGGTCTATTATTGGGGGTGGTCGTGCTCCTCGTGATGAGCCCTCTTACTGGGAAGGCACAAATCAATTTGCAAATTACCAAAGAGGGGGGGCAGAGTTTACCTATTGCGATCGCACCGCTCCAGGGAGCAAATGGCGCCGAGGGATCAGGGATTGGGAATGAATTTGCTGAAGTGTTGTCTCGCGATCTCGATTTATCCGGTTATTTTCGCGTTATGAGTCGAGGCGGAGAGGCTGGAGCAGGAGAGGGAGTCTTAGCGGAAGACATCAACTTCCAGAATTGGTCAGATCTCGGAGCGCTGACTCTCGTCAAAGGAGTGGTTTCTTCTGAGGGAGATAATCTGACAATTGAGGCACGGCTCTTTGATGTGGCTTTGCGCAGACAGCTGGGTGGGAAACGCTATCGGGGCGAGCGGCGAGAATTACGGCGCATGGCTCATCGTTTTGCCGATGAAGTCATGCTCTTACTGACTGGAGAGCGTGGCCCGTTTGACTCACGTATCGCGTTTGTTTCGACTCGTGGTGGTGGCCGAGCCAAAGAGTTGTATGTGACCGACCTGAGTGGGCGACAGATTTCTGCCCTGACACGAGATCGGAGCCTCAGTTTGGGGCCAAGCTGGGACCCTTCTGCAAGTATGCTAGCGTACTGCTCCTATCGTCATGGTGGACCATATCCATATCTTCTTGATGTGCGCACTGGCGACCAAACCCGCTTGTCGTCAACTGTGGGGTACAGTGGTGGGCGATGGTCACCCGACAGCTCAACAATCGCTGTGAGCCTGGAGCAAGATGGAAATTCAGACCTGTTTCTCCTGACCCCTGAAGGTCGTGTAGTGCGACGCTTGACCGAGGACTCGGGGATTGATGTCTCACCGACTTGGTCACCGGATGGTCGACGTATCGCGTTCTGCTCCAGTCGCCGTGGTGGACCTCAGATTTATGTCATGGATGTCGGTAGTGGGAACATCCGCCGGCTCACGTATCAGGGAGACTACAACACTTCACCGGCGTGGTCGCCCAAAGGCGATTTGATCGCTTACACTACTCGTTCTGGTGGATTTCGCGTGATGGTGATGCCTGTAAATGGCGGAGAGCCGCGCTCACTTGGTGCTGGAGAGGACCCATCGTGGTCTCCAGATGGACGCTATGTTGTCTTCAGTCAACGTGGCCGCTTAATGATTGCGCGCCGCGATGGGAATAGCGTGAAAGAATTGACTCGTGGGGGGGGAGATGATACTAGTCCCGCTTGGTCCCCACGCCTGGAATAGCCAGGAAGAAAAGAAGAAACAACTAAGGTAAAGATGCGGAGTGTGTGTATGCGGAGCTGGCGAATCCTCGGTGTGTTTTTGTTGACATTGTTGGTGAGTGGATGCCCGAAGCAACAGCAAGGACCAGGCGATAGTGATCTAAGTGGGCCTGGAGGTGCGGGAGGACTTGGTTCTAGCGGAATACAAGATCGGAATCTGGCAGCGAAGGACCCAGGCCAGCGTACTCGTGAACGTATCGAACGCGAAGGTGCTGATCGAGGAGCGGGCGGCCCGTTGAGTGATGTGTATTTTGATTACGATGCCTTTGATCTGTCAACCGAGGCGCGTAATGCCCTACAATCTCACGCTGATTGGTTGAAGAATAATTCTGGGGCGAAAGTTGAAATTGAAGGCCATTGTGATGAGCGCGGAACGGTCGAGTATAATCTCGCACTAGGAGCCAAGCGAGCGAAAGCCGCTCGGGACTATTTGGTAAACCTGGGGGTTGATGCGAATCAGTTGTCGACAATTAGCTATGGAGAGGAACTCCCGGCTTGTAAAGAGTCGACTGAAGATTGTTGGCAGCAAAACCGCAGAGCGCACTTTTTGTTAGTTGGTCGATAATCTCAAAACTCCTACGATTGACAACTACCTGTGAAAACAATTGCTACTGTTAGTTCAATAGCCCTTCTGACCTGCGTCTGGGTGAGCGGATGTGCAACTCAGGCGGATCTCCAAGCGCAAAATCGAGAGAATGATCAGCTCCGCACGCAATTGGCTGACAGCCGAACAGTCAATGACGCCATGCGGCGAGAACTCGAAAAGATGCGCGGTGAAATGGAAGAGTTGCGTTTCCGTGTAGACCGAGCATCAAAGACTCGCCCGACAACAGTCGTCGCCAATCCTCAAGTACAAAACTTGGAGGAGCGGATCGCGTCGCTGGAACGCCAACTCAGTATGCGAAGAGAAAGTACAGTACCACGGCCTGTGCCAACGCCGTCGACAGCGATTCCGGCGCCGACAGCGACGCCACCGCCAGCCGAGGCGCCGCAAGTGGCTGCGGTTCCGCCCCCACCGACTCCGCCGCCCCCACCGCCAGTGCTCTCGCTACCACTCGAAGATGAGATTCTCCTTGCAAAGGAATCACCTGAAGTGCAAGAAGATTATCGGGGCGCATGGCAAGCTCTCAACGGCCAGCAATATGACAAGGCTATTCAACAGTTTCGGACTTTTCAGCGTAAAAACCCGACGTCCGAGCTTGCAGACGATGCTCAATACTGGATCGGCGAAAGTTACTTCACGCGCAGAGACTATAATCGCGCGATTCTTGAATACAACGATGTCTTGAAGTACCGTAAAGGCGACAAAGTTGCGGCTGCGCTGTTACGACAATCGCAAGCGTTCGTTGAAATTGGTGATAAAACTGATGCTCGGCTCATTTTGCAGAAGCTCATTAATGATCACCCGAACTCCAGACAAGCGAAAGAGGCACGCGAAAAGCTTCAGAGCCTTGGTCGTTAATCTTCGCAATTTTCTGCAACCCACAGACCTGACGTAGGGATTATGGAGGTTATTCGTCACATTACCTCCCGCCGTCGTTTTTCTCGCCCAGTGATTAGTCTGGGGAATTTCGACGGTGTTCATCTCGGTCATCAGGCAATTCTTGCGAAAGCCATAAACGAGGCTCGTGCGATACAGGGAACTGCATTAGTTCTCACTTTTCACCCTCACCCACTCACGATTCTGCGACCACAGAACCCCCTTCCGCTTATTTCGAGTCTCCGCGAAAAATTGCTATTACTTCGTTCTCTGAAAGTAGATGGGGTTATCCTGCAACCCTTTTCGTCAGCGTTTGCTCAATTGACAGCTGAGGAGTTTGTCCAACGTTATTTGGTGAATACTGTTGGGGTGGAAAGAGTGGTGGTTGGTCATAATGTCAGTTTCGGGCATCGTCGATCCGGGAATGCAGAGACGCTTGTCGCGCTGGGAAAGCAATTTGGTTTTGCCGTCGATGTTGTTGGCCCGGTGCTGATCGATGGTAAAGGGGTGAGCAGCACGGGTATTCGTACCTTACTTGGGACTGCCAGCATGCGCGAGGTCACCAGCCTCTTAGGGCGTGCATATGCGGTGAGTGGACGTGTGGAAAAAGGGTTCCAACGGGGACGTACTATCGGCTTTCCGACGGCCAATCTCCGCCCTCGTGCTGACCTGCTCTTACCGAACGGAGTTTATGCGGTCACGATTGACGTTGATGAGAAGACGACCGTACCGGGCGTTGCGAATGTTGGTATGAACCCCACTTTTGGTAACAAGCGACGAACTATTGAAGCCCACCTCTTTGATTTTTCCGCAGATTTGTATGGCAAACGCCTGCGGGTCAGTTTTGTTGAGCATATCCGTGAAGAACGAAAGTTTCCCTCTGTGCCAGAGTTAATTCGTCAGATTCAAGAAGATGCCAATCGTGCGCGGGCACTCCTCGCCGGACAATAACGTTTCCTAATAACTGATATGCAACAACTTGTGATTCCTGCGCAATGGACTGGTCAACGCCTGGATCGCGCGCTTGCGGAATTGCTGTCGACCTCACGCTCTCACGTCAAGATGCTGCTTGAACATGAGTGCATCCGTATTGCTGGTACGGTGCCAAAAGCGGGGTATATCCTGCATGACGGAGATTTGGTCGAGGTTCAGCCCTTCGACGATCCTCCGGCTGCTGCGGTAGCGCAAGACATTCCACTTGATATCCTCTACGAAGATGAATTCCTTGTCGCGCTTAACAAACCTGCCGGTATGGTGGTGCATCCTGCTCCAGGACAATGGTCGGGAACTGTCGTCAATGCACTTCTTGCGCGATGGGGATGGGAAAGTACCCCTGGAGCCTTTCGCCCAGGAATCGTTCATCGCCTGGACAAAGATACCTCCGGGGTTTTATTGATTGCCAAAGATACGAAGACGCAAGAAGCCTTAGCACGACAGTTCAAGGAACGACAGATAAAGAAAACGTATCTGGCGGTAGTATGGAAGCACCTCCTACCGCGAACTGGAACGATTGCTTTATCGGTTGGTCGTCATCCGGTCGATCGCAAGAAGATGGCGGTGCAAGTTCGTAACGGACGCATGGCAGTAAGCCACTATCAGGTTTTGCATGAAATTCCCCATCTTTCTCTCATCCAACTGCGCTTAGAAACTGGTCGTACACACCAACTGCGAGTGCATTTGGCAGCGATTGGGCATCCGATTGTCGGCGATCCCGTATATGGGGCCCGCTCTCACCCTCAGCAGGTCGCAGAGGCCGTGTTGTCTTTTTCTCGCCAGGCGCTCCATGCGGTGAGCCTCATGTTCCGCCACCCGGTGTTGCAAACGCAACTCTCGATTCGCGCTCCATATCCAGAGGATTTTGCTGCGCTTGTGAATTTGTTTCGCGGCAGTGAAAAACCCACGGTGGAAACTGATTCACCTGACAACATTGTCATTGACAGTAGGAAGGGAATTTAGTAACGTAAAACACGATTTCGTAGCACTTGATCGGAAGAATTCTCTCACCACTTTTTTTCCTTTCTCAGCAGCGTATTGAGCGCCTTCTGGTCGCTTTTAATTCCCGACTATTATCGCCCAATGTCGCTGTCTTATAGCAAGGCCTCTTTGGAGTGGAGGGTAAGCTCCAGGATCGTGTTCAAGTGCATCGCGCAAAGGGAGGAATATCTGCATGGGTCGGACGTCCACAAAAGCAGAGACCGGCGAGCCTAGAGAAGTCCGGGTCGATGTGGCCGAAGAAGAAGACGGTCTTAATCTGAAAGCTCTTAAAGAGAAGAAGATTAGTGAGCTTGCACAAATTGCCCGTGACTTCAACGTCGACGGCGCCTCAAGTCTTCGCAAGCAAGACCTCATCTTTGCTATTCTTCAGGCGCAAGCCGAACGAAGTGGCTTCATTTATGGAGAGGGGGTACTGGAGATTCTCTCCGATGGGTTCGGTTTTCTCCGGTCACCGGATTACAACTACCTCCCAGGACCGGATGACATTTACGTCTCACCCAGCCAAATTCGCCGTTTCAATCTCCGTACTGGTGATGTTGTCGCCGGGCAGATTCGTCCACCAAAAGAGGGGGAACGCTATTTTGCCCTCCTGAAAGTCGAGGCGACCAATTACGAGGAACCTGAGAAAGCGCGCGAGAAAATCCTCTTCGACAACTTAACGCCGCTCTATCCACAGGAGCACCTCAGGTTAGAACATGGCCCTGAGGAGTACACTGCGCGCATTATCGACTTGCTGACGCCGATCGGCAAAGGGCAACGGGGCCTCATCGTTGCTGCCCCGCGTACCGGGAAAACCATGATGCTGCAGAGCATTGCGCATGGGATCGCGCAGAATCACAAAGAGGTGATTCTTATTGTCCTGCTCATTGACGAACGGCCAGAAGAAGTGACGGACATGCAGCGTAGTGTACGTGCAGAGGTTGTGAGTTCGACATTCGACGAACCAGCCACCCGTCACGTCCAAGTCGCTGAGATGGTCATAGAAAAAGCGAAACGTTTGGTTGAGCATGGGCGGGATGTTGTGGTGCTGCTTGACAGTATTACCCGTCTCGCGCGTGCCTATAATGCGGTCGTTCCTCCCAGTGGGAAACTCCTATCGGGTGGTGTGGATGCCAACGCTCTCCGTGGACCAAAGAAATTCTTTGGCGCAGCTCGGAACATCGAAGATGGTGGAAGCCTCACTATTCTAGGCACCGCCCTCATTGATACTGGGAGCCGGATGGATGAAGTGATCTTTGAAGAGTTCAAAGGGACCGGCAACATGGAAATCCATCTGGACCGCCGCTTGATGGATAAGCGCATATTCCCAGCGCTTGATATTAACCGCTCTGGAACCCGAAAAGAGGAACTCTTATTGCCTCGTGAAGTGATCAACCGCGTGTGGATTTTGCGCAAACTGCTCTCGCAATTGAACACGGTTGAGGCAATGGAATTTCTCATGGATAAGATGCAAGGAACCAAGAACAATCAAGAATTCCTTGAGTCGATGAACCAGTAACGATGACTGTGCGTTGCAAAGACTACCCCCTTTTGCTACAAAAATCGCCCAGTTATTCCGTAACATGCTAACAAGTACGTATTAAGAGAAAGGCAGGATTCATGGCCGAGGTGACGATTAAGCAACTCCTTGAGGCTGGAGTCCATTTTGGACATCAGACTAGTCGGTGGGACCCAAAGATGAAACCCTTCATTTTTGGTGCACGCAACGGCATTCACATCATCGATCTGCAACAGACGGTAGGCATGCTGCGCGAGGTCTGCTCATTTGTACGCGACCTTGCCTCGCAGGGCGGACAATTTCTGTTTGTTGGCACCAAAAAGCAAGCCCAAGAAGTTGTCCGTGAAGAGGCAGAACGGTGTGGCATGTTTTTCGTCAATGATCGTTGGCCGGGTGGTATGCTGACGAACTTCCAGACCATTCGTAAGTCGATTGAGCGCTTAAAGAAGCTTGAAGAAATGCTGGAGAATCCGTCGGTTGCCGATGCACTCACAAAACGTGAAATTCTTGGCATGAGTCGGGAACGCGATAAGCTGATGGCTGCGCTTGGTGGTATCAAGAACATGCGGAAACTGCCTGATGCGCTGTTTGTCGTTGACACCAAAAAAGAAGAAATCGCAGTGAAAGAAGCGAATAAGCTCGGGATCCCGGTCGTTGCGCCTGTTGATACGAACTGTGATCCTGATGTCGTATCGCACAAAGTGCCTGGGAACGATGACGCGATTCGGGCGATTCGCTTGTTTACCAACGTCATTGCAGAGGCTGTACTGGAAGGTAAAACGACGTACGACGAACGGCAGCAGGGAGAAGGACGAGACACTCAAGTTGATGCCCGTCCGTCGGAAGGAGAGGCTCCCTCCGTTGACGAGCAGGGAGGTGCGGCATGAGTGAAAAATCTACCTCGATGGCCCAGATCAAAGAGCTACGAGAGCGAACTGGCGCTGGAGTAGTTGATTGCCAGAAAGCGCTCAGCGAGAGCAGCGGGAATATCGAAAAAGCGATTGATTATCTGCGTGAGAAAGGACTTGCCGCTGCAGCAAAGAGGGCTGGGCGAGCAGCCGCGCAAGGAGTGGTGGGGTCATACATTCATGGTGGCGGAAAAATCGGTGTGTTGATAGAAGTCAACTGTGAGACCGATTTTGTTGCTCGCACAGAAGAGTTCCAAAAGCTAGTGAAGGATATTGCCATGCAGGTGGCAGCGGCGAATCCTCGGTACGTGCGTCGTGAGGAAGTCTCTGACGTCGAAAAACAGCGTGAGCGAGAAATCTATCGCACGCAGACGTTGGAGTCTGGTAAGCCTGCGGCAGTTATTGATCGTATTGTCGAAGGCAAGATGGAGAAGTTTTACAGCGACATCTGTCTCCTGGAACAGCCATTTATCCGGGAGCCGGGGAAGACGGTAGAGCAGCTCATCAAAGAAGTCGTTGCTCGTACTGGAGAAAACGTTGTCGTGCGTCGGTTTGCACGCTTCCAGATTGGCGAAGGAGACGGCGCTGCCGGACAAGCAGAATGACCACTGCGTCACCTCGTTATCGACGTATCTTGTTGAAGATCGGTGGGGAAGCACTTGCCGGAGACTTCGGATACGGCATTGAAGAAGACATGCTCTCGCGTGTTGCGCATGAGGTAAAGGAAGTTCATGACTCTGGTTGTGAAGTCGCAGTAGTTGTCGGTGGAGGCAACATTTTTCGTGGTGTGGCTGCCAGTGCCAAAGGGATGGGCCGTGCTACTGGTGACTACATGGGAATGCTCGCTACGGTTATCAACAGCCTGGCGATGCAGGAGGCTTTGGAGCAACTCGGGACTCCCACGCGGGTGATGTCAGCGTTGACGATTACACAAGTGGCAGAGCCCTACATTCGTCGACGTGCAACGCGTCACTTAGAGAAGCGGCGTGTGGTGATTTTTGCTGCAGGAACTGGGAATCCCTATTTTACTACCGATACTGCAGCAAGCCTTCGGGCGATGGAAATCGAGGCAGAGATCATCTTCAAGGCGACGAAAGTTGATGGCATTTACGATGCTGACCCAATGAAGGTGCCAAATGCCAAACGATACCAGAAACTGACGTACATCGAGGTCTTACAGCAGAACCTCAAGGTGATGGACTCGACAGCCATTTCCTTGTGTATGGATAACCAATTGCCGATTTTGGTCTTTAGCCTGCTTGAGCCAGGGAACATTAGGCGCGCTGTGTTTGGTGAACCGGTAGGAACCTTGGTACATGGAGGTCGTTCATGAATGCCCAGGTCGTTGATGCCGTAAAAAAAGAGATGGAGCAAACACTCGCTGGGTTGCGGAAAGAACTCACCAAAGTCCGCACTGGTCGAGCATCCACTGCGTTGATTGAGGGGCTTCTCGTTGAATACTACGGTAACAAGTCTCCTCTCAACCAACTTGCGGCGCTATCCGCGCCTGAGCCTCGTCTGTTGGTCATTCAGCCGTACGATAAAAGCGTCATGAATGTCATAGAGAAGGCGATCCTACAGTCTGATCTGGGGCTGACGCCGGTGAATGATGGCAAAGTCATTCGCGTGCCGATTCCGCAACTGACGGAAGAACGGCGGAAAGAGCTCGTGCGTCACGTCAATAAGGTGGGGGAGGATTACCGCGTATCAACACGTAATCATCGCCGCGATGCGAATGAGCGCATAAAAAAATTGCAAAAAGATAAACAAATTACCGAAGATGAGGTGCGTACAACACAGGACCGAATACAAAAATTAACTGACGAATACATCGATAAGATTGACAAAGTCCTCAAAACAAAAGAGGACGAACTCATGGCTGTTTAACCATTCACGTGGTTTTACCATACCTTCTCTGTGACGCGCTCTCTTTCTCCTTCTAACACTATTAACGACGGTCTAGAAAAAGACCGCCTCCCTCGGCACGTCGCCATTATTATGGATGGAAACGGACGCTGGGCGCAGCGCCGGAGCCTTGGTCGCGTGGAAGGCCATAAGCGTGGGCGAGAAGCTGTCGAAACGGTCGTCGAGACTTGTCGGGAAATCGGTATCGACTACGTTACCCTCTACGCGTTTTCAACGGAGAACTGGCAGCGTCCACCAACAGAAGTACGAGCCTTGATGGCACTGCTGCAACGCTATTTGCGTAGCGAACTGCCACAAATGATACGAAAGAATGTCCGCCTTCGTGCGGTTGGTGACTTGGATCGCTTACCTGCAAAGGTCCGCGATTCACTCGACAACGTGATGACGGCGACGCGTAACAACATTGGACTCACAGTGATCCTTGCGCTCAGTTATGGCGCCCGCGAAGAAATCATTCAAGCCACGCGCACGCTTGCCCTTGCCGTCCAAAGAGGTGAACTGGCTCCCCAAGACATAACGGAACAGCATTTCACCCAGGCGTTGTGGACCGCTGATATTCCTGATCCTGATTTTCTGATTCGTACGAGTGGGGAATTTCGGTTGAGTAATTTTTTACTCTGGCAATTGGCGTATACTGAACTATATGTGACAGACACGTTATGGCCAGATTTTACGCGTGACGAATTCCTCCGAGCGCTTGCGAACTACCAGAACCGCGAGCGGCGTTTTGGCCGTACTGCTGAACAACAAACCGCTACTGAACCGAGACGAGCAACGCGTTAATCACCATTGTGTTGCGTGACCGCCTTCTTACTGCTGCCGTCGGTGTCCCGCTATTAATTCTCTTAGTCTGTTGGTCTCCCTCGTGGCTTTTTGCTACGGCGATTCTGCTCTTAACGGGGATCGGGCTGTGGGAGTATTTCTCGCTGACACGTCCCTTGTCATCATTGCCATCTGCGGTTGGGGTCGGGTGGGGACTTGCGGTTGCGGTAACCATGACAGCATCTTCCCTCTCTTTGAGTGTCACGGTGTTGTTGTTGGGGCTGTTCGTTGTCTTCGCTCTGGCGTTGCGTAATCACCAACCTGAACGTGGCCTTGTTGACGTCAGTTTGTCATTGCTTGGGGTCGTGTATGTTGGTTTCCTCCTGCCGCATCTCATATGGCTAGGGGAAGTACCGAACGGGCGATGGTGGGTGTTCTTTCTGCTCTTGGCCGTGATGCTTGGCGATTCGGCGGCGTATGCTGTGGGACGCATATGGGGATCACGTAAACTGCTTCCACATATCAGTCCAGGAAAGACTGTTGAGGGGAGTCTTGGGGCATACCTTGGCAACTGCGGTGCAGCGATCGGAGCCTGGTTGTGGCTTCTTCCTGACCAGACGCTCGTTGAACTCTTATGTATAGCCTTGGGCCTAGGGAGTGTTGCTCAAGTTGGTGATTTGTGTGAGTCTGCGATTAAACGAGCATGTGGGGCGAAGGATTCGGGTCATATTTTTCCCGGCCATGGCGGTGTCCTTGATCGAGTCGATAGTTTGCTTTTTCCCTCAGCCATGCTCTATTACTATATTACGTTGTCAGCCTAGACTCTCACCTATGAGAGAGGAATAGGGGAAATCATGGATCCAATTGTCATTATACAAGTCATTATCGTGTTTGGGCTGATTATCTTTGTCCATGAATTAGGCCATTTTCTTGCGGCGAAAGCGGTTGGCGTTGGTGTTGAACGGTTCTCGCTCGGATTTGGCCCAAAAATCTTCGGCAAACAAGTCGGCGACACTGAGTATCAATTGAGTGCGATTCCTCTTGGTGGCTATGTGAAGATGGTTGGGGAGGAGCAGCAAGAGGAAGGCGGAACCCCGATCGACATTGAAAAATCCTTCTCGCATAAATCTCTCCCACGGCGCTTTCTCATCGTCTTTGCCGGACCTTTTTCAAATATCGTCTGGGCCTTCATCATCTTTGTTGTCCTGTTTATGAGTTTTGGGTTGCACGTCCCGCTCGATCTGCCGCGCATTGGTGGGACCGTCCCAAATCTCCCTGCGGCCAAAGCTGGCATAGAAAAGGGAGATGAGGTGCTCAGTGTCGCTGGCGCACCTGTGACCACCTGGAAAGAATTGGCCGACAAGATTCAGCAGAGCCAGGGAAACCCTGTCGTGCTGTCCGTCAAAAAGAAGGATGGGGGTACAGCAGAACTAACGGTGACTCCAGAATCGCGTGATGATCCGACAACTGGCGCTTCACGCTATGCCATTGGTATTACGGCAGACTCAAAAGTTGAGGAAGTGTCCTTTGGTCGAGCGCTCAGTGTTGCGGCGCAAGAGACCTGGGCGTGGACCAAGTTAATTTTTCAGAATCTCTTGATGCTCGTGACAGGAAACGTCTCGCCCAAAGAACTTGGTGGGCCGATCCTTATTGCGCAAGAAGCTGGGCGGCAAGCGAAGCTTGGACTCGACTATCTCCTACGTTTTGCTGCGATTATTAATGTGAATCTTGCCGTGTTTAACTTGCTGCCGATCCCGATTCTTGATGGTGGCCACCTGATGTTCTTCACGATTGAAGGCCTCCTCGGACGTCCACCCAGCATGCGTTCGCGGGAAATGGCACTGAGCTTTGGTTTTTTGGTCATCATCACCCTCATCGTCTTTGTGATGTACAACGACATCGCACGGATTGTGATGGGATAATATGGCAAAGCCAATGAAAAATTAAGAATTAAAAATGAAAAGTGGAGGGCAAGAATGCGCCTTGTTCATTCTTCATTTTGCATTTTTAATTTTTCATTCTTAATTGATTTTTCATGCTCCTCCTCGGCCTTGATACCGCCACCCAAATCGCCAGCGTCGGTATCACACGTGGTGAAGAAGTCTTAGCCGAAGCCTCGACTCGGGCGACCTCCAATCACACCGAAACACTTTTACCGCTGATCGCTGAAGTGCTTGCCCAAGCGCAGGTGACTTTACCAGACATTGAAGGGATCGGTGTTGCAATCGGTCCAGGGTCGTTTACCGGACTGCGCATCGCGCTAGGGACGGTCAAAGGCTTAGCGTATGCGACGGGCCAGCCGGTTGCTGGAATTCCCACGCTAGAGGCGCTCGCTTATACAGTGAGTGATTGGGCAGGGCTCGTCTGTCCAATTCTCGATGCACGCAAACGCGAAGTCTATACCGCACTTTTTTACCGCAGTGCGAGTGGCGAGATTGCGCCAGTACGGTCCGCCCAGGTTTCGACATTGAAATCTGTATTAGAGCAGATTTCAGCCCCGTGCCTTTTTCTCGGAGACGGAGTCGAAACCTATGGGGAAGCGATCCGGGAACACTGTAGCGACCGTGCCCATCTGCTACCATTTGAGACCTATCATCCCCGTGGCGCTGTCGTTGCTAAATTAGCGTGGCGACGATTGTCTCGTAGTGACGCTGACGACATTGCCACACTAGTTCCCTCGTATGTTCGACCACCAGAGGCGGTGCTCAAGCGGACCTCGTAGGTCCCGCAAAACTCCACTCGCTCATTGGGCCCTCGGGTAGCGTGCGCGCGCGAATATGGCGCTATGATGGAGCATCGTGTCTCTCGTACGCGCCACGAATTCTCGACACGCTCTTTCGTGCGCATAGCGCGCGCTACGAACTGCGAACATTTTGCCACTGCAAGACTCCCTAGTGTTCCCGTGCCCTAGACAAATTGGGTAGATTTTGGCATCTTTCCCCAGTCTTTCAGGAAACTTAGAAGTTGCAGAGTTTCCCACTCTTTACAAGTCTTTTTTTCCATCCATAAGTTAACGTTCTGGAGAATATATACACATGGCACGAAAGAAAATTGCTCTCATCGGCGCTGGTAATATTGGTGGAACTTTGGCTCACCTGTGTGCTCTCAAGCAATTAGGCGACGTTGTCCTCTTTGACGTAGTTGATGGCCTTCCTCAAGGAAAAGCCCTCGACATTCTCGAAGCTGCTCCGATCGAAGGCTATGACATCAGTCTTAAAGGCACGACGAAATATGAAGATGTGGCAGGTGCAGATGTTTGTATTGTCACTGCTGGTGTGGCCCGTAAGCCTGGTATGAGCCGTGATGATCTTCTCGGTATTAACTGCAAAATCATGAAGGACGTCTCTGAGAGCATCGCGAAATATGCTCCCAATGCGTTTGTGATCGTTATCACCAACCCGTTGGATGCAATGGTGACCTTGTGCAAACGGCTGACGAAGTTCCCGAAGAATAGAGTCGTCGGCCAGGCTGGAGTACTCGATTCGTCACGCTATCGCACGTTCATTGCCAACGAACTGAACGTTTCAGTACGTAATGTTACGGCAATGGTGCTCGGCGGCCACGGCGACGATATGGTGCCGGTTCGCAGTTACTGCCAAGTCGGTGGCCAACCCGTCGATCAACTGATTCCTGCAAAACGTTTAGACGAAATCGAGCAACGTACCCGTCAGGCTGGTGGCGAGATTGTGGCGTTGTTAAAGACTGGCTCAGCGTTCTACTCGCCAGCTTCTGCTGCGATTCAAATGGCAGAGGCCTATCTGTTCGATAAGAAACAAATTCTTCCGTGCGCGGCCTATCTCGAAGGCGAGTACGGCATTAGCGGTGTCTACTTTGGCGTTCCGGTGGTGATTGGTGCTGGTGGGATCGAGAAAGTGGTCGAGTTGAAGCTCAGCGACAAAGAAAAGCAGGAAATGCAAGTGTCTGTCAGTCACGTGCAAGAACTGGTGACGGCGATGGATAAGGTGTTGGCTGCTGCGTAACGGTGGACGATAATTGTCGCTAATAAAAATGATGTGCCGATTTTACCGTGTCCCAACTTGTGAGGCTTGGAGAAAAGAGTACAAGGTTAAGACATGAAACGTAGATATGTACAACGTAAAAGAAGAGGCGGTGTGGTTACGCATTACGTTTTACGTATCACGCTTTGTTTGCTGACAAAGAGAAGAGTCTTATGCGAACGATTGAAACGCAAAAAATTACCGACACCATCATTCAGCTGTGTATGGAAGCCAACTTTGTTCTTGGCGACGACATGCTGAATGCGTTTGACAACGCCCTCAGCAAGGAGCGCTCTCCTGCGGGCCGTAGTGCGTTGGAGATGATCAAAGAGAATGCCCAGATTTCGCGGACGCAGCGATTGCCGTACTGCCAAGATACCGGCTTTGTGATCTGCTTTGCCGACATTGGGCAAGATGTGCATATCACTGGTGGTTTCTTAGAAGATGCGATCAACGAGGGCGTACGCAAGGGGTACAAAGAAGGCTACTTGCGTGCATCGATCGTAGGTGACCCATTTAACCGCAAGAATACTGGGGACAACACGCCAGCGATTGTCCACACGCAAATCGTTCCTGGTGACAAATTGACGCTGATGGTCATGGCCAAAGGTGGTGGCTGTGAGAATCGCAGTAAATACAAAATGTGTACTCCGGCTGAAGGTATCGAAGGCGCGAAGAACTTCGTGATTGAGTGCATCAAGACCGCTGGCCCAGACGCCTGCCCACCGTTGATTGCCGGTGTCGGTATCGGTGGCACCTTTGAGAAGGCGGCGTTACTCTCGAAGCGTGCGCTCTTTCGTGGCATTGGCGAACCGAACCCGAGTGCTGAGTTACAGACCCTCGAACAAGAGCTACTCACCAAGGCCAACAAGTTGGGCATCGGTCCGCAAGGATACGGCGGTGATACGACGGCATTTGCGATTCATATCAATACGTATCCGTGTCATATCACGAGTCTACCGGTGGCAGTGACGATCGAATGTCATGCCCATCGCCATAAAGAAGCTGTGTTATAAGGAGCGACGCGCATGGCAGGTGACGAAGTTCGAAAACTCACAACCCCCCTCTCCGACGAGATTGTTGCTAGCTTGCATGCTGGTGATCGTGTCCGTCTTTCCGGCGTGATCCTCACTGGTCGTGATGCTGCACATAAACGACTTGTTGATCTCCTTGATGAAGGGAAGCCGCTTCCCATCGATGTGCGCGGACAGATCATTTATTACGTTGGTCCGACACCGCCAAAGCCCGGTATGGTGATTGGTTCAGCCGGGCCAACCACCGGCGGACGTATGGATTCCTACGCTCCGAAGCTGATGGCGTTGGGCCTCAAAGGGATGATCGGCAAGGGCTCGCGCTCGATGTCGGTGCGAGATGCGATGAAGCGGCATAAATGTGTCTACTTCGGTGCAGTTGGTGGAACTGGGGCTTTGCTCTCAAAGTACATCAAGAGCGCAGAAATTATCGCTTATGAAGATTTAGGCACTGAGGCGATTCGCCGCCTGGTGGTAGAAGATTTTCCTGTGATTGTGATTGACGATACGCATGGGGTTGACCTCTACGAAGAGGGACGCAAGCAGTACGCGCAAGAGGATTAGCCCTAGACAGGTTCTATGAATTTTGGCATTTTGCCCCCGGTTGCCCACACACGTAGTTTCTGATCCTGTGAAGCCGACGAGCCAGGAAAGCCCAGAAGAGGAGGCTGAAGAATAGGCATGGCACTCGTGCATGATGTCCTCATCATCGGCGGTGGCGGAGCAGGGTTGCGGGCCGCGATCGCCGCGGCTGAAGCCGACCCAAAGCTCAATATCGCCCTTGTTTCTAAGGTGTATCCGATGCGCAGTCACACTGTTGCTGCCGAAGGTGGCAGCGCAGGTGTCATCAAAGAAAACGATACATTAGACGAACACATGAGAGACACGATCAGCGGCGCAGACTGGTTGGCTGATCAGGATGTCGTCGAAATGTTCGTGAAGACGGCGCCGAAAGAGTTGCTCCAATTGGAGCATTGGGGCTGTCCGTGGAGCCGTGAACCAGATGGCCATGTTGCTGTCCGGCCCTTCGGCGGTATGCGCATCGAACGGACCTGGTTCGCTGCCGATAAGACCGGCTTCCACTTGCTCCATGCGCTGTTTCAGACTTCCCTCAAATACGAATCCATCCAGCGGTACGATGAGTGGTTTGCCACCAAATTGCTCGTCGAAAATGGTCGCTGCCAAGGGGTCACCGCAATTGAAATGCGCAGCGGGCTGATGCAAACGATTCTCGCTAAAGCGGTGATTGTCTGTACTGGTGGCGGCGGTCGTATCTTCCCGTTTACCACTAACGGTGCGATCAAAACGGGTGATGGCATGGCGATGTGCTACCGTGCTGGTGCCGCCCTCAAAGATATGGAGTTCGTCCAGTACCATCCGACGGGTCTCCCTGGAACAGGCATTCTAATTACTGAAGCTGCTCGTGGAGAAGGTGGGATTCTCATCAATAAGAATGGCTACCGCTATTTGCAGGATTACGCCCTCGGCAAACCGCTTGAGATTAACGATCCTCGTCACCCGCAGTTACGCCAGATGGAACTGGGACCACGCGACAAACTCTCGCAGTGCTTCATGAAAGAGCGTGATAAGGGCAACACTATTGACGGGCCGTATGGCGACGTTGTCCATCTCGATATTCGCCATCTCGGGGAATACAAAATCATGAAGAAGCTGCCGTTCGTGCGCGAACTGGCAAAGAACTACGCTGGTATCGATCCAGTCTATGAGCCGATTCCCGTGCGTCCGGTGGTGCACTACATGATGGGTGGCGTACACACAAACATCGACGCAGAAACTTCGATTCCTGGGTTGTTTGCCGCTGGTGAGACTGCGTGTGTCAGTATCAACGGCGCCAATCGCTTAGGCTCAAACTCGCTTACTGAACTGTTAGTGTTTGGCGCGCGCGCAGGTCAAGGTGCGGTGGCGTTTGCTAAAGAACAGAAGAAGATTGATACTGCCGCGCTTGAAGCACAAGGCAAAGACGAGCAAGAGCGGGTACGCAAGAATTTCATTGCCAAGACGAGTGGCAAAGAACGGATTGCTACCATTCGCACCGAGATGACGAAGACCATGGAAGAAGGGGCGGGTATTTATCGTCTCGAAGCGCCGCTGCGTGCGACATGCGATAAGCTCGCAGAGTTGAAGGATCGCTTCACAGGTGTCATCCTCGACGATCGCAGCAACACTTACAATACCGAGCTGACCTCAGTGCTTGAACTGGAAAATATGCTCGAGATTGCTGAAGCAGTGGCACACAGCGCAGTGAATCGTAAAGAGTCGCGCGGTTCGCATCAACGCACGGATTATCCGAAACGCGATGATGAAAACTATCTGGCGCATTCGCTGGCGTATCGGACTCCGGATGGACCGCCGCGTATTGACTATCTCAAGGTGGTGATCACGAACTTTCCGCCGGCGGAACGGACGTATGGAGAGAAATAATGGTTGAGCGCACGATTACGTTGGAGGTTTTCCGTTATCGACCGGACTCGGAAAAAGAGCCGGTCTTCCAAAGCTATAGTGTTCCGTTTCGCGACGACTGGGTGGTGCTGGACGCGCTCAACTATCTCAAAGATCAAGTTGACGGCTCCATCTCGTTTCGCTGGTCTTGTCGTATGGGTGTCTGTGGCAGCTGCGGCATGATGGTGAACGGCACGCCAAAACTGACCTGCGCGGCCTTCCTTAAAGACTACTATCCCGGTCCGGTGCGTGTTGAGCCGCTGGCGAATTTCCCGGTCGAGCGTGACCTGATTGTCAACATTACGGACTTTGCCACGAAGCTCAAAGAAGTAAAGCCGTTCATCGTTCGCAAAGAAGAGAAACCGGTAGCTGAAGGCGAATATCTGCAAAGTCCGGCTGAACTGGCGAAATTTAAGCAGTACAGCATGTGTATTAACTGTTTGTTATGCTATGCTGCCTGCCCAATCTATGGGCTTGAGCCGAAATTCACCGGCCCAGCTGCCATCGCGCTGGCGCAACGGTATAACCTTGACTCACGCGATCAAGGCCAAGAGCAGCGACACGATGTGATCTTTCGTCACGAAGGCATCTGGGAGTGCACGTTTGTGGGCGAGTGTTCAGAGGTGTGCCCCAAAGATGTCGACCCGGCTGGCGCTATCCAGCAAGCAAAACTCAGCGGAGCCCTCGACCTCGTGACATCGATTCTTTCACCAAGGGGGGCACGATGAGTGAGCCGTATCGCCGGCCAATCAATCCTTCAACCTGGTGGTTGAAAAATCCGAACTATCGGTTCGTTATGTACCGAGAACTCACCTCGGTGTTTATCATCGCGTTTTTGCTTATTTTCTTGTGGTTCTTGTGCAGCCTGGCACGTGGACCAGAAGCCTACAATGCCTTTTTGCAGCGACTCTCATCTCCCTGGTCGTTCTTTTTTCACCTCGCGACCTTGATTGCCGCCTGCTTTCACAGCTGTACGTTTTTCAATTTGACACCCAAGGCAATCGTGGTGCGAAAAGGGGAAGAGAAGATTGCTGACGCGTTTCTCATAGCGCCAAACTATGTAGGGTGGCTGACAGTGTCTGTGGTTATTTTTCTGATTGCGACGTGGAGCTAACGATGGCGACAGCAGCAAGATCTCGGGGTGAAGCATTTTGGTGGGCGCTCTTTTCACAGGGTGGTGTCATTGCCGCCATGCTCGTGCCTATTCACATTATCATCTTAGGATTTGTGATTCCGTGGTGGTGGGGTCCGATGGAGACGTTCTCGTATGAACGAATCCATGCGCTGCTCTCTCATCCAATCGCAAAGCTCTACTTAATCGTGTTGTTTTCAGTCCCTGTTTTTCATTGCATGCATCGTATTCGTCACACTTTGTACGACACAGGATGGCGAGCGTATGCTGGGCCGATCGCGTTTCTCAGTTATGGGATCGCGTTGCTTATCATGATCGTTGCGATAGCGACTATTGTTGCTATCTAGGAGAGAGAAGGGCAGTGCTCGAACGCTCCGTTGCCTATCTCTCTTGCCGGCGGTGAGGACCCTGTATGAATATTCATGAATACCAAGCTAAAGACATTCTCAGAAAATATGGCGTGACTGTGCTGAACGGTAAAGTTGCGACGACCGCAGAAGAAGCTGAGTCTGCGGCGAACGCGCTTGGTGGTGGGCTGTGTGTTGTGAAAGCGCAGATTCACGCTGGTGGTCGAGGTAAAGCGGGTGGTGTCAAACTCGCCAAGACTCCGCAAGAAGCGAAACAACATGCTGCTGCCATTCTGGGAAAGAAGTTAGTGACCCATCAGACTGGACCAGAAGGCAAAGAGGTACTGAAGGTCTTTGTCGAGCAAGGGTGTGACATCGCCAAAGAATACTACCTGGGAATGGTGATCGACCGTGCAACCTATCGTGTCACTATGATGGCTAGTTCTGAAGGTGGTGTGGAGATCGAAGAGGTTGCGGCACGTTCGCCGGAGAAGATCTTGCGCGAGACGATCGATCCGGTCGTGGGCCTTGCTGATTATCAAGGCCGTCAACTCGCCTTTGGGCTTGGGTTGCCGAAAGACTCGGTCAATAAAGCCGTGGGATTCATGAAGGCGCTGTATCGCGCATTTATGGACAGCGATGCTTCGATGGTTGAGATCAACCCGCTGGTGTTAACCAAGTCTGGCGATCTCGTTGCTCTCGATGCAAAAATGGGCTTTGATGATAACGCTCTGTTCCGCCATGCTGATCTGCGTGAGATGCGTGACATCACCGAAGAGAATCCCAAAGAAGTTGAGGCTTCAAAGTTTGACCTCAGCTACATTGCGCTTGATGGCAATATCGGTTGCATGGTCAATGGCGCTGGGTTGGCGATGGCGACCATGGACATCATTAAGTTCTATGGTGCTGAACCAGCCAATTTCCTCGATGTTGGTGGTGGTGCAACTACGGAGAAAGTTACTGAAGCCTTCAAGATCATTCTCTCAGACAAGAACGTCAAAGGCGTGTTGGTCAACATCTTTGGCGGCATCATGCGGTGTGATGTCGTCGCTACTGGTGTGGTGGAAGCCGCCAAACAAGTAAAGCTGTCAGTCCCACTAGTTGTGAGACTCGAAGGCACTAACGTCGAACAAGGGAAGAAGATACTCGCTGAGTCAGGTCTCAACATCACCCCAGCCAACGACCTCGCTGATGCAGCGCAGAAGATTGTCTCTGCGGTCAAAGGGCGATAGCGATTAGTATTGGGGATTAGGAAAAGTCAAAAATCAAAAGGCAAAGGGCAAAAGGCAAAAATCAAAAAGACAGCGACAAGAACTTCGTCGAGCTGAGGAATCTTCTGTCTATTTTAACTAGCCCCCAACCCCTAGCCCCCAGCCCCAAGGAGCGGTTGTGAGCATTCTCGTTAACAAGAACACAAAAGTCCTGACCCAAGGTATCACCGGTGCAACCGGTCAGCTGCATACACGTGCCTGTCGTGAATATGGAACGCAGATGGTGGCTGGGGTGACCCCTGGTCGTGGTGGAACCGACTTTGAAGGCATTCCCATTTTCGACACCGTCGAACAGGCAGTGAAGAGCACTGGAGCCAATGCGTCGGTGATCTATGTGCCGCCGCCGTTTGCGGCTGATGCGATTATGGAATCGGTCGATGCTGGAGTGCCGCTGGTCATTTGCATTACCGAAGGTATTCCCGTGCTCGATATGGTGCGTGTGAAGCGTTACATGCAAGGAAAAAACTCGCGCCTGATCGGACCGAACTGTCCTGGGGTCATCACTCCTGGTGAATGCAAAATTGGCATTATGCCTGGGTACATTCATAAGCCAGGAACCATTGGTGTCGTCTCACGCAGCGGAACGCTCACCTACGAAGCCGTGCATCAGTTGACTCAGCTGGACATTGGGCAATCGTCGTGCGTTGGTATCGGTGGTGACCCGGTGAACGGAACCAACTTCATTGATGTGTTGCGCATGTTCCAAGACGACCCACAAACTGAGGGGATCGTTATGATCGGTGAGATCGGTGGGTCGGCTGAAGAAGATGCAGCAGCCTTCATCAAAGCGAATGTGACGAAGCCTGTTGCTGCGTTCATTGGTGGACAGACCGCGCCCAAAGGCAAACGCATGGGCCATGCCGGTGCGATCATTGCTGGTGGTTCTGGAACCGCTGCAGAGAAGATTAAAGCCTTACGCGCGGCTGGCGCTCATATTATTCCAAGCCCAGCCGAAATGGGTGTGACGATGGCGAAGGCAATGGGGAAGAAGTAGCCAGTAGTCAGCATTCAGTAGTCAGTAGGGGCGCAGCATGCTGCGCCCTTTTTCGTTCCTAGAACTTCTCAAATTCCCTCTCCCTGGCAGGGCAATGGCATTAAGTTAACAGCCGCCGTGGAGTTTATTCTGCAGTTGCCGTAAGTAGGAGCAATGATGGAGAAAGAAACGAAGCGCTTATTTGCCGGTTGAAGCAGGAATT
>Ga0194132_10000839_pt1 | contig 62667 bp, 55 predicted proteins | sample TA2KigOf80mmetaG_FD_148612 | JGI IMG/M metagenome (GOLD analysis project Ga0194132, IMG submission 148612) | Freshwater microbial communities from Lake Tanganyika, Tanzania - TA2015054 Kigoma Offshore 80m | ecosystem: Environmental > Aquatic > Freshwater > Lake | place: Tanzania: Lake...
GGCGATGGGCACCACCAGAAGGTCAGGCGAAGAGTGGCTCTGGGCCCGGACTTTCCTACACGGGACAGGCGATCGGTGTCGCCCTAACTGCACGCCGTGTCAAGGTGCTCGACTTTTGGGCACTGGGAGCGGGTGACCACGCCTCATCCCCTGGAGGGTGACGGCGGTTCGGTGGGGCCCTGCTGGAACACTTGTGGCGTGACCGGTTGGTATGCCACTGCGACTATTGCCGTCTGCCTGGTCATCGCCCTGTGGGCCCTTGTGCATCTCGTGACCGGTCGGCCGATGAGTCGTGCCCTGCATGCCAGCCAGCTGGTGCTGGTTCTGCTCTTCATCGTTCTCGCGATCGGCGGCTTCGTGCAGATGCTGGCTTCGGATCGCGAGTTCGCCAGGCTCGAGTTCACCGGCTATCTCGTCTTCAGTCCGCTGGTGCCCCTTGGCTCGTGGTGGTGGACGAGGAACGACGCGACACGCATCGGATCCGCGATCGTCCTGGTTGTCGGCCTTGTCATGGCGATCCTCGTAGTCCGAATACAACAGGTGTGGGCAGGAAATGTCTGAGGCAAGCCGGGCACGGGGATTGTCACGTTTGCTCGTCGTTGTCTATGCCATCTTCGCCATCGCCGCCACGTCGCGATCAGTCGTACAGCTCGCCAACCGCTTCGACGAGGCCCCGATCGCCTACCTGTTGTCGGCCGTGGCCGCACTCATTTACATCGTTGCCACGGTGGCGCTCGCCCTCGGTGAGCGCGGCCGCAAAATCGCTACGATCGCCATTGGCGTCGAACTCGTAGGGGTTCTCGTCGTCGGGGCGCTCAGCGTGGCGTACCCGGCGCTCTTCCCGCGCGCCACGGTGTGGTCGGCCTTTGGCCTCGGCTACGCGTTCATCCCGCTGGTGCTGCCCATCATCGGTCTGTGGTGGTTGCGTCGATCGTCGAAGGGCGATCGGGGCGCACCTTGACCCGCGCGGGCTCTGCTGATTTCCGCACGAGGCTGTCTCTGTGGGTGGGCACGTTGCCTTGGCCCGTCGTAGGCGTCCCAGGACTCGCCTTGGCCCACGGTATGACGATCAGGTTGAGTGTGCGTGATGGAGTCCCTGGGGTGTGGCCAGGGGCGGGGTCGAACCGCCGACCTTCCGATTTTCAGTCGGACGCTCGTACCAACTGAGCTACCTGGCCGTGCCCTTCGGGGCCAGCAGAGGCTAGCAGGGCCGGCGGCTGGCTCTCAGAGCGGATTGCTCCAGGCACGTCGCCCTGCCGCGTCCACTATCGTGACGCGGCGGTAGCGAAGATTGGGTGGCGTCTCCACGAGTGCGCGGGTGATGAGTCCATCGCCGGTGGTCTGGAGGATGCGCCCCTGCTTACGACCGTCGCGCCCGGCATTCACCGACGTGCCCCACTCCTCCTCCGCCTGCACAAGCACCGAGCGACACGGAGAGCACGCGACCTCGACCCCGCCATCGACCACTGCCATCTCGTAGAGCGCGGGGCCCTCGGAGAAGTACGCCGCGCCCGTGCGTAGGGCCTCCAGCGCGGCCTCCGGCGAGCGCTCCCGCACCCGCAGCATCGTCCACGCCAGCCCGAGTTCGTAGAGCGGATAGTGCTGATCGTCGGTGGCGATGCCGAAGGCTGTGCGGCCCTGGCCGAGGAGGGTGTCCCACCAGGGCGAGGAGTCACCGCGTCCGCACTCGGCCTGGGCGCCGCCGTTGAGCACCTCGATGCCAGCAAAGCCGCTCATAGACGTGAGTTCGACCTGGGGCAGGTGGTTCCAGTAGGGATGCGCGACGTAGGCGACGGCGTCCATGGACGCGACCCAGTCCATCCCGACGGTGAGTGAGGGGAAGGTGCGCACCTCCCAGTTCTCGACCTCATTGACAAGCCAATTGTCGCGGTTGCCCCCCGGGTCGTCGGGCACATGGTCGAGTCCGTAGACGAGGAACTCCGCAGACTGCCGGGGATAGGTCGGGCTCACCATGTCGAAGCCCAACTCCGCTCCCGGTAGGAGCACGACATCGTCGCGCAGGGCCGGGGTTGCCAAGCGCCAGTGGTCGGTGATGGCCACCAGGTCGAATCCGGCCTCGACGTACGCCTGGACGAGGGCGTCCGGTGGCAATGTGCCATCGGAGACGGTGGAGTGCGTGTGCAGGGCAGACTTCAGCCACTCGCCGGGCGCATCGAAGGGGTTCACCGCGTCTTACTGTTCCTTAGTCGGGGGTCCAAAATCTCCTCCAGGGCATAGCCAACGAGCGTGAACGCCATTGTCACCAGGATCACGCAGATCCCGGGAGGCAGGATCCACCACCAGTAGCCGTTGGACATGGCACCGGCGTTGAAGGCCTCCTGAATCATACGGCCCCACGACAGGGAGTCCGGATCCCCCAGGCCCAGCAGTGCCAGGGTCGTCTCGGACAGGATCGCCACAGCCACGGTGAGCACGCCCTGCGCGACGATCACCGGCGCCACCGAGGGCAGGACCTGACGCGTGATGATCGCAGCGTCGCCCGCGCCCAGGGCGCGGGCCCGCTCGACGAAGGGCTGCTCCCGCACCACGAGCGTCTGCGCCCGCACAAGCCGGGCCGTCAGCGCCCACGACGTGACCGCGATGACGACGATGACATTGAGCAGATTGGGGCCGAGGATAGCGGCGAGCACGATCGCCAGGACCAGCCAGGGGATCACCAGGAACCAGTCGGTCAGCGCGGTGAGCATCGTGCCGAGGGAGCGACCAGAGTAGTAGCCGGCGAACAGGCCCATGGTCGCGCCGATGACCACGGCGCCGAGTGTGGCGAGCACGCCGACCGTTAGGGACACGCGACTGCCCACGATGAGCATGTCGATCACGGCGCGGCCGAAGAGGTCGGTCCCCAGCGGGGGCGCCTGCCCCGGCGGCTGCAGCGGGCTGTTGGGGGCGAGCGCGGGATCGATATCGGCCGGCGCGACCAGCAGGGGCGCCAGCAGCGCCAATGCGGCGAAGACGATGAGGATGACGAGGCCGACCGTGCCGCGTCGGTTGCGGCGAAACAGCGCCCACGTCGTCGCCCAGGACCTGCGTCGGCGCTGCCACGCGATCGTCGTCATGACTGCCGCACCTGCGGGTCGATCGCGCCGTAGGCAATGTCGGCGATGAACGCCGCGAGGATCACGGCAGCGCTGCTTACCAGGAAGACGCCCTGCAGCACGGGGTAGTCCAGGGTGTTGATGGCCTCATATGTCAGCAGCCCGATGCCGGGCCAGGAGAAGACGGTCTCAATGACGATCGCCCCGCCGAGGATGAAGCCCACGCTGAGCACGACGAGCGTGAACGTCGGCAGCACGGCGTTGGGCACCGCGTGGCGGCGCCTCACGTCGGGATCGGACAGTCCCTTAGCGCGCGCGAGGGTGATGTAGGGCTGCGCCTTCACCTCGATCATGCTCGAGCGCATGACGATCGCGTACTGCCCGACGTAGCCCAGCGACAGGGCGAGCACGGGCAGGGCCAGGCTGGCGGCGCTGGAGAAGCCGCCTGCCGGGAACCAGCGGAGCCAGCCGGCGAAGAGCAGCAGGAGCAGCATGCCGAGCCAGCCCTCGGGCGTGGAGTAGAGCACGAGGGAGGAGTAGAGGCTGCTCGAGTCGAAGGTGCTCCCGCGCCGCCAGCCCCCACGGATTCCGATGAGCACGCCGATGACCGCGGCGAGCAGGGTGCCGACGCCGACGAGCAGGATGGTCGGCCACAAGCGCGAGGCGATGAGGTCGACAACGTCCACGCCGGAGACCAGGGAGACTCCGAGCTGGCCGGTGAGCGTCTCGCGCAAGTAGACGACGAACTGCACGAGGAGTGGCTGGTCGAGCCCGAACGCCCGTCGCTGCTCCTCCAGTGCCTCCGGGGAGAGCCGCTGGCTGCGCGCCAGCAGCGCGATCGGATCGCCCGGCATGATCCGGAAGAGGAAGAAGTTGACCGCGAGGATGAAGGCGAGGGTCAGCAGCGCGTAGCCCGCCCTGAGCGCGACGAAGCGCAGGTCGAGCGCGCCTGACCTCAATGCGTGTCCGGCCGATCTGCTGCTGATCGGCTTCGCATCACGACGACGACCAGGATCACGACGACGACCGCGGCGACGAGTACCCAGATCCACACGGGCACTCCTGACGATCCCGCCAGTGAGGGCGCCGCCTGGGGCGCGCCCGGCTCCGCTGATGCTCCGGGCGATGCGGGTGCGCTGGCCTCGCCATCCGACGTTGCTGGACGCGCGGTCACCAGGCTGGTGTAGGAGTACGACGGCGTGAGGTATCCATCGCCCGCGGGGACGGGGGTGAGCCCGGTGACCAGGTCGGAGCGGTAGGCCACGATGGCGTTGGGGTAGGCCAGCGGGATGGCCGGCACCTGGTCGTAGACGTACTGCTGCGCCTCGCGCACGATCACCAGGCGCTCATCCTGGTCGAGGATCGCGGCTTGCTTCTCCACGAGCGCGTCGTACGTCGGGTCCTGCCAGCAGCCGTCGCTGAGGTCGCCGCACGCGGCCGAAGTGAAGACCGACAGCTGGTAGTTGGGATCAGGATCGCCAGACCAGTACCAGATGTAGGCATCGAAGTCGCCCGACTGCTGCATGTCGTAGATCTTCCCCGCGCTCACCGGTTGCGCGTTGACCTCGATGCCGATCTGCTGCAGGAAGGAAGTGATGAGTTTGCCCGCGATCTCGCTGCCGGGCGTGTCATTGGAGGTGGGCATGCGGATGACGAGGCGGTCGCCTGTCTCGGGGTCGATGCGGATGCCGTCGTCGCCACGCGCATAGCCGGCCTCGTCGAGCATGACGTTGGCACTGTCGGGGTCGTAGGGGATGACCTGGTCGTCGGGGATGTCGAGGTGCCAGTAGACCGACAGCGGCCGAATGATCGTCTCCCCGGGAGAGGCTGCTCCCTGGTAAGCCTTGTCGACGATGGCCTGCTTATCGATCGCCATCGCGATGGCCTTGCGCACGCGCAGGTCTTGCAGCGCTCGCAGCGGTGCGGACGCGGGGTCCTGCCCGCCGAAGTTAAAGGCGAGATTGGTCCAGGAGTCGGCTGTGACCTTCTGCACGACGACATCGGGGATGGCCTCCACGGCCGGCAGTAGGGCGCTCTCGATGCCGTCGGCGATCTGGATTTCGCCGTTCCTCAGCGCCTGGACCATCCCCTCCTGATTGGTGTAGAGGCGGTAGACGATGCGGTCGTAGGCCGGCTCGTCCCCCCAGAAATAGGGGTTGCGCTCGAAGGTCCAGCTCTGCCCGGGCACCGCCTCGGTCATGACGTAGGGACCGGACGAGACGGTGGGGAGCGCCTGCGCCTGCTTGATCTCCCGGTTGGTCTTGCCGACGTACGGCGACCAGATGTGCTCGGGCACGATGTACACCCACGCCGGCACCTCCGGCCCGCGGCTCGGCTCGGGCGTGACCCAGATGAGGGTGTTGTCGTCCGGCGTCTCGAAGGTCGATCCCTCGGGGAAATACCCCGAGAAGTAGGGGAAGCCCTGATCGATGACGAAGCGGTAGGTGAAGGCGATGTCGCGCGAGGTGAGCGGCGTGCCGTCGCTCCAGGTGGCGCCCCCGCGGATCGCGCAGGTCCATCGCGTGTAGTCGGCGCTGGGCTCGCACCCGGTGGCCAGGCTTGGTGCCGCGCTGAGGTCGTCGTCGGAGAACTTCAACATCATGTCGTACTGCAAAGTGACAGCCGCCCACTCGCTGCTGGAGTTGATCGCCCAGATATTGGGGTTCTCGATCGGCACGGTCATGCCGATGGTGAGGGTGGAATCCTCAGCCGCCGAGGCTGCCGGCAAGGCGGTCAGGCTGGCGGCGGCGAGCAGGGCGGAGACGACAATGCGCAGCGCGACCACGGCGACCTCCTCAGGCGACTATCAGTCTGCCTGCCGACCGGCGAAAAGGTGGGGCGAATGCCACGCCAACTCCAGAAACGGTACGTGGCGCGGGCTGGCGTGGCGACCCCGACGGGACTCGAACCCGCGACCTCCGCCGTGACAGGGCGGCGCGCTAACCAACTGCGCTACGGGGCCTCGATGGTGCTGAGACCAGTGTCCCCAACGGGATTCGAACCCGCGCTGCCGCCTTGAAAGGGCGGAGTCCTAGGCCGCTAGACGATGGGGACCATCGCCGCCGAACCGGTGTCGAAGACCAGTGAAGGATATTGGGAGGCACGCCGAGGGATTCGCCGGGGGCCACCCCCGGCCCGTTCGACTCTGGACTGATGCCAGGTGGGCTGCAACCATGGGGCGTGCATTGGAATCGCCGACTCCTCGCCGCGGCTCTGGCCGTCGGCCTCGTGAATGCAGTCGCTTGCGCCAGCGCTGCGCCGTATCTGGGAAATCTCAGGGCGGAAAGTGCCCTAAATCTAGCGAAGAACGGGGCGAAGGTGCTGCGCGTCGGCAGTGTCGAGCTCACACCGTGCCCCGTGATGCGTGATGCCTACTGCGGGCACATCACGCGAGGTTGGGATGAGTCCGGCCGCGTGGCCGGCACTTTCAAGGTCGGCTTCGCTTGGATTCCCGCGGCATCCGGCCGGTCGATCGGCACGCTCGTGCCGCATGAAGGCGGCCCCGGCTACAGCACGACGGGGTCGGGAGAGTGGTTTGCAGAGATGTACGGCGATCTGCTGTCCAATCACGACATGCTCCTGGTCGACCAGCGCGGCACGGGTCGCACCGCCGTCGTCGCGTGCCCCGCGCTCGACAACGGCACGATGTCCTACGTGCGCGCCGTGGGCGTTTGCGGCCGCTCGCTCGGCGACCGCTCCTACTCCTACGGGAGTGAGGCATCCGCCGACGACCTCGCCGCGGTGCTCGACGCGCTGGAGATCGACCAGGTCGACATGTACGGCGACTCCTACGGCACGTTCTTCGCGCAGGCCTTCGCCGGCCGCCACGGCGACCGACTGCGCACTCTAATCCTCGACGGCGCCTACCCGACCTACGGCGAGTCCGCGTGGTATCCGACCCAGGGCCCGGCCCTGCGCCGCGCCTTCACCGCCGTCTGCGCGCGAAGCGAGCTGTGCGCCAGCGAGCCCGGACTGCCCATGCCGCTGCTGGAGACCCTGCTCGACCGATTGCGCGAGAGGCCGATGAGCGTGCGGGCACCAGGTGGCGACGGCCGCTTCCATCGCGTCGTGCTCGACCCCGAGGCGGTCGCCGGCGTCGCCTACAACGCCACCTATCTCTCACCGACCTACCGCGAGTTCACCGGCGCCGTGCGCGCTGCGCTCGACGGCGATGCACGACCACTGGGCCGACTCTTCGCGGAGTACTGGTGGACCGGCGATACCTCCAACAACCCGCGGCAATACAGCTACGGGGCTGAGGCTGCGGTGTCATGCCACGACTACCCGCAGCTGTTCGACCTGCGTCGATCACCGGGCGCGCGCCAGCAGCAATACCGCGAGGCGCTCGCGCGCAAGGAGAAGTCACGGCCTGGCATCTATGCGCCGTTCTCGATTCGCGAGTACAAGCGCTCGGGCTGGATCTCCTTTGGTATGTGCCTGGAATGGCCGAGGCCTCCCGCTGGGGCGTCCTTCGGCCCACCTCGGCCGCTCGATGGCGCCTACCCGGCCGTTCCCACGCTCGTGCTCTCGGGTGAGCTCGACACGATCACGACCGCGGCCGAGGGCGACATGGTGGCTGAGCGCTTCACCCGCTCGCGGCACATCGTCGTCGCCAACGGCCTGCACGTCGTCGGGGGCGCCGGTCCCGACTCGTGCGGCGCGCAGCTCGTGCGGCACGTCATCCGCACGGGAGATATTGAGATCCCGCTCGCGCTCGAGGAGTGCGCGTCCACGGCGCCGCCCATCCGCGCGGTCGGCACCTACCCGCGCGAGCTCGCCGGCGTGCAACTGCCTGCCGGGGTTGCCGATGATGAGCGCTCGCGCGTGACCGTCGCCGCCGCCAACACCGCAGCGGACCTCATCGACCGATGGTGGCAGAGCTACTCCGACGATGGCTTCGGGTTGCGCGGTGGCGAGTGGCGCTACTCCGGCACCAAGCGTGTGCGCTTCACCCTCGACGGCGTCAAGCTCGTGCGAGACCTGCCCGTGAGTGGGACCGTGACATGGAATCGCAGGACCGCGTCCGTGTCGGTTGATCTGCGGGTGCCAGCGAGCAGCAGCGTGCGCACCGTCACCGGGTCATGGAACGCCGACACCGACGGCGCGCTGGCCACGCTGCGGGTGACCGGCGCGCTCGGCCCAGCCACGCTGACCTTTCCTGCGCCGTGATGACCGACACCACGCTCGACCTGGCAGTGTGACGGGGTGGATCGGCGCAGATTCCTCGCCGCGGGGGTCATGGCTGCAGTGTCGCCGCCGCTGCTGACGACCGAACCTGCCCGTGGCGCTCGCCGGATTGCCGTCCCCTCCCCCACCGCCTCGCTCGTCACGCGCTGGGACACCGATCCGTGGTCGCGCGGCTCCTACTCCGCTCTCCCCGTGGGTACCTCGCCCGCGGTGCGACATACCCTCGCCGACGCGGTGATCGGCGGGCGCATCGTGCTCGCGGGGGAGTACGCGAGCACCCGGTACCCCGCGACCACGACGGGCGCACACCTGTCCGGTGAGCACGCGGCGCGACGCCTGCTTGATCGCGTGAAGGCACGGACCGCCGTGGTCATCGGTGCCGGCATGGCCGGCGCGGCCGCGGCGCGGCGACTGGCCGACGCCGGCCTCGAGGTAACCGTGCTCGAGGCGCGCGAGCGCGTGGGCGGGCGCATCTGGAGCAACGAGGACTGGGGTGCGCCGGTCGAGCTGGGGGCCTCGTGGATCCACGGCACGCGCGGCAACCCGATCGTGCCGCTGGCCCGCGATGCCGGACTGACCCTCGTGCCCACCGACTTCGACAGCTACTCCACGCGCGACACCGAGACCGGTGCGCCCTCACGCGAAGCGGAGATCCGCTGGAGCCGGCTCGACTCCCTCCTCGGCCAACTCGAGCAGGCGCGACCACCGCGCACGCAGAGCGTGGCTGAGTGGCTCGCGCGCCGGGGCTGGACCACGGATCGCATCGACTCCTGGGCCGCTCAGGTCGAGATCACCCAGTCCTACGCCCTCGACCCCACGCGCCTGGGTGTGCGCGCCACTCAGGAGGGCGCCGCGTATCGCGGCGGCGACGCGATGGTCGCCGATGGCTACGCGACCATCGTCGACAACCTCCTCTCCGGGATCGAGGTGCGTCGCCGCCAGGCAGCCGAGTCCGTGAAGTCGCGCGCCTCGCGCGTGGACGTCGCTCTGCGATCAGGTGGCCGGGTGAGTGCCGACGTGGCCGTCGTGGCCGTGCCGTTGGCGCTTCTGCGCGCGGGCCTACCACGCATGCCCGACATGGGTGAACGTGTCTCGGCCACGCTCCGCGGGCTCGTCACGGGGGTGTTCGAGAAGGTCGTGCTGCGCTACGACGAGCCCTGGTGGGGGGACCGTCAGGTGTACGGCGTCGTGGGCGGCGGTGCGCCCGGCGCACCCGCGGGGTCGCTCGCCTCCCTGCGGTGGACGGAGTTCTATTCACTCACCGACGTCATCGGATTCCCGGCGCTGGTGGGCTTCGCCGCAGGGCGAGCCGGGAGGACGCGCCCGGCGACGATCGAGGGCTGCGTGGGGGAGGCGTCGGCCGCCCTGATCGCGGCGTTCTCTCCCTAGGGACTGCTGGGCTGTGGTAGGGACTGGAGTTCTCATGAGGTTAAGGGGTTCGCATGTCTCCTCCGTCAATGTCTCTTCTTCGTTCCCGCAGAGCCTCGATAGGACTCGCGGTGGCAGCGGCGATGTGCACCTCGCCGTTGGTCCTGGCGACGTCCGCCCACGCCAAGCCGCCGACGACGTACTGGGAGGTGGACACGAAACAAAAGACGGCGTCGACGACGTACTGGGAGCGCGGCACGCCGATGACGCCACGCTTCCAGTGGAATGCCAACTTCGGCTACTGCGGGGAGACCGCATTCATCAGCGCGGGCATGAGGTTCGGCCAGTACACCTCCCAGTGGAAAGCACGGCATCTGGCTTCGCCCGGAATGGACCAGTGGAAGGCGGGGGCCCAATTGCTGCTGAAGGTCAACGACCTGCGTGCCGCGAAGGCAATGAAGCTGGATGCGCGCGCGTTCTCGGGTGCCGATCAGGTCTCCGTGCCGCAGTACCTCGGCTGGGTCAAGAAGCGCTTCCTCGCTGGCGACGTGGTCATCATCGGCGTGCTCAACAACACGAAGATCCTGAATGAATGGCCCGAGTACAAGGGCGATCTGTCCTACGACCACATCGTCCCGGTCTTCGGCATCGGCTCCGGATCGCCCATGAAGGATTCGGGCTACCACCCGACGGACTCCATCACCATCAGCGACAACGGCCTGCACAACATCGGGCCCAACATTCCCTACCTCTACACCTACGAGTTCGCTACCTTCCCACGCACGCGCGCTGAGGCGAATGCCATCGGAGGACCGGTCTACGCCCTGCGTGATCGTCCCAAGAACCACGGGACGGCAGTGAGTGGAGTCCTCGATCCGGGAGGCGTGACCATCCCCGTGCGCCTGACGTCCAATGCGAACGGAGAAGGAAAGCAAAACGGCAGGGGTCCGAACCAGGTGATGAAGCGGACCCCGGCCGCAACCCCCATCACGCTCACCGCCAAGGTGCACCTGCCGGATACATCCAAGGCCTACCGCGTCTACCTGTACGACGATTTCTCGGATGTGCCCAAGCGCGGCTTCAACGCCAAGGCCGATCGCGCCGTGAGTGTTTGGACCATTCCCGCGGGAAGCGCCAGCAGCATATGGACGGTCACGATTCAGGCGATGTCCAGCGATACGCGCGTCTTCCGCGCCGTGCCCGTGTCGGCCCCATAGCCCGCTGGCGCACAATGGCTGCGTGATCGAGGTCTCGCCCGCCCACTTCGAGGAGCTCGTGGCCGAGGCGCTTGAGGCTGTGCCGGCCGAACTCGTGGTGCTGGTCGATAACGTCATCTTCGTCATCGAGGAGGAGGGGCCGGACGACGATCCCGACCTGCTCGGCCTCTACGAGGGCGTCGCGCTCACCGAGCGAGACTCGGCGTACGCCGGGTCGCTGCCGGATCGCATCACCATCTATCGCAATCCGACGCTGCGCATCTGCGACACCTACGACGACGTCGTAGAGGAGGTAAACATCACCGTGGTGCACGAGATCGCCCACCACTTCGGGATCGACGACGACCGACTCCACGAGCTCGGCTACGACTGACGGACGAATCGCCGGTGTCATGAGTCCGCAGGGGGCCACGGTGTGGCCCCATGGACGCCACCACGACCGCCGACATCGACAGTGACTGGCCCGAGGAAGCGCGTCTAGACGAGAGCCAGCGCAGCGGATCGCCGCGGTCGCTGGCCGCCACCTGGGCAGGCGTGCTGCTCGCTCCCGGCACGATCATCACCGGCATGGTCGCCGCCGGCGGCTCCGCAGACCCCGGCCTCGCCATCGGATTCGCCGGCCTCGCCGTCGGCACGATCCTGGGCAGTCTCGCGGTCGGCTCCATATCGATCTGTGGACCGCGCACGGGAATGGCGCAAATGCCCCTGGGCCGCCTGGCGTTCGGTGCGTTGAACGTCGTCCCGCAGATCTTCCTCATCGGCAGCCTGATCGCCTACAACGCACTCAACGACCTCTTCGGCGTCGATACGCTCGCAACCCGTCTCGGCATTCCCTTCCTCGTCCCGCTGGCGGCAGTCGTCGCGATCGAGGTGCCCGTCGTGATCGTCGGCGTGCGGTTGATGCGCGTCCTGGGCACGGTCATCAGCGCTGTCATGCTTCACATCTGCATCGGCCTGATCATCGGAGCCTCCCAGGTGCCGCCGGCTCCCGTGCCGCCGGGCGTCGAAGGCTTCCCGGTGGGTCCATTCCTCCTCGCCGTGGGCCTGGGCCAGATCAGTCGCAACACGCAACTGGGTCTATTGACGTCCGACATCGTGCCTTTCGCCGGCTACTACACCACTCCCGGGTTTGGGGTCGCGATCGTCGAACTCCTCTATCGATGGAAGGACCCGAAGCCATGGAAGAGGCCGGTCGGCCGGTGGCGTGGCGCGGCCGCTGCCTTCCTCATCGGGTTCATCCTGCTACTGCCGTTCACCGTAACGCCGCTCGGCAATCAGATTGCGGCCGACTACCCCATCGCTTTGGGCTGGCTCGGCTGGGTGCCGCGCCCCCTGCTCAATGGCGGCGATGGCGCTCACCTCGCGGGCGCGGTGTTCGGCGCCGTCCTCTACGCGCTGTTTCGCCACATCGGACGGACGCCGAACACCGTGACCGTCAGTTCATCGGGCTGACTTTGCCGTTCATGTAGACAGCAAGGATCTGCAGAGCGCCGGGCGCCGGCTCGTAGTTGACGTACCAGCGGAGCTTGCCGAAGTCTGGTGGCGCCGTGGTCGCTTGCATCAGGTTCATCATCACGAGCGGCGCATCGAGCGGGAAGTCCGCGGAGTGCTTCTTGCGGTAGGCCTGGGCCAGTTCAAGCGCTTCGTTGGCGTTGACGGTGAGGGCCTGGTCGGTGCCCGTGCTGCCCACCCAGGCGTCCTCGACGACAACGGTCGTCCTGTAGCAGAGTCCGAAGAATCGGACCTGGGCGCTGATGACGGAGTCCTTGCCGCCGGACTTCACCGCGATGTTGTAGGACACGCGATTGTTGGTCAGGGTCGAGGCCTTGGTTGGACGCGTCCTGTCGTCCTTGCCGGCGAGTAGATCCACCTCCATGCGCTTGTAGGAGACGATCGTCGCGTTGTATCCCGTGCGCGACTTGATCTGCTCAGTGACGCGCTCGGAACGCACGCGCCGGTCGGCCTTGGCCATGAGAGGAAGCACGTCGCCCGTCCATCCACACACTGCGCCTTCATCCGCCTGGGCAACAGCGACGGGCACAACGAGCAATCCGGCGGCAACGGCCACCGCTGCAAACATTGAGATGACCTTCACAGTTGTCCTTTCACGAGCCATCTGGCTCATCATTCATGCCCGTCCCTTGTGACGATGGGCGGTTGGCGGTCAGGTGCGCGGTGCCGAGGCCCGGCGAAGGCGATCCGCGATAGCAGCCGCGATGCCGTCGGCGTCCGTGGGCGGTGGCACCACCACGACGAACTCGATTCCGCGCGCGTCCGCTTCGCGCAGGGCGGAGTAGAGGATCCGCGCGTAGTCCTCACTGGTGTCGGGGGCGGCCAGGCGTGCGACCCCGGGGATATCGGCGACGTTCGCGGGCGCCAGCAGCCCGATGCTGTCGTCGCCCAGGCCGCCTTCGGTCACCGCCTCAGCGTAGGCCGCGGCCGCCTCACCGTCAATCGCGATGGCCACGCGCGCCGCGGGCGCATAGTGCGATGGCAGCGCGCCCGGGACGCGCGGAGCGGACGAGCCGGATAGCGACGTCATGGCCCCCGCGACGCGCACCACATCGGCCGCCGTGATTCCGCCCGGCCGGAGTACGCGCGGTCCATCGGCGCTGCAATCCACGATCGTGGACTCCAGACCCACGTCGCAGGGCCCGCCATCGAGAGCGACATCGCGCCCGTCATCGAGTGCGCTACCCAGCTCATCGAGCGCATGCTGCACGGTCGTCGAGCTGACGCGGCCAAACCTGTTGGCGCTCGGCGCGACGATGGCATGCGGTGCGCCAGCAGGATCGAGTTCGTCCATGGCGAGGAGTACCTCGCGAGCGCGTGGGTGGGCGGGTACGCGGATCGCGACGGCCTCTTGGCCGCCGGTTATGTCGTCGGTGGCTCGTGACGACCTGGGCAGCACCAGGGTGAGCGGCCCGGGCCAGAACTCCTCGGCGAGCGCGCGTGCGAAGCCTGGGCACGAGGCCACCCACGAGCCGGGCGCATCGGGATCGATCGCACCGGCCGGATCGGCCACGTGCACGATGACGGGATGGTGCGCGGGCCGTCCCTTGGCCGCGTAGAGGCGCGCGACCGCCCGGGGATCGTCGGCCCGCGCGGCCAGGCCGTAGACGGTCTCAGTCGGAAGCAGCACGAGGCCGCCGGAGAGCAGGGCCTGCGCGGCCGCGCGCGGGTCGGTGGTCGTCGGGATCACGCGGCCGTCCCGGAATGACGCATGCCGTGGCCCCCGGAGACGAAGGCATCCGGCGGAGGCGGTGACTGTGGCGTTTGGACTAGCGCGGTGAGAACGGCGAGGTTGTATTCGCAGTCGGCCAGCGCGCCGGGATCGTCATCTCGTAGTACCTCGGGGATAGCGCGGTATTCGTCACGGGCGGCGGCATAGCGAACGGCCGCGGCGTCGTAGCTGCCGAGTCGACCGAGTAGCGAGGCTGCCTCATGCGTGCACTCCGCCGCACGTTCGGGCATTCCACTGGCCGCGTAGGCGGCGCGGGCAGACTCCAGAAGGGCCAGGGCCTCCACGGCATCGTGCGGATCCAGTCGGCGTCCGCGGGTGATCGCCTCGCCGTGTCGGGCGTCGGCCGACCGCACGGCATCGGGCAGCGACTCGGCTAGGGAGATGGACGCATCGAAGGCGGCGATCGAACCCATGAGGTCGCCGGCCTCGTCGCGCGCGGTGCCAAGTGCCGCCTGCAGATCGGATTCGGCCGCGGTGTCGCCGAGTTCGCGCGCCGACGGCAGAGCCGACTCGAGCACCCGAGTCGCGCCTGCTGGGTCACCGGCCGCGGAGAGCCGCCAGGCGAGCCCGGGAGCGGCCGAAAGGGTCGCGGAGGCATCGCCCACCGAACGGAATCCGTCGAAGGCGGCGAGCAGCGATGCCGTCGCGTCGTCATCACGCCCCAGGCCGGCGAGAGCTGCCCCCAACACCTGGCGGGCGCGTGCCGCGAGGGCCGGATCGTCATCGCAATCCCGAATGAGCAGGAGCGCCTCGCGCATGGCCTCGTCGTACTGCTCGCGCTCGGCGAGGTGCACCGCGCGTTCGTAGCGGGCGCGCCGACGATCGGCGTCGGGCGTGCGCGGATCGGTGATGGCGCGGTCGAGGGCGCCGATCGCCTCGCGCGAGGTGCCGTCGGCGCGAGCGATCTCATCGTCCAGGTCGTCGAGGGCCTTGCGCAGCCGACGGTTGGTCCAGCCGCGCGCGAATGGGCGTGCGTCGGCAACCGCCGCACGCGCGGCCGGCCACTGACCCAGCCGCGTCAGGGCCTGGGCGCGCCCGAATCGGCTGACTGCCTCCAGTGCGTCGAGATCCACGAGGTTGTCGCCGGGCATTGGCAGGCTCGACGAAACGCTCTGCAGCAGGCGGAGTCGCTCGTGTTCGCCGTCGACGCGCAGCAACTCGATGTAGCGCAGGGCCTGGTCGAATTCCGGCAGTGCCTCGGACGATCGGTCGAGGATCAGCAGGGCCTGGCCCATGCGGGCCCGTTGGAGGGCGGCCGCCCCCGATTGTCCGGCGGCGAGGGCGGCCGCGAGTCGGGCCTGGGCGTCGGCCAGGAAGGCCTCGGCCTGGTCGCGTTGGGGGGCGTCCTCCGCCATTCCTCCACTATGTCGCAGCGGTATCGCCCCCCAGTGTCAGGGTTGTGTAAGAGGAACGGCCCGCGGGCGTCCTGGGGGAACATCCACACCCGCGGAGGCGTCATGGTGGTGTGGCAGCCGAGCCGCAGGGGGCGACCATCCCGCCCCTATAGGGCCCGGACGACAATGTGCAGTGTGGACCAGGAGGACGACGTGAGTCACAACACCCCGGGCTATCGGGATCCCTACGCTGCGGCCTACGGCGCGCATGACCCGTATGCGCCGCAGCCAGGCCAGGCCGACACGCGCGCCTTCCCGACCGGCGAATCATCCACTGATCCCTATGCCGACTACCGCCGTCAGTACGACGCCTACTACGGCAATGGCGCGTGGGACTATGACACCTACTACGGCGCAGGCTCATGGGAGCGCGCGCAGGTTGCGGCCGCTCCGGCGACACAGACCACGACGACCACGACGCGCACCGACGACAGCGGTCGCGGTGGCCGGGTCGCCCTCGTGGCCGGGGGTATCGCCCTGACCGCCGTGATCGCCGGCACCGTTGGTGGCGCGGTCGGCTTCTCCGCCGCCCGGCTCGCGGGCCCTAACGCCCCCGCCGTGGTCGCAGCGCCAAGTCTCGGTGGCAGCACCCAGACCCCGACGAGCCCCGCGGCCGACGGCAGCGTGGCGGCCGTCGCCGAACTCATCATGCCCTCCGTCGTCCAGATCAACGTGACCGGCAATGGTGGCGGCGGCACCGGATCGGGCTTCGTCATCCGCGAGGACGGCTACATCCTCACCAACAACCACGTCACGGCCGGTGGCAAGGACATCTCCGTGACCTTCAGTGACGGCACCGAGGTGCCGGGCACGCTCGTGGGTGCCAATCCGGGCTATGACCTGGCGGTCGTCAAGGTCGACAAGACCGGGCTTCCGGCCGTGACCCTCGGCTCTTCCGGTGCGCTGAAGGTCGGCGACGCGACCGTCGCGATCGGCTCCCCGCTGGGGTTGCAGGGCACGGTCACGTCCGGCATCGTCAGTGCGCTCAACCGTCCGGTCACGGCCGGCGGCGAGGGCGAGACGTCCTTCATCAATGCCATCCAGACCGACGCCGCGATCAATCCCGGCAATTCAGGTGGACCGCTGGTCGACGGCAATGGCGCGGTCATCGGCATCAACTCGGCGATCGCCACCCTGGGCCAGGGCCTCGACGGCGCGGCCGGCTCGATCGGGCTCGGGTTCGCGATTCCGATCGACACCGCCTCGCGCATCGCCTCCGAGCTCATCGCCACGGGCAGCTCATCGACGCCGATCCTGGGCGTGCAGTTGCAGATGGACTTCGAGGGTCTTGGTGCACGCATCGCCGACCTGACTGATCGCGGCAACGCACGCGAGGCTGGCCTGCAGGCCGGCGATGTCATCACCGAGCTGAACGGCATTCCCGTCGTCGACGCGACCGACCTCATCGTCGATGTCCGCTCGCTTGCCCCGGGCGACGAGGTGACCTTGACCATCGAGCGCGACGGACAGATCCGGACCGTCGAGCTCGAGCTGGCGGCGCAGCGCAACTAGCTGGCCCATCGGGCTGCTCCGTCATGGCGATCGGGCGCGGTGGCGGTCACCGCCCAATAGGGAGGCATCGCCGACCCGTGGGGCCATCCCGGGTTCGGCTGTCCACAGCCCGGGTCGCGCCAGTCGCCATCACCGGGCAGGCTGTTGGGGTGAACCCCGTCGAGTCGGCAGCTCAGGCGCTCGCGCGCGGCTTTCGTCGTCTCGTCTCGGGCGACCCGGAGGGCCAGCCCGAGTGGGTCCGCCAACTCGAGCACGGCAACGACCTCGGCTACTTCGGGCCCGGGTCAGCCACCTGGGGCGTCCACGGATCCCTGGCCACGCTCGTCGGCGGCGTACGCGCGCTGCTGGTGCAGGCGCTGCACCCGGCCGCACTGGCCGGCGTCCAGCAGCACTCGCGCTACGAGGACGACGCGCTCGGCAGGCTGGCCGGTACGACGCAGTGGCTCACCGTCGTCACCTTCGGCGACCGTGCCCAGGCAGACCGGGAGTGCGCCCGCGTGCGAGGCCTGCACCGCAAGGTGAAGGGCACTTACGACGCCGACGGCATCGAGTCGACCTACTCGGCAATGGATCCCGATCTGCTGCGCTGGGTGCACGTGGCCTTCACCGACTCCTTCCTCGCCACGCACCGCGTCTGGGGCGGGCCCATTCGCGGGGGTGAGGACGAATACGTGCGCGAGTGGGCCACCGCGGGCGCACTCGTCGGCGTCGTAGACCCGCCGCGGTCGGTGGCGGAGTTGGAGAAGCAGATGGCCGACTTCGACCCCGTGCTCAGGAGCAATGAAGCAAGTGAGCGCACGGTGCACTTCATCCGCAATGCGCCGCTGCCCCTGCCGGCGCGCGCGCCCTACGGTGTGCTCGTCGCCGGGGCCGTTTCGACGCTGCCCGCGCACTATCGCGAGATGCTCGGCGTGCCCAATGTGCCGTCAGCGCTGGCGAGGCCTGCGGTGGGCGCCCTGCTGGGTGCGATAGGTGCGGTGCTCGGGCGTCAGTCGCCGTCGCAGCGCAATGCCCGGCGTCGTGCCGCGCGCATCGATGCCGCCGTTGCCTAGCTCTGGCTAACGAGCTCGATAGTCATCCCGCCGATGGGTGATGACGGCAATGTCCAGCGGGTAGCACGCGCCGGTCGATCACTCCGCCTGGGCCAGGAGGGCCCGTTGGCTCGCTGGGCGTTGACATGGAGCGGCGCTATGAGGCCGAAGGCTCGGTGTTGGCCTTTCGCTGGGCGTTGGCGGCGACGATCGCACCGCTCACGAGGGCCTTGCGCCACGGTGGCACGCCATCGATCTCGATCTCGAGGGAGAACGATAGAAATGTGCGGATCAGCACGATTATGCCGAGCACGATGACGTTGTCGAGCGTAGGAGCCACGGCGACGGTGCGGATGAGATCGCCAGCCACGAGAATCTCGAGGCTGAGCAGCAGCACGCCACCGAACCCCTGCCGCATGAGGCGGTAGGCAGACTGCCCGTTGCGTATGCGGACCCACTGCAGCAGCGACGAGACACTGAAGAAGAGCAGGCCGATGAGCAGCACCGCCGCGGCGATGGCCTCGAACACCATCGCTACCGTGGTCATCGCCTGCGTGTAGACCGTTTCGCTCACGAGGATGTCTCCGCCAACTGGTGCACTTCCGCCATTGTGCCTTCCACCAGGTCACGGGCGCGGGGCACCAGATCGGCGTCCACGGCGTAACCGATGGTGATGGTATCGGCATACGAGAAGATCGTCGCCGTCATTGGCTGGTCACCCGAGCACGGTGCGAAGCCGATGACCTGGGAGACCTCGGCGCCCGCGAAGGTCATGGTCGATCGGGGGCCGGGGACGTTGGTGAGCACGCCGACAGCTTTGTTGGCGAAGAAGTCGGTGAGCGCGACGCTCACGGCACGAGGGGCCGCCGAGATGCCGCGCTGGATCCCAAAGGTGAGCACCGGCTCGTCGGAGTTCTTGATGCGGTCCATGCGCGATCGGGTTGCAGCGAGCCGCTCGACGGGATCGGCCGGTTCCAGCGGGAGGACGGCCATGACCAGCGCGAAGTAGTTGCCGAGGTCCTCAGGCAGGTTGTCGGCGATCGGCACGAGATTGACCGGCACCATCCACTCGACCTCCGCCACCGAGTCGTCGCCATGGGCATGCAGATAGCGACGCAGTCCGCCGGCCACCGCGGTGAGCATCACGTCGTTGACGCTGGCCCCGTGCTCGCGCCCGATTCGCTTGATGTCGGGAAGCGAAAGCGGGGGTGACCAGGCGACGCCCTTGCGCATGCCGGGCTTGCCCGACCAAACGGTGCGCACGCTGGTGCCTCGCAGTGCGAGTTTTGCCACCGAACCGGTGGTGTTGGCCAGGCGGTTGTCGATGCCCATGGAGTCGAAGGCGTCGATGAGCCGACCGGGATTGCGCACCAGCTGCAGCCCGACCTCGAGACCCGCCTCGACCGCCGCGGTGCCTTCGCGCATGACGCTCGATGTGGCCTGCGCGAAGGCGCGGGCCCCGTCGATGACGGCTTCAGCGGCGGCGCCGGCGATGCCGGTGGCCACCGACCACACCCCGTGATCGCCACGGGACCGGCCAACCATGGCCGACACGCTCGGGTCGTCGGTGTCGCACAGGCTGAGCATGACCTGGGTCATGCGGACCCCGTCGGCAATGGCGTGATGGAAGCGGGCGACGATGGCCGAGCCCGCGGAACCGTCGTCCAGTGTCACTGACTCGACTAGGGTGACCTCCCACAGCGGGCGGTCGCGATTGATGGGTCGAGAGCGTTGCTCGGCGACGTAGGCCTCAAGTTCATCGACACCGGCGGGTGCGGGCAGTTCGACGCTGCGCAGGTGCCGTGAGATGTCGAAGTGGGGATCGGGCTGCCACACCCAGCCGCCTTCTCCCTGCATCGCGCGGCACTGGAAAACTGGGAAGCGCTCGATGACTCGCTTTCGGACGACCGCGAGGACGTCATCCCACGAGGGTCGCCCACGAACGAGCATGACGCCATCGATCACCATGAGGTTGTTGGGCCTGTCCATGGTCAGCCACAGCGCATCCTGGGCGCTCATGCTGCGGGCTTCCGCCATAGCGTCCTCCGATGCGAGTGACGGCGTTTCGCACGCCGCCGGGTGGCGGGGGCCCACGCTACGCCCGGTGACAGGATGGCGCGCGTGAGCGAGCCTGCCTGGGTGCCCGACCCGAAGCGACCTACACGGGTCGCGGCCTTCGCCGCGGCTGCCGGCGAGCGAGTCGGTCGCGACCTGTCCGACCTTCGGGCGCTGCACGCGTGGTCGATCGAGGATCCCGACGGGTTCTGGTCGGCGGTCTGGGACCTCCTGGGCGTCGATGGAGAGCGCGGCCCTGTGGCGGCCGAGCCTGGGGGGTTGCCCGATGCTCGCTTCTTCCCCGGGGCGCGCCTCAACCTTGCCGAGAACTACCTCAAGGAGGTCCCCGGACGCGAGGGGCGGCCCATGGTCGTGCAGACCGCGGAGAGCGGCGAGGGCGTGCGCATCGTGGCGACGCTCGACCGCAATGACTTCGTCTCGCGTGTCGCCGAGACGGCCGCTCTCCTGCGCGCCCGGGGAGTGGCGCCCGAAGACCGCGTCGTACTCGTGCTGCCCGTCGGCATCGACGCCCTCGTCGTCACCCTCGCCAGCCTGGCTGTGGGAGCAACGGTCTCGAGCGCATCACCGGAGTTCGGCGTAGCTGCCATCGTCGACCGCTTCGGGCAACTCGACCCGGCTGTGCTTGTCGGAACCACGTCGTATCGATGGAACGGCAAGCGGCATGATCGCCGCGACCAACTGGTGGAGCTTGTGCGCGAACTCCCAACGGTCACGACGGTCCTCGTGGTGCCCGGCTCCGACGACCTGACGAGCTCGGTCGATCCCGATGTCGTGGACCTGCCTCGACTCGCCGCGCGATTCGTGGCCGGCAGCAGTCGGCTCATCCAGGTTGATCTCCTCTATGAGGCGCAGCGACGCCACGCGGGCGCCGAGCCGCAGTACCTCCGCCTGCCCTTTGACCACCCGGCCTACGTCCTCTTCTCCTCTGGCACCACGGGCAAGCCGAAGTGCCTCGTGCATCGCGCCGGTGGCATCCTGCTGAAGCATCTCGTGGAGATCGCGCTTCAGGCTGATGTCGGTGCGGGCGATCGACTCCTCTTCTTCACAACTACTGGCTGGATGATGTGGAACTGGGAGATCTCCGCGCTGGCCGCCGGGGCCACGCTCGTACTGCACGACGGTGCCCCGACCTACCCGACCTCAGACGTACTCTTCGACGTCGCGGAGATTGCCGAGCTCACCCACCTGGGCCTGGGGGCACGCCTGGTCGACTCGATGCGCACCGATTCGTGCCGGCTGCTCGACGGACGCGATCTGTCAGCCCTGCGCATGGTGCTGGTCACCGGATCGCCCCTGTCGGAGGTGTCTGCGCGCTGGCTGGTGGATGAGCTCGGACCGGGGGTGATGCCCAACCCCATCTCCGGCGGCACCGACCTCGTCGGCTCCTTCCTCGCCGGTATACCGATCGCCCCCTTCTATGCGGGCGAGCTGCCAGGAGCGTCGCTGGGAATGGATGCCGACGTGTATGGCGACGACGGCACTCCCGCGGCCATCGACGAGCCCGGCGAGCTCATCTGCCGCAACACCTTCCCGACGGTCCCGCTGCGCATCTGGGGCGACGACGACGGCACGCGCCTGATCTCGACCTACTTCGAGCGCTTCCCGGGCGTGTGGACCCATGGGGACCTGACGTCCAAGACGGCGAGCGGCGGCTTCATCATTCACGGTCGCTCGGATGCGACCCTCAACGTCGCCGGCGTGCGCATCGGCACGGGGGAGGTCTACGCCTCGCTCGAGCACGTGCCGCAGGTCATCGATGCCTTGGCATTCGCTCAGGCATGGGAGGGTGACACCCGCATGGTGCTGCTCGTCGTCCTCACGCCCGGAGCGACACTCGACGAGGATCTGCACCAGCGCATCAAGGCAACGCTGCGCGAACGAGGATCACCGCGTCACGTGCCCGCCGTCATCGTCCAGGTCGACGAGCTCCCGCGCACCATGACCAGCAAGCTGGCCGAGATAGCCGTGGCCGATGCCGTCAACGGGCGCCCGGTGCGCAACCGCGATGCGCTCGCCAATCCGGAGGCCATCGACACAATCGTCGCTCGAATAGAGTCGTTGATATGACCGCTCAGGCACTGCTGCTCGACGTGGGTGTCGTTCTCTTCAAGTCCGCCTGGGAGATAGCCGATGACTATGAGCGAATGCGCGGCCTGCCCCCAGGCACGGTGGTGGGTCGAGGGCCCCTGGAGTGGACGGCACCCGACGAGACCTGGGAGCACTACCGCCGCGGTGAGATCACCGAACGCGAGTACTGGCTGACATTCGCCGACAGGGCGGTTGCGAACGGCGCGCCGCTGGACGGCCACCCGCACCTCATGCGCGCCATGTTTCACCAGCCGGGCGTCGAACCGGTGCGCCCGGAGGCCCTCGCGCTGGTGGCTGAATGCAAGGCCGCGGGCCGAGCACGTGGCATCTTGACCAACGAGTTGATGGACTTCCAGGGGCGCGATTGGGTGGAGACGCAGAGTTGGTTCCCCGACTTCCCGGTGCTCGTAGACTCCTCCGAACTCGGCATCCGCAAGCCCGACCCGCGGCCGTATCTGCTCGCCGCCGAACTCCTCGGCCTGTCGTGCCAGGAGATCGTGTTCATCGATGACAACCCGTCGTATGTGGCAGGGGGCGAGGCCGTGGGGATGCGCGGCATCCTGCTCGACGTGCTCGACCCCGGGGCTGCCTTCGACCAGGCGCGCATCGAGCTCGGCCTGTAGTCGAAGGGAAATCGGGTCCGGCCCCTCCACGCCGATGCTCCGGACGCTCCTTCAGGCGCCCTATCCCAGGGACTGTGCCACCACGGGCCTGCGCTCACGGAGGGCGAGGCGTTTCGCGGCTTCAGCCGCAAGGATTCGGGGAAATCCACGTGCTCGACGATCAGGTCACGACGAAATCCGGTGTCCAGGCTGCTGGCAGCCGCGTGCGGGCCACAACCGTCCTGGTGCTCGACGACGATGCGCGAAGCTCGCCGGTCAGTGACGTCATCCAGGCGCTGGAGTCGGCCGGGATGAGCGTCGACCTGCACACCCCGTCGCATCGCGTTGAGGGGGGTTTGCTGCCTCCCGAAGCCGTGCGCTACGACATCGTCGTCATGCGCCCGCAGATGCCTGACGCGGGCCCCGCGTCCCGCCGTCCGCAGGAGGATATCGAGATCGGTCGACTCCGGATCGATACCCAGCGACGGATGGTAATCGTCGATGGAGCGTCGGTGCGAATGTCGGCCCGAGAGTTCTCGCTCCTGCATTATCTGGCGAGCTACCCCGATGCTGTGTTCAGTCGCGAGGCTCTCCTGCGCGCTGTCTGGGGTTCAAGCTGGCGCACCGAAGGTTCGGTCACCGAATACGTACGCCGGCTACGCATGCTCCTGGCGCTGAGCGGCATCGGCGAGTGCATCGTCACGCGCAAGGGCTTCGGCTATGCCTTTGACTCCGGCGCCGTCCAGTAGCGAGCGGGTGAAGTAACTAGCGCCTGCGGGCCGAAAGGCCGACGGCGGCCAGCGCGGCCAGGCCCGCAGCAGCGGCAAGACCCGCGAGCGTCCGTTGCTTGCGGACCGTCGGCTCGATCTCGGCGTAGGGCGTGGTGCTGAACGACACCATCTCGTAGCGCGTCTTGTAGCGATCTCCGAGCGCCCTGTGCAACAACTGCTCAGTGCGGTGCACGACCTGATAGCGGGGGGTGTTGACTAGGTCTCGCATCTCAATGAAGTTGTGGAGCGCGAGGTTGGCGATCGCCTCGCCCTGCGGCTTGCGTATCGCGGCGTAGGCCGCGAGGGCCGGCGCCCAACTGCCGGCGTGCATCTCCAGCTGTTGGACGAACTCGATGCAGTCTTCGAAGCCGGCATTGGCGCCCTGCCCGTAGAACGGGACGATGGCATGCGCCGCATCGCCGACCAGTGCAACATTGCCGATGTTCCACGGGTCGCAGCGCACCGTGAGAAGCGAGCCGATCGGATGCAGTCCGTAGTCCTCCTCGAGCTGGGGCATGAGCTCGGAGGCATCGGGGTAGTTGTCATCGAAGTAGCGACGCGCCTTCTCAGGAGTGTCGATGTCCTCGAAGGAAGCCGGCCCCTTGCGCGGCCAGAACAGCGTGGCGGTGAAGGACTTGTCGAGGTTGGGCAGCGCGATCATCATCGAGGCCCCGCGCGGCCAGATGTGCAGGGCACCCGGGTCGAGCGCGTAGTCGCCGTCGACAGGCGGGATGGACAGTTCCTTGTAGCTGTGGCTGAGGTAGTCCTGGGAGTAGTCGAATCCGTCGCGGGCTTGCATGGCCCGGCGCACGACGCTGAAGGCACCGTCCGCGCCGATGATCGCATCGGCGCTCACGTCAACAGGGCCATCAGGAGTGGCAAACGACATCGTGCACGCGTCGATGTCGAAGGCTGTGAGGCGGTGGTCGAACTTCACAGTGACACTCGGCAGTGCTTCGGCCGCGTCGAGCAGCACCGCATTGAGCTCTCCTCGGCTGATTGAGTTGATGCCCATCTCGCCATCGGAGCTGTAGGGCTGGAACTCCTGCTCGCCGTCGACGCGGTGGATCATCCGACCCTTCATCAGCAGGGCGCGAGCGAGCACGGCGTCCTCGAGGCCCACCTGGCGCAGCGCGGTCAGGCCGCGCGTGGAGATAGCGAGGTTGATGCTCCGCCCGCGCTCCGCGCCCGTCACGCGCGGATCGTCGCGTCGCTCGTAGATCGTGACGTCGTAGCCCCGCTGGCCCAGCATCGTGGCGAGCAGTGCGCCGGTCAGCCCGGCTCCGACGATCGCAGTGCGCTCGCTCATGGGGCGACCTCCTTGGTCGATGTGGTCGTCAGGCGCAGGTATGCCTCGGCATTGCCACCGAGCACGCGGGCCCGGTCGTCGTCGGTAAGAAACGTCGCCTCGCGCACAACACGGCCGGCCGGTCGCTCGCCGAGGGGATAGGGGTAGTCGGAGCCGAGCATCACGCGATCAGCGCCCATGGTGTCGACGAGCAGGTGCAGTGCGCGCTCGTCGAAGACCACGGAGTCGACGAGAAAGCGATCAAGGTAGGCCGACGGGGGCTGGGCGGAGACGCCGACGAGGTCCGGGCGCTGATGCCAGGCGTTGTCTATGCGGCCCACCCAGTAGGGGAATGAGCCCCCGCCGTGCGCGAAGCAGATGCGCAGGCTCGGATCGACGCGGTCGAAGACACCGCCCAGGATCATGGCCAGGATCGACAGGTGCGTCTCAGCGGGCATCCCCACCAGCCACTGCGACATCCAGCGATCCAGCCGCGGAGATGACGGCATATCCCACGGGTGGACGAAAACAGGCGCGCCGCGGCTAGCGCAGTGCTGCAAGAACTCCACGACACCGGGATCGTCGAGATCGCGGTCGCCAACGTGGTTGCCGATCTCGACTCCCGCGTGGCCCGCCTCCAGGCATCGGTCGAGTTCGGCGCAGGCGGCATCGACGTCCTGCAGGGGTACCTGGCAGAAGGGCACGAGCCGGTCAGGCAACCGGCTGCAGATCTTCAGGGTGAGGTCGTTGAAGATGCGGGCGACCTTGGCGGCCGCGTCGGCGGACCGCGCGTACGAGAAGAAGACAGGCGTGGGGGAGACCACCTGCACGTCGACGCCATCGACATCCATGTCGGCCGCGCGCAGGTCGGGATCCCAGCACTGACTGGTGATGCGCCGGAACTCTCGATCGCCGATGAGGATCATCGCCTCACGCTCGGACTCCACGCGCAGGCGAGGCCACGGATCGCTCTGGCCCGGTGGGGCGGCCAAGCCGCCCCTGTCGGGCTGGCCGGCTGTCTCAGCGAGATCGGGCCACCCGCGCGGGACATCGTGCGAATGGATGTCGATGACAGGCAAGTGTCAGCCCTTGCCCGGATGCAGGTGGCCGCATGAGGTGCACGTGCGGGCCGATTCGTCGGAGTAGAACGCCTCGAAGACGGGTGGCAGGTCGGCGGCTATATCGCGCACCTGCAACTCGACCTCGTGCACCTTGCCGCCGCACTTGGGGCAGTACCACTGGAACTTCTCGAGGGTGCCCTCCTCGCGCGGGCGCTCGAAGACCAGGCCGATAGAGCCGGCTTCGGGGCGCTGCGGCGAGTGCGGCATGCAGCGCGGCAGCACCCACATCTCGCCCTCGCGGACATCAACTCGTGCCGGACCGTTGGGCGTCATGAGATTGACGTGCATGTTGCCCTTGACCTGGTAGAACACCTCCTCGTAGGGATCGACGTGGAAGTCGGTGCGCTGGTTGGGGCCTCCGACGACCATCACGATGAAGTCGTCGTGGCCCGGGAACATCTCCTTGTTGGCCACCGGCGGCTTTAGGTTGGGACCGTTTTCGGCCACCCACGCGTTGAAGTTGAGCGTCTTGGTCAGGTCGGACATCGCTACTTACCTCCTCGGCGGATGGCGACCGCCGTGATCTCGATGAGCAGGTACGGGTGCGGGAGCTCGCGCACCGCCACGGTCGTGCGCGTGGGGCCGGTGTAGTCGAAGAACTCCGCGTAGACGTCGTTGTATCCGGCGAAGTCGGCCATGTCGACGAGGTAGGTGGTGACCTGCACGAGGTCATCCAGGTCGCAGTCGACCGAGCGCAGGATGTCGCGGATGTTGTCGATGACCGCGCGGGTCTGCTGCCGGATGTCGAGTATCACCGTGCCATCGGCAGCGGTATCGACCCCGGCGAAGGTGTCGTCGGCACGTCGGCTGCTGGTGCCGGAGACCCACACCTGGTCGCCGATCACCTTGACATGGGGATAGGCACCCCGCGGAGTGGCCTTGCCGGGCACGACCTTGGCTGTCACGTCACCCATTGTGCCCCCGGACGGAGGGTCTGGATCAGCAGATCGCGGCGCAGGGCGGAGACCGCTGAGGCCGGGTCGAGGATCTCGTAGTGGGTGTCGCCGGGGATGATCGTCAGATCGGCCTGAAGACCATGATCGCGCAGGTGCGCGAGGTAGGCCTCGCTCTGCCAGACGGGCACGTCGGTATCGGCATCGCCGTGCAGCAGGATGCGCCTTCCGGCCGGATCGGGCGTTAGAGCCAGCGGATCGGACACGGCGTACCTCTCCGGGACGTCCTCGGGTCGACCACCCAGGTAGGTGTCGACAGCCCCGTCGCCGAGGTGCGCTCGACTGCCGATCTCCAGGCACGCAACGGGAGCGTGGAGCACGATGAGATCGAACGTCGTAGCCACCGGATCTCTGCCGGGCGCATCGGTGGGAAGGCCGTGACGCGACGTGGCCCACGCGGCGAGGCAGCCACCGGCGGAGTGACCGCAAATCGCGCGACGTGATGCGTCGACGCCGTGCTGAGAGGCGTGCACGAGTCCCCAGTCGACGGCTGCGGCGACGTCGAGCTGTGTTGTCGGCCAGGGGGAGTCGTAGGTGCGGTACTCCACGCTCCACACGGCGAAGCCACGTGCCGCCAGGTCGAGCGCGGTGGCCTCCTCGATATCGAGTTTCCACACCGGGCGCCAAAAACCGCCGTGGACGAGGATGACGAAAGGCGCATCATCACCATCGGGGAGGAACCACTCGCCGAATTGGCGGGGGTGCTCGCCGTAGTGCTCGATGATGCGGCGCATGTCAGGCGAGTCGGCGGGCAAGCGCGTCGGCCGCCCGCCAGCAGTCGAGGTAGCTGGAATACAGCGGCACGGGAGCGAAGCGGATGATGTCGGGATTGCGCGTGTCGGTGACCACCCCGTCTTCGTCGCGCAGGGTCGCGGCCAACCGCTTGATGTCGGTGGCGAATCGCACCGAGAGCTGCGCACCGTGCCGGGCCGGGTCGGCCGGCGTCACGATCGACATGGCATCGGTGCCGACCCCATCAATGACCTCGGTGAAGAGCTCGCGCAGGTAGCCGGTCAGTCGCAGGCTGCGCTGCCGCAGGGCCGCCATGCCGATGCGATCGAAGATCCTCAGTGAGGTCTCGACCGGCGACATCGAGAAAATCGACGGATTGGAGACCTGCCAGGCATCGGCGGTGGCGGGAGGGTCGAATGTCTCGCGCATCTCAAAGCGGATGTCAGCGTCGGTGCCCCACCATCCGGCGAGCCGATGCCTGTGCCTGTCGCTCGCGTAGCGCTCATGGATGAAGGCCCCGGCCATCGCCCCCGGCCCGGAGTTGAGGTACTTGTAGGAGCACCACGTGGCCCAGTCGACGTCCCAGTCGTGCAGCGCCAGCGGCACATTGCCGGCCGCGTGGGCAAGATCCCACCCGGACACGGCCCCGACCTCATGCGCCGCCGACGTGATGGCGGGCATGTCCATCCACTCGCCCGTGAGGTAGTTGACACCGCTGAAGATGACCTGCTGGAGCTCATCGCCCAGGTCGTGAATGGCCGCGATGACGTCGTCGATGCGCAAGACGTCTTCCCCTGGCCGGGGGCGCAGCCGCACGACGTGATCCCGGGGATCCAGGCCATGCCATTCCACCTGCGACGCGATCGCGTAGCCATCGGAGGGAAAGACCAGGTGCTCCATCAAGATCTTGGTGCGTCGCCCCTGAGGCCGGTAGAACGTGGCCATGAGCATGTGGAGGTTGACGGTGAGGGAGTTCATGATCACGACCTCGTCTGGGGACGCGCCCACGAGTCGACCGGCTGGTCCCTTCAGGCCGTCGTGGTAGTCCTTCCACGGTCGCGGACCCTCGAGTTGACCTTCGACACCCCACTGCTCCCAGCGATCCAGTTCGAGGTCGAGGGCGGCCCGGGTCGCCTGCGGCTGCAGGCCGAGTGAGTTGCCCGCGAAGTAGGCGATATCGGGGTACGCCGCGCCCGGGGCTTCGGCCGACCCCCGGCCTTGGTCCGGCAGTTCTCCCCAGCGCGGGACGCAGAACTCGTCGCGCCAGCCCGGATCACGGGCGTCGAGGACCGGGTCGTAGGGGCGCACCATCAGATCCTCGTCCCTCGCCCCTGGCCGGTGGCAGCGAACCCCCGGTTTGGGTCCAGGGCCCGGCTAATCAGCCGAACGGATGAGGAACCCTGGGCTGGAGGCACCCGTCTACCCTGGTGAAGCCGCACTCTTCGCGGCGCCCTAGACGAAAGAGGTCATCATGCGCAGCACCACCCGTCGGGCCATCGCGATCGCGGCCGCCGGTCTCATCGCCGTTGCCGGAGCCGGCGTACTCAGCGCCTGCGGCTCCTCGGGTGGTGGCTCCGAATCCAGCTCAGCTGCCCCCGCACCTACTGACGAAGGAGCACAGGTGATCGGTCCCGTCATCGTCGAGCCCGGGCAGACCTCGGCCGAGGTCGCCGTGGGTCGCGTCGTGACTTTCAACGTCGACGACGTCATGGCGTGGATGATCTCGTCAAGCGATGAGGCCGTCCTCAAGGTCACGGCTGGCAAGGACGACGGCTCCGCGCAGTTCCTGCCCGGTGGCGAGGCGCTGGCCCCCGGCACCGCCGAGGTCACCTTGACCAACATGGACACCAGTGAGGAGTGGGTCGTCACGGTCTCCGTGACGCAGTAGGGCCCCTCGACCGAATCCCCGGAGCCGCCGCTTCCCCCGCTGGCGGCCCCGGGGATTCGTCATTGCTGACCGTCCGAATGCGTGGATTTCGGTGGGGTATAGGAGCACACTGTCGGAGTGAGCTGGATCTGGTGGGTGGTCATCGTCCTGGTCGTGGTCATCGCGGCCGGATTCGTGATCATCCAGTTCAACAGGCTGCGCCGCCTTGACGTGCTGTGCACCGGGGCCCTCGGTGATATCGACACCCTGCTGACCAAGCGTGCCGACCTCGTCCCCAATCTGGTCGAGACAGTGCGCGGTGCCGCGGACTTCGAGTCATCGACGATCGAGGCCGTCACCGCGGCACGCACCCGCACCGGCGAAGCGCGGGATCTCAACGAGAAGTCGTCCGCAGACGCGGCACTGACGTCGGCCCTCGGCCGTCTCTTCGCCGTCGCCGAGGCCTACCCCCAGTTGACTGCCACCTCCAACTTCCAGACCCTGCAGGTGCAGCTCGCCGACGTCGAGGGCCAACTGCAGTTCGCCCGCCAGTACTACAACGACTCGGTTGTCAACCTCAACACCGCCCTGCGCACCATCCCGTCGATGTGGTTCGCCGGCCTCGCCAGCGTGAGCCAGCGCGAGATGTACGCCGAGCCTGACGAAGGACGCCGCGCGGCACCGCGCGTTCAATTCTGAGGGCCGGTCGTGAGCCGCGCGCTACGCGCACTCCCAGCGGCCGTACTCACGGCCATTGCTGTCGTCGCCATGGCGCCCGCGGCCCACGCCGAGGAGCGGATACGCCAGTTCGCCGTGGAGGCGACGGTCAACCCCGATGGGATGATGCAGGTCGTCGAACGCATCACCTACGACTTCGATTTCGAGCAGCGGCATGGCATCTACCGGCTGATCCCGGTCTGGGACGAGTTGTCGGACGGCTCACGATGGATGCACCCGGTGAGCGTGCAGGACGTGACGATGGACAACGGGAGCGTCCCCTACGAGATCTCGGAGTCGGGCGCCTACCTCGAGGTCAAGGTCGGCGATCCGGACGCGACGATCACTGGCATCCACGAATACGTCATCTCCTATTCCGTCGAGGGAGTGATGCGCGGTCTCACCGCGGAGGATCTCGCGGCCGGCAACCCCTACGGATTCTCCGTCGGCGATGCCGAGCTCTACTGGGACTTCATCGGCGATGGCTGGGACGTGTGGATGGCCGACGTCTTCGTCCGCGTGACCGGGCCGGGGGCGGTGCTGGCAGCGCAGTGCATCCGCGGCAGCTACGGGCAGACCAATCCCTGCCAGGACCGCATCCAGAACGACTCCGTGCAGTTCGCGACGTCGGGCCTCGCGTCGTACGAGGGAATGACCGGGGTCGTGATGTTCCCCGGCACGGCGTTCAGTGGCCCGCAGGTCCGGCGCGTCGAGGCCGCGCCACTGTCGGAGCGTCCGGGCGATGTCTTCGTCCCCTACGGGCTCGCCGCCCTGCTCGCGTTGCTGGTGCTTCCCTCTCTTGTGGTGCTGGTCTTCCGTCGACGCCTACAGCGCGTGCCGGTGCCGAGTGCGGTGGTGCGGTTCGGTCCGCCCGACAACCTCCGGCCCGCGGAGATCGCCGTCGGGCTGGACGGCCAACTGCCCGCGCGCGCGGTGCTGGCGACGCTACTCGACCTGGCCGCACGCAAATACATCACCATCTCCTCCGACGACGGCGGGATCTTCCGGCCGGGGCGCATCGACCTGGCGTGGTGGGGCGCGGGCACCGATGCCACGCGGCCGTGGGAGCAGAAGATGCTGGGTGCCGTGTTCGAAGGACGCGACCGAGCCACGCTCCAGGGCTACGACCCGGAGTTCGCGAAAGCGGTGGTCGGGGTGCAGGCCGACCTGCGGCGCGAGGCGATCCTTGCCGATCGGTTCGACGCCGAGGCCAAGGCCGTGGGTGGGCGCTTCACCAAAGTTGCCGTGCTCTTCCTTGTCGCCACGGTGGTGCTGTTCTTCGCGGGCCTGTGGTCCGAAAACATCATTGTCTTTGCCGGATTGCTTCCGGCGTGTGCCGGTGCGACCGTCGGTCTGTATGTCGCACGATTCCTTGTCCCCGACCGCGAGACAGTGGCCACGGCGAAGTTCGAGGCGGAGATCGAGGGCTTCGAGCGCTTCCTCGACACCGATCCGGGTGCTGCGCGACGCGATCTGGTGCAGCGGCTGGGCCTGCCGGCGTACGCCGTCTACGCGACGATGCTGCCCTACGCGGTGCTCTTCGACCTCGAGGAGTCGTGGTCGGGTGCGTTCCCCGACCTCACCGAGGAGCAGTTGCACATGTCGGGGCTCTACCTCGCCAACACGTGGATGATCCACAACCTCATGTCGACCGGCACCTCGACGATCTCCACGGCCTTCACCGCGCCGCGCGCCTCAGGCGGCTCGGGCTTCTCCGGAGGCGGGGGCTTCTCCGGCGGCGGTGGGGGCGGCGGAGGCGGCGGCTCCTGGTAACCCCCGGCGTTGACTGGTGGGCCGGACTCTTCGTTCAGTGGCGGGTTGTCGGCCCGACACAGGCGGCTCCGCCGACTCGCCAGGCCACGGGCGACACGGCGTGTCGCGCAGCACAACCCGCCACTCAACGGGTGTGCGGGGTCGTAACGTCGTCCGCGTGATGGGGAGCCCGGGTCCGTGCCCGGCCTGCGAGTCGGTCGACCTGCAGCGCCGCGGCGGCAAGGACTTCTGCCCGCAGTGCTACTACATCCAGCCCTGCTGCGACGGGGGCGAGTGCGCCGTCTGACCCGCTAGCCCTAGGTTGGCCGGATGCGCGCCATCCAGGTCAGTAAGTTCGGCGGTCCGGAGGTCCTCGAGCCCGTCGAACTTCCCGATCCCGAGCCCATCCCCGGCCTTGAACTCCTGTCGGTCACGGCATCTGGCGTCAACTATGCCGACACGCACGCCGCCGAGAACTCCTACCTGTCCGCGCAGACGCTGCCGTTCATCCCGGGCGCCGAGGTCGTCGGCACGCTGGCCGATGGTCGACGCGTGTGCGGCTTCACCGCGAGCGGAGGCGGCGGGTACGCCGAACGCGCGCTCATCGCGCCCGCCGCCTGCTTCGACGTACCCGATGGTGTCAGTGATGCGGCGGCGCTGAGCTTGCTCGTGCAGGGGCTGACCGCCTGGCACCTGCTTCGCACATCGGCCCGCATGGCGCCCGGCGAGACCGTGGCCGTGATCGCTGCCGCGGGAGGGGTGGGCTCGCTAGCGGTGCAACTGGCCAAACTGTGGGGGGCGGGCCGAGTGATCGCCGTTGCCTCCACCCCGGGCAAGCGCGACCTGGCGATGTCGCTTGGCGCCGACGCGGCCGTCGACTCCGGCAGCGATGACCTCGCTGGTGTTCTGCGCGAAGCCAACGCCGGCAAGGGCGTCGACATCGTCCTGGAGATGACCGGCGGGCCGACCACCGATGCGTGCCTTGCGGCCCTCGGCGCGTTTGGTCGGCTGGTGGTCTACGGCATGGCATCGCGCACGGCGGCTATGCCGGTGCCACCGACCTCGCTCATGATCGGGTCGAAGTCGCTCATCGGATTCTGGCTCGTCGATTGCATGAAGGTCGACCCGGTAGGGATGGTCGCTCAGCCGCTGCGGGAGCTCGTCGGCATGGCGGCCAGCGGCGCCTTGAAGCCGCTCGCTGGCACGGCGTACCCGCTCGCCGAGGCCAGGCGTGCTCACGAAGATCTCCGTGCGCGTGCGACCACCGGCAAGGTCATCCTCACCGTCGGTTAGTCGAATCTGGCGCGAGCACGGTAGACGTGCACCGTGCCGGATACGGTCAGCGAGTGACGTCGCCCGAGGGCCTGGAGCTGGATGCGGTCGTGCCGTGGCTGCGCGAGCGCGGGCTACTCGGCGACGGCGATGTCGAGGCATCGCGTCTGGCGGGTGGCCTGTCTAACGTGACCTTCCTGGTGAGGCAGGGCGACACATCGCTCGTCATCCGCCGACCACCGCTGGGTCATGTCATGCCGACCGCGCACGACATGGGCAGGGAGTTCACGGTGCTGGGTGGCATGGCCCGCGGCGGCTTCCGCGCGCCGCAACCGCTGGCATTCTGTGATGACGAGAGCGTGAATGGTGCGCGCTTCCTCGTCATGGAGTACGTCGCCGGGCGCATCCTGTCGAGCGACGCGGCCGCGGAGGGCCTGACCGTGGCTGACGCGGGTGTCCTGTCGGGCGAGCTGATGGACACGCTGGCCGAATTGCACGCCATCGATGCCGCTGCCGTGGGTTTGGCGGACTTCGGCAGGCCTGAGGGCTTCCTCGCGCGCCAGGTCAAGCGCTGGCGGCAGCAGTGGGAGTTGTCCAAGACCCGCGACCTGCCCGACGTCGAGTCCCTCGCGACGTGGCTCGACGAGCGAGTGGCCGCGATCCCTGCCAGAGCGCCGTGGTCGGTGGTGCACGGCGACTACCGCCTCGACAACTGCATCGTCGATCCGGTGGATCCGCGCGTACGCGCCGTGCTCGACTGGGAGATGTCCACGCTCGGTGATCCGCTCATGGACCTGGCCACGATCCTCGTCTACTGGTCGCGCCCGGGAGACGAGCTCCGCCATGAGATCCGCTTCGCGGCGTTCGTCACCGATCGTGAGGGCTTCTGGGACAGGCAGGCACTGGTTGACCGATACGCCGCGGTTAGCGGTCGCGATGTCGAGCACCTTGATGTGTGCGTGGCGCTGTCGGGCTTCAAGCTCGCGGTCATCATGGAGTCGATTCGCAAGCGCACGCTGGCGGGCCAGCAGCTGGGCGCCGACAGCAGCCTCGCCGACGGCATGGCGCGCGCGACCGATGCGCTGGCTCAGATGGGCCTGCTGATGGCCGATGGCGAGGGCATCGCCGCGCTCAGTCGCTAACTCCGCCGGTCTACCCTTCACCCGATCCCCTCGCCGCCGAGTGTGCAGCTGTGCCGGCATTCCATGGGGGGCGCCCTGGCACAGCTGCACACTCGGCGGACGTGGGGTGCTAGCTCATGCGCGTGGTGAAGTCGAAGCTGGTCAAGCGCAGGTTGTGCAGGCGGATCGCGACTTCACGGTCGAGGCGCGAGAGCAGCCAACTTGCCAGTTGATTCGGCGCGTCCCCGAGATAGCGATCGATGAGGCGCGGTAGCACATCGGCCGCACGTTCGGGCAGCACCTCGGCGGTAGCGGTGCCGCGAACACCGCGGTAGGGCGGGAGGTCGCCCGATACCTCGAAGCCGCAACGCGAATCAGCGATGAGCCGTCGCGTCAGCACCGCTTCTCGCTGGGTGCAGCACCACAGCGATCCCTCGTCGTAGAGGAACCACAGGGACTGCACGAGGGGGGAGGTGCGCCCGGCACTGGCCAGGCGAATCGGGATCACGGTGTCGCGCAGGAATGCCTCGATCGCCTCGCGGTCCCAGGGGCCGGAGCGGATGTCCAACGTGGCCACGATCACGTATCTAATCCCAGCGCGCCCGTTTGCGTGGCCCTAGGGCCCCTACGTACCGTGATAGACGATGAGACGTCTGCTGATCCTGATGCTTGCTGCGGGTGCCATCTTCACGGCATTCGTGGTCATCCAGCCGTTGCGTGAGGCCGGCCAGCAGACCCTGGAGGCCGGCGGCAATCTCGCCGACGCCGCGGGGGGAGTGGTCGACGCCGTGGGCAACACCGTGGATGCGGTTGGCGGAGTCATCGGCACCGGCACCGATGCGGTGGGTCAAGCCGGTGACACCGTACGCGCGGCCCGTGAGCTCAACACCGCATGCGACCTAGTGCGCGAGGCCGTGGCGCCCGGCACGCCGCCGGAGGTGTCGGAGTCTCGGATCAAGGAAGCGATGGCCATCGTCGGCGGTGTCGTGACGGCCTATCCCGACGTGCCCGGCGTGGGGGATCTCGAACAGGGCCTGAAGGCATCGCGCAAGGCGCTCGCCGCTGACCCGACAGGTCAATCGCTTGGTGTCACCAGTGGCCAGGTCGAAGAGGCCTGCTCGCAGATCCCCCCCGTTCCCTAAATCGTCAGACTCGCGGGCCCCACTACTCCAGGTCGTCAACGGTTGACACGCCCATGCAGAGGAAGTCCCGCTGCCACAGCGACTGATCCCGGTTATCAGCACGAACGGCGCCAAGAGTAACGAACTGCCAGCAGCTCACATGCTGTTCGGTCTTCCGGTCGACGGGTGCGCCTTCCTATACGAACGACCCTTGTCTGGTGGTTGCAGTTGCCCTGCGCGGTTGGCTGTGCGGTCCCCTGCTCGGCCGTGAACGACCGGGTTTGTTGGTAGCGTCCCCACTGGAGATCTCACTGGATTCAGCCCTCACCGGTGCTGAGCGTTCATCTCACCCGCATGTGCAAGCCGCCGTTGCCGAATGGGGCTAAGACAGCAAAACGCGCTAGAGGCAGCAGGGTGTGACTCAAGGCGGCCGACGAATGAAGCACGGTTTCGAGGGGTAATCTAGTGGTGCATTTAGTGGAGGGTTCTGCGGTCTAGAGAGTGGAACCCCCCGGGTCGCTAGCTCAACGGTAGAGCTGCGGACTTTTAATCCGTAGGTTCCGGGTTCGAGCCCCGGGCGACCCACTCCGTTAGCTGACCGGAGTGTCGTCGCGCACGCCGAGCACCTTGACGACCGGCGCTGCCGTAAGGCCGTAGGCGAAGACCGTGACGGCGATGATCACGAAGGCAGCCGGCAGCAATTCGCCCGCACCCGGGACGTTGGCAGCGATCAATGTGGCACTGACGCTCGAAGCGGTCGCCGCTGCGACGATGCCGCGGGTCCATCCATGCGATGAACGTGCGCTGGTTGCGACTGAGATCCGACCCTGCCGTCGAAAACGCGGTGATAGCCGGCCTCACGATGAGGATGAGGATCACCGTCATCGCCACCGCTGGGTGCGCGACCTGACCCACCAGGGGCGACGGCACCAGAGCCGCGATGGAGATATCGCATCCAGCGGGCTCTCCATGGTGGTGACGCGCACCACCTGAAAGATCACGATCGCGAAGATGCCGCCGATGGGGTCGAGCATCGTGCCTTCCCACAGAAGGATGCCCCGCACCCGCTGCTGGGGCCTGGCGAAATCCAGGATGGGTGTCACCACCGTGGGTCCCGAGACAATGAGGATCGCTCCGAGCAGGAAAGCCAAGGGCCAACTGACGCCGAGCAGATAGTGCGCCAGGAGCGTGCAAGCGATCCAGTTGATCGGCCCACCGATCCACACCAGGCGGCGCACGATGGACCTGTCGTTGCGCTATAGCGAGATGTTGCCGAGCTCGAGCCCCCCTGGAATAACATGATCGCGACCATCAGGTCGACGGCTACCCCGAACGCCGGGCCGAGGACCTTGTCCATCTGGAACTCAGGGGCAATCCAGCCGAGGACGAAGCCCGCGGGCAAGAGCAGCAGGAGCGCGGGCACGCGCAGCCGAGGTGCCAGCACCTAGCACGCCGTGGCCAGCCCGACGACGAGGGCGGCGGCGAGCATGATCTGCGCCGGTGACAGCGTCGTCATGCGAGAACTGTCTCAGATGTCGGCCGTCACCAGGTGAATCCTGGCGGTGTGGGCGAGCACTGCTCCATCGTCTTCGACCGAAGCTCTGCCATGGTCCCCTCGTGGACCGTGCGCGACGCGAGGTTCGTCAGGAAGTAGGGGTCCACGGCAACGTTGTAGAGCTCCTCGAAGCCACCCGCATACCGGACGTAGAGCCAGTCGCTCGTGCGGATGCCGCAGTAGGCGCGCAGGGCGCCCTCGCGTGTCTTGCCGGCGGAAGCGATCAGGAGTGACTCCCGAGATGCGGGTGTCACGAGGTCGATTCCGCCAGGTGGCGTTGAGGCTGCGACGCCCGCGGCCGCGAGGGCTGTTGCCGTGATGTCGACGTTGCTCACGATTCGCGAGTCCATCGATCCGGCACTGAGGTGGCCATCCCAGCGCATCATGAGCGGCACGGGTGTCGTGTATGGGTAGCGCTTCTGACCGAGGATGTTGAACTCACCCCATGTGTAGCCGTTATCGGACGCATAGACGAAGAGGGTGTTGTCCATACGCCCCGCCCGCGTCAGGGCGTCGACGATCGCGCCAACGGCATCGTCGACCGGGTAGAGGGCGCGTATCTGCCGGGCGCGGAGCATGCGCGACTTCTCGGCACTGACGCGCGGCAGCTCGGTGACCCACGGCGGCTTGCCCGTCGTACGCCCGAACCCGACAGGCAGGTAGCGCGGACCTGGCACCGGAGCCGTCATGTATCGAGAGGTCGTCCGGTAGGGCGCGTGGGGTGCCCACGGGGTCACGAGCATGAAGAGCGGAGTCGTCTCGGGGGTCGTCTCGATCGTGTTGACGGCGATCCGCGAGAGCACTGTCGTGGAGTAGTCGGATGACCGGAAGCCGTGGTAGCGGAAGTTTACCGGCTCCGACTCCGCGCGATGCATGAGCCAGAAGTCGCGATAGTCGGTGGCATCTCCATCCCGCGAGTACGCAACTGGGTAGGCGAATGCGTGCCATGCATCCCAGCCAGGCGGGATGTAGGTGTCATCACCGGTGGTGGCGATTCGCGTCGCGGACTCTCCGTAACCGTTGAGGTATTTGCCGATGAGCGCCGTGCGGTAGCCGACTGCGTCGAGTTGCGTTGCCAGCGTGCGCGCCTCACCGCCCGTCGCGTAGAACTTGGCGAAACCGCCGCGGGGAGCCTGATTGCTCCACACCCCGGTGACCTGCGACGGCTGACCGCTGAGCAGGCTCACCCGTGAAGGGCAGCACAGCGGTGTCGGGGCATGCGCATTGGAGAAGGTGACACCAAGACGCCCGATGTCTTGTCGAAGGCGCATCATGCCGGCGGTCGAGTCGATCCGCTGGTCGTCGGTGTAGACGATCACGATGTTGGGCAGGTCGGCCGGCCCGGTCGGGCCAATTGTCGCGCCTAGGCCTGGCAGCGCAGTGTCATCCGCGACAGCGGCGACCGCCCCGGCTTGCTCGGGAGCAGCGGCGACTGCCCAGGTCAGGAGCGGGCAGGCGAGTAGGGCCGCGACCACGAAGGTGCCGGCGGCGGACGCAGGCCACAGGCGAGAGACTTTCCCGCTGCGTCCGCGTGGCATTGTCGAAGTCTCGCAGACGCATCCATGCCATGCGGTGCTACGTTGCGCGGAAAGTCCCGTGCGTGGGGAGGGCTGGCATGACGGAACCCGTGAATTCCTCGTCGCACAGCGATGCAGCGAATGATCCTGCGCCCCAGGTCTCGGCCACGGCGTGGGCGATCCTTGCGGCGATGGGATTTGGTGCGCTCATCGCTTAGATGTTCAGCACCGTCATCGGGCCTGCGCTTCCCACGATTCAAGACGACCTCAGCCTGTCGCTGTCGCGAGTGGAGTCGGCCGTCTCAGGCACGCCGTACGTCGATCAGGCGACGCAGTATGCCCAGGCGATGCAGAACGGTGACGCCAATGGTGCCGCCGACATCCTCAAGGGCGTGCCTTGCGACGTCGCATCGACCATCGAGGCCGCGGTCGAGACGGCCCAGGCGTCGTCGATCGCCATCAGCATGGTGGCGCTCGGCATCGTGGCACTCGCGGGCGCGATCTTCGCGCTGCTTGTCATCGGCCGCCGGCGCGAGCCGGATCACCTGCCGGCCGATGACCTCACGATGGCCTAGCCGAGGGCGAGGGCAGCCGACACACTGTCGCGCAGGGCTGCCATTGCTGCCTGGCCACCGAGTTTGGCGGCGCCCAAGTCCCCGTCGACCGGGGTGACGATCTGCAGGTAGCACTTGATCTTGGGCTCCGTGCCACTCGGCCGGATGATGACTCGAGCACCCTCGAGGGCGAAGAGCAAGCCGTCGGTGGGTGGCAGGCCGTAGGCGCCCTCCTCGAGGTCGACGACCTCCTGCACGGCACGGCCGCCCAGCTCACGTGGCGGAGCCGTGCGGAGGCGCGCCATCGCGTCGGCGATCAGTGATACGTCGGAGACGCGCACGGCAACCTGCGAGGTGAGGTAGAGGCCGAACTTCCGGGCCAGGTCGTCGAGCACGTCTTGGATGCCGCGACCCTCCGCCTTGAGGTGCGCGGCCATCTCCATCATGAGCAGTGACGCGGTGATGCCGTCCTTATCGCGCACGTGCGAGGGGTCGACGCAGTAGCCGAGGGCCTCCTCGTAGCCGAAGACCAGGCCGGGCACCCGGGAGATCCACTTGAACCCGGTGAGCGTGACGGCGTAGTCCAGGCCCGCATCGAGGGCGATGGCCTTGAGAAGGGTGCCGGAGACGATGGACTGCGCCATGGTGCCGGTCATCGGCTGGCCGCTGCGGCGCATGCGCTCTGCTGTCCACCACCCGAGGAGCCAGCCCACCTCATCGCCGGACAGCATCCGATAGCGGTCGCCACGCGGGGCGGCCTCGCCGGTCCGACGGCGACCCTCAGGGATGGGAATGCCGGCCGAGCAGCGATCGGCGTCTGGGTCATTGGCGATGATGATGTCGGCGCCGTGCTCGCGTGCCTCGGCGAGCGCGAGGTCCATCGCGCCGGGCTCCTCCGGATTGGGGAAACTGACGGTGGGGAAGCGACCGTCGGGTGCGAACTGCACGGCAACCGGGCGCGGATCGGGAAATCCGGCCTCGCGGGCCGCGCGTACGAACACATCGCCGCCCACACCGTGCATCGCGGTGTAGACGGAGGTGATGTCGCGCGGACCGGGCGGCAAAAGCGCCTCTGCGCGTGCGATGTAGGCATCGAGTACGCCGTCATCGAGGGTGATGTAGTCATCGGAGCGGGGAATGTCTGCAACAGGCCCCACGCGTGCGATGCACTCGGAGATCTCGGCGTCGGCCGGCGGCACGATCTGCGACCCGTCACCGAGGTAGACCTTGTAGCCGTTGTCATCGGGCGGGTTGTGCGACGCGGTCACCATCACCGCGGCACTCGTGCCGAGGAAGTTGATCGCGAAGGCAGTCACCGGCGTCGGCAGATGGTGCGGAAAGACCATCGCCGAGATCCCTGCGGCGGCCATGATCTGCGCCGTGTCGTGGGCGAAGACATCGGAGTTTCGGCGCGCGTCGTAGCCGATGACGATCGAGTGACCGCCCCGCTCCACGAGGTAGGCGGCGAGCCCGGCCGCCGCGCGCGAAACGACCACGCGGTTCATCCGATTACTGCCCGGTCCCAGTCGGCCGCGCAGGCCAGCCGTGCCGAACTGCAACGTGCCGTCGAACGCAGCGGCGAGTTCCTCGCTTGCGGCCCTATCGCCCGCGCGTGCCTTTGCGATGAGATCAGCGAGTGCGGCGGCGGTCACCGGATCGGGATCATCAGCCGCCCACCGCTCGGCGGTCGCCAGCAGGTCGTCGGTCATGACGCTCCCTTCAGAGCCGTTAGTACTGCCCTTCGGAGGGTGAGAGCGCCGTGCCGTCGGCGATGGCCATGGAGGCCGAGGCACCGATGCGATCGGCCCCCGCCGCGACCATCGCCTCGGCTTCATCACGCGTGTGGATGCCACCCGAAGCCTTCACGCCGAGCGCATCGCCCACGCACGCGCGCATGAGCGCTATGTCGTCCGCCGTAGCGCCGCCCGTGCTGAAGCCGGTGGATGTCTTGACGTAGGCAGCGCCGGCGCGCATGGCGAGCAGGCACCCGATGGCCTTCTGCTCATCGCCAAGCAGGCATGTCTCGAGGATGACCTTCACCGGCACGCCCGCAGCCGCAACTACTCCGCGGATATCCTCGTAGACTCCTGCCAGGTCGCCGGAGAGCAGAGCGCCGACATCAATGACCATGTCGACTTCCTGCGCACCCTCCGCCACCGTGATGCGAGCTTCCTCGGCCTTCGCCAGGCGGGTCATGGCCCCAAGGGGAAAGCCGACCACCGTGCACACCATGACCTCGGAACCCGACAGGGCCTCCGCGGCGGTAGGGACCCAACGGGTGTTGACGCAGACGGATGCGAAGCCATAGCTGCGCGCCTCGGCGCACAGCTGCTCGATCCTGGTCTGCGTGGCGTTGGCATGCAGCAGCGTGTGGTCGATGCGGTTGGCCAGGGACGCGCCATCGCGCTTGGCACTCGGGCGATCCACGGCTGTGCCCTCGGGGCCCAGTGCGTCGTCGACCTGCCGCTGCGCGCTGGTGATCAGGGATGCGTAGTCAGCCATCGTCAGTGCCCTTCGTCGGTCAGCAGGAGTGCGCGCAGGTAGTTGAAGAGCACATCGCCGGAGTCCTCGCTGAACTTGTGCAACTGCTCGGGCGTGGATGTCACCTGATCGCCCTCGAGACGGTTGAGCAGGCAGGCGCAGATCATGGCGAAGGACGAGAAGCCCCATGAGTTGAGGTAGGCGGCGAGCATGGCCCCCTCCATCTCGATATTGGCAACGCCGTTGGCATGCAGCCACTCGAGGAACTCCTGCTTGGTCTCGGTCGTCTCCATGCGTATGGCGCCGTCGAGCCGGAACTGCTCCAGGAAGAATTCGTTGGTGGCGATCGTCTTGCCCGACACGATCGGCAGGCCGGATCCGTCGTTGGCGCGCATGATGGCCTCGCGCGTCGCGGCCGGGAACGTGCCGTCGAACCAGTAGGTGCCGCGCGCGCCCTGCAGGAGTCGGTAGGGCTTCAGGTCGGCCATGAGGCCCTCGGAGGTGACGACGATGGTCCCACCGGGCAGCCCTACGCCGCCGCTGGTGCCCACGCGAGCCCAGAAGACCTTGTCAATGGCCTCGAGGTCGCCGCGTTTGAGGAAGTAGACCATCCGCATCATTTCCTGTAGGGCGATGGAGGCACTCGGCATACCCATGCCGTGCGAGGCGAAGAGCACACCGGCCGTGTAGCGCGTGACGAAGCGGTCCTCTTTGGGGAAGGCGATGATCTCGGACCTGCCGTTGAGGTCGCTCCACCGCTGGGCGAAGTCCTTGATGCGTCCGCCGGACCCAGCCATGATCACGGCGCGGATGCCGCGCAGCCTGTCGAGGATCGCATCGGAGCTGGCGACGCCGAAGTGGTAGTAGACGTCATCATGTGCGCCACGGATCACACCGTCGAGGAACTCGTGGTTGATGTTGTCCGTCTTCACGACTACCCCTGTCAGGTGACGTAGGCCGGGGGACGGCGGTCGCGCCACGGTAGCGCCTCCTCCAGGCTGGCCGCCAGGCTCAGCAGCAGGGCTTCCTGCCCGAGCCCGCCGACGAATTGCATGCCGATAGGCAGGCCGTCGGGGGTCATCTGGAGGGGCAGGCTGATGGCCGGCTGCCCCGTCGTGTTGAAGACCGGCAAGAAGGTCTCCCACTTCGACCACGTGGCGAAGGTCTCCTTGGCGGGCGTCAGCGCGTGGGGGTCGTAGTCGCCGATCGGCGCGAGTGTCGCGGCCAGGGTCGGCGTGAGAAGCACGTCGTAACGCGAGAAGAAATCGTTCATGATCACCGTCAGCGCGGTCTCGACGTCGATGGCGGCCAGGAGATCCTTGGCCGTGACAGCGCGCCCCTCCTCGACCATGCGCAAGGTGGCGCCCTCCACCGTGTCGACGTCGACCGGCCGGCCAATCGCCTCAGCGAATGCATCGATGGTGAAGGCGCTGGTGCAGGCCCAGACATCGGTCATCGCCTGCAGGTAGGTCTCCCAGTCAAAGCGCGGTGTTGCCGCCTCGACGTGATGGCCCATCTGCTCGAGCAGCAGGGCCGTGGCCTGTGTCGCCTCGACGATGACGGGGTCGGGATCATGACCCGACCACGGATAGGCCCACCAGGCAATGCGAAGAGGATCCGTGGGCGTCTTCATCGCCTCAGCGAAGGGAGTGTCAGGGCGCAGGAGCCCCTCCACGTCGCCCGGAGTCGGGCCGCACAGCGCGTCTAGCGCCACGGCGGTGTCGCGGACGGTGCGCGTGACAGCGAACTGCACGGCCCATCCGATGAGCGGCTCCTTCTGACGCAGGCCCCAGGGCACTCGCCCCCGGCTCGGCTTGAGGCCGACGACCCCGCAGGATGACGCCGGGATGCGGATCGATCCGCCACCATCGCTCGCGAGCGCGATGGGGACGATGCCCGACCCCACGGCCGCGCCCGCACCACCGCTCGACCCACCCGCCATGTGGTCAGCGCTCCAAGGCGAGCGCGTCGTGCTCTGCGCGAGCGTCTCGGTCGTGCCCATGATCCCAAACTCCGACGTCGTCGACCTCCCGATCGGCGTCATTCCCGAGGCGACGGTGCGCTCGTAAAGCTGAGTGGTAGACGTGACCTCCCAGCCCTCCGAAAGCCGGCTGCCGTTGCCGCATACGGTGCCGACCTGCCCGTGGAAGAGATCCTTGATTAGGGTGGGAACACCCGCGAGCGGCCCTGTGGTGCTCAATCGGTCAGCATCCAGCGGATGGACGTCAACGATCGCATTGACCGACATGCGCAATTGCTCGTGAGCGAAAACTGCGCATTCCTGGAGTTCGCCGGGTGTGACCTCGCCCACGCGCACGAGCTCTGCGAGCGACACGGCATCGCGAGCGGCGTACTCATCGGGTCGCACCGGGATACCCTAGGCCAGGCGCGAGGCGATGCGCGTGAGCACCTGTGATTGAGCACGTCCATTAAGCGCATGCGGAAGGGGGCATCGTGGCTGGCGAGCCGTTTCCCGTTCACCTCGCCGACATGGTGCTCCCCTTCCGCTGCGTCGACGCGGGCACTTCCCCGGGTGCGTCCGTGTGTGCTGAATTCGAGCGGGCGTGGCCGTCGTATCGACGCTGGTTCCTGCACGAGGGAGAGGAAGCCCGCCCCTCCTACGCCGACAGTCGCGCCGCGCTCGCGCGCTACATGCCTGAGTTGCTCGGCGACTTCGATGCCCTCGTCGAGGTGGTGGGTGGGGGAGACCTCGAATCCCGCTTCCTGAGCCAGTGGTGCCCTCCGGCCCTGGCCTCCGCCTGCTCGCTGGCGATGCTGCCGGGACCTCGGCCAACCATGCTGCGCAACTACGACTACCCGCCGTCGCTGTCCGACACTCTCGCTCTGCGCACGCATTGGTCGGGTCGATCGGTCCTCGGCATGTCCGACTGCGGCTGGGGTGTCATGGACGGCATCAACGACCAGGGGCTCACCGTGTCGCTCGCCTTCGGCGGACGTCGCATCGCCGGCCAGGGCTTCGGTATCGGCCTGGTCATGCGCTACCTCCTGCAGACCTGCACGACGACAGCGGAGGCCATCGCGCGATTGGCCGCCGTACCCGTTCACATGTCCTACAACATCGCCGTGCTCGACGCGTGGGGCGATGCGCATATCGCGCAGGTGGGGCCGGACCGACCCTTGGCTGTCACGGGGGCGCGCTACGCGGGCAACCGTCAGGGTGATACCCAGTGGCCTGAGCACGCCGCCTACTGCAATACGGTCGCGAGGGAGGAAGTGCTCGCGGAACTCATGGCGGATTCCCTCGGGGCGCCGGAACGCGTGACCGAGGCCTTCCTGATGCCGCCGATCTACCGGCCGCCGTCGGAGAGCCTGTGGGGCACCGTCTACACCGCGTTGTATGCGCCCCAGCAGGGCACGCTGACACTGCTGTGGCCGGGCGACCACTGGATGCTCAGCGTGCACGGCGACGTCACCGGAGACCACCCGCGCGAGGTCACGGCGCTTGTGCCTGACGCCACCGAGGTAGAGGTGAGCGTGCCCCAGCCGGAGCGAATGCTCTTCCTCGTCTAGGCGCTCCCTGCGAGCCGAGTGCCACCTCGACCTGCGCGAACTGCTCAAAGAGGCCCGCCGGGGCGTCGCCCGCTCCCTACAGTGGGCCCGTGCTCAGAGGGCTTTCGGACATCTATCGCTTCTTCCGCAAGAACCCCACGCCCATCTACTTCGTCTCGCCAACCGCCTACAACCTCCTGGGCCTCGATGACTGGGTGAGCTCATTCCGCTACGTGTGCTACTTCGACTCCTTCGACGGCGAATACGACAATATTTTCGTGCCGACGCACCCGGGTCCACGCGACTTCGCCACCTTCGAGTCGGTCAACTCCTATCTGCTGGGGCACAAGGAGGTCATCGACTACATCGGGTCGCGAGACCCGGGCTACGTGCTCTTCGTCATGTTCGATGAAGAGACCGAGCGGTGTGCCCTCGACCTCGGCCTCACCATCGCCCTGCCGCCCCGAGAGCTGCGCGAGCGCATCGACTCCAAGATCGAGACCACGCGCCTGGGCAATGAGGCCGGTGTGCCCAGCGCGCCCAACGTCCTCACGGAGTGCTCGTCGTACGACGACCTGCTCGCACAGGCAGCAGCCGCGGGCCTGGGGGATCGACTCGTCGTGCAACTCCCCTACGGTGACTCCGGACGCACCACGTTCTTCATCAGCACTCGCGAGGACTGGGACGAGCATGCGGAAGATCTCGAGGGTGAGCAGCTCAAGGTCATGCGCAACATCCGGCACATCCCCGGCACGCTCGAAGCGTGTGCCACTCGACATGGCACGCTCGTGGGGCCGGTCCAGGTCGACATCACCGGATTCGAGGAGCTCACGCCGTACCCCGGTGGCTGGTGCGGCAACGACTGCTCCCCCATCTCGTTGCTCGCCAGCCAGGAGCAGATCCGCGGCCTTGCCCGGCGACTAGGCGATCGCCTCTACCAGGAGGGCTACCGAGGTGTCTTCTGCATAGACTTCCTGGTGGATCTCGACGATGGCACCGTCTACCTCGGTGAGATAAATCCACGAATCTCCGGCGCCTCGCCCCTCACCAACCTCATTACCTCGCGATACGGCGGCGTGCCGCTCTTCCTCTTCCACCTGCTGGAATTCATGGACGTGGAGTGGGAGTGCGATCTCGAAGAGGTCGAGTCCCGGTGGCGTGACTTCGACCGGTGGAGTCAATTGGTCCTCAAGCAGACCACCGATGAGGTCGAGATCATCACCCAGGCACCGCGCAGTGGCCTTTGGCGCATGGCTGAAGACGGCTCCATCAGCTTCGTGCGCATGGTGACCGACTGGCACAACGTCACCAGACCCGATGAGGCGTTCTACCTGCGCGTCTACGGCTTGAACGAATACCGCTATCCCGGTGCCGACATGGGCGTGCTGCTTGTGCGAGATCGCATGCAAACCGCCGATCGCACCCTAGTGCCCGAGGCTGGCGAATGGGCCCGGGCTATCACCGGGCAGTTCGCCGGAATGTCAGCCGCGATCGAATACACCCCTCCGGTGGCAATGCTCTACGGCAAGTGGCTCTAGGCGTGGGCTCGCCGTAGCATCCAATGGTGGCCGAAGTGACTGTGCAGCGAGAGGGCCGGCTGGCTCGTCTCGTGGATTCCGACCCGTTCAACCTGCTCATCGCGGGTGTCATCATCTTCAACGCCGTTGTGCTGGGCCTGGAGACCTTCCCCGCGATGGTCGACTCCTATGGCGGCACCCTCGTGCTGCTCAACAACGTCTGCTACGGCATCTTTGTCGTCGAGCTCATCCTGCGATTCGCGTCGTACGGTCGCCGGCCGCAGGACTTCTTCCGCAACGGCTGGAACGTCTTCGACCTCATCATCATCGGTGGAGTCTGGATCCCGGGCGTGCGCGAAAACGTCACCGTGCTGCGGTTGTTGCGCCTCGCGCGCGTCGCTCGCCTGCTGCGCTTCCTGCCCGATGCGCGAGTGCTGCTGTCGACAGTCGTCCGATCGCTTCCCCCGCTCGGCAGCATCGTCGTGCTCACCGTCCTGATCCTCTTCCTCTACGGGATGATCGGCTGGGCGATGTTTGGCGAGGCTCTTCCAAATTCGTGGGGCACCATCACGCGCGCAATGCTGACCCTCTTCATCCTCCTGACCCTCGAGAACTTCCCCGTTTACCTGGAGGAAGCGCTGACCGTCACCCCCTGGGCGACGGTCTTCTTCGTGAGCTACGTGCTGGTGGCGGCTTTCGTGATCTTCAACCTCCTCATCGGCATCATCATTAGTTCGATGGAGAGTGCTCGGGAGCGCGAGGCTCTCCGTGAGGCGATGGACAACACCGGTCCTGACGCCGATGCCCTGGCCAGGATCAGGGAGATCCGGGAAGCGCTCGAGACGCTCGAAACCGATATCCATCGGCTTCAGCACCGCAAGGTCACGCCGCCGGAGACGACGCAGTGACCCTGGTCGCGGGGGTCGACTCGTCGACCCAGTCCGTCAAGGTGGTCGTGCGCGATGCGCAGACCGGTCGCCTCGTGCGCGAAGCCCGCGCATCCCATCCCGAAGGCACCGAGGTGCATCCCGACCACTGGTGGGCGGCGCTCCAGCAGGCCATGGACGGCGTGCTAGACGACGTGTCCGCGATGGGGGTGGCGGCCCAGCAGCACGGCATGGTCACGCTCGACTCCGGTGGTGACGTCGTTCGACCCGCACTGCTGTGGAACGACACTCGATCGGCATCCGATGCTGCTGACCTGATCGCCGAGTGGGGTGGTCCCGAGGCTTGGGCGCGCGCGGTAGGCAGCGTCCCGGTGGCATCTTTCACGGTGTCGAAGGTGAGGTGGCTGGCGCGCAGCGAACCCGACCTTGCCGCTCGCGTGTCTCGAGTGCTGCTGCCGCACGACTGGCTGACGTGGAAGCTTGCGGGATGCCCGGTCGAGGCGACCACCGACCGCGGAGACGTGTCCGGCACCGGCTACTGGTCGCCCGCGGCGGGGGACTACCGCCCAGACCTGATCGAGCTCGCCTTCGGCAGGGTCTTCGACGTGCCCCGGGTGGCCGCCCCCTGCGAAGTGGTGGGCGAGACGTCGACCGGGATCGCGCTGTCGCCGGGCACCGGCGACAACATGGGCGCCGCCCTGGGCGTGGGAGCGCGGCCGGGTGATGTCGTGGTGTCGCTCGGCACGTCGGGCACGGCGTTCGCGGTCTCCGACGTGCCCACGTCGGACCCTTCGGGGCAGGTGGCGGGGTTTGCCGATGCCACCGGACGATTCCTCCCGCTGGTCTGCACGCTCAATGCGGCTCGCGTACTCACCGCAACCGCGGCCATGCTCGGCATCGATCTCGATGAAATGACGTCATTGGCATTGACGGCCTCGCCAGGAAGTGAAGGGCTCGTGCTCTTGCCCTACCTAGACGGCGAGCGAACGCCCAACCTGCCCAACGCCACGGGCACTCTCGCCGGCCTGACTCGCGATGCCATGACTCCGGCCAACCTGGCGCGTGCATCGGTCGAGGGGATGCTGTGCGGTCTGGCCGACGCGGTGGATGCGCTACGCGACCAGGGCGTCGCGCCGCAGCGCATCCTGCTCGTCGGAGGAGCGGCGGCCAACGCGGCGGTCCAGCAGATCGCCGCCACCGTCTTCGACGTTCCCGTCGTGGTGCCCGAGCCCGGTGAATACGTGGCCGATGGGGCCGCTCGCCAGGGCGCCTGGGCCCTGTCGGGCACTTCCGAACCCCCCTCCTGGGAAGGCTCGCGGGCGCTGACCCTCGAGCCGGTCCCCCGGCCGCAGGTGCGCGAAGCCTACGCCGAGGCCTTCGCCCAGGTCCACGGCCACCTCCCCTGAGGCCCGGGGTTGGGGCGGGGGGCGTGATCGGACCGCTATCGAATCAGTAACCGGTCCGTCTTGCGGGGTTCGGGACGGAGGCGACCTCCAGGCCGGGCTCCGCAGCGATGAGACGGGAATGGAAGACGCGTCCTGCGAGGCCGTAGCCCAGTAGTAGGACGCGGTAGGGCTCGGTCACGTCACGCAGTCAACCACGCGGTGCCTAGGTGTTGTAGACGTAGACCCTCGTGCCCACGGGAATCTGATCGAAGAGCCAGGACACACCCTGCAGATCGGCGACGTTGACGCAGCCGTGCGACCCCCCGCCGGGGTAGTAGCCGCTCGCGGCGAAGGTCGGCGAATAGTGCACGGCGATGTCTCCGTTGAAGAAGAGCGCATAAGGCATGGAAGCACGCGGCTGGTCGGGGCCGTTGATGCCGGACGTGGCATACCGATCGCGGTAGTAGACGCGGAAGCTGCCCGTCGGGGTGTCGAGGCCCGGCACGCCGAACCGGACGTCGAGCGTCTGGACGACCCTCTTCTTCAGCACATAGCGCAAGACCTTGGCGGTCTTGTCGATGCAGAGGACCTGACGTTCTTCGAGGCAGGCCTTGGGCAACTTGCCGACGTCGTCGCCGACCTCGTCGAGCATCTTCCAGGTGTCCTTGTTGATCTTCCCGTTGATGGGCAGGAAGAACTTGCGCTGGAAGTCCTTGACGGCTGCCTTGGTCGACCGCCCGAAGTAGCCCCTGTCCATCTCCTTGTGACGCAGGTCGTAGCCCAGCCAGTCGAGGCGGTACTGCGCCTTGGCGACCGTGTCGCCCTTGTCGTCGTACTCGAGGGGGATATCTCGCGGAAGGTCCTTGGCGAGGGCGGGTGAGGCGGCGCCCAGCGCCAGGGCGAGGGTCGCCGTGATGATTGCCGCTGAACGTGCGATGCGCATGAGCCCCTCCGGATCCAAGACCGCCTGGAGGTTATCGATCATTCGCCCGCGTGTCAGCGCCAGGGACGGCACTGACCCGTCGAGGAGCCCGATGCGGCAGGATCGTGCCGTGACCGAGCCCCGGCCCGCTCGCGAAGCCGCGCGCATGGCCGACTGCGGCGACTACCGCTTCGGCCCCGAGGAGGCCGGCCCTTGGTACCTGTGGGGTCCCTACCTGGCCGAGCGCGGCTGGGGGACCGTGCGCGAGGACTACTCGGCCGACGGTGACGCCTGGCGCTACTTCCCCTACGACCATGCCCGGTCGCGGACGTTCCGGTGGAACGAGGACGGCCTCCTGGGCATCTGCGATCTCCATCAGGACATGACGCTCTCGCTCGCCCTGTGGAACGGTCGGGACTCCCATCTCAAGGAGCGGTTCTTCGGCCTTGACGGGTGGCAGGGCAATCACGGCGAGGATGTGAAGGAATACTGGTGGTACGACGACGCTACGCCCTCGCATGCGTGGCTTCGCGCCCATTACCACTACCCGCAGAGCGCCTTCCCCTACGACGAGCTGGTCACGGTCAACGGATCGCTCACGCGCCAGGACCCCGAATTCGAATTGCTCGACACCGGCGCATTCGACGACGACCGCTACTGGGTGGTTGATGTCGCCTACGCGAAGGCTAACCCGTCCGACATCTTCATGCGCATACGCGTGACCAATGTCGGTCCCGACAAGGACAGGCTCCACGTCTTGCCGACCATGGTCTTCCGCGACTCGTGGTCGTGGGGCAAGGACCGCGACGTGCCCCAGTTCGCCTTCGACGCCGGCACCATCGTGGCCGACCACTCCCGGCTGGGGCGCTATCACCTCGATGCCGAGGTCGCCTCTGACGGCACGGCACCCGAGGCGGTCTTCTGCGACAACCGCACCAACACGCAGCGGCTCTACGGCATCCCACTCGACGAGCCGTATCCGAAGGATGGCATCAACGATCACGTCGTTCACGGGCTGCCGACGATCAACCCCGACCGACAGGGCACGAAGTCAGCGTGGTGGTACGCCGTCGACGTGCCGGCGGGCGAGAGTGTGGAACTGCGACTGCGCCTGTGGTCACCGAGCGACGGCGATCACCCCGATCCGGGTTGGGCAGGCGACCGCTTCGCGAGCCTGATGGCCCTGCGCGAGCGTGAGGCAGACGAGTTCTACGCCGCTCTCGCCCCAGAGGGCACGTCGGACGACGCACGCGATGTCATGCGTCGAGCCTTCGCCGGGATGATCTGGTGCAAGCAACTCTTCCGCTACGACGTCTCGCGGTGGCTCGATGGCGACCCTGATGAGCCACCACCGCCGCCCGGGCACAGTCACGTGCGCAACATGCGGTGGCGCAATCTGGATGCCTACGACGTGCTGTCGATGCCCGACTCATGGGAGTACCCCTGGTTTGCGGCCTGGGATCTGGCTTTCCACACCGTCGTCTTCGCGCACATCGACCCCGAGTACTCCAAGTACCAGCTCATGCTGATGCTGCGCGAGTGGTACATGCATCCCAACGGTGCGCTTCCGGCCTACGAGTGGAATTTCGACGACATCAACCCGCCGGTCCATGCGTGGGCCGCCATCCGGGTATTCGAGATCGATGGCTCCCGCGACATCGACTTCCTCGAGCGGGTTTTCCAGAAGCTGCTTATCAACTTCACGTGGTGGGTTAATCGGGTTGATCGCGAGGGCAACAACGTCTTCGAGGGCGGATTCCTCGGGCTCGACAACATCGGGCCCATCGATCGATCGCAACTGCCCGAGGGATACCTGATCGAGCAGTCTGACGGCACCGCCTGGATGGCCTTCTACGCGCTGATGATGATCCGAATGGCGCTGCGCATTGCGCGGCATGACGATGCCTATGCACCGATGGCACTGAAGTTCCTCGAGCACTTCGCCGACATCACCGACGGCATCAGCGAGGTCGGCCTCTTCGACAACGAGGACGGCTTCTTCTACGACCAGCTCATCCGCCCGGACGGAAGTCGTGATCCGATCAAGGTGCGCTCGCTCGTGGGCGTGATTCCCGTGCTCGCGGGCGCGGTGATCGATCAGTCATCGCGCCTGGCGCAGTCGCCACGCTATCAAAATCGCCTCGCGAACTTCCTGCGTCGCCATGGAGTGAAGCGCAAGGGCGATGAAATCTCCGCTGGCTTTATCTCGCTCAAGGAGACCAGCGAGGGACGCAAGGCCCTGCTCACGGTCGTCGACCCCGATCATCTGCGACGTGTGCTCATGGAGGTGCTTAGCGAGGACTCCATGCTGTCGCCTCACGGGCTGCGCTCGGTGTCGAAGCGCCTCGAAGGAGCGCCGTACCAGATCAATGTCGACGGCCAGGAGTACGGCATCGACTACGAGCCGGCGGAGTCGACGACCCCGATCTACGGCGGCAACTCCAACTGGCGTGGCCCGGTGTGGTTCCCCATCAATCACCTGGTGATTGAGGCGTTGGAGCGCTACCACATGTATGTGGGTGATGACTTCACCGTCGAGTGCCCGACCGGCAGCGGGGTGATGATGAACCTCCAGCAGGTGGCCGATGAGATCCGGCGCCGTTTGGTGTCGGTGTTCCTCGAACAGCCCGATGGCACGCGCGCGGTCTTCGGTGGCAGCGAGCGCTTCCAGAAGGATCCGCGCTGGCACGATCCGCTCTTCTACGAGTACTTCCACGGCGACAACGGCGCCGGGCTCGGGGCGTCGCACCAGACCGGCTGGACCGGCCTGGTCGCCGACCTCATCATCGGTCGCAAGGGCTGAGTCAGCCGCACGCCCGCCGGAGCGGCCAGCCTCCCGCCCCCTTCCCCGCCCATCAGTTCCCGGGCGCGACGCGACCCCCCCGTTCTTTGGGCAGATCTGCACGCTCAGCGTGCGAATCTGCCCAAAGAACAGCCTGTGGATGGCGACCGACGCGGGCGCCGTTCGACCGCAACGCTGTGCGCGTGGACCGAGGCAGGAGTATCGACGCGCGGGTGCGTGCCGTTGCCGCACCCCGGCATGGAGTGCTGACCGCTGGCGACCTTCAGCGGCTGGGAATCGGCCGATCAGCCGTGGCGACCCGCGTCGGGGCGGGCGAGTGGGAGCGCTGCGGACGGGTCTGGATCGTGCGAGCTGCGGCCACGGCGGGTGACCTGCAGACAGCATGGCTTCTTCAGACGAATGGTGCGGCGGACGCGGTTGTGAGCGGAACGCTCGCCGCTCGGCTAGCGGGCTGGGATCTGCCGGGAGGCGATCGAATTTTGGTCCAGCCAGGGCATACGCGTATCGGCCTTCCCGGTACGACCGTCATCAGGCGGGGCCCGGTGGACGCGCTCAGTGCACCAGGCGGCCTGCGCCTGAGTCCTCCACTCGACGGGCTGGTAGACGCGCTGGCATGCCTCGGTGCTGAGGCGGGCGAGCGGCTTCTCGACCGCGCGCTGCAACGTCACTACACGTCTCTGCGCGACTTTTCTGCAGTCGTCGAAGGCCGCTTGGGACGGGGTAGTCACGGAGCGGCGATTCTGCGCCAACTGCGCGATGCCGCCAATGGCGGAACTCGCTCGGAAGCCGAGCGGCGCATGGCGGCCCTTCTGAAGCGCACGAAGACGGGTCCGTGGATTGCCAACTATCCGCTCATGGACGACCTCGGCAACCTCGTGGCGGAGATCGACTTCGCGCTGAAGTCCCTCCGCATCGCCATCGAAGTTGATGGGCGTGCCTTCCACTCCGATCGGCATGCCTTCGAGCGTGATCGTCGGCGTCAGAATCTCCTGGTGCTTGACGGTTGGCTGGTGCTCCGCTTCACATGGGAGCAGATCACTCGCGATCCGAAGGCCGTCATCGCGTGCATCATCGCTGCCGTCGCCCAGCGGGAGCGTTCTTCGGGCGGATTCGCACGCTGATCATGCAGATCACCCCGAAGAAGGGCGCTAGGCGGTCTCGGTGTTGCCGGGGATCGCCTCGAACCAACGGGGGCTGGTCGATGCCGGGGGATAGAACTCCGCTCGCTGCAAGATGAGCGAGGGCCCGTCGCGGCGAGCAGACTCGGCCAGGGCTGACCGCATGCCGGTGGCATCGCTGACCTCGGTGAACGCGATGCCGAACGACTGCGCGAGCAGCTGCCAGTCGGGAGTCACGAGGTCGACCCCGCGGTTGTCATGGCCCAAGACCTTCTGGTCGAAGCGCAGCATGCCGTAGCCGCCGTCATCGACCACGATGAGCGTGATGGGCAGCCGCTCCTGCACATAGGTCGCGAGTTCACCGAGCGCAAACATCGGCCCGCCGTCGCCGCACACGGCGAGAGTGCGAAGCCCGACGGCGGCTGGCCCGATGGCCGCCGGCAGCGCAAACCCAAGCGTGCCCCAGCCCACCGGATTGATCAGGCGACGGCGCCGGGGGTGTACGGCGTGACTGCTGGTCCAGTAGCCGGGGATGCACATGTCGGTGACGACCACGCCGTCGGCAGGCCACGTCTCGACGGCCTCGACGAACTCGACGGCCTCGGTGGTCCGCTGGTCGGCGGCGACGCGTGAGCGGATCACCTCACGCAGACGGATGTCGTTCCACGGCTCGCGTTGCACGTCGCCGAGCGAGGCGTCAAGTGCCCGGAGAGTCGGCACGAGATGCCCCACCGCAAGCACGTCCCAGTCGATCGTGCGAGCGAGCTCGTCACCGAGCCCGATGGCTGCACGCCGCTCGGGCATCGGCATCTTCCAGTTCTTGGTGTTCATGGCGTCGAAACCGGAACCCACGACGAGTATCAGATCCGCGCCGCTGATGAGCGCACCCACCTCGGGCTCGTGCACCGACGACTCGACGATCAACGGGTGACCGGCCATGACACCGCGTCCGGCGTACGTCGTCACGACGGGTGCACCGAGCCGCTCGGCGAGTTGGGCCACCGACTGCTCGCCAGCATCACCGGACTGCGTCACCCCGCCGCCGGCCCAGATGACGACCCTGGGAGAGGTGCGGATGAGCGAATCGAGAGCGGTGACTGCATCGGGATCGGCGCCGTGCGGCTGCTCTAGCGCCGGCACGCTGGGCAGCGGGTCGTGCCACGGCTTGCTGAGGACGTCGGAGGGCACCCCCAGGTAGGTGGGCTGACCTGGGGACGACTGGGCGCGAGACAGCGCACCCGCCACCTCCTTAAGAGCCTGCTCGCCTGTCGATGCCGTGAGGGCCCGCACGCCGAAGGCCGCGAAGGGGGCGGCCTGGTCGGTCATCTCGTGCAGGATTCCGCGGGGCCCATCCGGGTGACGCAGGGCGCTCGACACGTCGCTGGAGATAAGCAGCACAGACGACCCACTGACGCACGCTTCACCGAATGCGGCGACGCCATTGACCGCCCCTGGACCGGTTGTCGAAAACGCCACGCCGAGGCGCCCGGTCGCGCGCGCATAGCCGTCGGCGGCGTAGACCGCGGCCTGCTCGTGGCGCACCCCGACCACCCGCACCGGGGCGTCGCTCGACCAGAACGTCAGGTTGTGCACGCCGGGCAGGCCGAACACCGCGGGGATGCCCTGGGAGGCGACCAGCTGCAACATCGCCGTGCCTACGGTGTGCTGGTCGCTCACGCGCCCAGCCTGTCAGAGTCGCAGCACGCAAGGTCACAGGGGCTCGCGCGGCCCGCATTCGACGCGGTGGGAGGATCGGCCCATGACGACGTACATCTCCCGCAATCCGGCATGCGTCGACGACATCGTGGTCGAGGTCCCGCTGGCCACCGTCGCTGACGTCGTGGCTACCTGCCAGGCCGCGAAGGACGCGCAGCCGGGGTGGGCCGCCGTCCCCGCACCCGCGCGCGGTCGTGTCATCGCGCAGGTCGGACGCCTCTTCGAGGCCAACAAGGAGTCGCTCTCGCGTCTGGTGACGCGCGAGATGGGCAAGGTCTATGCCGAGGCCCTGGGCGACGTGCAGGAGGTCATCGACACGTGCGACTTCTTCCTGGGCGAGGGCCGCCGGCTCTACGGCCAGACCGTGCCGAGCGAGATGCCCGACAAGCAGCTCTTCACGTTTCGCGTGCCGGTCGGGACGGCGATGATCATCACCGCCGGCAACTTCCCGGCGGCCGTGCCCTCCTGGTACATCATCCCGGCGCTGGTCACCGGTAACAGCATCGTCTGGAAGCCCGTGGAGCAGACGGCCGCGATCGCGCAGGCCATGGCCGAGATCTTCTACGCCGGTGGCGTTCCGCGCGATGTGCTCAAGGTCGTCATCGCCGATGGGCCGACCACCTACGACGGCCTGGAGGCCGCACTGCATAAGGGCCTGGTCAACAAGATCGGCTTCACCGGCTCCACCGAGGTCGGACGCAAGCTCGGCGAGCTCGCGGGGCGCCATCTGCAGTCGCCCTGCCTTGAGCTCGGCGGCAAGAACCCGATGGTTGTCATGCCCGACGCCGATATCGACCTGGTGGTGGAGGGCGCGCTTTTCGCCGGTTTCGGTACGGCGGGCCAGCGTTGCACATCGCTGGGCACGCTGTGGGTGCACCGAGATGTCTACGACGCCGTGCACGAGCGCTACGTGCACGCGGTCGAAAATGCGATCGTCGGTGACCCCTTCGAAAGGGTGCTCTACGGCCCGATGATCGACGAGAAGTACCTCGCCAACCACGAGAAGCACCTGGGCCTGATCCAGGACCACCAGACCGTCTACGGGTCGACCGCGATCGGGCGTATCACCTCGCACAATCCACGCCGTGGCTTCGTGGGCGATCCCGACGCCGGCTGGTACGCCCACCCGACGATCGTCGATGGCATCCGCGCGGGCGATGCGCTTTACGACACCGAGACCTTCGGCCCGCTCGTCGGCATGGGCGTCTTCGACACGCTCGACGAGGCCATCGAACTCGCCAATGGCCACGGCTACGGCCTGTCGAGCGCGATCTACACATCGGATCCGAAGGCCGTCTGGCGGTTCCGACAGGGGATCTCCGCGGGCATGTTGTCGATCAACAACTCGACGTCGGGTGCCGAGGCGCACCTGCCCTTCGGTGGCAACGGGCGCAGTGGCAACGGATCGCGTCAGAGCGGTATCTGGGTGCTGGACCAGTTCACCCGCTGGCAGTCAATGAACTGGGACTACAGCGGCAAGTTGCAGAAGGCGCAGATGGACGTCGAGGAGCTTCCGTACGACCCCGGTTTCCGTCTGTGACCCTGCCCGAACGCAGCGATGTCGTCATCGTGGGCGGCGGCGTCATGGGCGCCTCGGCGGCCTTCCATCTCGCCGAGGCGGGAGTGTCCGTCGTCCTGCTGGAGCGCGGCGAGCTCGCTGGCGGCTCGACATCGCGGGCGGCGGGTGGCGTGCGGGCCAACTTCTCCGATGAGCTCAACATCTCCCTCGGCAAGCGCTCCCTCGAACTCTTCGCGGACTTCCCGCACCGGCCCGGCCAGGAGATCGACCTGCACCGCAGCGGCTATCTCTTCGTGCTGACCCGGCCCGAGGACGTCGACCTGTTCACCGCCTCGGTCGCCCTGCAGCACTCCCTCGGCGTGGAGTCCCGCATGGTCGACGTCGAGGAGGCGTGCCGACTCTCCCCGTTGCTCGATCCCGAGGGAGTACTCGCGGCCGCGTGGTCGCCCAACGACGGGCACTGCACGCCGGAGTCGGTGGTCATGGGCTACGCGTCGGGGGCTCGACGTCACGGTGCCGTCGTACGCACCGGCGTCGAGGTCACCGGCATCGACTCAACGGGTGGCGAGGTCAGCGCCGTGCACAGCACCGACGGCACCGTCCAGACCCAATGCGTCATCGACTGCGCAGGCGCCTGGTCACCGCAGATCGCCGCTTACGTCGGTGTCGACCTCCCCGTGACGCCATACAAGCGAGAGCTGCTGATCACAGAGCCCATGGCAGAACCCATCGACATGGCGTTCACGATCGACTACGCCACGACCTTCTACTGGCATCGCGAGGGCCCGGGCATCCTCTCGGGCTTCTCGCGCAAGGACGTCGAGCCGGGATTCGACATCTCACGCGACGCCGACTTCCCCGAGCGCCTCGGGGAGCTTGCCGCCGTGCGCGCACCCGCGCTATTGGACCTCGGTGTGCGCAGCGGGTGGGCCGGGCTCTACGAGGCGACCCCCGACCACAACGCCCTGCTCGGGGAGTCGAAGGACGTGTCGCGCTTCCTCTACGCCACCGGGTTCTCCGGCCACGGATTCCTGCAGGGGCCAGCGATCGGCGAGATCCTGCGCGACATGTATCTCGGGCAGACGCCGTTCATCGACGTCAGTCCGCTTGACGTCACGCGTTTCGCCACCGGTGAGCTGCGCCCCGAGCGCAACATCGTCTAGCGACTACGCGGGGAAGAGCGTCCGGTAGACCTGGATCCACACGTAGAAGACATGCTGGCCGCCGTCCCAGATGACGCAGGCAACGAGCACGATCTCGCCGATGATGAACGCGGCGAACGCAGGCCATGACCACCACGACCGCCGTGACGGAGTGCGCCTGTGGCGATAGCGGGCCGCGATGAGAGCCCCCAGCCCTGACATGGCCACCTGCGAGCCGACGGCGCCGAGCGCGATGGGATTGGTCCCGTAGTACACCGCCTCGGCCGGCGCGAAGAATGCCATGGCCCCGAGGGCCGACACGATCCCGAAGGCGATGGGTGTCGCGAGTACGCCGATGGCCGCCCCCAGTCGCGTGGCACCTCGCGCGCGCATCACCGGCCAGACGATGACCCCGGAGAACATGATGGGGCCGAGTTGCAGCAGCACGAGCGCGTCGAGCGATAACCGGTAGGCATCGGCCGACCAGAACGTCGCGGGTCGCCCGACGGCGCGGGAGACCGCGAACTGCAGCACCAGGTAGGTGACGACGGAGATGATGGCGGGCGCGGCAATGTGCAGCCATCGCCGACCCGGTGCCTGCTGGGGCGTCATCGTGGCCGCGCTCACGCGTACTCCCCGCGCAACTGCGCCAGCAGAGCCGACAGCTCGGCCCTTGTCTGGGCGTACGCCGGATCATCGGCCACGTTGGACAACTGCTCGGGATCGATCGAGGTGTCGTAGAGCTCCGGCGGCAGTCCACGGTCGTATTCGATGTAGAGGTAGTCGGCCGTGCGCACGGCGCGTGATGCGGGCACCTGGTAGGGGAAGTCCTCGAAGTACTCGTAGTAGATCTCCTCGCGCCACTGCACGGGTTCGTCGCGCAGCAGCGGCACCAGGCTGACGCCCTGCATCGACGCGGGGATGGGCACCGCGGCGAGATCGAGCAGGGTGGGCGCCAGGTCGATGTTCAGAATCGGCTCCTCCCGCACCGCTCCGGGGTCGGGGATGCCCTCGGGCCACCGGGCGATCAACGGGAGCCGGATGTTGTCGTCGTATGCCCATCGCTTGCCGGTGAGCACATGCTCGCCCCACGAGTAGCCGTTGTCGCTGGTGTAGAAGACCGCGGTGTCGGATGCGAATCCGAGATCGTCGAGTGACGTGACGAGGCGCCCGATCTCGCGGTCGAGGCCAAGCAGGGTCTCGCAGTAGCGCCGGTACGCCGTCTCGAGCCGCCCGGCCGTGCCCTCCCACACGTTGCGGTCCAGCAGCGTCTGGAAGGTGAAGGCTTCGTCGGGGAGCGTGACCGCCACGTCGTCATAGGTGCCGAGGAGGTCGGCCGGCGGAATGAACTCGTGATGCACCGCCTTGTGTGCGAGGAACAGGCAGAAGGGCGTCGACGGGTCTTGCTCCGCAAGCCACGCGATGGCGTAGTCGGTGAGGTCGGTCGTGACGTAGGTGCCAGGTCGCGGCGTCTCGACACCGTCGATGATGAGTGGGCAGTCGATGTATCGACCCTGGCCCTCCTGCACCGTGAAGGTGATGAAGCGCTCGACCCCCGGCAGGTCGGGTAGGTCGCCGGGCATGTGCCACTTGCCGATGTAGGCGCAGCGGTATCCCGCGGATGCGAGTCCGTCGAAGACGGTCGTGGTGCCGGCGATCCAGGCCGAGAGGTTGTTCTGTACGCCGTGCCGCGACGCGTACTGGCCCGTGAGGAAGGACGCCCGCGACGGACTGCACAGTGACGTGGTGCAGTAGGCGTGGTTGAAGGTCAGGCCGGAGGCTGCCATCGCATCGAGAGCCGGCGTCTGCAGGAAGGGCACGGTGCCCTCTCGGCCCAGGTGGTCGGCCCGGTGATCGTCGCTGAGGATGACGACGAGATTTGGGGCTCCGGCGGCCTTCGATCGCTCGGCCGCTGCGGCGTCGACGGGCACCGCGACCGGGCGTCCACCGGCATCCGAGGCGCAGCCGGCCAGGCCGAGTGCGGCCGCACTACTGGCGGCGACGCCGAGAATCTGCCGTCGCGTGACCTCCACCGTTCGAGACTAGCGGCGAGGGATGCGCCTAGCGCGTGAGTGCGCCCTCGCGGTGCGCGCGCTGCGAAGCCAACTCGGCCACGATGACGCCCGCGAGCACGACCAGACCGCCCAGGCCCTGGATGGGAGTGAGCACCTCGCCCAGCATGACGAATGCGATCAGCGCGGCCCAGATGGGCTCGGTCGTGCCCAGGATGCCACCGCGCTGTGCGCCGATGCGTTGCAGCGACATGAGCACGAGGACGAAGGGCACGACGGAGACGGCGATCATGACGATGACGAGGACCCAGATGGGCAAGCCGGTGACGAGCCCGTCGAAGAGCGTCGTGGTCTCGCTCAGCAGCGCCCACGGGAAGTTCCACCAGGGAGCCAGGGTGCTCCAGGTCACCGTGGCGACGGCGAAGCCGTAGAACGCCAGGCTCATGACGTCGCGTCGCTTGGACCCGGTCTCACCGAGGAGGAGGTAGGCCGCGAGTGCTGCGGCGGTGATCAGGCCGAAGAGCAGGCCGAGGGGGTTGACCGTCCACCCTGCCCAAGCTTGCGACACCAACACGAGGCCGCCGATGACGAGGGCGAGAGCGATCCAGATAGACCCGCCCACCTCCTCCTTCTTGACGAAGCGAAGCCACAGCGCCACGAGCACCGGGGCGAGGAAGGCCAGCAGCGCCGCGATCGCCACCGGCAGATATGACACCGTGACGAAGTAGACGTAAGGAGTGACGCCATAGGCGAGGACGCCGAAGAGTAGGAGGAAGGGGATCTCGCTGCGGCGCACGCGCAGGGACGACGGGTTCTTGATCAGCAGGAAGATCAGGAGCAGTAGTGCGCACCCGATCGTGCGTGCCTCGGTGACCTCAGCGGGCGTGAGCCCCGCCTCGATCTGTGCCTTGGCAACGCTGCCGTTGACAGCGAAGAGAAAGGCCGCCACGAGATACATGACGGCGCCAATGACCTGGTCGCGCATCGAGGTCGGGGCGACGACGCTGGGCGAGAGGGGTTCGATGGGATCAGGCGCGCTCATCGTCCGCGCTCCGCGAGGTAGACGCCGACGAGCACCACGAGCCCGCCGATGATCTGGGCAGGGGTGAGAACCTCGGCCAGGGCTATCCACGCAATAACGGAAGCGATGACCGGCTCGAGCATGCCGACGATGGACGCTTGTGCGGCCGTGATGTAGGCCAGCGAGACGATGATGAGCGTGAAGGGCAACGCCGTGCCCATGATGATCATCCATGCGGTCAGCCCGCTCAGCGGAAGTTGCGGACCACTTCCAGCTAGAGGCTCACCGATGCCGGCGAAGTCTGACCAGGGGAACGACCACCAGGGCTGGGCGATTGCCCAGAAGAGCGCCGCCCCAGCCATTCCCCACATCGTCAGCGACAGGGCATCACGCTGGATCCCGGAGCGTCGCTGCCTCTCGGCGAGCACATAGAACAGGGCTAGGGCAAGCGCAGCGCCGAATGCGGCGAGGACGCCGATGCTGTTGAGCACGAATCCCTGCCAGAGCTGGGCGATCAGCGCCAGGCCGACGAGGGCGAGTGCGAGGCCGAGCCACACGGTGCCCCGCACGAGTTCCTTGCGGCCGAACCGCGCCCACAGGACCACGTAGATGGGAGCCGTGAACTCGATGACCAGCGCGATCCCGATGGGCATGCGCTCGATGGCGATGAAGTAGAGAAATTGGGTCATCGAGACGCCGATGACACCGTATGCCAGTAGCATTCCCCATTCGCCGCGATGAATGCGAAGGGCACACGGGCGGGCGATAAGCACCACGACGAAGAGGATGAGGAATGCACCGGTCGCACGGATCTCGCTGAGCCGAGCAGCGGAGACGCCGCTAACGAGGATGGTCTTGACCACGGTGCCATTGAGGGCAAACATGCACGCCGCGGTGAGGTAGATGGCGTAGCCGATGATTAGGCGTCGTCGATCGTGCGCCGTGGGTAGCGGCGGGAGGGTTGTGTCCGTCACCGGGAAAGCGCCCCCCGGTAGACCTCGACGGTCTGCGCGGCGATGGCGTCCCAGCTGAAGTCGGCGACGGCGCGCTCGCGACCGGCGATGCCCATGCTGCGTGCGCGTGCCGGGTCGCCGGCCAGGTCATTGACGGCACGCGCGAGTCCGTGCTCGAGACCCGTGGGATCGGCGGCGTCATAGGGCACCAGGAGGCCGGTGACCCCGTCGACGACGACCTCGGGGATGCCGCCGACCGCGCTGGCGATGACCGCGGTCTCGCAGGCCATGGCCTCGAGGTTGACGATCCCGAGCGGCTCGTAGACCGACGGGCAGACGAAGGCCAGGGCATGGGAGAAGAGTTGGATCAGGTCGGTCCGCTCGGCCTGATCCTGGATCCAGATGACACTCGACGGACCGCGTTGCTGCTGCAACTGCTCCACCGCCAGCCGGGTCTCCTCGCCGATCTGGGGGGTATCCGGCGAACTCGCGCACAGCACGAGCACGACGTCGTCCGCGAATCCCTTAGCAGCGGCGAGCAGGTGCCCGATGCCCTTCTGCCGCGT
>Ga0194132_10000840_pt1 | contig 62602 bp, 71 predicted proteins | sample TA2KigOf80mmetaG_FD_148612 | JGI IMG/M metagenome (GOLD analysis project Ga0194132, IMG submission 148612) | Freshwater microbial communities from Lake Tanganyika, Tanzania - TA2015054 Kigoma Offshore 80m | ecosystem: Environmental > Aquatic > Freshwater > Lake | place: Tanzania: Lake...
TCAGACGGCGAGCCGGCAAAAACCATCTATCCCGCCGACCCCGTCGCCAACCCAAAAGCGACGTTCCGATCGACTTCTTCAGCAGCCTGCTAGAGCATTCGCCGGCGAAGTGGAATCCGGTTCGCCGTAGAGAACGCGACCATCGAAGAGTCGAGAGCGGCGCGCGGTCGCGCCTGATCGGATGCCGCTCGAATGCTCAGCCGCCCGGCGCGAAGATCTCGAGCCGGACCGGCGTGCAGCGATAGCCGTTGGTCGGCGCAATGACGTCCATCGGGCAGTTCGACAGCGCGACGATCACGTCCATCAGCGAGGCGAACTCGATATAGTCGCCGGGCTTCGACACGCCCTGCTCGAGCACCCAGTGCCCCTTGGCGCAGTCGTGGTGGTAGTTCATGAACAGATCCATCGTGTCCGGCACGTCCTCGGGCAGGATGCCGTAAGGTGCCATCACGCGGCTGATGATCTCGTGGCAGCCATCCTGCGAGGGGTGGCCGTAATACTCGTAGAGAAGCCGGTTGCACATCCGGTTGTGAACGTCGTGGATGCCCTTCGGCTCCGGCGTCTCCTTGACGATCTTCATCAAGGGCGTGCAGATCGTCGACAGGAGCGTATCGCCCTCGGTCAGGCGGTCGCGCGGTACGAAGGGCTGGCCCGGCTTCGGCACGTAGCGCGTGCGCGAGTACGACGTGGAGAGCTTCTCGCGCGGGTTCCGCTCGCTGAAGATCGCCATGTCGACGACCTGGAGCCCCTCGAGATCGGTGACGCGGAGGTGCTGGCCGTTCTTCACGATGATCGCGATCCCCATCTTCGGCGCCAGGACCTGATCGAGGATCGTCTTCATCGGATTCCCATCTGCGCGAAAATCGCGGCGCGCAGTGGGCTCCCGGCTGCGCCGATCGCACCGACGATGGAGAAGTGCTGCGTCCCCGGCACCTCGAGATAGACGAGCGGGAAGCCCCGGTCGATCCAGGCGCGGCCATAGCTGCGCGACTGGCGGAGGAACTCGTCCGATTCGTTGGCGCCGACCGCGACGATGAGAGGCCGCCCCCGGTCGGGGAGAAGGCGGATCGGGCTGTTGCGCGTGATGTCGGCCTCGTCGAGGCGAAGCCAGCCGTTCTGGCTCATGTCACGGAACTGCTCGAGCTCGAACAGGCCGCTGATCGCGCAGCCGCCGGCGATCGCGGTATCGGGGAGGCCGAGCGGCTCCTTCCAGCCCGGCGCCATCAGCATCGCGACGAGATGCCCGCCGGCCGAATTGCCGCAGACGTGAATGCGGTCGCGGTCGCCGCCGATCTCGGCGGCGTGATGCCAGACCCAGGCGATCCCGGCGCGCACCGCCGCGACGAGGCGATCGAGCGTCACGCCCGGCGTCAGCGGATATTCGAGCGAGATATAGATCGCGCCGGCGTCGCAATAGGTGGGCGCGAGAAAGGCGCGGAACTCCTTGTTGCCGCCCTTCCAGTAGCCGCCATGGATGAATACGAGGATCGGCGCGTTTGGCCGGTCGGCGAGGAAAATGTCCATCGTCTCGCCGGGAAGCGTCCCGTAGGCGACATCGAGCCGCGAACGCCGGTCTCTCCGCACGCCCGCGCTGTCGCGCTCATAGGCCCGAACGAAGCTGACCGAGTCCGGCTTCTCGCCGTCGGTTTCGTATTGCAGCTCGAGCGCGGCGCGGTCATAGGCGCGGTAGTCCCTGAGCATGGCCGAGATCCCGTTGCGAAGCCGGCTTCGAGCATATCGGCCGGCCGCCGGCCGCGCTACACTCGCCGCGAGCCACGCTCGTCAGGGAGACCCGCCATGCCGAAGAAGATCCTGGTCCCGAGGGACTCGGCGCCGCCGCTCGCGCCCTATTCGCCGGGCACGCTCGCCGACAACATCGTCTACGTCGCCGGCACGCTCGCGATGGACAAGGACGGCAAGACCGTCGGCGTCGGCAATGCCGGCGCCCAGACCCGCCACATCCTGGAATCCATCCGGTCGGTGCTGGCCGAAGCCGGCGGAACGATGGCCGACGTGACGATGGCCAACATCTTTCTTAAGACGTTCGACGACTATGCCGCGATGAACACGGTCTACCGCGAGTTCTTCCCGACCGAGCATCCGGCGCGCTGGTGCGTGGCCGCGACGCTGGTGAAGCCCGAGTTCCTGGTCGAGATCGCGGTGACCGCACACGTCCGCCGCTAGTGGGTCCGCGCGCGCCTCAGTGCGCGCGCGTGGCCCCTTGCGCGATCCAGTTTTCGACGATCTCGGGCGCCAGGTCGGCGACCTCGATCAGCCGGTCGGGATCGAGAATGCGCAGCCGGCCGAGCTTGAAGTGCAGGACGCCCTCGCGGCGGAGGCTCGCGAGCGTGCGGTTGACGTGGACCGCGGTGAGCCCGAGCGTGTCGGCGATCAGCTCCTGGGTCAGCGGCAAATCGATCTGATCGCCCGCGGTGTCCGGCCAGTGCATGCGGCGGCGGACATAGAGCTGAAGGAGGAGATGCGCGACGCGCTCGCGCGCGCTCTGGCGGGTGACGCTCGTCAGATGGTCGTAGGTGAGCGACAGGTTGCGCGACAGCATCCAGGCGACGCGCATGCCGATCTCGGGATGGTCGCGGTTGAGCCGCTCGATCCCGTCGCGCGCCATGACGCAGAGGTTGAGATCGGTCAGGGCCTGCGCACCATAGGTGATGGCAGCGCCCGCGCCGGGGTGGAACCCGATGAAATCGCCGGGCAGGGCGTAATGCAGGATCTGGCGGCCGCCGTCGGGACGGAGCGCGTAGAGATAGGCCCAGCCGTCCGAGATCGTGTAGACCGAGTTGCAGTTGTCACCGTGCAGAAAGATCGTCTCGCCGGCACGCAGCGCGCGGTCGCCGGTCTTGCACTGCTCGATCCCCGCCATGATTTCGGGCGCGCAGATCCGACAAAGACCTCCGGCCCGGGCGCCGCAGCGTGCGCATGCATGGCTGAGGCGCGCATTCCCCTCGTGTCGCACCACGCTCATCGGCGCTCCCCCACTGATCCATCCTCGCGCCGCCGTTCCGGTTCTTCGCGCGATCCATTCCGCTCGACATTGGGATGCCGATCCGGAGGCGCAAGGGGTGGCGCGGCACTTCGCCTCACATCGCCTTGGCGATCAGATTGAGGCCGACGACGAGGAGGAACGCGAACACGATCTGGCGGAAGCGCTCCTGCGACAGTATCGCGCTCAGCAATTGGCCGATCCGCATGCCGGCGAGCGCCGGCAGCAGGAGAAGCGCCGACGCGAGCGCGACGGGCGCGTTGAAGCCGCCGTGGCTGATCAAGGCGAGGCCTAGGAACACCCCGCTCACCAGGAAGATCAGGCTGATCGCGCGGAGATAGGTGTCCTTGTCCATGCCGAGCGCCTGGAAGAACATCGCCGGCGGCAGGCCGACCGAGCCGGTCATGCCGGTGATGATGCCGGACACGAAACCGACGACGGGGCCGTAGCGCCGCTCGGCCCGCGGTGCGATGCGGATGCGGACGGCGAACAAGTTGATCAGGGAATAAGCCGCGACGATGGCGCCGAGGCCCGCGACGAGGATCAGCGGGTTGACCGCGAAGAGGATCGCGGTGCCGACCCAGACGCCGAGGCTCGCCGCGAGCGCGATCGGCCAGAAGCGGCGGAGGATCTCGATTGCGCGATTGCCCTGAACGACCTGCCAGATATTGGTGACGATGGCCGGAATCACGACCAGCGGGATCGCCGTCCGCGGATCGAGGACGGTCACCATGATCGAGATCGAGGTGAGCGGCAGGCCCATGCCGATGATCCCCTTGACGATGCCGGCAAGGAAGAACGCGGCGATCGCGGTGACGACGAGGACCGTGTCGAGATCGGCGAGAAATCCGTTCATCGTTGTGCGGCGGCTTGACGCAGGCAGGATTGCGCGTGGCCGAATGTCGCGGCCACGACGATGCGCGCGACATTATGCGCGATTGAGGACTTGCGTGACGACACCCAATCTCCGGGCGAGACGCGGCGCCTCGTCGGCGACCGTGCGGGGTGCGGGGCTGCAATGGCGGGTCTCGCGACGTGACTGTGGGCGCTGGTGCTCGGTAGCGGCGCGCTCCTCGGGCTCGTTCTCGCCGCCGGTGCCGTCGACGGCGCGTTTCAGGCGCACGCGCTGATCTTCACGACGGCCTGCATCCTCGCCGTGTTCATGCTGGTGAAGGCGGTCTACGACGCCAGGGAGCGCGGCGAGACCGAGCCGAGCGGCTACAACGACGCGGTCGTCCGCGCCGGCGTGGTCGCGACCACGTTCTGGGGCATCGTCGGGTTCCTGGTCGGCGTCGTCATCGCCTTCCAGCTCGCGTTCCCCGCGCTCAACTTCGACCTGCCGTGGACCAATTTCGGCCGGCTGCGGCCCGTCCATACCTCCGCCGTGATCTTCGCCTTTGGCGGCAACGCGCTGATCGCGACCTCGTTCCATGTCGTCCAGCGCACGTGCCGCACACGGCTCGCCGGCCACTGGGCGCCGTGGTTCGTGTTCTGGGACTATCAGATTTTCCTCGTGATGGCGGCGTCCGGCTACCTCCTCGGCGTCACGCAGGGAAAGGAGTATGCCGAGCCCGAGTGGTACGTCGATCTCTGGCTCACCCTCGTCTGGGTGGTCTATCTCTTCGTCTTCCTCGCCACCATCTGGCGCCGGCACGAGCCGCACATCTACGTCGCGAACTGGTTCTACATCGCGTTCATCGTGACGATCGCGATGCTCCACATCGTCAACAATCTCGAGATCCCGGTGTCGTGGACGGGGGCCAAGAGCTATTCGCTCTTCGCCGGCGTCCAGGATGCGTTGACCCAGTGGTGGTACGGCCACAACGCGGTCGGGTTCTTCCTGACCGCGGGGTTCCTCGGGATGATGTACTACTTCGTGCCCAAGCGCGCGGAACGGCCGGTCTATTCCTACCGCCTCTCGATCATCCACTTCTGGTCGCTGATCTTTCTCTACATCTGGGCCGGGCCGCACCATCTCCACTACACCGCGCTCCCCGACTGGGCGCAGACGCTCGGCATGACGTTCTCCATCATGCTATGGATGCCGTCCTGGGGCGGCATGATCAACGGGCTGATGACGCTTTCGGGCGCGTGGGACAAGCTCCGCACCGACCCGGTGCTCCGCATGATGATCACCTCGGTCGCCTTCTACGGCATGTCGACCTTCGAGGGGCCGCTGATGTCGGTGAAGGCGGTGAACGCGCTCAGCCACTACACCGACTGGACGGTCGGCCACGTGCACTCGGGCGCGCTCGGCTGGGTCGGCTACATCTCGTTCGGCGCGCTCTACCATCTGGTGCCGGTGCTGTGGAGATGCGAGCGCCTCTACTCGATCCGCCTCGTCGGCTGGCATTTCTGGATCGCGTCGATCGGCATCGTCCTCTACATCACGGCGATGTGGGTGTCGGGCATCATGCAAGGGCTGATGTGGCGCGCCTATGACGCGCTCGGCTTCCTCGAATACTCGTTCGCGGAAACGGTCGCGGCGATGCATCCCTTCTATGTCATCCGTGCGCTCGGCGGGATCCTCTACCTCGCGGGTGCGCTCCTGATGGCCTACAATTTGTGGCGGACGGTGCGCGGTGAGGTCCACGAGGAGCGGCCGATGATATCGGTCGCGCCGATCCGCGCGGCGGCGTGAGGTGGCCATGCCCTCGCACGGTCGCATCGAACGACACTCGACACTCCTCCTCGTCCTCGTCCTGATCGTCGTGTCGATCGGCGGGCTGGTCGAGATCGTGCCGCTCTTCTATCTCGAGAGCACGATTGAGAAGGTGCGCGGCATGCGCCCCTATTCTCCGCTCGAACTCGCCGGTCGCAACATCTATATCCGCGAGGGCTGCTACAATTGCCACAGCCAGATGATCCGCTCGCTCCGCGACGAGGTGGAGCGCTATGGTCATTACAGCCTGGCCGCCGAGAGCATGTACGACCATCCGTTCCAGTGGGGCTCCAAGCGGACCGGTCCCGACCTCGCGCGCGTCGGCGGTCGCTATTCCGACGAGTGACACGTCGCGCACATGGCCGCGCCGCGAGCGGTCGTGCCCGAGTCGGTGATGCCCGGCTATCCGTTCCTCGCACGCACCGCGCTCCGCTACGATCTCATCGGCGATCACCTTCGCGCCGAGCGGGCGGCCGGAGTGCCCTATACCGATGCCATGGTCGCCGAGGCCGTGCGCGATCTCGAGGCCCAGGTGAATCCCGATTCGGAGGGCGCCGCGGCGCTGCTCGAGCGCTATCCGAAGGCGCAGGTGCGCGACTTCGACGGCAATCCGGCGATGATCTCCGAGCTCGATGCGCTGATCGCCTATCTCCAGATGCTGGGGACGCTCGTCGATTTCGCCGCCTACCGCTCGGCCGAGCACCTACAGTGATGCCATGAGCTACGCCGATCTCGCCGCCTTCGCCAGGACCTTCGGGCTCGTCTATCTCGTCGCGATGTTGGCAGTCGCCCTGTTCTATGCCCTGCGGCCGCGCAATCGCGGCAAGTTCCGCGACGCGGCGATGATCCCGCTCAGGAAGGACTGATCGTGCCGACCAAGGTCGAGAAGGACACGATCACCGGCACGGACACGACCGGCCACGAGTGGGACGGGATCAAGGAGCTCGACACGCCGCTGCCACGCTGGTGGCTGATCGTCTTCTACGCCACGATCGTGTGGACGATCGGCTACTGGATCGCGATGTCGACGTCCTCGATCGCCGTGACGCTGAACGCGCTCCGTCTGCGGGGAGGCATTCTGTGGCGATCCTGATGTGGCTGATACCGGCCGCGCTCTTCCTCGGCCTCCTCGGCCTCGGCGCGTTCCTGTGGTCGCTGCGGTCAGGCCAGTACGAGGACCTCGACGGCGCCGCGGAGCGGGTCCTCTAGGACGACCCGCCGCCCGTCAGTGTGCGGCGTCGCCGTTCACGAGCTCGCGATAAGCGTGCCACGTCGCGTGGCCGACCAGCGGGAAGGTGACGATCAGGCCGACGAACAGGGTCGCGATCCCGACCGCGGACAAAAGCGCGATCAGCCACGCCCACACCATCATCGTCCAGAAGTTCTCGAGCACCGCGCGCACGCTCACGATGATCGCAGTGATCGCATCGCAATCGCGCGCCATCAGGAGCGGCACCGATACCGCGCTGATCGCGAAGGCGGTGAGGGCGAGACCGGCGCCGATGATCGTGCCGATAGCGAGGAAGATCAGCCCGTCATAGGTGAAGACCAGCATCGTCACGAACGTGGGGAGCGGCGGAAACTCGGTGCCGAAAAAGAGCGCGAACAGGAGCGTCGCGAACCGCACCCAGGCGAGAAGGAACAGCATCAGGATCAGGCCGAGCCAAGCGAGCTGGGTCGGCGACTTGGTCGCAACGAAAGCGACCTGGAACAGCCCGACCGGGAGCCCCGCCTCGACCCGACGGCTCGCCTCGTAGAGCTCGACCGCGAGCATCGGCCCGACGAACATGAAGGCCGCCGCGAGCGGGAGAAAGAGATAAGGCAGGTCGAGATAGAACAGGAAGCCGAGGAGCGCGATGGATGCCGCGGCGACGAGGATGCCGTAGGTGAAGCTGATCGACGGGATCCGCATCATGTCGCGCCAGCCGGCGGCGAGCCAGCGCCATGGCGCATCGGGCTGCATGCAGCGGATCGCGGGAAAGCTCGTAATGGCGGCGGTCATCGCTCTCCTCCCTCGGCGCGAACGCGGTCGCGGTCGGGGAACTCTAGGCCCGTGCGTCGTCCGGCCGCCGCCTCAAAAGAGCACGTGCGACGATGCTGACCGGGGCCTCACTGGGGTCTCACCGGGGCGCCGCCTCAGCCTTGTCGGCCGGTCCGCGTCATCCCGCGAGAGCGGCCTCGACACCCTGGCCGATCGCCAGGAGACGCGAATCCGCCATGGTCTCGCCCATCAGATTGAGCCCGACCGGCGCCTCGCCCGGGCGATGGATCGGCACGGTCAGCGCGCAGCGGTCGAGGAAGTTCGACACCACCGTGTTGCGGATGATGAGGCCGTTGATGCGGAGCCAGGCGTCGGTGTCGCTGATCGCCGCGATGGGCGGTGGCACGATGGCCACGGTCGGCATCAGGACCGCGTCATAGGGCGCCGTCACGCGGTCGGCGCGCGCGATCATGTCGGCGCGCGCCTCGCCGAGCGCGATGTAGTCGGCTGCGCCCATCTCGGCGCCGCGCTTCATGCGCGATGCGATCACCGGGTCGTAGCGGTCGCCCGCCTTGGCGAGGAGCGCGCGGTGCCAGGCATAGGATTCCGCGACCGGGAAGCCGCCCAGGCGGTTGATGTGGGCGAGCTCGCCGAGCTCGGCGAAGGCGATCTCGGTGATCCGCGCCCCGGCCGCCGAAAGCCGCGCCAGCGCGCGCTCGAACGCCGTCGCGACCTCGCGGTCGAGCGCATCGAGGACGAGTGTCTTCGGCACCGCGAAGCGCAATCCGGCGACCGCGAGCGGCGACGGGACCACGGACGGCGCGCCGGCGAAGATCGCATCGACCACGGCGCAGCACGCGACCGAGGGCGCGAGCGGGCCGACCGAATCGAGCGAGACCGCGAGCGGCACGATGCCGTCGATCGGAACGCGGCGCGCGGTCGGCTTGAAGCCGGCGAGCCCGGCGAAGGTCGCCGGCACGCGTACCGATCCCGCGGTGTCGGTGCCGAGCGCGGCGACGGCCATGCCTTCGGCGACCGAGACGCCGGCGCCCGACGACGAGCCGCCCGGGATGCGGCGCTGAGCGCGGTCCCACGGGTTGGCGGGCGTCCCGTAATGCGGGTTGAGCCCGAGGCCGCCCATCGCGAACTCGGTCATGTTGGTGCGCCCGACGATCACGGCGCCGGCGGCGCGGAGCCGGGCGACTACCGGCGCGTCGGCGCGCGCCGGCGGTGCGTCGGCAAGCGCGATCGAGCCGGCCCGCGTCGTCTCGCCCGCCACATCGGCGAGGTCCTTGATCGAAACCGGGATCCCGGCGAGCGGCGAGGGGACGACCCCGACCCGGCGCAAGCCATCGGACGCGGCGGCCGCGGCGAGCGCCGCCTCGCGATAGACCCGAATGAACACGCGGGCGCCTTCGCCCGCCGGGTCGTCGATGCGGGCGAGTGCGGCCTCGACCAGCGCGCGGCTCGTTGTCCGGCCGGCGGCGAGGGCGCGGGCGTGATCGGCGACGGTTCTCATGATGTTTGCCCCCGGGGAAAGACGGATCGGCTGAAATCAGTTTGCCTTTGTTGAGGGTTCAACAATATCGTATCCGAGTTTCTGCTGACACCCAACCGGCGAGGCGCTGGCGCATGAAGACGGTCCTGTCGCTGCGGCTGAACGGGCGGCCCCGTGACGACGTGGTGCCGGACAATCTCCTGCTCGTGGACTATCTGCGCGAAGCGGTTGGGCTCACCGGCACCAAGATCGGCTGCGACGGCGGCGAGTGCGGCTGCTGTACCGTCCTGATCGACGGCCGGCCGCGGCACGCCTGCCTGACGCTCGCTGCCGCCTGCCAGGGCACGGTCGTCGAGACCATCGAAGCGCTCGAGACGGGCGGCCGTCTGTCGGCGATCCAGCGCGCCTTCCACGAGAAGCTCGGCGCCCAGTGCGGCTTCTGCACGCCCGGCATGGTGATGGCGGCCGAGGGGCTGCTGCGCGCCAACCCGCGCCCGAACGAGGCCGACATCCGCGACGGCATGGCGGCCAATATCTGTCGCTGCACCGGCTATGTGAAGATCATCGAGGCGGTCGAGGCCGCCGCGCGGGAGATCGCGCCATGATGGACGGAGCCGGTCCGGTCCGCTCGATCGGCGTGCCGACGCCGCTCGTCGACGGTCCCGAGAAGGTCTCCGGCAAGGCGCGCTACGCGGCCGACTATCTCGGCCACGACATCCTGGTCGGGCGCATCTGGCGGAGCCCGGTCGCGCACGCGCGCATCCTCGCCGTCGACGTCACGAAGGCCCAGGCGCTGCCGGGCGTCGTCGCGGCCGTGACCGGTGCGGACTGCGACAAGACCTTCGGCGTCTTGCCGGTCGCGATGAACGAGTATCCGCTCGCGCGCGAGCGCGTGCGCTACCGCGGCGAGCCGGTCGCGGCAATCGCGGCGATCGATGCCGAGACCGCGCAGCGCGCGCTCGATCTCATCGCGGTCGAGTTCGCGCCGCTGCCGGCCTATTTCTCGGCCGTCGATGCGCGCGCGCCGGGTGCGGTCCTCCTCCACGACGACAAGCCGGGCAATGTCGAGCGTCACGCGACCTACGCGATCGGCGATGTCGATGCCGGTTTCGCCGCCGCCGATCTCGTGCGCGAGGAGACCTATCACTGCGCCGAGGTCTGCCAGGTGCAGAGCGAGCCGCACGCGGCGCTCGCCGAGTACGACGCCGAGCGCGACGAGCTCACGGTGCGCTGCTCGACCCAGGTGCCGTTCTATGTGCACCTGATGCTCGCGCGCACGCTCGATATGGAGAAGTCGCGCATCCGCGTGATCAAACCGCATATCGGCGGCGGCTTCGGCTGCCGCACCGAGACGCTCGCGATCGAGCTGATCGCGGCACTTCTCGCGCGGAAGGCGAAGGGCCGTGTGCGGATCGTCGCCACGCGCGAGGAGACCTTCATCACCCATCGCGGCCGGCCGGAGCAGACGACGCGGCTTAGGATCGGTCTTACCAGGGACGGCCGCATCACCGCGGTCGAATGCGAGACGGTGCAGCGCGGTGGGGCCTATTCCGGCTACGGCATCGTCACGATCCTCTATTCCGGCTCGATGATCTTCGCGATCTACGACGTCCCGGCCGCGCGCTATGACGGCTACCGCATCGCGACCAACACGCCGCCGCCCGGCGCGTTCCGCGGCCACGGCACGGTCAATGTCCGCTTCGCCTTCGAAAGCCTCCTCGATCGCATGGCGGCCGAGCTCGGGCTCGATCCATTCGCCGTCCGCCGCGCCAACCTCCTGAAGGCGCCGACGTTTACCGCGAATGATCTGATGGTGAACTCCTACGGCCTGCCGGACTGCCTCGATCGGGTCGAGGCGGCGAGCGGCTGGCGGACGCGCAAGGGACGGCTCGGGCCCAATCGCGGTCTCGGCATGGCGTGCTCGCATTATGTCTCCGGCGCCTCGAAGCCGGTGCACTGGACCGGCGAGCCGCATGCGACGGTCAATCTCAAGCTCGACTTCGATGGCTCGATCACCCTCCTGACCGGCGCGGCCGAGATCGGCCAGGGGTCGTCGACCGTTCTCGTCCAGTGCGTCGCCGAGGTGCTGGGTCTCGACATCGGCCGCATCCGCATCATCGCCGCCGACAGCGCGGTGACGCCGAAGGACAACGGCTCCTACTCCTCGCGCGTCACCTACATGGTCGGCAATGCCGCGATCGAGGCGGCGAACAACCTCAAGGCTGTGCTGGTCAAGGCTGCCGCCGATCGTCTCGGCGTGCGCGTCGAGGACGTCGAGTGCCTGGGCGAGAGCTATCGCGCCGGGAGGCAGGACGAGGGACTGTCGTTCGACGACGTGGTCAAGGCGGCGCTCGCCGATGCCGGCACCATCACGGTGAAGGGCAATTTCTCGACCATTCCCGCCTCGCACGGCGGCAAGAAATATCGCGGCGCCGCGATCGGCGGCACGATGGCCTTCGCCTATGCCGCGCAAGTCGTCGAGGTGAGCGTCGATCCCGACACCGCCGAGATCCGGGTGGAAAAGGTCTGGGTCGCGCATGATTGCGGCCGCGCCCTCAATCCGCTCGCGGTTGAAGGCCAGGTGCAGGGCTCGGTGTGGATGGGGATGGGCCAGGCGCTGTCGGAGGAGACGCGCTACCACGACGGCCTCGGCATCACCGGCAATATGCTCGATTATCGCGTCCCGACGATCGTCGAATCGCCGCCGATCGAGGTCCACATCGTCGAAGCGGCCGATCCGCATGGACCGTTCGGCGCCAAGGAGGCGGGTGAGAGTTCGCTCGCCGGCTTTCTCCCCGCGCTCGCCAACGCGATCGAGGACGCGATCGGCATCCGCCCGACCGAGCTCCCCGTGACGCCCGACCGCCTGATGGCGCTGATGGAAAAGCGCGCGCGCGACGGTCGCGCGACGAAGGCCTCGTGATGGAATACATGCCCGCCTTCCGGCTGCATCGGCCGGCGAGCGTCGAGGAGGCGGTCGCGCTCGCCGCCGGCGACCCCGCGGTGCGCTTTCTCGCGGGCGGCACCGACATGGTGGTGAACATCCGCCGCGGCATCGAGCGGCCGACCGCGCTGGTCGATCTGTCCGCGATCCCCGAGCTCGGCGCGATCGACATCGACAGCGGCGCGCTTCGGATCGGCGCCGCGGTGACGCTCGCGCGGCTGGCGGCCGATCCGCGCGTCGCCGCCGTCTGGACCGCGGTCGCCGAGGCCGCCGGCTCGGTCGCCGGGCCGACGCACCGCGCCTACGGCACCGTCGGCGGCAATCTCTGCCTCGACACGCGCTGTCTCTACTACAATCAGAGCGAATGGTGGCGGTCGTCCAACGACTACTGCCTCAAGCATCGCGGCTCGGTCTGCCACGTCGCGCCCGGCGGTAAGCAGTGCTTCGCCGTGTTCTCCGGCGATCTCACTCCGGGTCTTCTGATCCATGACGCGACGGTCGATCTCGTCGGCCCGGGCGGGCGGCGGACGATCCCGCTCGGCGATCTCTATCGCGACGACGGCATGGACCATCTCGCGCTCGCCGCGGGCGAGATGGTGGCGGCGGTCCGTGTCCCGGCGCCGCCCCGGGGCGCGCGATCGGGCTATCTCAAGTCGCGTGTGCGCGGCTCAATCGACTTCCCGCTCGCCGGTGTCGCGGCGCTCGTCGTCTCATCGGACGGACTCGCGACCGACATTCGTGTCGCGGTGACCGGCGTCAATCCGCGGCCGCACCGCATCCGTGGCATCGACGTCCATCGCGGCCACGCGCTCGACGACAATGCGCTCGATGCGATCCGCGAGGCGGTGCGCACGCAGGCGAAGCCGATGAAGACTACGACGGTCGCGCCGTGGTATCGCCGGCGCGTGGTCGGCGCGCTCGCCCGCCGCCTCGTCGCGCGGCTCGCCTCTAGTTGATCTTGGGCCGCCAGGCGCGCGAGCGTGCCTGGCCTTCCGCGATCTGCACCGGCGTCATGTCCTGGGTCAAGAGATCGCGCGCGTCGCGGGCGTCATCATCGCCCTGCATCGCGGCGAGGTCGAACCACTTATAGGATTCGACGCGATCGACGGCGACGCCCATCCCCTTGCCATAGACGACGCCGAGATTGAACTGCGCGCGCGAGTAGTTCTGATCGGCCGAACGCTTGAGCCAGGTGATCGCCTTGTCCCAGTCGGTGTCGGTGCCGACGCCCTGGCCGTACATGATGCCGATGGTCATCAGGATCTCGGGGTCCTCGCTGACCGCGGCCTTCTGATAGAGCGCGAGCGCCTGGGCCTCGTCGGCCTCGACGCCGATGCCGTTGAGGTAGAGCCCGGCGAGCTCGGCGGCCGCCTCGGCGTTGCCGAGATCAGCGGCCTTGCGGTACCAGGAGGCGGCCTCCTTGGGGTCGTGGCGGACGCCGGTGCCGCGGAGATACATCATCGCGAGGTTGAGCTGCGCTTCCGTGTTGCCCTGCTCGGCTGCCCGGGTGAACCAGGACGCGGCCTTGTCGACGTTCGGCGGCACGCCGCGCCCGCTCAGGAGGAGCTCGCCCAAATGGATCTGCGCCACCACATCGCCGGTCTCGGCGAGCGGCTCGAACGCCCGCGCGGCTGCCGCGAAGTCACCCTTGAGGTAGAACCCGAGCGCATCGTCGAGCGCGTCCGCCCGGACGAGGACCGGCGTCGAGACAAGCGCGAGACAGAGGACCAACGTTCGCAGACGCATGGGTCATCCTTCGGCGGGTGGAAATCGCGCAGAGCCTAGTTCAATCCGACCCGCCTGCACAGGGTGCGCCGTTAACCCGGCGATAACCATCGCCGTGGCACAACCGGCGTGCAGAGATCATGGACCAGCACCGCCCGCCCGATCCCGAGCCGGCCCCCGTCGTCCTGGCGGCCGGCGACATCGTCGCCGACCACAGCGGCCGCGCGCTCGCCCGGCGCCGGCGCGTCCTCGCGCAATATGGCTGGACCGCGCCGCTCGACGACGATCCGGAGACCGGCTGGCTCGCCGCCTGATCGCACCCCCGGCGCCCGCCCCCTGCACCTGACCCCCTGTACGCCCGGCGCCCGACGCACCACACTCTATCCGTGAGAACGCGGGAGGCGGGCTCGGCTCGACCGCACGCCGGCCCGTGGGAGGCCGCATGGACGAGGCGCAGTTCGCGTTGCTGAGCGATCAGATGATCGCCGAGGTCGCCGCCCACGCGGCGCTCGCCGGCGAGATGACCGGCCGGCAGGCCATCGGCGCGCCGGTTCTCGCCGCGATGGCGGCGATCCCTCGCCACGAGTTCGTGCCGCTCGAGGTCCGCCCCTACGCCTATGTCAATGCGCCGCTGCCGATCGGCTTCGGCAAGACGATCTCGCAGCCGTTCATCGCCGCGCTGATGACCGACCTCCTCGACCCCCGGCCCGAGGATACGATCCTCGAGATCGGCACCGGGCTCGGCTACCAGGCGGCCCTCCTCGGACGCTTGGCGCGGAAGGTCTATTCGGTCGAGCTGATCGAGGAACTCGCCGATCAGGCACGCGCGCGCCTCAAGCGGCTCGGCTTCGACAATGTCGTCGTCCGCCGCGGCGACGGCTCGCGCGGCTGGGTGGAGCACGCGCCGTTCGACAAGATCATGGTGACCGCGGCGCCCGAGCTCGTGCCGTCCGCCTTGATCCACCAGCTGAAGCCCGGCGGGACGATGGTGATCCCCGCCGGCATCGCGGATGCCCAGGAGCTCATGGTGGTGGAGAAATCGGCCGAGGGCCGGGTCAGGATGCGCGCGGTGCTCGCGGTGCGCTTCTCCGCCCTCGTCGTCGACGAGGTCTGACCGCGGTCAGACGACGAGCGTCGGGTCGACCGGCTCGAAGGAGAGGATCCAGCCGCGGCAGCTCTCGGCCGACATCGGCCGGCACAGGAGGAATCCCTGGATCACGTCGCAGCCGTGCTCGCGGAGGAACGCGAGCTGGCGGCGGTTCTCGACGCCTTCGGCCATGACCTCGAGCCCGAGGCTGTGGGCGAGTGCGATCATCGCCGCGGTGATCTTCGAGTCTCCCGGATCGCCCGGGACTTCGCGGACGAAGGAGCGGTCGAGCTTGATGGCATCGATCGGCAGATGCTTGAGCTGGCTGAGCGAGGAGAACCCGGTCCCGAAGTTGTCGATCGCGATGCGGACACCCATCTTTCGGATCGCACCCAAAGCGCGGGCGGCATCGACGAGATCGGCGGCGATCTGGCCCTCGGTCAGCTCAAGCTCGACGAGGCGCGGGTCGACGCCATGGCGCGCGATGGTCCGCTCCACCATGTCGACGATGTCGCCGTTCTGGATCTGGCGGATCGAGACATTGACCGCGAAACGGATCGCCGGCAGGCCCTCCTGGCGCCATTCGGCGAGCTGTCGACAGGCATCGGAGAGCACCCATTCGCCGAACGAGACGATCGAGCCGGTCTCCTCGGCGATCGGGATGAAGTGCTCGGGCGGGATGAGATCGAGCGTCGCGGTGCGCCAGCGCGCGAGCGCCTCGACGGCGACGATGCGCCCGGTGCGGAGATCGACCTGCGGCTGGAAACGGAGAATGACCTCGCCGCGATCGACCGCGCCCAGGAAGCGACTGCGGAGCGTCGTCCGGTCGAGGGTTAATGTGCTCACGGCCGATGTCATGGGACCGGCTCGTCCGCGGCCGGGCCCGATCAGGCCGGCCTACGCCTCGGGGGGAAACGAGAGATCAACGAATCATTCCGATTGGCGCCGGGCGCCGTTGAACGTTGAAGCCTGTGCGATGCGAACACGATCCCCTCGCGCGGGTCTGGTGGCGGGACGGGCGCTGCGGGACCATCGTAATGGGTAAAGAGTCACACCACGATGCCACAATATCACCAAGGCTGATTCGCGAAAACGCGGTGTTTACACCAATGTCACAGGCCGGTAAAGGCGGACGAATGCTTCAAGCCGTCAAGCAATCATCGAGTGCGGTTTCAGCGATCGCGGCGCGAGGCGTCCTCGAGCGTCGGGAGCGTGATCGGTCCGCCCGATCGCGCGTCGCGCTCCATTCGCCCGATCGCATCGGCGAGGCCGACGAGATCGAGCGGGCATGTCGCCGTCGCCCGGCCGGCCAGGAGTTGAGCCGCGGCCGCGGCATGCCGGGCGACACCGTGCCACGCGCCCTCGCGGGCCTTGAAGGCGGCGGCGGCGAGGCGGATCAGCCCACGATAGATGTCGGCCTCCGGCCCGCGCCGTCCCGCGGCGTGCCACAGCCCCTCCCACATCTCGTGCGCCTCCCAGAAGAAGCCATGATGGTAGAGATCGGCGCCGTGGCGGAACGCGAGAGAGGCGAACCCTTGCGTGACGTCGGGCGCCGCGCCGCGATCGCGGCCATGACCGGCGGGATCGCGGGTTGGATGCGGGGTACGGCCGGGCCGATAGGCGTAGGCCGGAAACGGAACCGACGGCGCGCGCCGCGGCAGATGCCGCCCCGGTCCGGCAACCGAGTGTGTGCTATCGTCCGCGTCGTCATGGTCGTGGTCCGTCATCGCCGCCCTGCCGGCCCTTCGCCTCGTCGCGGCCCGGCCGGAGCCTGAACCGGTGGCCCGCTATCTCGTCACCGGCGGCTGCGGCTTCATCGGCTCGCATCTCGCCGACGCGCTGGTCGCCGCCGGGCATGGCGTCCGCATTCTCGACGATTTGTCGACCGGCAAGCGCGCCAACGCGCCGGCCGCCGCCGAGATCGTCGTGGGCGACGTCGACGATCCGCCAACCGTCGCACGTGTCGCCGCCGGCGTCGACGGCATCTTCCACCTCGCCGCCATCGCCTCCGTCGCGCGCTCGAACGAGGATTGGATCGGCACCCATCGGGTCAACCTGTCCGGCTCGATCGCCGTGTTCGAGGCGTCACGATCGGCGAAAGGCGGTCGTCCGGTGCCGGTCGTCTATGCCTCCTCGGCCGCGGTCTATGGCGACAACGACGCCGTGCCGCTCGGTGAGGACGCCCGGCTCCGCCCGCTCACCGCCTATGGCGCCGACAAGCTCGGGTCCGAGCTCCACGCCCGCGTCGCCGGCCATGTCCACGGTGTCGCGACGGTCAGCTCCGCTTCTTCAACATCTATGGACCCCGCCAGGATCCGCACTCACCCTATTCGGGCGTGATCTCGATATTCGCCGAGCGCATCGCACGCGGCGAGGCGATCGATATCCACGGCGACGGCCGCCAGATTCGCGATTTCGTCTATGTCGCCTACGTGGTCCGCGTCCTCGTCCGCGCGATGGAGCGCGCGGCGCGCGCGCCGCAGGTTCTCAACGTGTGCACCGGTCGGCCGACCACGATCGGCGAGCTCGCGGCGATCCTCTGCCGTATCGCCGGGCGCGAGGTCGCGCGGCGGCCGCAGCCGGCGCGCGCCGCGTCCGCGCTCGGCATCGAGGCCGAGACCGCGGTCGAGGACGGCCTCACCCGGACGCTCGCGAGCCTCGTTGCCCGATAGGCCGGGCCGCGGCTACCCTCGGCGGAGGCCATCAGGGAGGACTCCATGCCCCAACCGATCCGTCGCGTCGTCACCGGCCACGACAAGAGCGGCAAGGCGATCGTCGTCATCGACGGGCCGGCCGGGAACGTCCGCGTCCGTGAATCGACGGGCACCGCCTCGACCCTTCTCTGGGTCGCCGACAAGACGCCGACGAGCTATGCCGGCAACGAGGACACCGCGAACCAGCAGGTGCCGATCGCGCCGCCGCTCGCCGGCAGCATCTTCCGCACCGTCGAGTTCCCGCCCGAGAAGGACGCCAAGTTCGACACAGAGACCGTGCTCAAGGAGATGGGCGTGCGGCCGAAGGCGTTCGGCGGCCAGCCGGCACGCCATCACGGCATGCACCGCACCGAGAGTGTCGACTACGCGATCGTCATGTCGGGCGAGATCGACATGTGGCTCGACGATTCCGAGGTCCACCTGAAGGCGGGTGACGTCGTCATCCAGCGCGGCACCAACCATGCCTGGGTCAACAAATACGCCAAGCCCTGCGTGATCGCCTTCATCCTCGTCGGCGCGACGGGCTGAGCGGGCTCAGCGCGGCGGCGCGAGGCCGAGCGTCACGCCTGAGTCGATCCCGATCAGCTGGCCGGTCACGGTGCGCGCGCCGTCGACCAGCCACACGACCGCCTCGGCGACGTCCTCGTTGGTGACGGTCTTGCCGAGCGGCGCGATCTTCTCGAAACGCGCCTTGTGCACCGGGTAGTGCTCGGCGCCGAGATGGACCGCGACCCAGCGCCCCTCGACGAAGCCGGGGCAGACGGCGTTGACGCGGATCTCGGGCGCGAGCGCGCGCGCGAGCGACAGCGTCAGCGCATTGACGGCCGCCTTGGAGCACGCATAGGCGGACGAGCTCCCGGTGCCGTTGACGCCGGCCGACGAGGAGATGTTGACGACCGAAGCCGAGCCCGTCGCCTTCATCGCCGGCGCCGAGGCGCGGATCATCTGGTAGATGCCGACGACGTTGACCGCATACATGCCGAGGAAGTCGTCCTTGGAGAGCGCGTCGAGATCGGCATGGTGGGCGAACTTGGTCGTGCCTGCGGCGTTCACGACGCCATCGATCCGGCCCCAGCGATCGAGCGCGGTCTCGGCGAGCAGACGACAATCGGCATCCTCGGTGACATCGCCCCGACACGATACGGCATCGCCCCCAGCGGCGCGGCAGGCGGCGACGACCGCCTCGGCATCGGCGGCGCCGGTCCGGAAGTTGACCACGACCGCCCAGCCGCGCGCGGCGAGCGCCTCGGCGCTCGCCCGCCCCATGCCGCTCGAGGCGCCCGAGACGATCGCGACGCGGCGGGTCATTTCCTGCCCGGCATCGGCTGGAGACCCGGCCGGTAGGTCTTCTTGTCGAGGAACTCCTCCATGCCGCGCGAGCGGGTGTTGAGGCCGTCGCGGAAGCGCATCGATTCCGATTTCGCCTCGAGATACTCGTAGGCCTGGTCGACCGGCATCGAGCGGACGTGGCGGATCGCGTCCTTGGTCGCCTTGAGGACCTCGGGGCTCTTGGTCATGAGGTCCTTGGCGAGCGTAGTCACCTCGTCCTTGAGCCTGGCGCGCGGCACGGCGAGCGAGACAAGGCCGATCTTCTCGGCCTCCTTGCCGTCGAAGGTGCGCCCGGTGACCGAATAGTAGATCGCCTTCCGAAGCGGCATGAAATCGGCGACGACCTTGCTCACGAGACCGCCGGGCAGGATGCCCCAGTTGACCTCGGAGAGCCCGAAGACCGCGTCGTCGGCGGCGATCGCGAAATCGCAGGCGCAGAGCGGGGTGAACGCGCCGCCGAAGCAATAGCCGTTCACCATCGCGATCGTGGGCTTCGAGAAATAGGCGAGCTTGTACCAGTTCCAGCGCCGGTCGGCATCGCGCGCAAGCTGGCGCTCATAGGGCTTGTCGTCGAGGGCACGGAAGAAGAGCCGGAGGTCCATGCCGGCCGAGAACGCATCGCCCGCGCCGGTCAGCACCAGGACGCGGACGTCGGGGTCGGTGTTGAGCTCGGTCAACACCTCGAGCATGTCGAAGCAGAGACCCGGACTCATCGCGTTCCGCTTCTCGGGCCGGTTGAGCGTGACCCAGGCGATGCCTTCCTTCTTCTCGACCAGAACGTTCTCGTAGCTCGGCTTCAAGGCCATCGTTCCCTCCCTGGGGCGTTGCGCGATCCCGGATGCGCGCCTGCCGCGACGCGCACCGTCTCACCGCCAGCATCGTGACCGGCGGGCCGGTCCGTCAATGGCGTTCCTCGAAGCACGCGACCGGCCGACCCTCCCGATAGGCAACGAGCGTATCGGCGGCGGCATTGGCGAAATCGGCATAGGCCATATCGGTGGGCCAGCCGATATGCGGCGTCAGGATCACGTTGGAAAGGCCGGTGAACGGGCTCGCCGCGGGCAGCGGTTCCTCGCCGAACACATCGAGGCCGGCGCCGGCGATCCGGCCCGCCGCCAGCGCGGCCGCGAGTGCCGCCTCGTCGACGATGCGCCCGCGCGCGGTGTTGATCAGGATCGCGTGCGGTTTCATCAAAGCGAGGCGGCGCGCATCGATCAGCCCGCGCGTCTCCTCGCTCAGGGTGGCGTGGATCGAGACCACGTCGGCACCAGCGAGGAGATCGTCAAGCTCCGATCGCGCCACGCCGTGCGCCGCCGCGGTCGCCGCATCGAGCCGGCGGCCCCACGCGATCACGTTCATGCCGAACGCGCGCGCGATGCCGGCGACGTGGCGGCCGACATGACCGAGTCCGACGATGCCGAGCGTCTTGCCGCGCAGCACGCGGGTCATCGGCGGCTGCCAGGTTCCGCTCTTGAGCGCGCGGTCGCTGTCGGGAATCCGCCGCATCAGAGCGATCATGAGCCCGATCGCGAGTTCGGCGGCGCCGACGGAATAGCCGCCGGTCGCCTTGGCGACGAGGACGCCGCGGGTGGCGGCCGTCGCCATCTCGATGTGGTACACGTGATTGCCGGTCTGCGCGATGATGCGGAGATCGGGCAGCGCCTCGAGGAGCGCCTTCGTGAAATGCGTGCGCTCGCGGTTGGCGACGACCGCATCGAAGCCGGCGAGCGCGTCGGGATCGCCGAACGGGCCGGTGAAGATGCGCACCTTGGCGCATGCGCGCAGCCGGCGCACGCCCTCGGTCCCCTCATAGGCCTCGTGGATGTCGTCGAGGATGGCGACGCGCATCGCCGCGATCCCGGTCGTTTCGCCCTGCCGCGTCAGGCCCGTTCGGCCGCGAGACGCGCGACCGGCCGATCATTCATTGGCGAGTTGACGAGCGCGGCGACGAATCCCATCGCGATCGCGAGCCACCAGAACATCATGTAGCTGCCGGTGACGTCGTAGATCAGCCCGCCGAGCCAGACGCCGAGAAAGCTCCCGATCTGGTGGCTGAGAAACGCGATCCCAAACAGCGTCGCCATGTAGCGGGTCCCGAATATCTGCGCCACGATGCCACTCGTGAGCGGCACGGTGCCGAGCCAGAGGAGGCCGAGCACAGCGGCGAAAACGATCACCGAGACCTCGGTCACCGGCACGCTGATGAAGGCGATCATCGCGAACGACCGTCCGACATAGAGAAGGCTTAGCACGTATTTCTTGCGGATGATGCCGCCGAGCCATCCGGCGATCCAGGTGCCCATCAGGTTGAACAACCCGATCACCGCGATCGCGGTCGCGCCGAGCGCGGCGGATGCGCCGGAATCGGCGAGATAGGCCGGAAGGTGAGTCGCGACGAACTGCACCTGGAAGCCGCAGACGAAAAAGCCGATGACCAACAGCCAATAGCCCGAGTGTCGGCCCGCCTCGCGCAGCGCCTCGCCGAGGCTCTGCTGCGCCGGCCGGCCGAGGCCTTCGCGCGCGGCGGCGATCATGCCCGCGCCGAACGGCACGATCAGCGCGGCCATCGCCGCCATCAGCAGCATCGCGGTGATCCAGCCGAACGAGGAGATGTAGAGCTGGCTCAGCGGCACGACGACGAGCTGGCCACCGGTGCCGCCGGCGGCCGTGATCCCGAGCCAGAGGCTCCGCCGGTTCTCCGGCGCGACGCGGCCGACGACCGAGATGAGGAGCGGCAGACCGCAGCCCGAGATGCCGAGACCCGCGAGCACGCCGGCAGTGAACACCATCCCCTCCGGTGTCGTCGAGTGCGCAACGAGCACCAGCCCGATCGCGTAGATCGTGCCCGCGATCATGATCACCCGGATCGGTCCCCATCGATCGGCGATCATGCCGGCGAAGGGGACGCAGAGTCCTATCATCAGGTTCTGCAACGCGATGGCGAAGGACAGCGTCTCGCGCCCCCAGCCCATCGCCGTGGAGATCGGCGCCATGAACATCCCGAAGCTCTGGCGGATCCCGAACGACAGCATGATGATCGTCATCGCGCAGACGACGACGACGAGCGGGTTGCGATAGAACGGGCGTGCGGTCATCGCCGCGCTAGCCTTTCTGCGCCGCCATGCGCGCGACCGGCCGATCGTCCATCGGCAGGTTGAGGAGCGCGGCGAGGATGCCGAGCGCGACCGCCGCCCACCACATCACCGTATAGTCGCCGGTCAGATCGTAGAGCCGGCCCCCCAGCCAGACACCCGAGAAGCTCCCGATCTGGTGGCTGAGATAGACGACGCCATAGAGCGTCGCCATGTACCGGGTGCCGAACATCTGCGCGACGATGCCGCTGGTGAGCGGCACGGTCGAGAGCCACAGGAAGCCCATGCAGGCGGCGAAGACCATCACGCTGGTCGGCGTCACGGGCACGCTGATGAACGCGATGACGATCGCGGCGCGGGCGATATAGAGCGCGCTCAGGAGATATTTCTTGCGGAACCGTCCGCCGAGCCAGCCCGATGTCCAGGTGCCGAACAGGTTGAACAGGGCGATGGTCGCGACGGCGGTCGCGCCGATCGCGGCGTCGAGGCCGCGGTCGGTGATATAGGCCGGCAAATGCGAGCCGATGAACTGAACCTGGAAGCCGCAGACGAAGAAGCTGACGACGAGGAGGATGTAGCCGGAATGCCCGCTCGCCTCCCGGATCGCCTGACCGAGCGTCTGCTGCGTGGCCGCCGAGAGCGAGGTCTTCGCCGCCACCGAGAGCGCCGCGGCGAGCGGCACGATCAGCGCCGCGATGGCCGCCATGACGATGACGGCGACGACCCAGTCATAGTTGGTGATCAGGCCCTGGCACAGTGGCACGATCAGGAGCTGGCCGGCGGTGCCGCCGGTCGTGATGATGCCGAGCCAGAGGCTCCGGCGCGCCTCCGATGCGACGCGGCCGGCGATCGACAAGAGCATCGGCAGGCTGCAGCCCGAGACGCCGAAGCCGATGAGGAAGCCTGCGGAGAACAGCATCTCCGTCGGCGTCGTCGATTGCGACATCAGGAACACGCCGAGCGCGTAGAGCGCGCCGCCTGCCATCAGGACGCGGCCGGTGCCGATCTTGTCGGCGAGCGCGCCGGCGAAGGGTGCGCCGAGGCCGATGATCAGGTTCTGGATCGCGAGCGCGAAGGACAAGGGCTCACGCCCCCAGCCCAGGCTCGCGCTGATCGGCTGCATGTAGAGCCCGAAGGTCTGGCGCATGCCGAACGAGATCATCACGATGCAGGTGGCGCAGCAGAGGACGAACAGCGGCGTGCGCCAGAACTTCTCGGTCATGAGGTGGAGCGAGTCCGGATTCGTCGGGCGGCGGGAATCATAGCCAATGGGTCGCCCGGTGTCAGAGCAAAACCTCGGTCACGGCCGCTGCACGGACAGGCGCGCGAGCGGGCGCTCGTCGATCGGGAAGTGGAGGAGGGCGGCGACCAGGCCGAGAACCACCCCGCCCCACCAGACGATCGCGTAGCTGCCGGTCACGTCGAACAGCCAGCCGCCGAGCCAGATGCCGAGAAAACTGCCAAACTGGTGGCTCATGAACGCGATGCCATAGAGCATCGACATGTAGCCGGTGCCGAAGATCTGGGCGACCAGCGCGCCGGTCAATGGCACGGTTGCGAGCCAGAGGATGCCGATCAGCGCCGCGAAGACGTAGACGCTCGTCTCGGTGAAGGGCAGGAGCACGAACACAGCCATCACGATCGCGCGGAGGAAATAGAGTGCGCTCAGGAGATATTTCTTGCTGAAGCTGCCGCCGGCCCAGCCCCAGAGGAAACAGCCGAAGATGTTGAAGAGGCCGATCAGCGCGAGCGAATCGGCGGCGATGCCGGTCGAGAACCCGGCATCGGTCAGGAAGGACGGCAGATGCGTCCCGAGAAACATCGTCTGGAAGCCGCAGACGAAATAGCCGATGGTGAGAAGAATGAATCCGGTGTGCCTCTGCGCCTCGCGCAGCGCCTCGACCGCGGTCTGCGTGCGCGGCCCCGCATCGTCGCCGGCGCGGTGACCATTGGCGAGCGCCGCCGCGAGCGGAACGATGAGCCCGACGAGGACGGCGAAGATCAGGAGCGTCGCGACCCAGCCCATGTCGTCGATCAGCCACTGCCCGACCGGCACGAGGAGGAGCTGGCCCGACGAACCGCCGGCGGACGCGATCCCGAGATAGAGGCTCCGCTTCTCATAGGACGCGCAGCGGCTGATCACCGACAGCACGATGCCGAAACCGGCCGCCGCCATCGCGAACCCGGTGAGGACGCCGATCGAGATCAGGGCCTCGAGCGCGGTGTCGGCGACCGCCATCATGGCGAGGCCGCCGGCATAGGTGATGCCGCCGAGCGCGACGATCTTCCCCGGACCATAGCGGTCGGCGATCCCGCCGAAGACCGGCATCAGCGCGCCCCAGACAAGGCTCTGGAACGCGACCGCGAACGAGAACGTCTCGCGCCCCCAGCCGAGCCCGACCGAGATCGGATCCATCAGGAGGCCGTAGACGTTGCGCGTCCCGAACGAGACAAGAAGGATGGTCGTCCCGCACAGAAGCACCACGAGCGGGGTCTGCCACGCCTTCATCGGGTTGTCCCTGCTGGCACCAAGACGGCCTTCCTAGCACGGCTCGCGCCCCGGCCCCTAAACTAAAGGGTCGGACGACCGTTAGAAATCGAACGATCCCGTCGCGAAATCGGGCCGGCCGGCACGCCCGCTTCCGTCCGGCTCAGAGCTTGAGGAGCTTCCGCGCGTTGTTGATGTAGAGGTCCTCGCGCTGTTTCGCCGTGATGTCGAGATCGTTAAGGATCTTGATCGTCTCGCGGATATACATCGGTCCGCCCTCGGGATCGAACGGACAGTCGGAGGCGAACATCGCCCGCTCGGTGCCGAAGAAATCGAGGCCGCAGCGCGTCGCCGACGCCGAGCCGAACACGGCGGTGTCGGCGTAGAACATCTTGAAGTAGTCGACCGGGCGCTTCTTCATCGAGGCGAGCAGCGCGCCATAGTCCTCGTCCTCGGTTCGCGTGCCGAGCTGGTCCCAGCCGGGACCGACGCGCATCTCGAAATAGGGCACCATCGCGCCGAGATGGTGGGTGATGATCTTGAGGTTGGGCAGCGTGTCGAACATCTTGGAGAACACGATGCGGGCCATCGCGGCGCTCGTCTCATAGGGCCAGCCGAAGGTCCACCAGATCTCGTATTTCGATTTCTTCTCGGTCGGATAGTCGGAGAACGTCGCGGCGCGCGCCGGATGGAGCCAGATCGGCTTGTCGAGCTGGGTCATGCGCTCGAACAGCGGGTAGAACTCCGGCTCATCGAGCGGCTTGCCGTTGACGTGGCTGAAGATTTGGATTCCGACGGCGTTGAGCTCGTTGCAGGCGCGATCGATCTCTTTCATCGTCGCCGGCATGTTGTTCATCGGCAGCGACGCGATGAAGCTCGGGAACCGGTCCGGCCATTTCCGGCAGAGCGCGTGCATGCCGTCATTGGCGAGCCGCGCGAGTTCAGGCGTCTGGTCCGGCCCGCCGATATATTCGAGCGGCGGCATCGAGTTCGACAGGATCTGCTGGTACTCGCCGAACGTCTCCATGATGCGGAGCCGCGCATCGATGTCGTAGAGCATCGGGATATTGAGCCAGCGCTTGATCGGCCCCTTGTTGGGGATCACGTCCTGCATCCGCTCGAAGTACTTGACCGGGAAGACGTGATTATAGATGTCGAGCTTCATGGGCGGTCCTCCTCGATGGCGTGCGCGATGGCGTGGTTCGTCAGGCCGATGCCGCGCAGGCTCGGATGCGGGCCGTCCGATCGCGCAGCGGACGCGCGATCACGGCAGGTCGGCGAGCACCTTCCGGATCGTCGCGACGATCTCGTCGATGTGCTTCTTCTCGACGATCAGCGGCGGCGACAGCGCCAGCACCTCGCCGGTCTGGCGGATCAGAAGCCCGTGCTCGAAGCACTTGATGTAAGCCTCGAACGTACGCACGCCCGGTGCGCCGGCGTGCGGCTCGAGCTCGACCGCGCCCATCAGGCCGAGATTGCGGATGTCGACCACGTGGCGGACGCCCTTGAGGCTGTGGAGCGCATCCTCCCAGTAGGGGGCGAGGTTCTTCGCGCGCTCGAACAGCCCCTCCTTGGCGTAGATCTCGAGCGTCGCGAGGCCGGCGGCACAGGCGAGCGGATGGCCCGAATAGGTGTAGCCGTGGAACAGCTCCACCACGTGCTGCGGCCCGTCCATCATGCCGTCATAGATGAACTTCCGGACCGCGGTCGCGGCCATCGGCACGGTCGCGTTGGTGAGGCCCTTCGCCATCGTGATCATGTCGGGCACGATGTCGAAATACTGCGCGCCGAAGGGCGTCCCGAGGCGGCCGAAGCCGGTGATCACCTCGTCGAAGATGAGGAGGATGCCGTGCTTGTCGCAGATCTGGCGAAGCTTCTGGAGATAAACCTGAGGCGGCACGATCACGCCGGTCGACCCCTGCACCGGCTCGACGATGACGGCGGCGATCGTCGAGGGATCGTGCAGTGCGACGAGCCGCTCGAGCTCGTCGGCGAGATGCGCACCCCAGCTCGGCTGGCCGCGGGTGAACGCCATCTCCTTGAGATTGAGCGTGTGCGGCAGATGATCGACGCCGGCGAGGAGGTTGCCGAACTGTTTCCGGTTGTTCGAGATGCCGCCGACCGCGGTACCGCCGAAGCCGACGCCGTGATAGCCGCGCTCGCGCCCGATGAAGCGGGTGCGGTGGGCCTGGCCCTTGGCGCGCCAATAGGCGAGGGCGATCTTGAGCGCGGTGTCGACCGCCTCGGAGCCAGAGTTGGAGTAGAACACGTGGTCGATGTCGCCGGGGCAGAGGGCGGCGATCTTGGCCGCAAGCTCGAACGCGCCGGGATGACCCCACTGGAACGCGGGCGCATAGTCCATCCGCCCGACCTGCGCCTGGACGGCCTCGACGATCTCCTGGCGACAATGGCCGGCGTTGACGCACCACATGCCCGCCGTCCCGTCGAGGACCCGGCGGCCGTCGCCGTCGGTGTAGTGCATGTCCTTGGCGGAGACCATCATGCGCGGCGCCGACTTGAATTGCCGGTTCGCGGTGAACGGCATCCAATAGGGCTCGAGGGTGTTCGTGGTCATGCGGGTCGTGTCGGGCATGTCGGTCTCTCTCCGGCGAGATTCGGCGGCAGGCTATCAGCCGCCCTCCGGAGCGACAAGGGTGTTGCCGGCACGCGATTCCGGATAGAAAGGGTCGATCCGCAAGGAACGACAGCCGCGGCTTCTCCCGCGCAACTCCGATGAGGCCCGCCGCATGAGCCAGGCGTCCGGGCTCCGCGCCGTGTGGCGTCCGCTACGCAGCCGGAACTACGTGATCTTCTCGACCGCGAGCGAGATCTCGCATGTCGGCACGTGGGCGCAACGCGTCGCGGTCGGCTGGCTGACCTGGGAGCTCACCCAGTCCGGGTTGTGGCTCGGTCTGATCTCCTTCGCCGATCTCTTTCCGACCATCCTGTTCGCGCCGCTGACCGGGGCCGTCGCCGACCGCGTCGATCGCATCTGGCTGATGAAGATCTGCCAGGTGCTCGCAATGCTCCAGGGCATCGTGCTCGCGCTCCTCACCTTCTACGACCTGATCACGATCGAGATCCTGTTCGCGGCGACGTTCCTCCTCGGCACCACGATCTCGTTCAACCAGCCAGCCCGGCTCGCGATCGTGCCGAGCCTCGTCGCACGCGAGGATCTCGCCGCCGCCATCGGGCTCAACTCGGTCATCTTCAACATCGCACGCTTCGTGGGTCCGGCCGTCTCCGGGCTCGTGATCGCGGGCTTCGGTGTCGGCGCCGCGTTCGCGTTCAACGCGTTCACCTACGCGGTGTTCCTAGTGTCGCTGTTCCTGCTCCGCGTGCCGGCGCGCGAGGCGGCGCCGACGCCGTCTTCGGTGCGCAATATCCCGAACGAGATCGCGACCGGCTATTCCTACGCGGCCCGCCATCCCGGCATCGGCCCGATGCTCGTCCTCCTGATCGTGCTCGCGATCTGCGCCCGGCCCTTTACCGAGCTCCTGCCGGGCTTCGCGGGCGCGGTGTTCAACGAGGGCGCCGACGGCCTCGCGGTCCTGACCTCGGCGACGGGGCTCGGCGCGGCGCTCGGCGGGCTCTGGCTCGCCCAGCGCGGCGGCGTCGCCGGCCTCACGCGCGTCTCGGTCTGGAGCATTCTCCTCTTCGCGCTCGCGCTTCTCCTGTTCACGGCGACGACGGATTTCGTGCTCGCCGTGGTGATCCTCTTCTTCGCCGGCTTCGCGATGATCATCACCGGCGTCGCCGAGCAGACCCTGATGCAGAACGCCGTCAATCCGTCGATGCGCGGGCGCGTGATGGGGCTCTATGGCATGATCCAGCGCGGCGGGCCGGCGCTCGGCGCGCTCGGCATGGGCGCGCTGTCGGAGCATTTCGGTCTCAGATGGCCGCTCGCGGCCGGCGCGGTCGTGTGCATCGGGCTGTTCGTCTGGGCGCTCAGACGGTCGCCGACGATGGCGCCGGCGCTCGAGGGCGAGCCACCCGGCGGCGACAAGCGGCCGCCGGTCGTGCAGCACTGAGGGCGGGACCACGTGGCGATGTCGATGCGGTTCCGCCTGGTCGCGGCGCTCCTCCTCGGGGTTCTGTGTGCCGCGGGCGTCGCGACCTTCGTTCCGTATAGCCTTTGGAACATGCCGCTTCCGGACGGATGGCCGCCGACGCCGTCCGTCATGGCCGGTGTCGCGGCGGCCACGCTCGTGGTCATGGCGGCGGCCGCCTATCTCGGGCTCGCGCTCGCGCAGCGAATCGGATTCGCGCCGTTCCCCTCGCTCACGAGCGAACCGTCGGATGGCGAGAGCGGGCGCGCCCGCGTCTTCCGCGCGATCGGCGCCGGCCTCGTCGCGGGAGTCCTCGCCGCCATCGCCTACGAGATTGTGTCGTGGTCCGATGACACGCCCGAGCTCGATCCGGCGGCGCCGGTTGCAGAGCGCTCGATCCGCATCCTGGGCGGCATCGTGTTCGCCAGCATTCACGAGGAGGTCCTGATGCGGCTCTTCCTCGTGACGACCATCGTGTGGGCGCTATCGATGCCGGCACGTCGGCGCGGAAGCGGGGTGCCGGCCTGGTGCTGGTGGGTCGCGATCATCGCGGCGGCGCCGGGCTGCTTGCCCCTGCTCGTTGTCATCGAAGGGATGATCCGGCCACTCACGACCGCCTATGTCGTCGCATCGGTGGCCATCCACGCCGGCCTCGGAATCGTGTTCGGCTGCGAGTACCGTCGCCGCGGTCTCGAGGGCTCGATCCTGGCCCAGGCCGGGGCGCAGCTCGTGTTTCTGATCGCGGCGCGGTTCTGAGCGTTGCGTCAGATCTGCGCCGCCATCCAGTCGAGCATGAACGCGGTCGAGGTGTTCCAGATATCGTACTGGCAGTGACCGGCGCCGCCCGACCCGTTGGCGCCGTCATAGATCTTGAGCGTCTTGTCCGTGGCGCCGATCGCCGCATGGAGCTTGCGCGAGCCCTCGACGCTCATCAATCGGTCGGCGGTGCCGTGGGTGATCAGCGTCGGGCACACGATGTTCTTCGCGCAGTCCTTGAGGTTGAACGTCTTCAGCCGCTCGCGCGCCTCGGCGTCGGTAACGCCGCCGAGTAGACGCTGCACCGTCGCCTGCAGCGGCTGGTGAAAGAGATAGAGATCCGCGAGGAGATCGTAGCAGCCCGCCCAGGCGACCAACGCCTTGACGCGACGGTCGAAGGCGGCGATGCGGGGCGCGTAGTAGCCGGCCATGCTGATGCCGATCAGTCCGATGCGGTTCGGATCGATCTCGGGCCGGCCGACCAGCCAGTCGATCGAGGCCATGCCCGGCACCTCGTAGTCGGCGCGGGTCGGTATCTTCTTGAGATAGGACGACGAGCCGCGGCCCGGCGTGTCGACGAGGAGCATCGCCCAGCCGCGCTCGATGATGGCGCGGCCGGAGAAGAAGATCTCCTCGGCGAAAGCGTCCGCGCCGCCGACCAGGAACACCGCCGGCCACTTGCCCGGCGCCGGGTTCACCGGGTGGCAGAAATAGCCGTCATAGGTCTCGGCACCGCAGCGGACCTCGATCACCTCGATCTTCGGCGCATGGAGCTTCGCGCCCTCGCGGAAGAGCTCCTGCGACTTCCGGAACGCCGCGGCCTTTTTCGGGTTGTCGTAGCCGGTGAGGAAGACGTCCGACTGGCGCCAGTACTGATTGGCCGCGAAGAAGGCCTTCATCGCGGTGTGGCGATGCCCGGCGGCGAGCGCCGCGCGCGCACGCGTCTCGGTCGCCTCGGCGAGCCCGCGCCAGCCCTTCTCCCAGCCATCCGCATCGCCGGCGTCGAGCGTCCGCGCGAGGCGGGCGATCTCGAACACGTCGCCGCCGCCCGCCTGCGCCTCGGCCGCGAGGCGGAGCGTCTGGGCCGAATAGGGCTCGGTCGGACTGAGGAAATCGAGCATCGATGCCTCCCTATGCCGTGGCGTCCGCCTCGCGCACCATCGCGATCAGCGACGAGCGCAGCATGAAGTCGTGGGCCAGAGCCTTGGTGTCGGCGGTGCGTTTCAGCTCGTCGAGACGTTTGCGTCGGATCGCGGGGTCCTTCTCCTGCAAGGTCTCCTTGTTCCGGATCGACTGCGCCTGGACGTATTTCTGCGCCGTCGGACGGCGCTGGCGGTCATACTGGTCGAGCACGGACTCGTCCGCCTCGCCGCGCCAGATGCGCCCGAGCTTGGTGGCGAGGTTGAGCCCGTCATGGATTCCGCTGTTCATCCCCATGCCACCGATCGGGTTGTTGACATGCGCGGAATCGCCGGCGAGGAGCGCGCGGCCGGCGCGGAAGCTCGCCGCCACGCGCTGGTGCACGTCGTAGAGATTGCGGTGGACGATGGTGAACGACGGCGCGAAGGGCAGGCACTCCTGGAACCGCGCCTGGATCCACTCGTCGCTCGTCACCACCTCGTTCGGCTCGTCGGTGAGCGCTGGGAAGAGACAGCGCCATATGCCCTCGAACCGCTCACCCGGCACCTTCATCAGCGCGCACCACTGGTCGGGATGCGCGACATAGTTGCGGAACCGATAGCCGCCGGCGGCCGCGAAGTCGAAATGGGTCGCGACGATGATGAAGCGTTCCTGCCAGGTGAAGCCGGGGAAGTCGATGTCGAAGGTCTTGCGCGTGATCGACCGGCCACCCTCGCAGCCGATCAGATAGCGCCCGCGATGCGTCTCGCGCCGCCCGTCCGGATGCTCGACCGTGATCTCGACACGGTCGGCGGTCTGGCCGACCTCGACGACGGTGCAGGGTCGCGTGAGCTGGAACGCCGAATGAAGCTGGGCGAGCTCGAGCGCGACGCCGATCGTCTTGTGCTGCTCGACCTGGAGCGCATAAGGGTGGCGCGTCTCGTCGCCGATGTCGCGATAGTCGAACTCGGCGACGATCTCGCCGGTGGCGCGGTCGCGATACTGGAAATGCGGCGAGGCGATGCCCTTGGCCATCAGCCGCTCGGTCAGCCCGATGCCCTCGACCATGTCGAGGGTCGAGGGATGGAGCGTCGCCGCGCGGTGATCGGTCGGGATCTCGGCGAGCGTGTCGAACAGCTTGACCGGGATTCCCTGGCGCGCGAGCGCGAGGCCGGTGATGGTGCCGACGGGGCCGGCCCCGCTGATCAGGATGCAGTCGTCTGTGGCCATCGTCCGCTCGCTCCGCCGTCACCAGAGGGACGAGATAGACCGGGCGGACGGCCCTGTCCATGATTACCGCCAGATTGACGGGGGCGCCGACCCGTGATCCGCTTGGGCACCCCAGGCGATGGAGGCTCGCGATGCGGCGCCTCGTTCCGTACTTCCTCGTCCTCGTCCTCGCGCTCGCCGTGCCGGCCGCCGCCTATATGCCGCCCTCGTTCTACATCAAGGCGCGCGCCGCGGCCGATTACCACGTCCAGCTCCGCGTCGGCGGTGTGTCGCCGAACACCGAGGCCGACGGCCACGGCATCTGCCTCGTGACCGGCGCGGTCGCCACGATTTTCCGCGACCGGGCGAACCAGCTCCGTGCCGACCAGTCGATCACCGTGGGCGTCCCCTGCACGGTGCCGCGCGCGAAGCCGTCGGCCGTCGCCGGCGGTACGTCCTGGCACGACTACGACAAGATCCGCACCGTCAAGGTGCTCGAGCTCTTCCTGCTCCGTCGCGACGGCCGCTTCGAGGTCGCCGATCTCGGCGATCGCATCGGCTACCTCGAGGCCCCGACCACGGCACCGACCATCGTCGACGAGGCTCAGCGCTGACGCGACCGTTCCGCTCGCGTCGCGAGATAGACGCCGATCGCGATCAGCGCGATGCCGACCATGTGGAACATCGCGAAGGTCTCGCCGAGAAGGCCGATCGCGAGCAGGACCCCGATCACCGGCACCACGTATTGCACCGCGCCGCCGGCATTGGCGCCGACGACGGCGACGCCCTTGCCCCAGAAGAGGTAGGCGATCGCCGACGGGAAGACGGCCGCGTAGCCGATCATGGCGAGGTTGCTCGCGCTTGCCGTGAAGCCGAGGCCGCTCGCGATCTCCCACAGATAGAGCGCGAGGAAAATCGGCAGCGAAAACCCGACCAGCGCGGTGATGAAGCCGATCGGATCGAGGCCGGGCGGGGCGCGTCGGAGGATCACGGTGTAGATCGACCACGACAGATGCGAGGCGAGCACTAGGATGTCGCCGACATTGAGGCGGAACGCGATGAGGCTCTCCAGATTGCCGCGTGTAACGATGACGAACATGCCGGCCATCGCGACGGCGACGCCGACGATCTGGCGCGGCGTCACGCGGATGCCGTATATCGCGAGCGAGCAGAGGAGGATCAGGACCGGGCCCGCGGCGTTGAGGAGCGTCGCGTTGACGGCCTCGGTGTATTGCAGGCCGACATAATAGGGCGCGGTGAAGCCGACGATGCCGAGCACGGCGAACAGCGTCATGCGTCGCCAATGGTGGAGGACGACGCGCCATTGTCGCGACAGCGCGACGTAGCCGAACGGCAGGAGAACGAGGAACGCCGCCGACCAGCGCCAGAACGACATCGCCATCGGCGGCACGTGGCCTGCCGCCATGCGGCCGACGATGCTGGAACCGGCCCAGCAAAACGCGCAGAAGAAGAGGAGTGCGAACGCGAGCCACACCGGCATCGTGCCCGGTGCCGTCGCATCCTCGGCGCCCTTCATCGCGCCGCGCCCGTGCCGGCTCGCCGCTCCGCCAACGAGCCGGCGGCCGTCGTCACGTCACTCCGCCGTGATTTTCTCGGCGCGGATGAGCTGGCTCCACCGCTCGCGCTCGCCGCGGATGAAGCGGTCCGCGTCGGCGGTCGACATCGGCATCGGCTCCATGGCGAGGTCGGCGAATCGCGTCTTCCCCTCGGCGCTCACCAGCCCGCGATTGATCTCGCCGTTAAGCTTCTCGACCACGGCCCTCGGCGTCTGCGACGGTGCGAGGACGACGAACCAGGCCATGACGACGAAATCGGGCACACCGGCCTCGATCATCGTCGGCACATCGGGGAGCTGCGGCCAGCGCGTCGCGCTCGATACCGCGAGCGCGCGGTAGGTGCCGGCGCGCGTCTGGGCGACGACCTGCTGGATCGAATCGAATGCCCACTGGATCTCGCCCTTGAGCACGGCCTCGAGCACTTGCGGGTTGCCGCGATAGGCGATGTGCTCGAACTTGAGCCCCTCGCGGTTGGCGAACAGGGCCGAGGCGAGGTGGAGGCTGGTGGCGATGCCGGGCGTGCCGTAATTGAGCTTGCTCGGACTGGCCCGCGCGGCCGTGATCAGGTCCTTGACCGACCGGAACGGGCTGTCGGCCTTGACGACGACCGCGTTGGGCGCCTGCGCGATCATCGCGACGGGAACGATGTCCTTCACCGGGTCGAAATTGAGGTTCTTGTAGAGGAAGCTGTTGGTCGCGGGCGGCCCCATCGCGGTGACGGCGAGCGAGTAACCGTCCGGCGCAGATTGGGCGAGGAGGGCGGTGCCGATATTGCCGGCCGCGCCGGCACGGTTCTCGATCACGACCGGCTGGCCCCACACCCGCGTCAGGTGCTCGCCGATCACGCGCGCGAGGAGATCGTTCCCGCCGCCCGCGGGATAGGGGACGATGATACGGATCGGCTTCGCCGGGTAGTCCTGCGCGGCGGACGGCGCCGCGCCGACGACCAGGGCGACGAGACCGAACGCGACGCGACGGGCGAGACGGGCGTAGAGCATGGTCCGATTCTCCGTGAGCGTGCTATTCGGCGATGATGTTCTCGGCCTTGATCAGCCGGCCCCAGCGCTCGTTCTCGCTCCGGGCGAAGCGGCCGAGCTCGGCCGGCGTCATCGGCGTGAACTCCATGCCGAGCCGGTCGAGGCGTTCCTTCGCCTCGGGCAGCATGAAGCCGCGCAGAATCTCGGCGTTGAGCTTGTTCACGATGTCGGCGGGCGTACCGGCCGGTGCCAGCATGCAGAACCAGGCGGTCGCGACGAAGTCGGCGACACCGGCCTCGCCCATCGTCGGCACCTCGGGGAGCACCGGCCAGCGCTTGGCGGTGGTGACGGCGAGAAGCCGGACGGTACCGGCGCGGAGCTGGGCGAGCGGCAGCGGGATGACGTCGAACGAGAACTGGATCTCGCCCTTGAGCAGCGCGTCCATCACCGCGGTCACGCCGCGATAGGCGATGTGCTCGACCTTGAGGCCTTCGCGGTTCGCGAGGAGAGCGGCGGCGAGATGGAGGCTCGAGCCCGCGCCCGGGGTGCCGTAGTTGAGCTTGCCCGGGTTGGCGCGCGCGGTCTCGATGAGATCCTTCACCGACCTGATCGGGCTGTCGGCCTTGACCGAGAGCACGTTCGGACCCTGCGCCAGCATCGCGACCGGCGTCAGGTCACGGAACGGATCGTAGCTGATGTTCTTGTACAGAAGGACATTGACCGCCGCCGGCCCGATCGGGGTGACGAGCAGCGAATAGCCGTCGGGTGCCGATTTCGCGATCGCGTCCGCGCCGATATTGCCGCCGGCGCCGGTCCGGTTCTCGACCACCACGGGCTGGCCCCACGTCTTCGACAGATGATCGCCCGCAATGCGTGCCGACAGATCGACGCCGCCACCGGCGAGGAACGGAGCGACGATGCGGATCGGCTTGTTCGGATAGTCCTGCGCGCCGGCGTCGGGCGCGGTCTGGACCGCGAGCACAGCGGCCAAGAGCCCGAACGCGACGCGGCCAATCATGTTCCTCATACTCCGTCTCCCTTGCTGTCGGCGGATCTCGGCTCGACGTCGCGCGCCGCTCGATTGTTGTCGCATGCTAGTCGAAGTAGGGTGCGCGTGACGAGGGGCGAGATGCGCCCGGAACCAGCCGCCGTCCGTATGTCTACCGATCCCGTCCGCGCCATCCTCTGGATGACCCTCTGCACGCTGTCCTTCGCCGGCACGCTGGTCGCGACGCGCGTCCTCCTCGAGACCTATCCGCCGGCCGAGATCATGCTGTTCCGGGCCGTCGTCGGCGTCGTTCTCCTCGCGCCCCTCGTCCGTCTCGGTGCGAGCCGTGCCGCCTTGCGGCGGTCCCCCGGCGGCTATCTGGCGGCCGGCGGATTCACCGGCCTCGGCGTCATCACCTTCTACTGGGCGGTCGCCTCCGTGCCGCTCGCCGATGCGACGGCGCTCAACTTCAACATTCCGATCTTCACGATGCTGTTCGCCGCCATCTGGCTCGGCGAGCGCGTCGACGCGGCGCGGATCGCGGCCCTCGTCGGCGGCTTCGCGGGCGTCCTGATCGTCCTCCGACCGGGTGCGGCGGCGATCAGCCTGCCGGCGATCTCCGCGGTCGCCTCGGCGGCGATATTCGCGTTCGCCAACATCGCCATGAAACGCCTCGGGCGCGACGACCGTCCCGAGGTGATCGCGTTTACCATGCATGTCGTGATGGTGCCGATGGCCGTGGTCGCGACGCTCGCCGATTGGGTGACGCCGCGGCCCGCCGATCTCGGCTGGGTGATCGCGGTCGGCGCCTTCGGCGCGCTCTCCTATGTCGGCCTCACGCGAGCCTTCGCGCTCGCCGAAGCATCGGCGGTGATCCCGATCGACTTCCTCCGCCTGGTCTGGGCGAGCCTCGTCGGCATGGCCTTCTTCGGCGAGCGGCCCGACATTTGGACCTGGGTCGGGGCGGTGGTGATCTTCGTGAGCGCCTATGGCGCGATCCGTCGCGAGGCGCGAATGCGGCGCGAATCGGCGCCTCGGTGACCGGTCCGGCCGGCCTCGCCTTGACTCGCGCCATTCCGGCCGCCACGTTAGACCCGTGACCTGGGGTGCCCGGCGGCCATGCGGCGCGGGCTGAGAGAACACCCACCGAACCTGACCTGGTTCGTACCAGCGAAGGGAGCCGTCACGCCGCGGCGCGAATCCGTGCCCGCGATCAGGCTCCCGTCGAGAGGAGCCGAGGCTGTCGTGAACCGCCGGCCGCCCGTTCCCGGAACCGCCCGATGATCGCGATCATCGGCGGCGGCGTCATCGGGCTCGCGATCGGCTGGCGGCTGGCGGCGGCCGGCCGCGCCGTGACCGTGTTCGAGCGCGCCGAGGCGGGTCGCGCGTCGACGTGGGCCGCCGCCGGCATGCTCGCACCGCAGGTCGAGGCCGAGCCGGGCGAGGAGACGCTCCTCCCGTTCCTCCTCGACAGCCGGGCGCGCTGGGCGGGTTTCGCGGCCGAGGTCGAGGCGGCATCGGGTCTTGCCGTCGACTATCGCACCGACGGCACGCTCGTCGTCGCCATCGACCGCGATGAGCGGGTGCGCATCCAGGACCGCATGGACTATCTCGCGCGTCTCGGGCTCGCGCTCGACTGGCTCTCGGGCTACGAGGCCCGCCAGCGCGAGCCGCATCTCGCGGGGACCGTCACGGCCGCGATCTTCAGCCCGCTCGACCACCAGGTCGACAATCGGAAGCTCGCCGTCGCGCTCCGCGCCGCCTTCGTCCGCGCCGGCGGTGCGCTCCGCGAGGGGACCGAGGTCGCGGCGCTCGTCCACGACGGCGCGCGTGTCAGCGGCGTCCGCGTCGCCGATACCGCGATCGCCACCGACACCGTCATCGTCGCCGCCGGCGCCTGGTCGCGCAATATCGAGGGGATCCCCGACGACTGCCGCCCGCCGGTGCGCCCGGTGAAGGGCCAGATGCTCGCGCTCGCGATGCCGCCCGGGGCGCCGCTCCTCCGTCACGTGATCTGGGGCCGCAAGGGCCTCTACATGGTGCCGCGGACCGATGGTCGGCTGATCGTCGGCGCGACCGTCGAGGAGATGGGTTTCGACACGACGCTGACCGCCGGTGGCCAGTTCGAGCTCCTGCGCAATGCCTGGGAGACCGTCCCCGGCATCTATGATCTGCCGCTGGTCGAGAGCTGGGCCGGCCTCCGCCCCGGCAGTCGCGACGATGCGCCGATCCTCGGCCCGACCCGGCTCGGCGGCCTGGTGCTCGCGACCGGGCATCACCGGAACGGCATCCTCCTCGCGCCGATCACCGCCGACATCGTCGCCGAGTACGTGCTGTCGGGCCGGCTCGCGGCGGCGGCGACCCCGTTTACGCTGGAACGGTTCACGCACCGGACGGACAATGTCGTCGGCGTGGCAGCGGCCGCAGGCGTGGGCGCCGGCGTCGCGGCGGAGGGTCGATGAGCGACACCATCACCGTCAACGGCAAGACCCGGGTGTGGCGCGACGAGACCATGCGCGATCTCGTGGTCGCGCTCGGTCTCGTGCCGGAGAAGGGCGGGATCGCGATCGCGGTCAACGCCGCGGTCGTGCCGCGCGCGGAGTGGCCCACACGCCGCGTCGCGCCCGACGACCGGGTCGAGATCGTCCAGATCGTTCGCGGAGGTTGAGGATGGATGCGGGAGTCGAGACCGCCGGCCTGACAATCGCCGGCAAGACCTTCCGGTCGCGGCTGATGATCGGGACCTCGCGCTACCCGAACCAGCAGGTGATGCTCGACGCGATCGAGGTGAGCGGAGCGGAGATCGTCACCGTCGCCGTCCGCCGCGTGAGCCTCGAGGCGGGCGGCGAGGGGCTCTATGACCGCCTCGGCGGCCGCTACCACCTTTTGCCCAACACCGCCGGCTGCTTCACCGCGAAGGACGCGGTGCTGACGGCCGAGCTCGCGCGCGAGGCGCTCGGCACGAACTGGGTCAAGCTCGAGGTGATCGGCGACGACGAGACGCTCTTTCCCGACGTCGAGCATCTCCTGCGGGCGGCGCAGGACCTCGTCAAGGCGGGCTTCATCGTGCTGCCCTATTGCAACGACGATCCGATCACCTGCAAGAAGCTCGAGGACATCGGCTGCGCCGCGGTCATGCCGCTCGCCGCGCCGATCGGCTCGGGCATGGGCATCCGCAACCCGTATAATCTCCGCATCATCCGCGACCAGGTGCGGGTGCCCGTCATCGTCGACGCCGGCGTCGGCACCGCCTCGGATGCCGCGATCGCGCTCGAGCTCGGCTGCGACGGCATCCTCCTCAACACGGCGGTTGCCGGCGCGCGCGACCCGGTGAAGATGGCGCGCGCCATGCGGCTCGCGATCGAAGCCGGCCGCCTCGCCTTCGAGGCCGGCCGCATTCCGCGCAAGCTCTACGCCAACGCCTCGACGCCGTTCGACGGCCTGATCGAGACGTGAGGGTCCCCGACCCGCCGCTCCTCGTCATCACCGACCGCGCCGCGGCCCGCCACGATCTCGTGACGGTGGCCGAGCGCGCCTTCGCCGCCGGTTGCCGCTGGCTGATGCTGCGCGAGAAGGATGTCGCACCCGATGCGCTCCGACGCCTCGCGGGCGATCTCGCGCCCATCGCGCACGCGCATGGCGCCCGTCTCGTCGTCCACGGCATCGCGGTGGCGGGAACCGACGGCGTTCACCTGCCGGCCGGGCGCGATGTTGCGGCGATGCGGCGGACGATCGGGCCGGACGCTCTCCTCGGCGCTTCGACGCACGACGCCGATGCCGTCTCAGCCGCAGCGGCGGCCGGCGCCGACTATGTGACGCTGAGCCCGGTATTCGTCACCGCGTCGAAGCCGGGTTACGGGCCGGCGCTCGGCGTCGCTCCGCTCGGGTCCATCGCGCGCCGGGCGCCGATCCCGGTGATCGCGCTCGGCGGCATCGATGCCGGCAATGCCGGCGCCTGCATGGCCGCCGGCGCCGCGGGCGTCGCGGTGATGGGCGGCGTTATGCGGGCCGATGACCCCGGCGCGGTGGTCGCCGGCTGGTCGCCGGCGATCCGGGCGGAGCGCCTCAGCGCCCGCTGAACCGCGGCTTCTCCTTGGCGAGAAAGGCCTTGTAGGCGGCGCGGTAGTCCTCGGATTCGGCGTAGGCGAGCGAGGCCTCGTGCTCGGCCTCGGTGATCGGTTGCGGCTCGCCGAGGCGGCGGATGGCGCGGCGGTGGAAGCGCGCGGCGAGCGGCGCGCCGTCGGCGATGCGCTCGGCCGTCGCGATCGCCTCGGCCTCGAGACCCGCGTCGTCGACGAGACGGCTGACCAGTTGGCGCTCGAGCGCCTCGGCCGCGTCGAACACCCGTCCCTCGAGCACGAGCTCCATCGTCGTCGCGCGGCCGGCGATCGCGATCAGCGAATCGAGGAGGTCGTAGGACAGGAACAGCCCCATCCGCTTCACCGGGATGCCGAAACGCGCGGAGCGGCCGGCGATCCGGATGTCGCAGTTGACCGCGATCTCGAGCCCGCCGCCGAGGCAGAAGCCGTGGATCATCGCGATCACGGGATGGCGACACGCCGCGATCGCGCGCGTCGCGCGGTCCGTGTCGTCGGTGTAGGTGCGCACCAGCGCGGGCGTCGAGCGCTCGGTCGGGAAGCCCGAGATGTCGGCGCCGGCGGCGAAGGCTTCCGTGCCGGCGCCGCGCAGGATCACGCAGCGGAGAGCCTCGTCGTGCGACAGGGCCTCGAACGCCGCGCCGAGACTCCGCCACGTCGCCTGATCGAGCGCGTTGCGCTTGGCCGGCCGGTTGATCACGACGGTCGCGATCGCGCCGTCGCGGCTGACCAGCAGGCTTTGCTCCGACATCGGGTTCCACTCGCGCCATGGTGGTTGCGGGGCGCATTCGGCCACACGACCGGGCCGCGCGGAAGTCTCGATCGCGCCCTGTCGGAATTTTTTACACCCGACCGCAAGCGGCCTGCGACACAACCCTTCAACTATTTGATCAACAAAATGATTCTGGCATGGCACGAGGCTTGCATTCATCGTTCACGAAACGGGGCCGCACCGGGATTCGCTCGCCGGGCGCGCGCCCGACGGCACGGGAGGCGACAATGGCGACGGTAAGCACCAGGGGCGCACAGCGTGTGGTCCGCAACATGGCGATCCGGCGCCATTCGCGCCGCGTCGCGATCCTCGGCGCGATCGTCGTCGGCACCGCGCTGTGGGCGTTCGCGATGCTGAGCCTCGCCGGCTACGAGTTCAAGGCGCTCTAGCCGGCGCGATCATCGCCGCGACGCCTTCTTCAGCGCGCTCGCGATCCTCGTCGTCGCATGACCGATCACCCTCCCGCGCATCGACGGCCGCTCGTCTGGCCAAGCCGCGCCGCCCGCCTTATTGTCGCGCCCCGAACAGGGGAGGACGCGATGGACTACGCGGCGAAGCGACCGGACGTGCTCGGCGCGCTCGACGGCATCCGCTACGAGACCGATCCCGCATCGCGTTCGGCGACGATCGTGTTCGATCGGCCGCCCTTGAACGTCGTCTCGTTCGCCGCGCGGGCGCAGATCGCCGCCCTCCTCGAGGAGATGGACCGCGACCCCGCCGTCCGCGTGATCGTGATCCGGGGCGCCAACGGCGTCTACAGCTCGGGCGGCGACATCGCGGGCTTCCGCGTGCCGCCGCGCGATGCGATGGTCGATCTCGCCTGGAACGTTGCCGCGCCCGAACGTTGCCGGAAGCCGGTGATCGCCGCGGTCGAGAGGTTCGCCATGGGCGTCGCCTTCGAGCTCGCGCTCGCCTGCGACTTTAGGATCGCGACCGAAACGGCGCAGCTCGCGCTGCCCGAGATATCGCTCGGCACCATCCCCGGCTCCGGCGGCACGCAGCGCGTGGCGCGCCTCGCCGGGCTCGGCCGCGCCAAGGACATGATCATGCGCGGTCGGCGCATCGGCGCGCGGGAGGCCTTCGACTGGGGGCTCGTCACCGAGGTGGTGCCCGACGGCACGCTCGACGCCGCGGTTGCGCGCTGGGTCGCCGACATGGCAGCGCGCCCGCAGGTGCCGCTCGCGACATTGAAGAGCGTTCTCGACGAGACCTACCGCTCGAGCCTCGACGCCGCGATCCGGACCGAGGGCCAGGCGTTCGAGAAGCTCCGCTCGGGCCCCGAGTTCGCCCACGGCATCGAGGCGTTTCTCGCCAAGAAGAAGCCCGACTTCTCGGCCATGTGAGCCGTCAGTCGCGAAGCCCCATCAGGCCGAGCGCGACGCGTCCGACGATGCTGTCGGGATCGGCGAGCTGCTCGGGCTGCTCGAAATGATTGGTGTTGAAGAGCTCGGTGCGGAAGGCGAGCCACCCCATGCCCTCGAGCGCATCGGCAAGGACGCGCGACTGGCGTTTGAACTCGGGGCTGTCCATGTCGGCGGTGACGACGCCGACCGGGCACAAGAGGCGGTGCAGATGGCGCATCGGGCTCAGCGCCGCGATCTCCTCGGCCGAGACATGCACATAGCTTCGCCGCGACGACAAAAGGACCGCGTGGAGGTCGAACATGCCGCTCAGGAGAAGCGCGCCCTTCACCGGGTAGCGGTCGAGGCCATGGGTGTTCCAGTCGGTGGTCAGGAGACAGCCCGCCATGTGCGTGCCCGCGGAGTGGCCGGAGAGATAGATCCGGTCCGGATCGCCGCCGAACGCGGCCGCGTTCCGGACCACCCAGAGAGGGCCGCGCCGGCACTGATCGACCATGTCGGGGATGCGCACCGCCGGAATGCAGGCGAAATCGAGCGCGACATAGATCGCGCCGTTCGCGACGAAGGTGGGCGCCGGGTAGGACGCGTCGTTCTTGGTCATCCGCGTCCATGCGCCGCCGTGAACGAACACCATCACCGGGAGACCGCGCGCGCTTTGCGGCGCGAAGATGTCGAGCGTCTCGGCGACGGTTGGCCCATAGGCCTCGACGCGAGGCGGCATCCTCGCGCGTACCCGCGCGCTCGCCGGGCCGGTCTCGTCCTCGATCGATTTCCAGTGCGGCACCCAGGCCGACTGGTCATAGGCGCGGTCGAGCTCGTCCTGGGTGTAGTCGAGGAAGACCGTTTCGGTCTTCCGGGTCGTCGAGCTCATGCCGTCCTGTCCTCGCGCCACAGACCGAGCGCCTCTTGCGCGGCGCGATCCGAGACTGAGAACAGGACCGCGCCCGTCTCGTCCGCCGCGTGTGCATAAGCGTGCCAGCCCGGTATCACGAAGACATCGCCCCGCGTCCAGTCGAACGTCCGCGACCCGATGGTCGTCCGTCCCGATCCGTCGGCGACGCAGACGATCTGCGCGTCGGTCGAGCGGTAGAGCGCGCCGCGGAAGCCCGCCGGCAGGGCCTGGAGGAACGCCGCCATCGTCGGCGTCGCGTATCCTCCCGTCATCGGATGCGCATAACGCAGGCGATGGCCGTGACAGGGATCGATGTCGCCCGCCGCCGCGAGCCGCGCCAGCGCCGGGCGTGCCGTCGCGTAGCGGTAGTTGACGACGGGCGAGGCATCGTGCGCCGGGCCGGCGCCCTCCGGCACGAGCCCGGCACCATAGAGCGCGGGCGCGGTATCGTCGGGCCGGCGCACCGGATAGAGGGGCGCCGTCCAGCTCTCGCGAAAGACCGTGTCGAGGAAGCCGACCAGCGGCGTGTCGAGAACATCGAGCCAGATGACGGGTCCCGCACCCTCGTTGACGTGGTCGTGCCAGCTCCATTGCGGCGTCACCACGAAATCGCCCGGGTGCAGCCGGGTTCGCTCGCCGTCGACCGTGGAGTAGGCGCCCTCGCCCTCGATCACGAAGCGGAGCGCGGTCTGGGTATGGCGGTGGCAGGGCGCGATCTCTCCCGGCAGCACGAGCTGGAGCCCGGCATAGAGCGTATTGGTCGCGCGGAGCTCGCCGGCAAAGGCCGGGTTCTCGAGGACGAGCACGCGGCGGAACGCGTCCTCGGCGCGGATCAGCGCACCCGCCGTCATGATCTCGGGCCGCATCTCGGCGAACCGCCACAACGCGGGCGCGGTCGGCGCGGCGGGCTTCGAGAGATCGACCCCGCGCCGCGCCACCCAGAGCGCCGCGAGATGCTTGGCGCCGATGCGTCGGTGGAACGCCGCCTGGCGATCGTCGGCGGCGTCTCCGGGTGCGCTCAGTCCTTCGGCGGCCATTGCCCGATCTCGGTGAGGAACTTGATCGCGCCGGGGTGATACGGCACCTCGTTGATCTCGCTCATCCGATGCGGCTCGAACTGGTTGAGGATCGGTGCCGAGGCGGCGAGCGCGGCTTGGTTCCCGTGGAGGATCTTCATCACGTTGTAGACGAGTTCGGGATCGGACTTATCGTGGGTGAACAGGAACGTCGAGTAGCCCATCAGCGCCGTCGGCGCGATGATTCCGACGAAATGCGGCGCGGGGTCGTAGACGAGCGGGCGCGTCGGCATGATCTTGCGCATGCGCTCGACCGCCGCGGGATCGGTGTTGATCGGAATGAAGCGGACACCGCCGCGCGCGGAGAGATCGACGTGAGCCTTCTGCACCTGCGCGACGCCGGGCGTGATCGTCGCCGCATCGACGCGGCCGGCCGCGAGCGCCTCGACGCCGGCAAAGCCGTTGACGACCGGCACCTCGCGGACATCGGCCGGGCTGAGCCCGCCGGTCGCGAGCACGCCCTCCTGGATCACCCGCATGGTGAGCTGCGAGTTGTAGCCCGACGGCATGCGCAGGCCCTTGAGGTCCTCGATCTTGCGTACTGGCGAGTCCGCCGGCACCAGGATCGCGCCGGCGAGCGGGAACATCACCGACATCAGGCGGATGTTCGGGTTGGGCTTGCCGACGAAATTGCCAGCGCCCTTGTAGGCGCCCTGCATGTCATCGACATTGCCGAGCGCGAAATCGAGCTCCTGGCGATTGACGAGCGGGATATAGGTCGACGATCCGCCCATCGGCTGGACGCGGACCTGGAGCTTCAGCTTCTCGTCGATCGCCTTGGCGATCGAGGTCGCCGCGAAGAAGTACTGCGAGCCCTGCGGGTTGGTGCCGATCGAGTAGACAGTGGCATGAGCGGGGCCCGACGCGACGAGCGCGGTGGCGAACGCGAGTGCGAGGACGCGCCGTTTGTTCATGATTGTCTCCCTCGAGTTGGTCGTCTCTTTCGTCGATCGAATGGTAGACCAACGCCGCGAGCGCCGCCAGTTGGCGGCCGCGCTCAACCGCGGAGCGCCTGGAGCTGGGCGGCATAGCCGGACGGGTCGACGGTGACGTCGACGACGACGGGTCCCTGCGCGGCGAAGGCCTTGAGGAGCGCGTCCGCGAGCATGTCCTCGCGCTCGACGCGGAGCCCGAGGAGGCCAAGCCCGCGGGCGGTCGCGGCGAAGTCGATCGCGGGCGTGCGCACGCCGCGCATCGTCATGCGGCGCGCCTGCTGCTTGATGTCGATCAGCGAGAGGGCCGCGTCGTTGAACACGATGACGACGATGTTGACGCCGAGGCGGCGCGCGGTCTCGAGCTCGCCGAGGCACATCGCGAGCCCGCCGTCGCCGGTCATCGCGACGACCGGCCCGTCCGGCTCGTGCAGCGCTGCGGCGATCGCGGCCGGCAGCGCGAAACCCATGGTCGCGAGCCCGTTCGAGATCAGCGCGCCGTTGACCGTCCGCGCCGGCCAGAACGTGGTCGCCGGGATCATGTGCGCGCCGGCATCGATCGCGAGCCGCGCGCCCGCCGGTGCGTGGGCGTGGACCGCCTCGACGAGCGCCTGCGGGTCGATCGGGCCGCCTTGCGGCGAGGCGAGGCGATCGCGCATCTCGGCGCGGAGCCGGGTGATCTCGCCGCGCGACCATCGCGGCGCGCAAGGGACGTCGCGCAGCATCGCGACCGCCTGGTCGAGCGGCCCGATCATCCGCGCCGTCGGCGCCCGATAATGCGCCAGGCCACCTTGCGGCGACAGCTCGAGGATCGGCGCCGCGTAGCGCCAGCGCTGCGGGATCAACTCGACCGGGTCGAGCCCGAACAGGATGACGAGGTCGGCGGCGCCGACGCCCTCGGCTTCCGCCGCGCCGCCGGTGAACAGACCGACCGAGAGCGCATGGTCGTCGGCGAGCACACCCTTGGCCTTGTAGGTGACATAGACCGGGCAGTCGAGCTTTCGCGCGAGCGCGGCGAGCGCCTCGGGTGCGTCGGGCTCGCGGGCGAGGAGACCGGCGACGATAACGGGCCGCAGCGCCTTGTGGATCAGAGCCCGCGCCGCGTCGATCTCGTAGAGCCGGTCATCTCCCTCGCCGGCGCGCTCGCCGGCGCGGCCGCGATCGCGGTTGGGCATGGCCGCGGGGCTCGCGGCGACCGTGCTTGAGAGGTCGATGTGGACCGGCCCGCGCGGCGGCGTCGTCGCAATCTCGAGGAGACGCGCGATCGCCTCGGCCGCGTTCGCCGCATCGAGCCGCGCGGAACCCTTGCTGACCGCGGCGAAGAGGCGCGCGTGGTCGATCGCCTGGTGCGTCACGTGGGAATCGCGGGCCGGATCGAAGCAGTCGGTGACGATCACGAGCGGGGCGCGGTCGAGGAAGGCGTGCGCGATTCCGTTGACCGCGTTCGCCGCGCCAGGGCCGAGGCCGGTGAGGACGACACCCGGGGCGCCGCCGAGCTCGGCCGTCGTCGCCGCCATGATCGCCGCCGCCGTCTCGTTCCGCGCGAGCATGAAGTCGATGCCGCGCGCGGCGCCCGCCTCGATCAGGTCGAGCGACGAGCCGCCGCCCGGCACGCCGAACATCCGCTTGACGCCGCGCTCGGCGAGGCGATCGACGAGAAGGGCCGCAACGGTCGGTGCGCCGGGGGCGCTCATGCGCGGGCGCCCGTCATGCGGCGACCGGTCCCGTGATGCGGAACAGCGCCGCGGCGCGGTCGAACAGGACGGCGCGGCGGGTCGCGGGGTCGATGCCGTCGAACATCCTCACCATCGGCGAGACGTCCGGCCAGGTGCCCTGATCGTGCGGGTAGTCGGAGCCCCATACGGCGACATCCTTGAGCCACGACCAGTCATAGGCCATCAGCTTGGCGCCGATATAGTCCTCCTCGAAGGCGAAGGTGACCTGGCGGCGGATGTACTCGCTCGGCATCAGCGTGAGCGGCGCCGTCGGGTCCGGCTCGCGCTCGACGACTTGACGATCCATCCACTGGATGAAGAACGGCACCCAGCCGATGCGGCACTCGCCGAACAGCACCTTGAGCGTCGGGTGGCGCTCGAACACCGCACCATAGACGAGCTGGGCGCAGGTGTTGGCGATGTTGAACGGCGCGGTCGACAGGAAGGCGTGGCGGGCGCCGTAGCGCGCCGGCGGGAGCGCCGAATCGGCCGCGCCGCCGATGTGCATGCAGAGCGGCGTTGCGGCCGCGGCGGCGGCGCGCCAGGTCGGATCCCAGAGCGGGTCGTTGACCGGGCTCGCGACGTCGAACGGGCAGAACTCGAACCCGCGCGCGCCCTTCCTCGCCAGCCGCTCGATCTCGGGCGTGCACGCCTCGGGGATCGCGACCGGAAGCTGCGGCAGGATCAGGATGCGGTCGGGATCGGTCGCGCTGGTCTCGACCGCCCAGTCGTTATACGCTTGGTAGACGGCGAGGAGGAGCGACCGGTCGGCGATGTTCCACTTGCGCACATCGCCGAAGATCACGCTCGCATAGATCTTCGAGAGATCCATGTGCTCGCGGAGATAGCGCGGGTCGGACGGCGGCAGCGCCCCGTCGGCGACCGGCGCGCCGGCCTTGCGGAAGCGGCGGATGTGCTTTTCGTTGTCGCGCCCGTCGGCCGAGGCGCCGCGGCGCCGGCCCTCCCACGTCCAGTAGGTGCCCTCGGCGGTCTCGACCACCTTGGGGCCGGTTTCGCGGAGCGCCTTCGGCAGGCGCTCCTGCCACAGCCGGCTCGGCATCCACAGGAGGTCGAGATGGTTGTCGGCCGAGATGTAGTCGTACTGCACGGGGCTTGCCTCCGTCCGGGGCGCGGGCGATGCGGATGATGCCGAAGCCCCCGGCCGCCGGCAAGCGAGGCCGCGGTCAATCGGGATCGACGGTGTGCCCCGATCGTCCCTGGCGGCGGAGAAAGCGCGCCGAGACCGGCGCGATGACAACGACGAAGCTGAACCGGACCACGTGGTGGGTCGCGACGAAGACGACGTCGAGACCGAGCGCGAGGGCGACGAGGCACATCTCTGTCACGCCGCCGGGCGCATAGGCGAGGAAGATCGCGCTCGTCGGGATCGCGGTGAGGCCGGAGAGGAGGACCGCCACGGCGAGGGTGAGGAGGATCACCATCCCGACCGAGACCGAGGCGATCGAAAGCGTGCGCACGATCATCGCCAGACGAACGCCTGCGAACGTGCACCCGATTGCCGCGCCGACGCCGACCTGCGCCGCGGCCGAGATCAGGGCCGGCGGCTTCGCTTCGAGGATCCCGGTCGCGTGCGCGATGGCGCTGAGGAGGAGAGGCCCCGTCATCTGCGGCGCCGGGATGCGGAGGCGGGCGGCGACCGGCCAGCCGAGAACGCCAGAGGCCGCGAGAAGGACGAGCTCGAGCGCGCCGAGATCTAAAAGGCCGCCCCCCAGGCCCTCGAGTCCCTGCGGCACGTAGCCGCCGAGGAAGCGGTAGCCGAGCGGGATCGACAACGCGACGATCACGACGCGCGCGCCGTGCGACAGCGCGATGGTGCGCCCATCGCCGCCCATCTCGGTGCCGATCATGGTCATCTCGACCACGCCGCCCGGCATCGCGGCGAAATAGGCGGTCACCGGGTCGTAGCCGAAGACGCGCCGGAAGACGACCGCGAGCGCGAGCCCGATCGCGAGGACATAGACCATGAGCGCGATGATGGTGACCGCCCAGCCGCCGAGCCGGTCGAGGATGTCGGGCGAGAAGCCCGAGCCGAGGAGGACGCCGAGGACGACGTTGCACGCGGCGCGCAGCCAGAACGGAATCGCGATGCGCGCGCCGGCGGCGGCCGCGACGGTCACGAAGACCATCGCACCGAGGAGCCAGGCGAGCGGCAGCGTCGCCTGGTCGAACGCGAACCCGCCGGCCGTCCCGATCACGAGCGCCGCGGCGAGCGCGCGCCAGTCGGTCGGGCCGAACGACCGCGGGGGGCGGCTCATGCGCTACGGGATGAACTGCTCGTTGAGGATGCGTTCCTCAAGATTGTGCTCCGGGTCGAACAGGAGCCGGAGCCCGACGCGGCGATCCTCGCGGATCGAGACGCGGCGCACGTCGCGCACCTCGGTGTAATCGGCGACCGCGCTGACCGGCCGCTTGCGCGGTTCGAGCACCTCGATCGCGACCTTGGCCGCCGACGGCAGAAGGGCGCCCCGCCACCGGCGCGGCCGGAAGGCGCTGATCGGGGTCAGCGCGAGAAGCGCCGAGCCGAGCGGCAGGATCGGCCCGTGCGCCGAGAGATTATAGGCGGTCGAGCCGGCCGGCGTGCACACGAGCGCGCCGTCGCAGACGAGCTCGCTGATCCGGCTCTTGCCGTCGATCGTGACACGGAGCTTGGCCGCCTGCCGCGTCTCGCGCAGAAGCGAGACCTCGTTGATGCTGATCGCCTCGACCGTGTCGCCGGCGACCGTGCGCGCGCTCATGCGAAGCGGGTGGAGCGTGACGACCTGTGCCGCCTCGAGACGCTGCATGAGCCGCTTCTCGTGATAGGCGTTCATCAGGAAGCCGACCGTACCGCGGTTCATGCCGTAGATCGGCACCCCGCGGTCGAGGAAGCGATGGAGCGTCTCGAGCATCAGCCCGTCGCCGCCGAGCGCGACGATCGCGTCCGCCTCCTCGGGCGGCACATGGCGGTAGCGCGCGCGGAGCCGCGTCGCGGCGGTGGCCGCCGCATGACTCTCGCCGGCGACGAAGGCGATCTTCGGGTACCGCATGGCGCGCCCCGGTCTGCCGGTCCCGCGCCGGATGGCTCGCCGCGGGCGGCTAGCGCTCGGACGGCTCCTCGCCGCCCTCCGTCGGCTCGGGTGCTCCGGCTTCCTCCTCCTCGTCGCCCGCGGTCTGCACGCGCTCGCCGCGCGCCTGGACCTCGCCCTCCTCGGGTGAACGTGCGACGTTGACGGTGACGGTGACCGACACCTCGGGATGGAGAACGACACGCAGCGGGTGGAGGCCCACGGTCTTGATCGGCTTGTCGAGCGAGATCTGGCGACGCTCGACGGAAAAGCCGGCGGCGGTGACGGCATCGGCGATGTCGCGGGCGGAGACCGAGCCGTAGAGCTGATCGGTCTCGCTCGCCTGGCGAATCACGACGACGGAAAGACCGTCGAGCTTCTTCGCGACGGATGCGGCCTCGCCGCGGCGCTCGAGGTTCTGCGCCTCGAGCTGGGCGCGGCGACCCTCGAAATAGGTCTGGTTCTCCTTGGTCGCACGGAGCGCCTTCTTCTGCGGCAGGAGATAGTTGCGCGCATAGCCGGGCTTCACGTTCACCACGTCGCCCATCTGGCCGAGCTTGCCGACGCGCTCGAGCAGGATGACTTCCATCACTCGTTCTCCCGGGCCGGCGGCGGCTTGGCGAAGCGCCGCCGCAACTGGGCCCATTGTTCGATGATCCCGACACCCGCCACCAGGATCGCGGGGGTGCCCACCAGAAGGATGATCAGATACAGCAAACCGAAGATGAATGCACGGCCCGGCCATCGCTGCGAGATGGCATGTATAACCGCAAGCCCCAGAAAGAAAAAGGGGAGGAGGAGGATGATCGACGCGTTCTGGGCCAAATCGCCGATCTGGCCGGGCACGAACGCGCCGAGGAGCGCCGCGGCGAGCACGGCCCCGGTCCAGCGCGGCAGGTCGAGGTCGGCCATCCGCGCCGACGGCCGTATCGCGCGGCCGAAGCGGACCAAGGCCCCCTGCGCGAGGACGCCGTTGACCGCGATCATGATCGTCCACGACAGGACGATCGCGGCCGGGAAGAAGCCCGCGACCGCGCCCGCTACGCGCTCGACCTGACCCCTCTCGCTCGACGGCGCCAGCGCGGCGAGCGTCGCGCGGAGATAATCGCGCGCGGCCTGCACCATGCCACCATCCTCATCGAGGAACCAGATCGCGGCGAACGCGAGGAGCGCGACCCCGATCGCCGCCATCCAGGCGAGAAGATGCCCGGCCGGATACCAGGCCGTCCCACCGGCCGGCGTCGGCTGCGACTGGAGCGCGCGGCTCACCAGGAGCCACACCGGCGCCGCGGCGATGACGACATAGAGGACCGCGGCGATGACGCTGCTCGAGGCGAGGACGACCAGCGATCCGACCGCGCCCGCGATCGAGACCGACGCGGCGCCGAGGCCGAGGCCGACGAGGAAGAGGGGCAGCTGCGCGAGATAGGCGAAGATCAGCGCGCCGGGCGAGCCGATGCCGATCGCGGCGTAGAAGAGGCCGCTCGCAAGGCCGCCCGCCAGGGTGAGGAGGACGTCCCTCGGCATCGGGCCACCCACCCCCGCGACGCGGGGGTCCTTATTTGATCAGGAAAGGCAGCAGGGCGAGATTACGCGCGCGCTTGATGGCCTGCGCGAGCTCGCGCTGCTTCTTCGCCGACACCGCGGTGATCCGGCTCGGCACGATCTTGCCGCGCTCCGACACGAACCGCTGCAGGAGCTTGATGTCCTTGTAGTCGATCTTGGGCGCATTGGGCCCCGAGAACGGGCAGGACTTCTGGCGGCGGAAGAACGGGCGGCGGCTCACGGGCTGGTCTCCCCTTCCGCGGGCCGACGATCGCCGCGGTCGCGGTCGCGATCCCGGTCGCGATAGCCGTCACGGTCGCGGTCGCGATCCCGGTCGCGGAAGCCGTCGCGGTCGCGGAACCCGCCGCGACGCACCCGCTCATCGCGCGAGCCCTTGTTCTGCAACATCATCGAAGGGCCTTCCTCGAGCGTCTCGACCCGCACCGTCAGATAGCGTAGGACGTCCTCGTTGATCCGCATGTTGCGCTCGAGCTCGCGCACCGCCGCCGGCGGGCAGTCGAGGTTGAGGAGCGAATAATGGCCCTTGCGGTTCTTCTTGATCCGGTAGGTCAGGTTGCGGAGCCCCCAGTACTCCTTCTTCGCGACCGAGCCGCCGTTCTCCGTGACGATCTGGGTGAAGCGCTCGACCAGCGCATCCACTTGCGTCGCCGAAATATCAGGGCGCGCGATGAAGACGTTCTCGTAGTTGGCCAAATCGACCGGCTCCTATGACCTTTGACCTTGCGATCCCTGACGCGGCGATGCCCGACGCTGCGATGCCTGACGTTACGATGCCTGACGTTACGATGCCTGACGTTACGATGCCTGACGTTCGGGTGCGGCAGGACGTTCGGGTGCGGCAGGGGACCCACGGCAATCCGTGCGCACGGCGGCGGGACCGACCGATGGCGGAGCCGCCCCGCGGACGCCCGGCCCTTGTGGAGGCGGGAACAAACCACAAAACCCCGCGCGACGCAAGGCGAGGACACCGTCGGGCGGCCCGCGCCGCGGCCTTGACAGCCGACCGGCACCCGTTATGACTGCCCGCCGCCGGGGACTGAGGGGGGACTATGGCACGGGCGTTCGTCTTTCCGGGGCAGGGATCGCAGGCGGTCGGCATGGGCGCCGAACTCCTCGCGGCCTTCCCGGTCGCCCGCCAGGTGGTCGAGGAGGTCGACGACGCCCTCGGCCAGCGGCTGTCGCGGATCATCGCCGAGGGGCCCGAGGCCGACCTGACGCTGACCGAAAACGCCCAGCCCGCTTTGATGGCGATCAGCCTCGCCGTGCTCCGCGTGCTCGAGACCGAGGGCGGGCTCGATCTCGCGAAATCGGTCCGCTTGGTCGCCGGCCACTCGCTCGGCGAATACTCTGCCCTGACCGCGGCGCGCACGCTCGCCCTCGGCGATGCCGCGCGCCTTCTGAAGCGGCGCGGCCAGGCGATGCAGACGGCGGTGCCGGTCGGCGCCGGCGCGATGGTGGCGCTCCTCGGCGCCGATCTCGACCAGGCGCGCGCGATCGCGGCCGAGGCGGCCGAGACCGAGGTGTGCGATCCGGCGAACGACAATGCGCCGGGCCAGGTGGTCCTCTCCGGCAGCGCCGCGGCCGTCGACCGCGCGATCCGGATTGCCGGCGAGAAGGGCATAAAGCGCTCGATCCGGCTCCCAGTGAGCGCGCCCTTCCACTGCGCATTGATGGCGCCCGCGGCCGAGGCGATGGAAGAGGCGCTCGCGAGCGTGACGCTGAAGCGGCCGCTGGTGCCGGTCGTCGCCAACGTCACGGCGCGCCCTGTCGACGATCCGGCACGCATCCGCGAGCTCCTCGTCCAGCAGGTGACGCGCATGGTGCGCTGGCGCGAAAGCGTGATCGCGATGAAGGAGGCCGACGTCGATACCCTGGTCGAGATCGGCGCCGGCAAAGTTCTCGCGACGCTCGCGCGCCGCATCGACAAGGACGTGAACGGCATCTCGGTCGGAACTCCCGCCGAGGTCGAAGCCTTCCTCAGATCGGTCTGAGCCGATGTTCTCGCTCGACGGCAGACGCGCGCTCGTCACCGGCGCCTCGGGCGGCATCGGCGGCGCGATCGCCGAAGCGCTCCACGCGCGGGGTGCAACCGTCGTCCTCAGCGGACGCAAGTCGGCCGAGCTCGAGGCGCTCGCCGCGCGGCTCGGCGCCCGCGCGCATGTCGCCGTTGCCGATCTCGCCGATCCCGCGGCGGCGGACGCGCTCGTCAAGGCGGCCGATTCGGCCGCCGGTGGCATCGATATCCTCGTCAACAACGCAGGCCTCACGCGCGACGGATTGATGGTGCGCATGAAGGACGAGGATTTCGAGGCCGTGCTCGCCGTCAATCTCGGCGCCGCGTTCCGACTCTCGCGCGCGGTGCTGCGCGGCATGATGCGTCAGCGCTGGGGCCGCGTCGTCAGCATCACCTCGATCGTCGGCCAGACCGGCAATCCCGGCCAGGCGAACTATGCCGCGTCGAAGGCCGGCATTGTCGGCATGTCGAAGGCGCTCGCCGCCGAGGTCGCGGCGCGCGGCATCACGGTCAACTGCGTCGCACCGGGATTCATCGCCACCGCGATGACGGACGCGATTCCGGCCGAGAGCCGCGAGCGCTTGACGGCGCATATACCGTGCGGGCGGCTCGGTGCGCCGCGCGACGTGGCGGCGGCGGTCGTCTATCTCGCGAGCGAGGAGGCGTCCTACGTCACCGGACAAACCTTGCATGTGAATGGTGGAATGGCCATGATATAGGGCGCTTGTCCTGGCCCGCCCGGGCCGGGTACGACGAGGCGCGACCCGTCGCGTCGGGACCCTGTTCAGGGGCGGACGAACGACCTCGGGCCCGGCATTCTCCGAGAGATCACAGAGCGGCTTCCAGAGAAGGACACGCGGAATGAGCGATACTGTCGAGCGGGTGAAGCGGATCGTCGTCGAGCATCTCGGCGTCGACGAGGCGAAGGTGACCGAGAACGCCAGCTTCATCGACGATCTCGGCGCCGACAGTCTCGACACGGTCGAGCTCGTGATGGCGTTCGAGGAGGAGTTCGGCTGCGAAATCCCCGACGAGGCCGCCGAGAAGATTCTCACCGTCAAGGACGCGATCAACTACATCGAGAGCCACGCGAACGCCTGAGGGCGTCCGCCGCCGCATCGCGATGACAGGAAACGACGTCTTGTTGGTGCCGATCCACGCAACGGCAGCCGGGCGGGCGCAGCCATGAGGCGCGTCGTCGTCACCGGGCTCGGCCTCGTCACGCCGCTCGGCTCCGGCGTCCAGCCGACATGGGAGCGGCTGATCAAGGGCGAATCCGGAATCCGCGCCATCCAGTCCTTCGACGTCTCGGACCTGCCGGCGAAGATCGCGGCGCAGGTGCCGCAGGGCGACCAGCAGTCGGGGTTGTTCAACCCCAATGACTGGGTCGCGCCGAAGGACCAGCGCAAGATGGACGACTTCATCCTGTTCGCGATCGCGGCCGCCTCGCAGGCGGTCGAGGATTCGGGCTGGAAGCCCGAGGCCGAGGAGGACCGCGAGCGGACCGGCGTGATGATCGGCTCCGGCATCGGCGGGCTGCCGGCGATCAACGATGCCGCGATCACGCTCAAGGAACAGGGCCCGCGGCGCATCTCGCCGTTCTTCATCCCGGCCTGCCTGATCAACCTCGCCTCCGGCCAGGTGTCGATCAAGTACGGCTTCAAGGGGCCGAACCACGCCGTCGTGACCGCGTGCTCGACCGGCGCGCACGCGATCGGCGACGCGACGCGGCTGATCCAGCTCGAGGACGCCGACGTGATGGTGGCCGGCGGTGCCGAGGCCGCGGTGTGCCGGCTCGGCCTCGCGGGCTTCGCCGCCGCGCGCGCCTTGTCGACAAAGTTCAACGACACGCCTGCGCGCGCCTCGCGCCCCTGGGACCGCGAGCGCGACGGCTTCGTGATGGGCGAGGGCGCCGGCGTCGTCGTCCTCGAGGAGTACGAGCATGCGAAGAAGCGCGGCGCGCGCATCTACGCCGAGGCGACCGGCTACGGCATGTCGGGCGATGCGTTCCACGTCACCGCGCCACCCGAGGATGGCAATGGCGGCTACCGCTCGATGCGCGCGGCGCTCAAGCGCGCCGGGCTCGGCACCGATGCGATCGACTATGTCAACGCGCACGGCACCTCGACGCCGCTCGGCGACGAGATCGAGCTCGGCGCGGTCAAGCGGCTGTTCGGCCAGGACGCCTACCGCCTTTCGATGTCGTCGACCAAGTCGGCGATCGGCCACCTCCTCGGCGCCGCCGGCAGCGTCGAGGCGATCTTCTCGGTCCTCGCGATCAAGAACGGCATCGTGCCGCCGACGCTCAACCTCGAGAATCCGTCGGAGGGCTGCGACATCGACCTGGTGCCGCGAACCGCGAAGGAGCGCAAGGTCCGCCACGCGCTCTCGAACTCCTTCGGGTTCGGCGGCACCAACGCGACCCTGGTGTTCTCGGCCTGCTAGGCCGATGACGCGACCGCGGCTCCGGACCCTCGCGTTCCTGGCCGGCGGCGCCTTCGGGATGGTCGTCCTCGCGATCGCCGCGCTCTATGCGGGCTTCACCGGACGCGGGCCGCTCGACAAGCCGACCACGCTCGTGATCGCGAAGGGGACTTCCGTCGGCGCGATCGCCAGTCGGCTCGAGGCCGAGCGCGTGATCGACAGCGCGCTCATGTTCGAGATCGGCGCGCGGCTCACCGGCGCGGCGCGGCTTCTCCAGGCCGGCGAGTATGCTTTCACGCCGGCGATGAGCATGCGCGAGGTCGCGAGCCACCTCGTCTCCGGCCGCACCGTCAAGCGCCGCCTCACCGTCGCGGAAGGCATGATGAGCCCGCACGTGCTGATGCTCCTCGATCAGACCGAGGGGCTCGTCGGACCGCTGCCGACGCGCGTCGAGGAGGGCTCGCTCCTGCCGGAGACCTATTTCTACTCGCACGGCGACACGCGGCTCGAGGTGCTCGACCGCATGCGCCGGTCCGCGCGCGAGGCGCTCGATGTGGCATGGCGATCGCGTGCGCCCGACATTGCAGTCGCGACGCGCGACGAGGCCCTCGTGCTCGCCTCGATCATCGAGAAGGAGACCGGCGATCCCGCCGAGCGCCGCCGCGTCGCGGGCGTCTTCCACAACAGGCTCCGCATCGGCATGCGCCTGCAATCGGACCCGACGGTGATCTATGCCGTTACCGGCGGCGCGCGCGTTCTCGACCGCGACCTCACGCGCGAGGATCTGAACATCGATTCGCCGTTCAACACCTATCGCGCCGCGGGCCTGCCGCCGGCGCCGATCGCCAACCCGGGGCGCGATTCGATCGTGGCCGCACTCAACCCGGAGAAGACCGACCTCCTCTATTTCGTCGCCGACGGCAATGGCGGCCATCTGTTCGCCAAGACGCTTGAGGAGCACAACAGGAACGTCGCCAAGTGGCGCGCGATCCAGCGCCGCCGCGCGACGCCTGGCAACGGCGGCTGAGCGTTTCCGGCCATCCGGCCATGCTCGTGACGTCGGTGAATTTGTGACCTGGACATTCCCTCGACCGCCGCCTGTCCCAAGGCTCGAGACCGATGTCGCGACGCTCTTCGGCGCGCATGCGCGCGCGCGTCCCGACGCCGCGGCCATACTCGCGCCCGGACGGCAGGCCACGACCTACGCCGTCCTCGACGATCACATCCGCGCGTTCGCCGTCCGCCTCGCCGCACTCGGCCTCGGCCGCGGCGATCGGATCGCGGTGGTTCTGCCGAACGGTCCCGAGGCCGCCGTCGCCTTCGTCGCGATCGTCGCGACAGCGGTCCATTGCGGGCTCAATCCGGCCTATATGGTCGACGAGTTCCGCCGCTATCTCGCGCTCGTCCGACCGAAGGCGATGATCGTCGCGCGCGACGGCGCCGGCGCGGCCGCTTCCGTTTCGGTCGAGCTCGGCGTGCCGGTGCTCGCGCTCGCGCCCGTCGTCGACGGACCGGCGGGCGCATTCACGATCGAGGGCCCGGCCGTCGGCCCGCCGCGCGAGTCGCGATGGAACCGGCCCGACGACGTCGCCCTCATCCTCCACACCTCGGGCACGACGGAAGCGCAGAAGCTCGTGCCGCGCACGCTCGCCGCGACGCTGTCGCGGGTCAATGTCGTCCACTACGGTCTCAGCCCCGACGACCGCGGCCTTCTCCTGATGCCGATGTTCCACGGCCTCGGGCTGATGGCGACCGTCGGGCCGGCGCTCTCCTCGGGCGGCTCGGTGATCTGCCCGACCGGATTCGACGGCGTCGGATTTCCGACGCTCCTCCGCGATCTTCGCCCGACCTGGCTGATGGCCGTGCCGCCGATCCTCCGCGCGATCCTCGATCAAGCCCGCGAAATCCGCGCCACGGCGCCCGAGGCACGGCTCCGCTTCGTGCGCACCGGCGCTGGTCGGCTCGATTCGGCCTTGCTGCACGGGATCGAGAGCCTGTTCCACACCGCCGTCCTCGACAGCTACGGCCTCTCCTAGGTCGGACCGGTCGCTTCAAGCCCGCTGCCGCCGCGGCCGCGGAAGCTCGGCACCGTCGGCGTTCCGATGGGCTCGACGGTCGCGGTGGTCGACGCCGACGGGCGCCCGCGCGGCCCGCTCGAGGACGGCGAGATCGTTGTCCAGGGCGACGACGTGTTCGCGGGTTATCTCGACGATCCGGCGGCGACCTCGGCCGTCATGCGCCACGGCTGGTTCCACACCGGCGATCTCGGCCATTTCGACGCCGACGGCTATCTCGTCGTGCGCGGCCGGATCAAGGACATGATCAATCGCGGTGGCGAGAAGATTGCGCCGACAGAGGTCGAGGCGGCGCTGATACACCACCCGGCGGTGTACGAGGCCGCCGCGTTCGCGTTGCCGCATCCGACGCTCGGTGAGGAGGTTGCCGCGGCGGTCGTGCTGCGTGCCGGTGGCCGCGCGACGGAGGCCGAGATCCTCGCGGTGGCGCGCCTCCATCTCGCGCCGTTCAAGCTGCCGCGCCGGATCATGTTCAGGGCGGCGCTGCCGCGTGGCGGCTCGGAGAAGGTGCGGCGCGCCGAGCTCGCGGCATCATGCCGGGCCGAGCTCGAGGCCGCCGACGCGACGGCGATCGCGCGCGCGCCGAGCCCGATGGAGGCGGCGCTCGCGGCGCTCTGGCGCGATGTCCTCGATCGCGGGGCGGTGCCGCTCGACCGGAACTTCTTCCTCCTCGGCGGCGACTCGCTCAAGGCGGCCGCCCTTCTCGCCCGCGTCGATGCCGTGTTCGGCGTCAGGCTCGAGATCGGACGGATGTTCGAGGATATCGCGACGCTCGAGGCGATGGCGGCCGCCGTCGCGGCGGCGAGCGCGCGTTGATCCCGGTCAGCCGGCGCGTGCGCGGACGAAAAGCCGCCCGAGCGCATCCTCGCGCACGATCCAGTGGTGGAGGAGCCACACGATCGCGACGGTGAAGACGCCGGCGAAGACGACATCGCTCAGATAGTGTCCCCCTTGCGCGATGCGGATCAGACTGACCGCGGCGCCGAACAGGGTTGCCGCGGCGAACACCGCCCGCCGACGCGCCGGTGCCGCGACGAGAAAGCCGAGCGCGACGAAATAGAACCCGAACGACGCCTCGCCCGAGACGAACGAGCAATTGCGCGCGCACTGATCGGCCGGCACGAAGGGCGGCGTGAACTGCCGCGTGCCGCCGAGACCCTCGGTCTGTGACGGGCGCGCGCGGCCCCAGTGCTCCTTGAGGATGCCGTTGACGAGGACGACGGGCGCGGCGATCGCGACGAGGAGGAGGAACGCGATCGCCTTGCGGTCGAGCCCGAGCCAGAAGCGCCCGCCGACGAGGCGGCGCACGATCGAGACCAGGATCGCCGCGCCGACGAGATAGCCCGGCACGTGCGCGAGGCGGCGGAGGAATTGAACGGTGCGGTCGCTGTCGGCGGGGAAGCGTGTGCCGTCGAAGAAGAGCGCGGCGACTCCCCGGTCGATCGCCGGCACGACATGGAGGACGACGCCGGCGAGCGCGGCGAGGACCAGGAACGTCCAGGCGGCGCGGCTCATCGGGGGCAGGATGCGCATGGCGCCTCGACGTCTGGCGGGAGCCATCGTGCTAACCCGGCGGCGCGCCCGGCGCAACCGTCCGTCGCGGCCGAATCGCTTGCCACGGGGGAGGCCGGCCCTATCATGCCGCAACAACCGAGGGGGGCATGCTTGACGTTCCGCCGCTTCGTCCGCCGCGCCGTCGTCGGCGCCGTTGCCGCGCTCGCGCTCGCCTCGGCGACCGCAGCGCCATCGCGCGCGGATCCGGCCGTCCAGGGCATCACGCTGGTGTCGGTGCCGTTCCTGATCTGGGCGCTGTTCGCCGACTCGCCCGAGGGGCCGCAGCACGACCTCTTCACCTTCGGCGTCGGCTGGTTCGACGCGATCGACAAGAACGACCAGGCGGCCGAGTTCCGCTTCGAGTACAGGCCCGGGGTGTTCCTGTGGAAGTTCAAGCCGTTCCTCGGCCTCGCCGGGACCTCGGATTCGGGCTTCTACGCCTATGGCGGGCTCCGCATCGACGCCTATTCCGGCCGCCGCATCGTCGTCTCGCCGAGCTTCGCGCTGGTCGGCTATCACCAGGGCGACGGCAAGGACCTCGGCGCCAACGGCGTCGCGCGCTCGGGCATCGACATAAGCTGGTGCTTCGACAACAACGCGCAGCTCGGTCTCGCCTTCCACCACATGTCGCACGGCCGGGTGATGGGCGATCTCAATCCGGGCACCGAGATGATCTCGCTCACCTATTCGATCCCGTTCGACACGATCTTCACGCGCCGCTGACACCGCCCTCTTTCTCGGGAAGACGGCGCACCAGCGCATCGCCGATCGAGGCGGGGAGTGCTGCGAACAACCACGCGCCGAACGCGACCGGCCACGGGAACGCGATCCGTGCCGCGCCACGGTCGAGCCCGCGCTTGATGATCGCACCGGCGCGATCGGTCTCGACCAGGAACGGCATCGGGAAGCGGTTGCCCTCGGTCATGCGGCTCTTCACCCAGCCCGGGCAGATCACCGAGACGGTGACGCCGTCCTTGGCGAGCGCGCCCCGCATCGCCTCGCCCCACGACTTCACCGCCGCCTTGGTCGCCGAATAGGCCGGCGCGCCGGGAAAGCCGCGATAGCCGGCGAGCGAGCTCATGACCGCGATGTGTCCGGCGCGGCGCGCCCGCATCCGCGGCACGAGCGGCCACACGGTGTTGAACAGGCCGTCGACATTGACGGCGAACAGCCGCCGCGTCTGCGCTTCGTCCTCGCCGGCCCCGCCCATGCCGGCCGAGATGCCGGCGTTGGCGATGACGAGATCGAGCCCGCCGGCATCGTCGGCGGCCTCGACCCAGGCGCGCGTCGCGTCGCGATCGGTGACGTCGATGGCGCGACCCTCGACCGTGGCGCCGCGCGCACGGGACTCGCCGACCACGACGGCGAGGCGAGCCGCGTCGCGCCCGCCGAGGTGGAGACGAACGCCCGGCGCCGCGTAGGCATAGGCCAAGGCCTCGCCGATGCCGCTGGAGGCGCCGGTGATCAGGATCGAGCGGGCTCGCGGCATCGGGTCCTCGTGGGTTTGCGACGGTCGGCGCCTAATCTATAGTGCCGGCCGTCGTTCGCGGCACCCGTCCGCACGGAGAGGCGCGTGGCCATCCAGAGCATGACCGGCTTCGCCCGCGTCCAGGGCGCCCTCCAGGGCTATGGCTGGACCTGGGAGATCAAGAGCGTCAACGCGCGCGGTCTCGACATGCGGTTCCGCCTCGCCGCGGGCTTCGACCATCTCGAGCCCGAGGCACGCGCGCGGACGGCGGACGCGGTCAAGCGCGGCAGCCTCGCGCTCGGCCTCGCGGTCGTCCGGCCGCAGCGCCCGCCGCGGCTCGAGGTCAACCGCGACGCGCTCGACGCCCTGACGCGGCTCTCGGTCGACATCGGCCGCGCGGTCGCCGCGCCGCCGCCCAGGATCGAGCTTCTCCTCCAGGCGCCCGGCGTCCTCGTCGCGCAGCCGACCGAGGAGACCGAGGACGAGCGCGCCCGCCTCGACGCCGCCATGCTGGCCGATTTCACCCGCGCGCTCACACGCCTCGGCGAGGCGCGGACCGGCGAAGGCGCGCGTCTCGCCGCGATCGTCGACGGCCATCTCTCGACCATCGCCCGGCTCCGCGAGGCCGCCGCCGGCACCGCCGCGCTCGCGCCCGAGGCGATCGCCCGGCGCCTCCGCGAGCAGATCGCGGCCCTGCTCGGGCCGGACCGGCCGCTCTCGGAGGACCGGCTCGCGCAGGAAATCGCGCTCATCGCCGGCAAGGCCGACGTGCGCGAGGAGCTCGACCGGCTCGCCGCCCATGTCGCGCAGGCGCGCGAGATGATCGCCGCCGGCGGGCCGACCGGTCGACGGCTCGACTTCCTGTGCCAGGAGCTCAACCGCGAGGCCAATACGCTCTGCTCGAAGTCGTCCGATATCGCGCTGACGCGGATCGGCCTCGATCTCAAGGCCGCCGTCGAGCAGCTCCGTGAGCAGATCCAGAACATCGAGTGATGATGACGACAGGGATCACCCGACGCGGCTTGATGTTCGTCCTGTCATCGCCGTCGGGCGTCGGCAAGACCACGATCGCGCGCCGGCTCCTCGCCGCCGACGCTCGCATCTCGATGTCGGTCTCGGTGACGACGCGGCCGAAGCGCCCGGCCGAGATCGATGGCCGCGACTATCATTTCATCGACAAGGCGGCGTTCGACCGCATGGTCACCTCGGGTGAGCTGATGGAGCATGCGGTCGTCTTCGGCCACCACTACGGATCGCCGCGCAAGGCGATCGAGGCCGCGCTCGAGGTCGGCCGCGATATCCTCTTCGACATCGACTGGCAGGGCACGCAGCAGCTCGCCCAGGCCGCGCCCAACGATCTCGTCCGCGTGTTCCTCCTGCCGCCGTCGCGCGACGAGCTTCTCGCCCGGCTCCGCCGCCGCGCTCAGGACTCGGATTCCGTGGTCGCCGCCCGCATGGCGCGCGCCTTCGACGAGGCGAGCCATTTCGACGCCTACGACTATGTCCTGATCAACGAGGATCTCGATCGCTGTGTCGCCGAGGTGACGGCGATCCTCCACGCCGAGCGGGCGAAACGCGCGCGCCAGCAGGGCCTCGCGGATTTCGTCAACCGGTTGCGCGGTACCGGCTGAGGGCGCGGGCGAGACAGGCGAAGGCCTCCACCGTGAGCGTCTCAGCGCGCGCGGTCGGATCGATCCCGCAGCGCGCGAGGAGCGCCTCGGTATCGACGTCGAGCGAGCGGAGCGCGCTCCGGAGCATCTTCCGCCGCTGGCCGAACGCGGCCTCGGTGATGCGCTCGAGGTCGGCCATCGCGCAGGGCGCGAGCGGCGCGGGCCGCGGCACGAGGCGCACCAGCGTCGATGTCACCTTGGGCGGCGGCGTGAACGCGCGCGGCGCGACGTCGAACAGTCGCTCGACGGCCGCCCGCCATTGCACGATCACCGAGAGCCGGCCATAGCTGTGCCCGCCCGGCGCCGCGCCGAGGCGATCGGCGACCTCCTTCTGCACCATCACGGTGATGTCCGCGAAGACCTCGATCGCGGCGAGCCAGCGGATCATCAGCGCGGTCGCGATGTTATAAGGGAGGTTCGCCACGAGCTTCACGTCGCCTGCGGCGGTAGCGCCATGGCGGCGGGCGAGCGCGGCGATGTCGGTCGAGAGCGCATCGCCCTCGATGACGACGAGGCGGCCCGGATAGGCGGATGCGAGCGCGGCGAGCGCCTCGACGCAACGCCGGTCGCGCTCGACGGCGAGGACGCAGCGTGCGCCCGCCTCGAGGAGCGCGCGGGTCAGCCCGCCCGGCCCCGGACCGATCTCAACCACGAGCGCGTCCGCGACCGGGCTCGCGCCGGCGACTGCGGCGCGAACGATGCGCCGCGTGACGTTGAGATCGAGG